>Ga0265299_10003367_pt1 | contig 15640 bp, 11 predicted proteins | sample AusTroGonzalo_MG_4_FD_193485 | JGI IMG/M metagenome (GOLD analysis project Ga0265299, IMG submission 193485) | Bovine rumen microbial communities from tropical cattle in Woodstock, Queensland, Australia - Gonzalo_02 | ecosystem: Host-associated > Mammals > Digestive system > Stomach > Rumen ... | reverse complement strand
TCGAGAAGGCGAAGCCTCTTCAGGAGAAGCCGGTGCTCGAAAACCAGGTGGTGACACCTAAAGGCGAGGTGGTGACAGAGAAAAACCTCGACGAGGACGTGAAAGAGATAGTGGAGAACGTGAAGCCTGAGGTCAAGACCATCAAAGGCGACGACAACGTCGAACGTCAGGTGGTGACAATCAAGCTGGAGCTCGCTCCCGACCACATCCGCACACGTGCAGAGCAATACAAACAAGAGATTCAGAAATACTGTCAGAAATGGGATGTCGACCCTGCATTGGCGTATGCCATCATGCAGACCGAGTCGTCGTTCAACCCGAAGGCTAAGTCATACGTGCCAGCCTACGGCCTGATGCAGATTGTCCCGAGAACAGCAGGCGCCGACTGCGCTCAGAGCCTCAAGAAACCGTTCGCGGCACCGACAGGCAACTACCTCTATGAGCCCGAAAACAACATCGAGATGGGTGTGCATTACCTCTATCTCCTGAAGAAGAGATATTTCATGAACGTCATCAACAAAGACAGCCAGAACCTGTGCGTCATCGCATCGTACAACACTGGAGCAGGCAACCTGGCAAAGGCGTTGAGAGGCGACACCAAGATCGGCAAGGCGATACCGCAAATCAACGCGATGTCGTACGACCAATATTTCAAATATCTCGAGAAAAACCTTCTGCCAGAGACGCAGAATTACATCAGAAAAGTAACAGAAAGAATGAATAATTTTAAAACATGGTTAAAATGAAAAAAGCTATTGCAACAAACAACGCACCAGGCGCAATCGGACCTTACAGCCAGGCCATTGCAGCTAACGGATTCTTATTTATCTCAGGTCAGATGCCGGTAAACCCAGCAACAGGCAACGTCGTCGACGGCGGCATCACCGAACAGACCGAACAGGTCATGAAGAACCTCGAAGCCATCCTCAAAGAGGCAGGATGCACCTTCGACAACGTGGTGAAATCGACATGCTATCTCAGCGACATCGCCAACTTCGGCGCCATGAACGCTGTGTACGGCAAATATTTCAAGCAGGATCCTCCAGCGAGAGCAGCATTCGCAGTCAGAACACTTCCGAAAGAAGTTATGGTTGAAATTGAAATGATAGCGGCTCTGTAATTTACTGTTTATCGTTTACCGTTTAAAAGTTTAAAGAGATGAAAAAAAGTATTCTGATATTATTAGTGGCAGCGTTTATCGTGACATTGTTCACGGTATCGTGCTCAAAGAAAAAAGACGACAACACAACAAGTCCAAAGACTTATTCCGAGCTTATCGTTGGTCGTTGGAAGACAGCCGACGGCGGTCATTATGAGGTCTACGAAGCCAACGGAACAGGCCACATGTGGGATCCGGCCGACGACGTCCAGGAAGACGAAGCCGACACCTTCACATGGAGTTTTGACTCAAACAACAAGCTTACACAGATCATCACTTATCAATCAGGAGCCGGAGTGATACCTCAATACTGCAACATCCTGATTCTGAATGAGACGACGTTGAAGTACAACAACGACGGTTGGAGAGCTGAATACACATTGATTAGAGTTAATTAGTTATGAAAAAAGCATACAAGGTCACATGGATAAGCCTCGCCTCGATATTGGGCGTGATTATCATAGCGCTGATCATAGCGCTTTATCTGGTGCTGAGCCCTAAACGCCTGACCTCGCTGGTCAACAAATACGCGTCGAAGGTCATCACCTGTGAGTATAATATCGGCAAAGTGGACCTCACCTTGTTCAAGACATTCCCTAACGTGGGGCTTGAAATCAAAGACCTTGTGCTTATCAACCCTACTCAAGGCTGGACCACCGACACCCTCGCCGCCATCGATGAGTGTCTGTTGTCGGTGAACCTGAAAAAAATCCTGTTTGAAGACGAGATCATAGTGAACAGCTGTCATCTCAACGGCGGCGAAGTCAACGCGTTCTTCGACAAGGAAGGAAACACCAACTTCGACATCTTCCCGCCGAGTGAGGCGGAGCCGAACGAGGCGGATGACGATGAGAGCTCCTACTCTGTCGACCTCGACAAGCTGAGACTCAGCAATATCAACATCAGCTACACCGACCTAGGAGCCAACACCATCGCCAACATCGACGGGCTGGGACTGAAAGCCAGAGGTAAGGTGAAAGATGAACTCATCGCAGGCGACATCAACCTTACCATCGACGCCTTAAGAGCGATGATAAACGACGACACCACCAACATGGATGCCTCCGTCAAGAATATCGTCCTCAACGGAAAAATCAAGATGGTGGGCGACGACATCAACGCCAACGTCAACTTGGGCACAGGAGCCCTGGCATTTCTCATGCAAGGCGACGACAACATCATGGCAAATCTCAACAGCCTCGGTGTAAACTACAACGGCGACATCTACAACTACGAGCATATCAAAGGCAACGTCAACCTTATCGTCGACGACGCGACAGCTTTGATGGACGGCGATAAATATGCCGACAATGCCGACATAAACCTTAACATCCCGCTCGATTTCGATCTGAATCAGAATTATGTGAAATTTGAGAAATCGGAGTTAAAGCTCAACGATATCAAAGTCGAATTCATCGGCGACGCCATGCTGAAAGACGACATCAAGCTCAACATGGACCTTCGCACCAACACGATGATTATCGATGAGCTGATTCGTCTTATCCCTGAAAAGATGAGAGAAGACTTGCTCAGCGGCATCAAAGTCAACGGCAAGCTGATTCTCGACACGCATGTGGAAGGCACCTACAGCGAGAACCTGATGCCCTTGATAAAAGCCAACGTCATACTCGCTGACGGTTATTTCGAGATGCCTGAAGAGCTGCCCTACCCTATCACTAGCTTGAACACTTCTCTTCACACCGACCTCGACCTCAACGGGAAATCACACGTTGACATCAAGTCGTTTCGTGCAAGGATGAACAACACCATTCTGGCTGCCAACGGCAGCATCAGAGACGTGCTCGACAAGATGCTCTGCAACCTCAACATCAAGGCAGACGTGGATTTCGACGATGTGAAGTCGTTTCTGCCTGAAGAGCTCATCGCACAAGGCGTGATGAATGCCGACATCAATGTGAAAGGCAGCGTCGACCAGTTTACTGAGCTCGACCTGATGAACACCAAGCTGAATGGCAAGATCAAGTTCAAAGGAATGGATATCCAGTATGCCGACACGATAAACCTCAAGTCATCCGACCTGAATATCAATTTCGTGTTGCCAAACCCGACATCCAACTCGTTGCGCGACGGTCTGGCTTATGTCAAGCTCAGCGGTACCGACATCAATGCCGACATCACCAACATGATGACAGCATCGCTTAACGATTTCAACATCGACGCCCAGGTGTCGAACGTCCTCGACAGCACTGCCATCATGGCGGCTATTGCCGACTTCGACTTCAGCAATGTCGACCTCGTCTATGAAGACATGGTGGTACGCTCCAACAACGCTTTAGGAAGCGCTTACATGCTGCCATCAGCCAACGACGGCAAGACATCATACGCGGCGGTGTACAGCAGCGACTCGCTCGTCTTCGCCATGGGCGACGAGATGTTTTTCGCCACCGAGGCGCTGGCACTCAATGCCAATGCAGATTACGACGAGATCGAGGAAGACATCTTCCTGCAATGGGATCCTAATCTCGACCTCGACCTGAGCAACGCCGTCTTTGCGATGCAAGACCTCAGCGAGCAGGTGTTCATCCCTACCATCGACCTGAACTATACCGACGAAGGTCTTAGTGTGAACAACAGTAAGATCCAACTCGGCAACTCAGATTTTAGACTTGAAGGCACGCTGACCAACCTCTACGAGCATTTTAAACATGACGAGCTGCTCATGGGTGAGTTCAGCTTCACATCCGATTATACCGACGTGAACCAGATCATGGATATCTTCAATGGCATGGGCAGCGAAGAAGAGGTAACCGATGATGTACAGGAAAACGCTGAAGACGACCCGTTCATGGTGCCTTACGGCGTCGATATCATCCTGCATACCTCGATAAACAACGCTATCGCAGGCGACATGAGCATACGTAACGTGGGCGGCGACATCACTGTGAAAGACGGCGTCCTCGTGTTACAGGAGATGGGCTTCACCAGCGACGCTGCCGTGATGCAGCTCACAGCATTGTACAAGTCGAAACGTAAGAACCATCTCTATGCGGGCTTCGATTTCCATCTGCTCAACATCGACATCGCCGAGATGATAAAGATGATTCCTGACCTCGACACCATCGTGCCGATGCTGAAGTCGTTTGCAGGCAACGCGGAGTTCCATTTCGCAGCCGAGACAAACCTGAAATCCGACTATTCGTTGAAATATTCGACACTGAAAGCCGCCTGCAGCATCGAAGGCTCCGACCTCGTGGTGCTCGACAGCGAGACTTTCGACAAGATCAAGCGTCTGCTCATGTTCAGCAAGAAGACCGACAACAAGATCGACAGCCTCGACGTGCAGTTTACAGTGTTTAAGAACGAAATCGACGTCTATCCTTTCGCCGTCTCGATGGACAAATACTCCGCCATGCTTTACGGACGCCATAACCTCGACATGAGCTACGACTACAACATCGCGGTGCTCAGCCCGCCTATCCTCAGCCGACTCGGCGTCGAGATAAAAGGCCCTGACTTCGACAACATGAAGTTCAAGGTAAGAAGAAGCAGACACAAAAACATGTTCAAACCTGAAAAGCGCGACTACAAGGAGGAAAAGATCGCCGAGATAAAGAAGATTATTTCCAACTCCTTGAAAGAAAATGTCAGACAGTAGATTTTCAAATATCTCAAGACTTACGATACGGCTGTTGCTCGGTGTGTTTTTCATCGGCACAGCCGTATTGAAATTATTGTCGATAGACAACTTCGAGGTTTATATCTACAGCTTCGGCCTTTTCAGCTACACCTGGACCACCTTTTTCTCCAGATTGTTGATTTTCATCGAGTTGATGGTGGGAATAAGCCTCATTTTGAAGATTTATTTCAAGCAAATCTGGAGGCTCACCATGCTGATGATGGTCGGATTTACGCTATTTCTGGTTTACGCCGCCATCTTCCGAAACGACAGCAACTGCCATTGTTTCGGAGATTTAATCGAACTAAACCCGACGCAGTCTATTTTTAAGAACATCTTCACGATAGCACTTCTTTTATTTATCAGAAAAGAAAGAAGCTCCGATTATAAACCCCTTTTAAAAAAATGGCTTGTCGCGATAACACTTCTGCTTTCGTTGGCCATTCCGTTCATCTTGGTGCCTATGGACGTGATTTACAACAGGATTTATTCTGAAAAGGAAAACGTAAACACTGTGGCGTTTTACGAGAGCATGAGCGACTCGACCTTCGCTGGCATCCAGAGCGGCCGATACCTTATTAATTATGCGCTTGCCGGCTGCAAATACTGTCGTCTCGGCGCCGAGAAGGTCACGATGATGATTGACAGGCACGGCATCAGCCACGACAAGCTGAAGTTCATCATCGGAGGCAGCGATGAGGCTATTGCCAAATTCGTTGAGGCAACTGGAACCTCCGATTATCAGCATTGGAAGATTCCTGCCCCGGAGTTTATGGCGATAACATACGGAAAGTTCCCGTTGTTTGTTTTCATCGAGGACGGCAAAGTGGTGAAGGCCGGGGATTTCAGGATTTTGGATGACGGAAATTTGGTTGAATTTTTGAAATGATTGAGTATGAAAAAGTTATTCACAATATCAATATTAGTTTTGATTATTATCGCTATCAGTATCGGTTGTACTTCTTCCTCTTCAGGATCTAAGTCATCATTCGAGATATCACCTCAGTTAAAGCGACTCGACTCACTGATGCAATCGCGACCCGATTCCGCGCTGATGATTCTTTTATCATTGGACAAGGCGTGCCTTCTCCCGACGGGATGTGACGATTTGGTATCCCGTACTGCCAACGCATGCGTTGGCGCTCTTCTCCTTTCTGAAGCGCTCTATAAAACCGACAATCCGCAGGATGGATTAGTTGAGACGCACGGCCGTGCGTCTTTACAAACCGCAATGCGGTATTTCGACAGCCTCATGCAGCGCTATCCCAATAATGACGACATCATCATGTTTTCCGCGCGCGCTCATTACATGAACGGCGTAGGATTTTATGAAAACGACAGCGTTATCGAGGCGTGCAAGGAATATTTACATACTTTGGAAATCATGGAAGACCACTTCGAAGAGAAAGATTTGGTGGAGTACAAGGCTAAGTTTATGGGATTGACATACACACGTTTGGGAGAAGTATATTATTATTATGGAATTGCCCAAGCTACCGTTGAATTATACAAAAACGCTTTATTATACTTTAATAGAACTCACAATTACAACCTTGCAAATACATATAGACACATTGGTGGATCATATCGTTATTATAATAACAACGACAGTGCTTTACATTATTATAGGGAAGCCATCCGTTTGGCAAAAAAACAGAATAATATTACTATATATGGTGCCTCTTTGTCAGAATCTGCCCCAATTTATTATAATATGGGCTATAAAGACAGTGCTTTTTTATTGATTAAAAAGGCATTATCTTTACCTATTGTTGATGATGCTCGTTTAGCTCAGTATTATACACTAGGGCTTTTGTTTGAAGAAGAATGTCAATACGATTCCGCAATCTTCTATTTGGAAAAAAGTTTGAGACGCATAAACTACGCAACACAGACGGCATCTGCCGACCTTTTAATGAAATGTTGTCAAGCTATCGGAGATACTACAAAAGCTCAATATTATAAATCAATATATGGTAACAATTTTTCACAATTTAGAAACAATTCGATAATTGAAACTGAATTGGTAAAAATATATGAAACATATAAAGTTAATAGATTACAGATAATAAATAATATTAATGTAAAGAGCCGTACCAAACAAACAGTTTTAATATTGTTTTCGATTTTGATTGTTATTATCACTATGTTTTATAAAATAAAGATTCATAACACTATAGTCAAATCGAATCAAAACATCGCTGCAAAAAACAAAACGTTAGAAGCTATGAAACGTAAAATGGAAGCCAATCCTTTCATAAACGAGCCTATATGTAAATGTATTTTGGAAACAACCCATATCCAACAGTTTAAATCAAAAGTGAGTTTCGACATTTACAAAGAATTCGCTTTGAGTAAAGAGCAATTACTTTTATTGAGAGATGCGGTTAATCGTCATTACAATAATTTCACCCAAAGACTAAAAAACGAATATCCAGAACTGACATATGACGATATTGATTATTGTTGTTTGTATCTTCTTGGATTGAAAGATGCTGATGTCTCAGCATTTAAGCAACGCTCCTATAGAGCTGTTAGTGATAGAAACAAAAAGCTTAAACATATTTTTAAAACAAACCTTACTGTTAGTATTTATCTTAACTATTTAGTCAATGACTATCTTTTAGACTGATGTTTAATATATTAGCATAACCGCACCAAACCGCACCTAAATTTTCTTGACATAATGATATATTGAGAGTAGTTTTGTCATGAAATTACAAAACTCAAATACTATGCTTAAAAAAATCATCTTTTCCATTTTCGTGCTTCTAATAATTGGCATGAATTATGCTAGCAATTCGTATTATGAGGATAAGATTTCTATCATGGCTAGCAATACTGTCGGAAACGACAAATCATCATCAATTTCCGCTTCCATTAACGGTCACTCTTTGTCCGTTGTCTTCACGGAGAACTTGGGACAGGTTTCCATTGAGGTGTCGTATGCATCCGGCGGTGAGGTTGAGACATCTTCCATTTACACTCCGTCGGGAGTTATCATCTACATCCCATACAGTGGAAGTTATGTCGTGACCTTCACTTTGCCGAATGGCGATGAGTATTACGGGGAGTTTGAAGTGACAGAATAATATTTAATATATCTAAAAACTAATGTTATGGATAAAAAACTATCACTTTTATTAGTCGTTTTATTTGGGATTACCTTAATAGTCAATGCTCAGTGCGTGCAATGTGACGGAGGGGAATCACAATTAGGTACTAATGCCAGCAGATTGGGGACAGGAACTATCGCTTCTGGTAATTCGTCATTTGCATCAGGATACAATTCCACGGCCTCTGGTAATTTTACCACAGCAATTGGGCACAACGCCACAGCTTCAGGTTTGTATGCTGTAGCCATAGGCAAAAACGTTCATTCACCAAATACATCGTTCTCATTTGGTAGGGACATTACTGCCACCGGAAGCAATTCCATGGTTATTGGCATCGGTAATTACTCCTCCCCCTCCCAGACGATGTTGACCAACAACATTTCTAACAGTATAATGATAGGTGTCAAAAGCACCTTACCTTCGGTAATAATACGCCAACAATCTACTCAAGACGTTCCTGCTCTAGTTGGCATTGGCACTAATAATCCCAAACATTTGTTGCATATAAACGGCAATACTATGATAAGCGGTTCTAACAAAGCTTTGCTTTTTGCGACATCAGAATCTTCTACATATGGTAATTTTGGCATAAGATATACAGGCTCAGGGTTGAATTTTTACAAGCCAAACGAAGGTTCACCCACAAACAATCTACTATTTATCAAAGACAACGGGAATATTGGTATTGGCAAAAGCAATCCAACATCTAAACTTGATGTTTCTGGTTCTATTCAATCAACAGTTCTACAATCAGAGTCACTTAATATATCGGGGGATGTTAATTTCCGGGGGTTGGCTGGAAGTTCAACAAAAATCTTAACAATAGACGATAATGGTGATTTGTTGTCTGCAGATTATTCAACAATTCAAGACAACATGGGAAATCACACTGCCATCCAGAATATTAACCTTAATGGGAACAAGTTGGTTGGTGGAACTTCTGGGAATGGTGGCATATTCGTTGCTGGCAATGGCAATGTGCGTATCGGTATGGGAACAATGAACCCAACAAAAGCCCTTGAAGTAAACGGCACAATACGTTCAAAAGAGGTTATTGTTGAGATTGCAAATTGGTCGGATTTTGTTTTCGACAATGATTACAATCTCATGTCGTTAAAAGACACAGAGAGTTTTATCAAACAAAACGGACATCTGCCAAATGTGCCATCTGCAGCAGAAGTGGAATCGAATGGCATACAGCTCGGTAAGATGAACGCCATATTATTGCAAAAGATTGAAGAATTGACACTTTATGTGATTGAGTTGGAAAAAAAGATTGATAAATTGGAGACAGAACATAAAAGAAAGGAGTAGTGTCATGAACAACAACCTGAAGGTATTACTTGTTTTACTGTTTTGTACTAATATTAATGCAAATGCCCATAATAATAGTATAAGTGTTGTTAGTCAGAACAACTCTTGTATAATTTTTGATTTCACCTTGTCAAATTATACCGTTGTTGATACTTTGTTAAATCCCAATTACAATGTTAACCAAACATTCAGCTATATTCATATTTACGATGTTAACTATGGCATAATCGACAGCTTGGGTTGGCCACAATTGCCACAGTTAACATTTAATACTTATTTGCCATATAATGCGACCAATATAACCGTTAGTGTTTCTTCAGACGACTATGTAACATTTTCTGTTCCACATCTAGTATTACCTCAACAAGAGCATCTATTCAATGACACAATGAATGCCTATAATTTTTTCATGGATTCAAGCTGTTACAATTCTTCATCATGGATATATACAGACGAGGCTTTTATCTCGAATAATTTTACCATATTTGGAGCAACTGGTGTTTCATTAACAATATTTCCGTTTTCATACAATCCGTCTAATTCTATTATAAAAGCATGTATGTCTGCCAGAATAACAGTAAACTATATTTTAGATGATAGAATAGAAGCGAGTCCAAGAAGATATACCAAAACTACCGAAAACTATCTTAACAATTTTTTTGAAAATTATTCAGCAAGAAGCACCAACCTGAGCCAGGAAAGATATCTGATGATTGTTGATTCAACATACAAATTAGCATTGAATCGATTGGCAAATTATAAAATGAATGTTGGATATGATGTAGAAGTTGTAACCACACAAGAAACAGGTGGAGACGTTTGGAGCATTAAAGCCTATATACAAGGGTTATATGACAATGTTAACACTCGACCAGAGTATGTTCTTCTTGCAGGTGATGCTAATACCATTCCTATTTCTGCTGGTAGTGATGGTATAGAAAGTGATCCCATAACTGATTTAAACTATTCAAGATTAGACGGAGATGATTATTATGCAGATGTCTTTCTTGGACGATTTCCAATAAACTCCACTTACCAACTCAATAACACTATTAATAAGACAATTTATACAGAAACAAATCTGCCATACGATTATGATATCGTATATCTCATTGCCGGTGATGCTGACGAGGGATGTGTTTGGTGGTGGCGACAGCAATTTGAAAAAGCACACAACTACATCGTAAAAAATACATTTGAACCTTTAGGTATTCATTGGAACAAGTATTATCAGCCAACACTTGCAGAAGTCCAAGAAGTATTGTCATACAATCCTAAATATTTTATTTATTCTGGACATGGTTATTATAATACATGGTCTGGAGTTTCATTTACATTATATAAAACCAACATTCCATATGTGAATAATACCATGTATTATCCATTTGTTTTTGCTTTCGCTTGTAGAACTGGTGATTTTTATAGATATGAAACATATAATGAATGTATAGGAAAATCTTGGGTTACAAGATTTCATGGCGGTGCCGTTACATATTTTGGATCGTCTATTAAAACCACTAATAACGTTGATAATACTTTGGAGAAGCATATATTCTATAATAATTTTCAAAATTTAGAATCAATATCCGCCATTGTTAATAATGGCAAAAACGGCTACTGGAATTCATTAATTGGACCGTTAAGTCATAGGAAATGGTATATGAAATCATATAACTTATTGGGGGATCCGTCTATACAAGTTAACGGCATTGATAATTGTTTTTACAATTACGTGTTTTACTATCCAGAATATTATTCTTATGACCAAACCGAATATGTTGCAAATAACGAAATCAAGAATGAAAGTGATTATATTATAGATTCCGGTTCCAATGTTAATTGGAAAGCTGGAGAAAGAATAAGCTTAGAATCAGGCTTTCATGCGAAAGCTGGTTCTCGTTTTATGGCAACAGTAGAGTCTTGCAATAGAAACACATATTACGAGTCTGTTGATAAAGTAAAGAACATGGATATTACAAACATAGTTAATGAACCTGAATACATGGACTCAAAAGATATTATCAGTTTTTATCCTAATCCAGCAATAAATGAAATTGTTTTGAGTTATCATATTGATAATTATGAGACTATTGTAGTTTCAATATCAAATCTGCAAGGCAAAACCACAACTTTGTTCTCAGGAGCAAAGAGACCTGGCGAATATATCGAGCATTATTCATTGAATGATTTTCCTTCGGGAATATATTTGATTAGCATAAGAACATCACAAAACCAGTATATCAAAAAAATCATAAAACAATGAAAAAGCTATTAACCATATTGCTTTTAATGTTTCTCATGATTCTTACTATAAATCTCAAAGGCCAAGATATGCAGAAACGATATCTTATTGGTCCTAAAATAGGAGTTTCATCAACCAACTTGCTATACAAGGATCGTCAATATGATGACTTCCAGTTTATTAACGACACTATTGCTTATACTAACGCGCTTTTTAATATTGAAGCTGGATTGGCAGTTGACTATGTGATAATTCCTTCTGAAAAATACGGACTTTCCATTCAAGCCGCACTAATGTACTCGCACAAAGGATTTTGGCTTTGGACTGAATCGTTAAATCCTCCCAGTGAAACCATAACAGTTATGATGCATTATATGGATATTCCTATTGAATTCAGAGGTAAATGCCGCATAGCCAAACGCAATTATCTCGTTCTTGGATTGGGCCCAACATTCAATATCGGTATCAGTCAGATTAACAAAAAAAAGGAATATTGGCCGCACGGACCCGCTCAAAGTTTTACACGCACTGTTCAATTCGGTAACGGTGGAGAAAAAAATGGTCTTCATCGCCTTGATATTGGCGTTAATGCCACTTTAGGAATAGAGTCAATAAGAGGCTTTAGGTTCGATTTGGCATATTATATCCCTATTCGGAATCTTTCTATTGATAAGTCAAAATCTATTAGATTCTTTTCTATTGCAGCATCAATAGGTTATATGTTTTAGAACAAGTCAAAAGACCATTAATAATTTCAATTAATTATGAAAAAACTATTATCTATCACCATTTCAGCGGCATTGCTGACAGCATTAGCCACAACAGTTTTCATTTCATGCAAGAAAAATCTGCATGAGATAGCACAAGGAAACAGTCAAACTACAGAAAAGACCGAGGCACAACAGGTTTATGAAAAAATCATGAAATTCCGCGATGCCCGCGAGGCTTATCATGCCGAGGAAAAAACCGACAACGGCTATGTGTCGCCTTCTGAAGCACGCAGCATTCTCGATGGTGCAATCAACTATGAGTTCTCCAATATGAACCGATATCTTGAGGATACCGAGCTCGACACTTTGCGCTATGCTGCACCACAAACAAACTCGGAAGGCAATGTCGCTATCAACGATTTGATTGACATTTACGATAGTTTTGCATTAAGTATAGAAAACGACAAAAACTCCGTGAATTACTTCATGATTAATTACCCGCAAAATAATATAAGGAACGAAGATGTCGAAATCATTTTCACAAGAGGTGTTCCTGGGGATACTGAACCTATTCCTGATTTGGATTATTTCGCTGAAGGTGAAAACTGGATTTGGGGCGGAGGAAACGGCAATTGTGCGCATACAATATTCGAGGGTGACGCCGCTACAAAACTTACAGAGAAATGCCATGCTATGCTTAATCCAAACAGGACTAGAACAGACGGTGACACAATAAACCCTTACAATAGTATTTATGACGTTGATTATGCATATATAAACTATAACGATTTACAAAGCCTCGTAAATGGTTTGGATTATTGGTTGTTCCATGCAGAAAATCTCACACCTGAAGAAGTGTCAGAATACTGTATCAGCTATAACTATCTCAACCTTTATTTGAGGAATCTGCATGGTGCTGTTATATCACGCAACGGTTGTTTACATTATTCCACGAACCATCATTCACCTATTAGAGAAATAGTAATCCATTGTGCTGACAATGATGGAGAAAGCCTAAAAGACATTTGGCATTATGCAGAGATGACTTATTATAAATATGGTTTGCCTTATTAAATCTTTAATCATGAAAAAAATCTCAATAATCCTAACCTTGCTGCTCTTTATGGGCGGCAAGGCTTTCGCGCAATATGAGTTCGAATATGTTTTCGACTCAATTAAAAATGAAACACCATGTGCTCTTTTTCAAGAAATCATGGAACTTGACAATGGTGACTTTATTTTGAATGGTCGTGATATGACTCAATATGCCTATCCCTGTTATTGTATCTACCAGTTATCTCCAATTGGAGAATTGATAAAAGAAAAACTGTTCGTCAATGACTTACAATTAGCAGGATATGTTTTGGAGAATAACGAAGGCCCCCGTCTATTGGTCAATAAAAATGGAGGATATTATCTGTTTATAATTTATAATCCGATTTTTGACACCATAAATACAAACTACGTTCCAGACACTTTCGATGCAAAAATAATGATGAAAAAACTGGATGATGATTTTGAAATAGAATATTCCAGGGAAATGTCGATTTGCTTGGACACTGTAGATTGGAAGAATTTGTGGGGACAAAATGCAAGTGGCTGCCAAGCCCCAAAACTTGTTTTGGGCACAGTGATGGACAACGATGGAGAGGGATTCGTAATAAGCTATGAGAAATATATCGGCGAACATCCCCAACATTTATGGGAACATGGCAATGATTCAACATTTTTCTTGAAAACAGATTACGACTTGAACGTCAACAAGACCGGTTTCTACGAACACAACAGATGCAATGGTGACAAGAAGCATAAAAACCATCTGTTATATGACAGTGGGGACAACAAGTATATTTACTATACAGCCTCCGATTGGAGTTTGGCAGGCGAAAAAAAAGGCTTTTACGTCCACATATTCGATGATGAATTCAATTTTATTGAAGAAAACATGCTCCCGAATTCAGACGGATTCGGTTTCCACGCATATCGTCTTAGAGACGAGGTCTCTTCTACAGCTGGCATCACTTTCAAAAGAACCACAAACAAAACAACCATTCTTGGAGCTGGAGCATTCATCCCTACTATTCAACAACCAGATTATTTTGCAGCTGTATGTCTCGAATTAAATGATAAGGCACAAATGATTGACAGCATGACTTTCGCTGGTGGTGTTCCTAGTTCTATGGCTAATATGACAAGTGTTCCAGCAAGTCGTAGCATCGACTGGGATGATGAAAGCAGAATATTTTTCGGTGCGACCTTCGATGCATTTTACTTGTACTCGAATTTTCCACCAAAATACCAGTACTTCACATTACGATTACTTGACCTCAGTTTGAATACTGAATATGAAATGTATTATGATATGGGAAAAGACAGCACCGCTTTGTGGATAAACGCCTTGAGAGCCACCAGAGACGGCGGTTGTATAATAGCCGGACACTTCAGAAACTATGTTGAAAACCCGCACGACAACTTCCCACGCGCTTTCCATAGCGTGGTTAAGAAATTTCCTCCCGAAGCATTCAACAGCATCGAGGAGGCCCACGACAACGGCCTTAAAGTGGCTTTCGCCTACCCAAACCCCGGAAACAATGTCCTAAACATAAGAACGGCATTGCCGAATGCACATGTCGAGGTTTATGACACCAACGGCAAACTCATTTGTAATCAGGAGATTACAGATATCATAACCACTTTAGACACCGAATGCTGGCCCTCGGGAACATATATCTGGAAAGTGGTTTCAGACGGCAAAGAAGCTGAAGCAGGAAAATGGGTAAAATAGGGTATAATAGACAAAAATATTGACATTTGGTTGACAAAAACGCATAAAACAAAATCGACAACCATTGATTTTCAATGAGTTGTCGATTTTATTTGTGGAGCATAGGAGAATCGAACTCCTGACCTTTTGAATGCCATTCAAACGCTCTACCAACTGAGCTAATACCCCTTAGTTTTGCGGTGCAAAAATACTAAAAATTTTATTACCGCGACAATTTTTTAAAAATTATTTCCGACGCCCTTTTCTACGGCCTTTTCCGGAGTCCTCTTCCGTCTTTTTCGCCTTTCGGAAGATGTCGTTCGGGTCGGTCGGACGCAGCTCGTCGAGCCATTCGAAGCCCTTCAGAATCTCGATGCCGGGCTTCATCTTCTCCTTCGGATACAAGGTCTCATTGGTCTTCTTGAAGTATTTTATTCTGACGATCTGGTTTTTCTCAATCTTGATGTCCATCGCGACGCTCTGCGACACGTTCACGCCAATCATAGTGCCGTCTTCCTCGCGCAGCCAGTACACCGTCTCAGCATTGCCGTCGTCATACACATGGTCGAGCTCATTATTCTTGAAATAGGCGATCATCGTCTTACCTTTGATCTGGTTGAAGCCCTCGATGGTGTCTTTTTGGATGATAAACCCATTCGGATAAAGCAGCACTGTGTCAATCGACTTGTTAGCTATCA
>Ga0265299_10003358_pt1 | contig 15684 bp, 3 predicted proteins | sample AusTroGonzalo_MG_4_FD_193485 | JGI IMG/M metagenome (GOLD analysis project Ga0265299, IMG submission 193485) | Bovine rumen microbial communities from tropical cattle in Woodstock, Queensland, Australia - Gonzalo_02 | ecosystem: Host-associated > Mammals > Digestive system > Stomach > Rumen ... | reverse complement strand
TCCTCGGCCTTGGCAATGGCACCCTTCATGCCTGTTGCACCCGGAGTGAGCACGATCTCAGTTCCGTATGCGGCAGCCAGCTTGCGGCGCTCAATGCTCATGGTCTCGGGCATGGTAAGTATTACCTTATATCCTTTTACTGCGCCTACCAGTGACAGACCAACGCCTGTGTTACCCGATGTAGGCTCTATGATTGTTCCGCCCTGCTTAAGGATACCCTTCTTCTCAGCATCCTCAATCATGGACAGTGCTATACGGTCTTTTACAGATCCGCCGGGGTTAAAGAACTCAACCTTGGCTACTATGTTTCCCTTAATACTGCGTTTGGCAGTAAACTTGTTTAATTTAACTGTCGGGGTCTTACCGATCAGTTCAGTGATTGTACTGTAGATTGCCATAGTTTTGTGTATTTAGTTTTGTTTGTTTTCTGTTTCCGATGCAAAGTTACGGTCCGTGGAAACAACGAACAAAGAAATACTAAAATCAGGAAAATCTTTCTACTCCTACCTTATTGCCTAGTGTAATTATTCTGCAAAATAGAGCTTACCATCACGTATATAGATTCCTTTTTTTGTGGCAGCGCCTATGAACGGACGCCCCCAAAGGTCAAAAATGGTATCTGTAATCGGATTCTTTTCTATAAATCCTACCGATGTGGGATCATCATACTGAAATGACTCAATCTGATAGCAGCTCCTAGTTATTTTTACCAGACTGTCACATATCCATTCGGCGATGTATGAGAACATATAATAATAGCCGCATAAGGTGTTATCAACGGGAACTTTCATGCTAAACACATAATCACCATGACCACCCTTCTCCGGCAGTTGTCTCAGATACTCCCTAATCTCATTCGTAATCATATGAGCAAGAATCTGATTATCGTCCACATCGCAACCCACCTTGAACCTTAGATTGTCGGCCGGCACAAAATGAGGAATAGAATCATTCACCTTGTCGCGCAGTTCAACCTGATAATACCAGCTGTCTTCTTCTTTCACTAAATAGCTGCAGTTCTCCACATATCGGTCAAATAACGCCAACGTATCATTAGTCAGTTTCAAGGCGAACGATCCTACATTGTTATTACTGCTATCGTACATTTTAAACAGTACTGTTCCCAGATTTTGTGGCGAGAAATTGAAATTAATTCCACTTTGCTCACAGGCCCGGATATACGCTCCTGCAAATATCGTATCACCTATTAAGTACTCAGTCTCTTCAGTGATGGAACTCTCCTCCGTATTCCCATAGTAGTGGGGTATCAGGTAAAGATAGTTGGCATAATCCCTTTGGGACGTATTGCGCACCTGCACCGTAATGACGTTATTCTCATCAAGACGTCCCTTTCCTTTGGTAATAGCTCCATCAAGAAGCGTCAGGTTACCTGACTCAGAATCCTCATTATATGACTCAGGTGCAGGTTGGATCTCAAGTTCAGGATCGATATGTATCACTGCAAACTGATTTATGCAATAACCTGGAGATATTATCCAGTCGTATTCTTCATACGGATTGAGGACTGACAGGGAATAATAACCGTCACATTCACCTTCCCATCCCCAATTTATATGGAACAATCCATCACCATCATAACCATCGCATATAAAAGCGTGACCGTCATCAGGATCGATGGTTCCGCAATACAAGACAGGACGTCCGGCTGCCACTTCTCCGTAGATTATCTCTTCCCATCCGTCTATACTATATCGGGAACGTTTTTGCAAAAACGTAGCGGCAGGATAATCAAAATAGCGGGTGAGAGCCTTCTGATCTTCTCCGTACTTAGACGATGTTCCATTGTCAACACCATACGATGCTTTAACTGACTGTCCGCAGTAGCGCAATAGCGTAGCTACTGCATGCCGCTCAACTTCTGTGCCTATTTGTTCTTGCGCCCCGGTTTCAGGATTAACCACATTATATGTATCCAGCATATTATCCCAGTCAAAACTGACAGCCTCCAGGGAGTCAATGTGCCAAATCTTAACGTCGCTGCCATGTGTGCTCCTGATATCATAGCCGGGCAGTCCGTTTGGAACGGATTTGGGCCACTTGTAGTAATTCATGACCTGGGCCATCGCAACTGCCATACAGCCAACCAGGCATTGCTGGCCCTGACATTCGGGATTTGCTCCTTCGTAGATGGGAGTCATATCCCAGTATGGAGATTGCTGATTCCAACGGGTTTTAATAAGCGGTTCAACGGCACTCCTGCCATTACGCGTGCTGACCAGATTCTTGGATACATCACCTTTATAGTTGCCGTCCCGGAACCTGTCATCCTCTCCGAGTGTTGCCACTGCATCCTCATAGCTTTTAAGCCATGAGCGCATATTGGGAGGCATCTGCTCCCATGAAATGCTGCCTGTATTGCTGTAACCCAACACCGGCAGAGTGCGGCTATCGGCCGAAGCGATTATATAACCGCCGCCCGCTATGTTGAAAGCGTAAATCCCTTCTGACTCAACCGGCACGGATTCAAGTTTCAGGCCACCGCCTCTTGAAGAGACTCTCATACCCGTATTCCCGCCATTGAGATAATTGAGGGCACGGTCCATGGCCTCCCTTTCAGAAATAGGCTGTGACTGAAGATGGGCAGTAAATAGAAATACTGCCGATGCTATTATCAGGATACGTTTCATCGCTTATGCATTATTATGCTGCAAAGATAATCCATATCAGCAGCATTATGCATAAGGATCGATACCCAATTCGCTTTACATCAGACGTTTTATTACGGCAAACAGTTTATAGGGCATGTAACGTACCGGCAGGTCTATCCAGGTGGGAGCCTTTACTATGGAGCGCTGGTGAGTGAATGCGTCAAAACTCAGCTTGCCGTGATAATGGCCCATACCGGAGTTACCCACACCTCCAAACGGCACGTTTCCGTTTGCTATGTGCATGATGGTGTCATTGATGCATCCGCCACCCGATGATGTATGCCTTATCACATCCCAGCCGTCTTTCTCAGATCCGAACCAGTAGAATGCCAGCGGTTTCTCACGTTCCGTAATGAACTTTATCACCTGCTCCTTGAAATCCTTTCCGGATATGGTGATCATGGGGAACAGCGGGCCGAATATCTCATTGTTCATGATGGGTGCATCGGCCTTGACATTGTCTATCAGGGTGGGCTCAATGAAACGCTCCTTAGCATCGGTACGGCCGCCATAAACTATATCTCCATCCTTGAGATAGCCCGATACACGCTCAAATGCGGCATCGGTCACCATCCTTACAAAATGGCCCGACTCCTTAATATCCTTGCCGTGCAGGTACTCCACCTGAGCCGCGAACTCCTTGATGAACGCCTCCTTTACATCCTCATGAATCAGGATGTAGTCAGGTGCTATGCAGGTCTGGCCGGCATTCAGGGTCTTGCCCCAGGCTACACGACGTGCAGCGATCTTAAGGTTGGCACTCTTGTCAATGATGCAGGGGCTCTTGCCGCCCAACTCCAGTACCACAGGGGTAAGATGCTCGGCTGCGGCAGCCATCACCTTACGACCCAGCGCGGGGCTGCCGGTAAAGAATATCATGTCAAAGCGGCTTGCAAACAGTGCCTTATTCACCTCACGGTTACCCTGAACCACTGCAACATAGTTCTCAGGGAACGCCGCACGTATCATCTCCTCCAGGGCTGCCGATACGTTGGGCACATAAGGTGAAGGCTTAAGCACAGCGGTGCAGCCGGCCGATATGGCACCCACCAGCGGGTTGAGCAGCAACTGTACCGGATAGTTCCAGGGCGATACTATGAGGGCCTGTCCCAGCGGCTCGCTTACAACAAATGAGCTTGACGGGAACAGGGTAAGCGGTGAGTGACGGCGCTTGCGTCTTGCCCATCGACCCACACCCCTCAGATGCTCACGGATCTCTGCCTTTACGAGACCTATCTCTGTGAGATATGCCTCCTGGTATGATTTGTGCAGGTCTGTCCACAAAGCATCGGCCAGACGCTGCTCATACTCTGCAATGGCAGCTCTCAGTTTACGCAGTTGCTCCTTACGGAACTTGACCGGCAGGGTGGCGCCTGTCCTGAAATAATCACGCTGCGACTTCAGGATTTCCTGAATTCTTGTCTCCGGGGTGTTTTCTATTGTCATTTTTGCGACCTGTAAAGTGATCCATCGTGTGATAGATTCCAAAGATAGTGCCAAAAACGAAATCAAACAACCATGAGGGCAGGATTGCCTCCATCAGACGTATGAAATGGAATCCGAACGGTATGCCGCGGAAGTTCTTGTTCCTCTCTATTGAGCGGATTATCTTGCGGGCGGTATTCTCCGGATCCAGGATGGGGAATATGGGTGATGCCACACCGTCAAACATTCCGGTATTGATAAAATACGGGGCAACGGTGGTGAAACGCACCTTTGACTTCATGTCATGCAACTCAATACGAACTGAATCTGACCAGCCTATCACGCTCCACTTGCTGGCGGCATAAACGCTCATCTTGGGCATGGAGAGCATACCTGCAGCCGATGCGATGTTGCAGATGTGACCCTTGTCGCGCTTAATCATATCGGGCAGAATCACGTGAGCCACGTTCATGGGAGCAATGGCGTTGATCATCATGGTACGCTCAATGTCAGGAGTGGTCAGCTTATCGAAAGTGGCGTTGCTGGTAACGATGCCGGCGCACTGGATCACTATATCCACCTGGCCGCACTCCTTCTCGGTTGCAGCGTAAGCCTCCTCAATCACCTTCTTGTCCGATACATCCACGCGGTAACCGCTTACCTGACCTTTTGATGAAAGCTCATTCTTTACAAGCTCAATGTTGCTCTCATTTATATCCCAGATGATAAGTCTTGCAGCACCTTTCTCCAGAGCCATGCGGCCCATTATCCTGCCTATTCCCGATGCTCCACCGGTGATAAGCACGTTAGCGTCTTTGAATTTCATAATCATTCCAATCAATAACAGACGCAAAAATAAACCAACGGGATCACTACCCGTCGCATCATTATGATTGTGTGGTGAAATGAATCCCCGATGTGGTGAAATTGGTATATCATAAAAAACACAATGGAATTTTTGCATTTCTTCACATTATATATATATTTGCCGTAAAGGACTGATTTGAAATACAAAAAGGACTACAATATGAAAAAAGCAACTTCTACGACAAGTGGCTTTGAGTTACGTTCATTTTACGCAACTGCAAAGCGCGGATTCCTTTTGTTTACATTGATGATCCTGTCCATATTGGGCAGTAGTACGGCAAAAGCCGATAACAATGAGAATGCCGCCCTGTACATGGTTATGCAGGCCGGCATGAACCAGCTCAAGTTTGAGATGCCGGTCTATGATGCCGAGGGCTACGACGGCTGGGTGGACCAGGGTTACATCTATGTCACCCCCAAGGGCGGTAGCAGGCTGACACTGCTCCACTACTACTCACGAGAGACTGATGATACATACCCTAAGGCATGGCTGAGCAAGGGAGTGGACGGATTATTGACATTACGTCGTGACCGTAACTACTCCAACGTCACCATCACCACATCCGAGAAGGGAATTGAGATCCCGTCAGTACCGGGCACGGATTACTGCAAGCTCTACCTGACCTGGACCGTGCCCGATGAACTGCGCGGTAAGGAACTCACCATATCATGGAAAGTGCACAAGACCGGTAACATGACTGAATGGTCTGAGGACGTGGAGATAAATGATTCAAAGATAAGTTTCCCCGCCCTGCCCGATCAGGTACGTCCCGATATCACGGAACCCATCCTGGGTTACGATGTAGCCCATGCCGGACAGATGATGTTCATATACACCATGACCAGCAATGATATCAAGAGTCTCACTGCCCATTACAATGAGGTCAACGGACAGCATGTCACTCACAAGAGCATGCCGGTGGATCCCAAGATGTCCGGTTATATCTATCTGGATGCCGACAAGTGCTATACGGATTTCTACATCGATGCCGTCTACACCGATACGGAGAGCAAGCTGCGTACTACCAGATCAGACTCCCTGACGATACCGACGCTCCACTTTCCTGCCGCTCTGGCCGCCACGCTCCAGCCTGACGGAACCGTGCTGCTCACATGGTCTACACGCAATCCCAGGTGGAACGACATATCCGACGGTGATACATGGGAGTTGCAACGCAACATCTCCGGCACCCTGAACGCTGACAGCCAATGGCAGACATTCGGACAGGTCGCATTCCTGAACAAGGACACCACCTACACATACACCGACCCGTCGTTCCTGCAGTTCTATGAGGGCAAGACGGTCTATTACCGTGTACGCAGGACCTCCACATCGGCCTGGAACTGGGCCACCGGCACTTACGCCCAGACGTCACTGTCATTCCCGGTAAGTCTGCCAAAAGTCACATCGGCCCGTGTCAAGCAAAGCAAGTGGGCAGAGGGTGAGCACAAAGCCGATTTCACATTTGAAACCGGCATGCCGGCACAGGATAGCCAGGGACGTTATCTGCTTGGCTCCGTCCAGGACTGGGAGTATATAGTCCGGAAGGTAAATGATGGCACTAGCCCCGTGAATGTCATCATGACTGCCGATGTGGATATTTCGGGCACAACTCTCATGATGGGTCAGAGACAGGTAGCGCCTTACACCGGTACCTTTGACGGTAACGGGCACACGCTGACATTCAACCCCGGAAACTGGAAGGATGACTATGTGGCTCCTTTCCGCTATGTCAAGGGTGCCACTGTCATAAAGAACCTGAGAGTACAAGGTTCCATCAACACCGGCAAGAAATTTGCGGCCGGTCTGGTGGGTATGGTTACAGATGAATCAGACCAGGTGCTCATAGAATCCTGCCAATCATCAGTAAACATCACAAGCAGGGTTAAAGGTGATGGCACCAATGGCGGTCTTGTGGCCAATGCCATGAATTGTAAGAATCTCATACTGCGCAACTGTCTGTTTGACGGAAGCATTGCAGGAGAAGAGTGTTACAACAACGGCGGTATGGTTGGCTGGAGCTATGGCAAAGTATTGATTGAGAACAGTATATTCAACCCGTCACTGCTGGGTACAAAGCTTGACGGTTGCCGTACATTTGCCAGAACCAGCAATGGCGATGCAGAAATCATCAAGAGCTACTATACCATGCCTTATGATGGAATATCAACCACCACCATTGACGCCAAGAAATACCATATTGTCAGGAACTCATCAGACTGGGATGCAATCAGACAGACAATTGCCTCAAGCACAGATGATGTAAATATCATCCTGGATGGCAGTTTCCAGACTACAGCAATGCTGGGAACCAGTGAGAACCCCTACCACGGCATATTTGAAGGTAACGGACACACCATCACTGTGGATCTCAATTCTACTGAGGATTTTATCGGTCCCTTTAATTACGTAAATGGCACCACGACCATCAGGAACCTGAACATACAGGGTAAGGTGGCCGGTAAAAGACATTCAAGCGGCCTTGTAGGTTCTACTGACAACCAGGCCACGTTAACCATTGAGAATTGCCATGTCTCAGCACACATCATTACCAGGGATTACTATGCCGGTGGTTTTATAGGACATGCACATGATGGTAAGCACATTATCCGTAACTGTCTTTTTGACGGCACACTGGAATCAACAGAGTTTGACAAGACATCATACGCAGGCTCCATTATCGGTTGGGAAGAGGGAGGCACGACAAATGAGGTTTCCTACTGTCTGGAACATGCCACCTACATCAGTTTCAACCATAGCGGTTTCTGTTACCGTCAGACTTCCGCTTACGGAAACAACGGTACAAGCCATGACAACTACTCATTCATGGATTGGACCGAATCCTATAAAGCCAGCGGCATGGATGCCATCACTCTGGCCGGGAATCTGGGAGATGGATGGCAGACATGGAGCAGTCTGGTTATACCCAAACAGGAAACCCAGGGTTCAGTTACTATAGGACAGGGTATTGACGCATCTGAGATGACGTTGAAAGCGCTCAGGGATACAATTCCGGGACAGTGGGAGATTGCAGGTAACAGTCTGGTGCCTGTCATCACCATATCCGCCAATCCTGAGCATAAAGCTACGGTTTGGGACAGCAAAGCAAAGGTTGTGCTCTATATCGACAAGTATGTAGATGAGCAGCTGAGATACACTGAACGGAGCGAACTCACCGCCGATGAATTCCAGGCCGGACGGTTCAGCCGTGACCTGTTCACATCATGCGTGGATCACACTTTCCGCCTGATGGTTGAAAAAGGCAGTTCACTCTTGCCTGTTTCAGACTCCTTAGACTTCTATGTCATCAAGACAGAAGCCGGTGAAGCAGCACGTTACCACTTTGACAATAACGTACTGATATATGACCTTAAGGCCGATACCATGCAGACCGCGGTTTCACTCTCTTGGAAGACAAAGGGTACAGGAGACTTCTTCCGTATCATCAGGCAGGACAAGATGGAGAACCGCGCAGATACGTTGGAGCACAACTACATTCTCACAGCGTATGTAGACCGCACTCCGCGTCCGCAGCATGCTTACACATACACCGTTGAGGGTGTGAATCAGTGTGAGACAGAGCATATAAGCCGCGCCACAGTCAGCGGCGGTTGCCGTCCCACAGGTATGGTTCGCGGTTATGTACGTCTTGCAGACGGTACCGCCATGGCAGGTGTGACGGTTAAGGCCGAACCTGCATCCGGTGAATATGAAGGAGCAGTCATCCGCACCGCAGTGACTGACGAGACCGGTTTCTTTGAGATAGACGGCCTTATCTACCAGGGTGCAGCCAGCTATCAGGTATCGGTTGAGATGGGTGGAGACATGCCTGGAGTGGATCCCAGGGCATCAAGTTTTGATGACTTCTCCAACCTTGTAACCAACCTCAATTTCATACAGCGACGTTACTACATATTCTCCGGACAGGTTATATATGAGGGAACAAGCGTACCGGTGGTCGGCGCCCAGTTTGAGCGTGACGGCGTTCTGGTCAAGAACGGATCGGGACAGCCCGTCACCACAGACTCCCAAGGTAACTTTGAGCTGAGTATTCCGCAGGGCAGTCACACCGTACGCGTAGTAAAGGACGGTCATGTATTTGCCGATAACGGTTTCTATCTGGATCCCGATGCCGCAGGTGATGACAAGCGCAAGCACAACTGGCAGAAAGAGGAGGCCGGATACATATTCTGGGACCAGACACGCGTTACGCTCAGAGGCCGCGTCGTAGGCGGTGATGTCCAGGGTGACAAGCCACTCGGACAGTCTGCATCGGTCAACAACCTGGGTGACTCCCTTACCATCATCATGCAGCTGGAGGGTGACAACGCCTCATATCTGGTTCGTGACCAGCTGGACGGTGATATCACCGAGCTGCATTACAATCAGCCCGTGGGTCCTGTTGACACATGTCAGATAAACATGTACCGTCATCGCATCGTGATACATCCGTCCAATACCACAGGTGAGTACATGATCAATCTGCCGCCTGTAAAGTTCAAGATCACCGAGGTCTATGCACAGGGATACCCCACCCTGTTCCAGACCGGTCAGGTAGGACAGACTGTAGACCTGAGTGATCTGGTAAATGCCGATACCGCCACATGGAACCGAATCTATCATGTAGCTCCTACCCTGGACGTTAAGCAGTTCAATATGATGGGTGAAACCTACATGGGTATCAAGAGCTATACTGACCTGGACAATACCGGAAAGAGCGTCAGCATTGAGTTGTGGAATGACAGCACGCGCACATACAGCTTCGGTTATCCTGTATTCATGGCCGGCAGCCCCGTCATTATGACCATGGCTGCCGTGGAGCAGTACTATTACAACAATGACCAGCGTACTGCAACCCCCGATGTGGTACATCTGCCCGGAGGTAGCGTAGAGGTACAGAACGGACTCATCGGCACAACCGACATAAAGAACATAGCCTTGGACAGCATCGGTGAGGCTACTTACAGCTTCACTCCGCAGAACTACACTCTCACACAGGAGGGTGACATGGCTCTTAAGACACTGACCATGACTCTGCTTTATGACGGCACCTATTATGACATAAAGCCCATGAGCGGTCAGCCCATACGAGGTTATGTAATGGCGGCTCAGACCAAGCCGCAGGGCCGCAGGACTGTACAGAACGGCGGAACTTACCTTATAGATATTCTGCGTGACCCGCCCGGATCAGGTTCAAGTGCCTATATTGAGAGCGGTTCCAAGATGTCATATTCATTCAACCAGAGCGTAAAGGCCGAGGCCGGTCTTAAACTGACATTCGGCACCAGTGCCGGAGGCGTAAATATGTTTGAGGGCGTCTGGGCCGGCGTAGGAGGCGGTTCTTTCATTGGTGACAACATGTCTGTCAAGAACCAGGACCAGTTTGGAATAGGATTGGTAACAACCTACTACAACAGCTGGCAATACAGCTACACGTTTGAGAACGGCGAACGCATCAGCACCTCATCGGGCGCCACCAGCGTGGGACGCGATGCTGACGTATTCATCGGTATGACACAGGTAGCCATCATGGAGGATGTCATTGCCGTACGCGCAGTAGACCAGCAGACATATGACCTGCTCACCACTCATGCCGGCGGCACCTTCACGGTTGATGGAATAGAATATAACGTACCCCTGGGTACCATGAAGCTTCTGGCACAGGGACAGGACGGCAAGGGTAACAACGTATACCTTATCCGTGATGAGGCACTCGGTTTCAAGACAGAACTCCAGAGTACCTTCATACACTCGCAGTTGCACATTGAGAAGGAGCTCATCCCCAACCTGATCAAACTGCGCAATCAGCTGATACTGCCACAGGGCACCAGTCAGGATCTGGCAAAAGAGATAGCCAACAACAAAGAGCATGCAATGTTCATAAGCGATGTCCCCGCCGATGATCCTAACTTTGGTGTAGAAGGCTTCTATACACAGGTTGATCCCGACAATGGTTCCACCACTGACTCCATATCGGATTACAACAACAGGATACGTACCTGGATAGGATTCCTGATTGTCAACGAGAAAGAGAAGCTGGAAGCCACAGACCTTGTAAAACGTTATGACATAGACGGACGTTCCAGCGTATCATACGGCGAGAGTTTCAGTACATCCAGCTCTGAATCGCGCTACTGGCTGCTGCCGTTCTTTGACGGTCTGGGTTCATTGTCATTCCCCGGAGTGGGCAACATAGGAGGTGGCGGTGCCAAGACTGGATCTTCACAATACACAGCACCGGGCGATGAAGGAAAATACCAGACGATGAGTTTTGACATGTTCGGTAGTGGTCTCTACATAAAGATCGCCCCTGTCCTGAGTCTTGACTATAACTGGAACTACGGTGGAAGTGAAGGCCAGTCCAAGAAAGCCGGCTTCTCACTCTCACTGTCGGCCAAGTCAAATATGGTAGTGGAGGTATACCGCACCAAGATGGATATGGATGAGATTCGTCAGCGTGCACAAGCCATGGAGGAGGCCGGATATGAGAACCCCGAGGAACTGTTCTTCCAGTTCGCATCTGAGGAATATATAGATTACGTCAAGAACGGCGCAGGCTATGGTAAGGTTGGATCCATGTCAACGCTAAGCTACGTAAGTGAGGCCCCCACGCAGTATCGCAGTTTTGTTTATCGCACTAAGGGCGGTGCCACCGTTGCACCGTTTGAGGACGAGCGTAAGACCAAGTATTACATGCCCGGAACCGTCCTGGATGAAAAGACCCTGCCCATAGACAACCTGCGCATCTGGGCCGATCAGCAGTCAGTGAGCAACGTACCGTATGACGAGCCGGCACGATTCACCATCCACATGGCAAATGAGAGTGAGGTACCCAACATGACCACACCTGCATTTGTCTATTTCCTGGATGATGAAACCAACAAGAAGGGAGCCAAGGTACTTGTTGACGGTGCACCGGCTACCGGTTCCGGCAACTACGTCTCCATCAGTGCCAACGTGCCTGTAACCAAACAGGTTGAGATATATCCCGGCGCTGAATTTGACTATGACAACATAGGACTCTGCATCTGGGATCCTAATGACGTAAAGCGTATAGAGACAGTCTATCTGTCTGCCCATTTTGTTCCCACCGCAGGCAAGGTCAACATCTCGCTGCCCGGTGACAAGTGGGTAATAAATACAGAGTCACAGTTCAACACAGAGCGTCAGCAGTACTACATGCCTGTACGCATTGACGGCTTTGATGTGAACTACCGCGGTTTTGACCATATTGAACTGCAATACAAGCTCTCCACCCAGGGTGACAAGGAGTGGGTAAACGTATGCTCATATTACAAGGATTCGCTGCTTTTTGCCAAGTCAAACGGCGTAAGCAAGATGATAGAGGATGACGGCCAGATCATGGCACAGTTCTTTGGAGAGATTGATCCGGTAGAACAGAGTTATGACCTGCGCGCAGTCTGCTACTGCCGTCACGGAGAGGGATTCCTTACCCGTTCATCAAAGATACTGACCGGTATCAAGGATACACGTCGTCCGCAGCTGTTCGGAACACCCAAACCTGAGGACGGAATCCTGGATATAGGTGATGACATCATTCTGCGATTCTCCGAGCCCATTGCAGGCAACTACCTGCGTCCGCTCAACAACTTTGAGATCCTGGGGCAGACCAACTCAAACAACATCACGCTCTCAACAGCTCTGCACTTTAACGGAGACTTTGACTGTGCCACCAGCATGAGTTCCCGCAACCTGTCAGGTAAGGCATTCACCGTTGACGTGATGGTCAATCCTAAGGATACCGCACAGGGCATGACCGTATTCAGCCACGGTAGCGGCAACCACCAGCTGGAACTGGGTCTTACAGCTGACCGCAAGCTCAGTGCCCTGTTCATTATCAGGAACGGAAACGGACTGTTGAACAACACTGACAGCACCAGGCATTTCCTGTATGAGAGTACAGAGGCAATTCCGTTTAACGGAATGCGCAGTATACGCTATGTACTGGCTCCTAACGCACTGGCCAGGACCACCACCGTCATCTTCTATGACGGAACCCGTGAGATTGGCCGCGCCACACATCCGTACATCTATAACGGATCCGGACCGTACATGCTGGGTATTGGTAAGATAGACGGCACATGGCGTGAACAGTCATTCATAGGTGATATGCTGGAGTTCCGTCTCTGGAACCATGCCCTGACAATGGATGAGATGAGTGATTACAGTATGAAACACCTTAACGGCTATGAGCTGGGACTTCTTGACAACTACCCGCTCAGCGAAGGAAAGGGAGCATACAGTTTCAACCAAGCTATCGGTGGCAGTGACCTGCATATATCAGGAGCTACATGGAAGGTGCCCGACGGCATTGGCATCAAACTTGACGGAGAGAAGGGATTCAGACTGAACAGTGACAAGTTTACACGCTGGAGCCATGAGGATTACACGCTCATGTTCTGGTTCCGCACCACAGACATGGACGGTACGCTCCTGGCCAACGGTCTCTCTACCGATGAATCCGGATACAGCGATCATTTCAACTTCTATGTCAAGAACGGAAACCTGGGTCTGCATCTTGGAGGTATGACCGTGAATACGACAGTCCGTGTAACCGGCGGTGACTGGCATCATGCGGCCCTTACCGTAAGCCGCTCACGTAACGCAGGTTGCATCTATGTTGACCAGCAGCTCTACAAGACCTTCACGGTTGATACCATAGGCGGCATACTGGGTGGTTACCTGGCTGCAGGTGCCACTTATACAGGTCCTAATACAGCCGTTGAACCTATCAGCGGTCATATTGATGAGATTGCACTATTTGAGATGGCACTGCCTGAGAACTCCATCAGCGACTTTGCCGGCAATACGCCCACAGGTGAGGAGATGGGTCTGATGGTTTACCTCAATTTCTCACGTAATGAGTTGCAGTCAACCGGAGGACAGCGTCTCATGCCTACCGGTATCAGCCTGAAACGCTATAAGGACGAGGCCACAGGCCAGCTGACTACTGAGCGTGACACAATCGTGGCACAGGACGTAGTTGATGAGCTGGCAGACCGCACCATCTATGCTCCCATGCGTGACACACAGCAGTTGGAGAACATACGCTACTCATTCGTAGCCGACGGCAAGGATCTGCTCATAAACCTGAACGTGCCCAACGAGCGCATTGAGAAGACCAACGTCTATGTAGTGGTAAAGGATGTGGCAGACCTTAACGGCAACACAATGGCATCTCCTGCCGTGCTGAATCTCTACGTATATCGCAATCCGTTGCGATGGGATGTCAAGCGTCTTTCAATTGACACCCAATACGGCGATGAGTATGTATTTGATGCAACCATCCGTAACCTTAGCGGCAAGAGCCGTCGCTTTAATCTGGACGGTCTGCCGCTATGGATGACAGTATCCGAGACCAGCGGCACAGTTGAACCTCTCGATGAGTATACCATCACCTTCACCATCTCACCGTATATCAACATTGGTGACTTTGATGAGGTCATCAACCTTATCGGAGAGGATGGCATGAACGAGCCTCTGCCTATCAGTATCTCAGTACGAGGCGAGTTACCTGAATGGGCAGGTGCCACAGACCAGCTCAAGGAGACTAACATCACAATGAACGTAGTGGCAAGTGTAGAGATTGGCGGTCAGGTAATGGATGACCCGGATGACCGCTTAGCGGTATTCGGTGAGAACCATCAGCTTCTGGGAGTTACATCAATGGATGCCGATGAGACTCAGATTGGCGGAGCACTGGCCTACCTGACCATCTATAACCGCAGTCGTGAGGCTACTCCGCTCACCTATGAGTATTACGATGCATCCACAGGTCTCATCTACAGGCTTCTGCCCGATGAAAACCTGATGTACTTTAAACCCGATGTCATTGTAGGAACAGTACAGCAGCCTGCCCAGCTCACAGCAAACAACGGTATGGTACAGACCCTGAACCTGACCAAAGGCTGGAACTGGATATCATTCAACGTATGGCCTGATGAGGTTCCTGTTGAGGAACTCATGAACAATGCCACAAAGTGGGAGGCTGGCGACGGACTTGAAATAATCAAGCCGGACGGTACCTATGAACAGATCTTCTACAAGGAGGTCTATAATTCCAAAGACCCGGAGAATCCTACTCTGATCTGGGATAACAGTACAGAGATCCTTGACCTGGATCCCACACTCATGTACCGTTTCTACTCCAACAGCGACAAGGTTGCCTACTTTGCCGGATTCCAGGCATATGAGAGCATTGAGGTCAAGCCCGGATGGAACCGTATAGGTTATCTCTCAACCATCAACCTGCCGCTTGGCACTGCATTGGCTGAGTATACTGATAAGGCCCGCGCCGGTGACATAATCAAGAATCAGGATGAGTTCTCAATGCTCACCGTTGATTCCTACGGCAATAAGGTTTGGAAGGGAACACTCAAATACATGCGTAGCGGTGAGGGTTATATGATCAAGTACAACGGTACAGACTCCATAGAATTCTCCTACCCCACCTACTATGGTGAATCACGCTACAGGGAGTCCAGCCAAAGTCAGCAGCTGACGTCAGCGTTCCGTAACACCAGTGCTACCAGCATGACCGTAGTTGCAACCGCACTTGGAGTGGATGTACAGCCTGGTGATGTAATCACGGCTTGGCGAGGTGCAGAGCCCTGCGGTATGGCTGTAGCTGATGATGAAGGCCTGTTCTACCTGAACGTTGGCGATGCCGATGTACTGACAAAGGATCTGAGCTTTACTCTG
>Ga0265299_10003357_pt1 | contig 15692 bp, 12 predicted proteins | sample AusTroGonzalo_MG_4_FD_193485 | JGI IMG/M metagenome (GOLD analysis project Ga0265299, IMG submission 193485) | Bovine rumen microbial communities from tropical cattle in Woodstock, Queensland, Australia - Gonzalo_02 | ecosystem: Host-associated > Mammals > Digestive system > Stomach > Rumen ... | reverse complement strand
CCTTGTTGCCGGGCAGCTGGTCCATGGCGATTCGATAGATGTCATAGGGATGCGGCGTCTCCTCGAAGGGGATGCCGGCTTCGCGGCCATACACGCGGCGCACGGCACGGATGCTGATGCTGTCTTCGGCGCTGGTGCTGGGCAGCAAGGGATTGCGGTGGCGGTTGATTTCGCCTCCGGCGGAGTTGTCGCCGTTGAGCAACACCTTATTAATAACAATGCCTCCACCGAAGCCCGTGCCGATGGTCACGCCGAAAAGGTTCTTGTAGCGTTTCGGGTTGCGTTGCTGCTCAAGCAGCTTGTTCACCTCGGGCAGCAGGCCGCCAAGGGCCTCGCCGTAGGCAAAGAGGTCGCCGTCGTTGTTGATATAGACGGGTATCTGGAACTCGTTTTCAAGCATTTGTTTCAGCGGAACGCCGCCACGGAAGGTGGGCAGGTTCTCCAAGTCGCCGATGATGCCGTTGGGATAGTCGGCGGGACCGGGGAAGCAGAAGCTGATGGCCGCAGCCTTTTTGCCGCAGCGGGTCTCGCATTCATGGAAGCCTGCGATGAGCTTCTGAAGCACTTCCTCGAGGGTGGGTGCTGCCGCCGGAATGTTGAACGGCTCGATGATTTCGTGTGCGTTTTGCACGGCTGAGAACTTGAATCCTGTGCCACCGGCATCGAGGATGAAGACGATTGGATTATTATTCATGATGACTTGTTTTTATTTGATTTCGTTGAAATTGCTTTGTCCTTGAATTTTTCCACCCACAGCACCCACATGAGGAAGATGACGAAGTAGAAGAACACCTTGAAGATATAGTCGTGGGCGATATGGAAACTATTGGGCCAGCGGATTTGCATGAGAAGGATGCCGCAGATGCGCACGACGTTGGTCCATTCGATGATGACCAATCCCGCGGGGATGTACCACAGCTTGTGCTTCCACGGGCCAGGAAACAGCACCATCAGGAAAATCCAATGCAGCCATTGTTTCAGACTGGCGCATTCCGGCGCGATGCCGACGTGAGCCCAGCCGCCTTCATGGTTGAGCGTGGCGATGATGCGCTGCTCGCTGATGGTGGTGATGTCGAGGCGGAAAACATGGTCGAGCACCCAGCACGACTGGCTGAAAACGAGGTTGACCGACCAAAGCATCAGCTTGTCGACAACCTTTTTAATCGGCCAATAGTCCAAGGCCTGCCAACCCAAATACAGAAAATGGAAGCTGATTATCAGCAAGATAAACAAGCCTACGTTGACCGTGCTTTGGTTTTTCGGGTCTTGGCAATATGTCTTGACGCGCTCGAAATCCATAGAAAGAATTTGGGTGCTAAAATACGGAATTATTGAAATATGCGTAACTTTGCAGCCCAAAAAAAATTGAATCATGCAAAATGACAGCATCGTAAGCAACGTTTCTGAGGTGATAAAGAATGAATCGACCATAGAGAACATGGCCGATGCCATCGAAAAAGTGAGCAGCACGCCCTTTTCGGAATGGTTCCCCGAATTGGTCAAGGTCTACCTTGTTCCTTTGGGAATCAAGATTGTAGTCGCCCTTGTCGTGTTGTTTTTGGGGCGTTGGGTCATCAAGCTCATCAAGAATGCCCTGACCAAGCTGATGAATCGTCGCCGTGCCGACCCCTCGCTCAACTCCTTCCTGATGAGCCTCGTTTCGGTGTTGCTCACCTTCTTCCTCATCATGGCCATTGTCGGCATCTTGGGCATCAACACGAGTTCTTTGGTGGCGTTGCTGGCCTCGGCGGGATTAGCCATCGGCATGGCCTTGAGTGGTACCTTGCAGAACTTCGCTGGCGGCGTGATGATCATGCTGTTTCGCCCGTTCAAGGTGGGCGACTTCATCGCCTCCCAAGGCTATGAGGGCTTTGTGAGCGACATCCAGATTTTCAACACGGTTATCCACACTGTCGACAACAAGACCGTCATTTTGCCGAACGGGGCGCTCTCGACGGGCGTGGTGACCAACTTCAACAAGGAGGCCGACCGCCGCGTAGATTGGATGTTTTCCATCTCCTACGGCAACGACTACGACCGCGCCAAGGCCATTCTTCAGCGTCTCTGCGATGCCGATCCGCGTATCCTGAAAGAGCCAAAGGTGTTTATTGAACTGCTGAAAATGAGCGACAATTCGATAGACATCACCGTTAGGGCCTGGGTGAAACCTGAAGACTATTGGGGTGTATATTTCCGCATGAACGAGCTGGTTTACAAGACCTTCCCACAAGAAGGCCTGAACTTCCCCTTCCCGCAGGTGGATGTCCACGTCAAGAACTAAGTCCCGTAGGGACGATGGTTATTTGGCAGGCGATGAAGCGAAGCGAAATCCCTGCGTTTGAAAACAAAAAGGTGTATGATTGCATTTTTTTGAACCATTTTTTTGCGGAAAAAGGTTGGAAAAAGAAAATTTTTGTAATTTTGCAGCCCGTTTAGATAAAAAAGCAATTGTAGTAAATCAATAAAGGATTAAGAGTCATGTCAAAAGTTTGTCAAATCACCGGTAAAAAGGTTATGCACGGTAACAACGTTTCCCACTCCAACAAGAAGACCAAGAGAACGTTCGATCCGAATCTGAAAATCAAGAAGTTCTATGTTCCGGAATGGGACGAATGGGTAGTCCTGAAGGTCTCGGCTGCCGGTCTGCGTACCATCAACAAGAAGGGTATCTATCAAGCCCTCATCGATGCCTCTGCAGAGGGTAACCTCCAGCGTTGGTAATTCCCTGTTCGGACAAAGATATAGCTGCTGTGCCTTGCGCGGCGGCTTTTTTTGTTTGTCACCTGTTCAAAATTGGGGTTTCGCATAATATTTCAGCATTTTGTCAGTTATCCATTCATGCGCCGAAGATTTCTTGTCATAGTGTTGCTGTTTGCCTCGCTTGCCTTGCACGCCCAGCATCTGCCTGTGGGCACCGTGTATGGCAAGGTGACCGACGAACACAACCATCCCATCGAGATGGCCACCGTGGTCGTCCTCGATTTGTTGGTGGGCCAAACCACCAACAGCAGGGGCGCTTACGAGCTTTCGGTGCTCTCCGACACGACGCTTGTCATCAGTTTCTCTTACATCGGCTATGAGCAGAAACAGGTGTCGGTGCGCCTGAAGCAAGGCGAGAAGCGCAAATTGGACGTTGTGCTGAAATCGACAGCCACCGACTTGCCTGACGTCATCATCAGCGACCGCGCCACTGATGCCTCCAGCCTCACCCGCTTGGATGCCAAACAGGCCACCTTGCTGCCTACGATGGGCGGCGGTGTGGAAACCCTCATCAAGACCCTGCCGGGCGTGGTGTCGAACAACGAACTGAGCTCGCAATATCAAGTGCGCGGTGGCAACTTTGACGAGAACCTGATCTACGTCAACGGCATTGAGATTTACAGGCCGTTCCTCGTCGGGACGGGACAGCAGGAAGGATTGAGTTTCGTCAATTCGGACCTTGTTTCCAATATCGAGTTTTCCGCTGGCGGCTTCGCGGCGGAGTATGGCGACAAGATGTCGTCCGTCCTCGATGTGACCTACAAACGTCCCCGCGAAACGACGGGCTCGCTGAGCCTGAGCCTTTTGGGCGCCGAGGCCCATGTGGAAGGCACCATCGGGAAGGAGAAGTTCAGCTATCTGGTCGGGGCGCGTTACAAAAACACCAGCCTCGCACTCGGCCTGATGAACACCAAAGGCGACTACCGCCCCAATTTCACCGACGTGCAGGCGCTGTTCAACTACAGCTTCAACTCGAAATGGGACCTTTCGTTTTTGGGCTATTACTCCAAAAACAAGTACATGCTTGTGCCACAAAGCGAGAAAGTCAACACCGGAAACATCAACGAGGCCTATCAGCTCAACGTGTTTTTCGACGGTCAGGAAATCGACGACTACACTATGGGCTTGGGCGCCTTGACCTTGTCGTACAAGCCTAACAACGACCTGAACCTGAAGTTGATCGCCTCAGCCTATTCGACTTACGAAACCGAGACATACGATGTGCAAGGACAGTATTTCTTCGGGCAGCGCAACACTTCTTTCGGCTCCGAGACCTTCGGAGAAGTGATTGACAATCACGAAGTAGGCACACAAATCAAGCATGCCCGCAATTCGTTTTACGCACAAGTTTATAATATCGACCATAAGGGCTTGTACGCCTTCGACCCCTGCCTGCTGAAATGGGGCATCCGCTTCCAGCACCAGGAAATCAACGATGTGGTGGACGAGTGGCAGGTGATGGATTCGGCGGGTTACACCCTGCCGAATACGCCCGACATGGTGGGTGTCTATCCCGACATCCTTCCCGAAATCGGGATGGACTTTATGCACAAGGCACACAACAAGCTTTCTATTAATAATGTGGACGGCTTCGTGCAGAACTCGTGGACGATTCAAAAAGAAAAAGGCGAGATTGTGATTACCGCTGGTGTGCGAGCCAACTATTGGGGCTACAACAAGAAAGTGTATGTCAGCCCTCGCGCAGGAATTGCCTATAAGCCTGAAAATGTGAAGCGTGAGGTGGTCTATCGTCTTTCGGGAGGCGTGTATAACCAGACGCCGTTCTACCGAGAAATCCGTAACATGGACGGTACCTTGTATCCCGATGCGAAGGCCCAGCAGTCCTATCAGGTGGTAGCGGGCAACGACTTCAAGTTCCGCGCCTGGAACCGGCCTTTCATCCTCACCACGGAGGCCTATTTCAAGTATTTCACCCATGTGATTCCTTATGATGTCGATAATGTGAAGATTCGCTATTACGCCGACCAGTCGGCGCGGGCATACGCTACGGGCATCGATTTCAAGGTGAACGGCGAGTTCGTCAAAGGCATCGACAGTTGGGCCAGCCTGTCCATCATGAACACCAAGGAAGACATCCGAGGCGACTATTGCCTGCTTGGGGTCAACGGCGACACGCTCCCATTCTATTACCACAATGATGCGGATGTGGCTGATACTCTTGCACTGGGTTGGCATGTGCGTCCCTCGAACCAGTTGGTCAGCTTCTCGCTCTTTTTCCAGGACTACATTCCCTTTGCCCCGACATGGCGCGTCAACATGACCTTGAACTTCGGGACAGGTTTTCCCGTCAACGCCAATAATTCCGACTTTTACACGCCTTATCGCAACTATCCGCCCTACCGCCGCGTCGACATCGGTTTCAGCAAGCAACTGATCCACGAGGGCAGCAGCTTCAGCAAAGGCAATCCATTGCGTTACATTAAGAACATGTATGTCAGCGTGGATGTGTTTAATTTGCTCAACATCAACAACACGATTTCCTATCTTTGGATTAAGTACATCGACAACAATTACTACAGCGTGAACAATTATTTGACGCCACGCTATATCAACGTAAAACTTGTCATGGAGTTTTAGGCTTCATGAGGATTGTTGTTGGATTTTTATGTATGTTTGCAGCAAAATTGATGCATCTATGGACAACAACTTTACCATCGGAGGTCAGATTGTCGATCTCGTCAATTCAAAGATTTTCTCGGGTGTGGTCGTCGTTAGGGACGGCAAAATCAGCAGGATAGAGGAAAAGTCCGTGGGCAACATGCGTTTCATCATGCCTGGCTTTGTCGATGCGCATGTGCACATCGAAAGCTCGATGCTTGTGCCGTCGGAGTTCGCGCGGTTGGCGACTTGTCACGGCACGGTGGCCACCGTCAGTGACCCACACGAAATCGCCAACGTGCTTGGCATTGATGGTGTCAACTACATGATTGCCAATGGAAAAAAAGTGCCGTTCAAGTTTTTCTTCGGTGCGCCGAGTTGTGTTCCGGCCACCCCTTTTGAAACGTCTGGTGGTATCCTTGATGCTGAGCTTATAGAAAAAATGCTCGCCTCGCCCGAAATCTATTACCTTTCTGAGATGATGAACTACCCGGGCGTCATCAATGGCGACTCTGAAATCATGGCCAAGATTGCCGCCGCGAAGAAATACGGCAAGCCCATCGATGGACATGCACCAGCGGTCACAGGTGAGGCCTTGCAGAAGTATGTCGGCGCAGGCATTTCCACTGACCATGAGTGCTTTACCCTCGCTGAAGCCTTGGAGAAAATCAGCCTAGGCATGAAAATCCTCATTCGCGAAGGCAGTGCCGCCAAGAACTTCGAGGCCCTGATTCCATTGTTGGCCTCGCACCCCGACAAGCTGATGTTCTGCTCCGACGACAAGCACCCTGATGAGTTGGTGCAAGACCATATCAACAAGCTGGTGTGTCATGCCATCGAGTTGGGTTACAACGTGTTTGATGTGTTGAAAGCGGCCTCACTGAACGCCATTCGGCACTACAAGCTCAACGTTGGGCTGCTGCAGCCGGGCGATGATGCCGATTTCATCGTAGTCGACGATCTGAAGCATCCCGTGGCGCTACAGACCTATATAAAAGGAGTGTTGGTGGCTGAGAACGGTGTGTCAAATATCAAGTACGAGGAAACCAATACACCCAACTTTTTTAACCGCCTTTACCTTTTCGCGCAAGACCTCTTCGTCCCCGATAAGGGAAAGAAAATCAAGGTGATTGATTGTATTGATGGTCAGGTGATTACCAAATACTTCACGACGGAACCCAAGGTGGTGAACGGCGGCATCGTCAGCGATGTGGAGCACGACATTTTGAAGATGGTGGTTGTCAATCGCTACCAGCCCTACATGCCTGCCGTGGCCTTTATCAGGGGCTTTGGGCTGAAACGCGGTGCCTTGGCTTCGAGCGTGGCCCACGACAGTCATAACCTAGTGGCTGTGGGTGCTACGGATAGTGACATCCTCCACGCTGTCAACCTGCTCATCGAGCATTCGGGGGGCGTGACGGCCTATTGCAACACGGAAATGATAGCTGTGCCTTTGCCCGTGGCTGGACTGATGAGCAACGAGGACGGCTATCAGGTGGCTTCGGCCTACGAGAATGTCAATGCCTTGGCAAAACGCTTAGGTTCAACGCTTTATGCGCCGTTTATGACTTTGGCGTTCATGTCGCTACTCGTCATCCCCGAACTGAAACTGAGCGACCGAGGGCTGTTTGACGGGGTGCGATTTAGGTTCACAAGTTTGTATGAAGATGAAAATCCGGAAATGCCTATCGTCTGACCTTCAAGCCATTATTGAGCTGAATGAGACCATTTATGCCGCATTGCCTGATAAGAGCATTTTGCGTCACAACTCGCCCGAGATGATTGCCTCGTGTTTGGAAGAGCCGAATGTAACCTTGGGTGTTTGGGATGGTAACTTGTTGGTAGCCATAGGGATGCTCTATGTCCCCCAATGCTTGGAAGAAGACCATTTCCACGACTTGGGGCTGCAAGGTAATTTCAAATCCGCCAATCAAAAGTTGTTTTTGGTACGGGAGGGCTACCGTGGCCTCGGCCTGCAAAGAAATCTTATCCGCGAAGTGGAGCAAATCGCCATGGAGCGAGGCTACAACCTGCTTTGCACTACGGTTGCACCTAATAACGCATTCAGCATCAACAACTTTATGAAAGAAGGCTACCTCTATGCCAAGACTGAAAAAAAGTATGGCGGATTGGTGCGGAATGTATACTTTAAAATTATCGTGAAGGATTAGTTTTCGGTTATGTCGTCGGCAAGAAAAAGCCAGAGGTCCGATGCTCGCAACCGAATTAGGGATGAGGTCTTGCCTCTCACTTCTCCTTAGCAATCCTATTCATCTCATTAAGGATGCCCTTCATCTTTTCGGGGCGGGTGAGGAAGTTGTAGTCGCAGAAGGTGATGCCCATGTAGTTGGCGGTCTTCTTCCAGTCGCCCTTCATGTCTTTCTTCAGCGAGAAGATGTAGGAATTGCTGGTGCCGAGCAGCACTTCCTTCAGCGCGCAGACCTTATAGACAATCTCGTTGAAGAGGCTCTCGCTGGTCACGCCAGTCTTGCACTCGATGACGAACAGCTTGTTCGCCTTGATGAAACACACGTCCAACTCGTTGTTGTGGCGGATTTTGCCGTTGGAAATGTGCACGCCCATGGCGATGTCGTCGGGCTGCAGCACCTCTTTTATTAATGCATAGACATATTCCTCGAACCAGCCGCCCGTAAGATACTCCATCTCATGGCTTTGCAGCGAGCCTTTCCGCTCGGGGACGAAGCCAATGTATTCCAAGAACTTGCTCAGGTTGGGGATGGCGGTCATGTAGTCCTTGTCGGGGTTTTCGGCCTGCGAGATGATGAGGAACCTCCAGTTGCGGTACTTCTCGCGCAAGGTTTCCATCGCCTGGTAGTCGCCGCGCCCGAGCAGATGCTGCGAAAACATGGTGAACAGATGCCGCGAAAAAGCGGTTTCCTTCACTTGCTGGCGCGGCTGATCCACATCGGTTTCCAGGCCGTAAAGGCCGAAATACTCCTTCAGCGTCATGCGGTGCCGGATGGGGAAAATCTCATCATCGTCGTCATAGATGCTATGGTCGAAGATGGTCTTTACAATCTGGTTCTCACGGGTTTGCGTGTAGAAGAACAAGGTATTGAACTCCTCGAAGACGTGCTGCACCGATAAGGTCATGTAACGGTTGCCGCCCGCCAAGTTGAGATAATACTGCACATCTTGGCTCAGTTGGTTCTTGATGGTGCGGCAGATGCGCTCATAAAGCAGATTGTCTTGATAGCGCTTGATAACGATTCTCTTCACCAGCATTTCGTTGATTTCCAATTGCTTGGCTAAATGGTCGATGCAAGGGGCTTCCTCTTGGGTGGAGATGAACAGCAGCTCGTCGCCGTCCTCATAGTATTCCTTGGTGAACAGATAGGCTGGCAGCGGATTGCTTTGGTCGATGATATTGACGATGGTTTTGGACATGATTCTAATTTTTGCACAAAAATAAAAAAAGCCTCTGAAATAGAGGCTTTTTTATCAGAGATTTTGTAAGTAATCACTTCTTAATCGCCGCAATGCCAGGCAGTTCCTTGCCTTCGATGGCTTCGAGCAAGGCGCCGCCACCAGTGCTGACGTAAGAAACTTGGTCGGCAAGGCCGAACTTGTTGATGCAGGCCACGGAGTCGCCGCCACCGATGAGCGAGAAGGCGCTGTCTTTGGTGGCCGCAGCAATAGCTTCCGCGATAGCCTTGGAACCTTGGGCGAAGGTGTCGAACTCAAACACGCCGCAAGGACCGTTCCAAAGGATGGTCTTCGAGCCCTTGATGACGCTGGCAAACAGCTCGCGTGTCTTCGGGCCGATGTCCATGCCTTCCCAACCATCGGGGATGTTCATCGGGTCAACCACTTGGGTGTCAGCATCATTAGCGAACTTGTTGCCTGCCACGCAGTCGACGGCAAGAACAAGATTGACGCCTTTTTCCTTGGCTTTTGCGAGGATGTCCAAAGCGAGGTCGAGCTTGTCCTCTTCGCAGATTGAGTTGCCAATCTTGCCGCCGAGGGCACGCTTGAAGGTGTAGGTCATGCCGCCGCAAAGGATGAGGTTGTCAACCTTAGTAAGCAGATTCTCAATGATTTCAATCTTCGTGGAAACTTTCGAGCCACCCATGATGGCAGTAAAGGGATGTTGGATTTCGGTCATCACTTTGTTCACGGCGGCCACTTCCTTGCCCATCAGGTAGCCGAACATCTTGTGGTCGGCATCGAAGTAGTCGGCAATCAAAGCGGTCGAAGCATGGGCGCGGTGGGCGGTGCCGAAAGCATCGTTGATGTAATATTCACCGTAGCCAGCCAACGTTTTAGTGAACTCCTTCTGCGAGGCTTTGACGGCCTTCTTGGCCTCGTCGTAGCCTTCCTCACCTTTCTCAACGCCGCGCGGTTTGCCTTCTTCCTCAGCATAGAAGCGGAGGTTTTCGAGCACCAACACTTCACCGGGTTTCAAGGCAGCCACTTGGTCGGCGGCTTTCATGCAGTCGGCAGCAAACTGGACAGGGCGCCCCAACAGTTCTTCCAAGTGCTTGATAATCGGCTTGATGGAATACTTTGGATCGGGGTTTTTCTTCGGGCGACCGAGGTGCGACATCAGCACGACCATGCCCTTGTCGTTCAATACCTTATTAATAGTCGGCAAGGCGGCACGCATACGGGTGTCGTCGGTGATGTTGAAGTTGTCGTCCAACGGGACGTTGAAATCAACGCGGATGACCACGCGCTTGTTGTTGAAGTTGATTTGATCAATGTTTACCATGATATTAAGATTTAAATTTGTGATTTTCAGGGACTACCATATTAATAGATTGTGGAATCATTTCAAAGTCGAAGGGCGAGTTGGTGAGGCTTTCGCCTTCAGTCTCCAGATTGAGGCTGTGCTCGGGGATAGAGACGATATGGATTCTCTGGCCTCTGAACGTGCTGATTTCCTTTATCTTGTTGATGAAAGTGCCATCGTAGACCTTGGTGATGTTAGCCGCTAACTTGGGCAGACCGACCTTGCGGATGACGGTGATGTCGAACTGGCCGTCGTTGGGGATGGCAGTGGGCATCATCATCATGCCACCGCCATTGAAGCGGCAGTTGCCCACTGAGAGGCTGAGCACTTCGTCGTCGAAGACCCATTGCCCATCGACTTGGAGTTTCACATGGACGCAATTGTACTTGAACAGGCACTTTGCCACGCTAAGCATATAGCGCGCCGCGCCACCCTTGCCCTGCTGCTTCATGGCGTTGGTGGAGTTGCACACTGCCTCGTCCAAGCCCGTGCCGGCGGCATTCAGGAAGTAACGCACCTGTGGGTCGCCGTGGTTGTAGTAAGTCACCTTGCCAATGTCGTGGGCAAATAGGTTCTTTTGCTTCAAAATCTTAGCATTTTTCTGATAATCAAGCGTGTATCCGAAGGACCGACGCCAATCGTTTCCGGTTCCAATCGGAATGATACCCATGTTGATTGTTTCCGTTGGAAAGCGTTGTTGGGTGAAAATGCCATTGATCACTTCATTGTTGGTGCCGTCTCCACCTACCGAAATAATGTTGTGATAGCCTTTTTCGGTGATGTTGTCGCGCACCAGCTCAATGGCGTGGCGAGGGTGTTCTGTGATGACAAAATCAAATTCAATATGCTCACTTTCAAGTGCTTGCTTAATCTGTGGCCAATCTTTTCCTGCCTTCCCGACAGAAGCCATCGGATTGACAACGACCAACCATTTGTTATTTTCTTCGCTCATTTAGGTGAAATTTGGGGTCAAAGATAGGGAATAATCTGATTCATTGAGCCAAAATTACAACAAAGTGAAGTTTTTGTTCACATACAATAAAAAATTTCTCAATAAAACTAATAAATTCGTTGCATATTTCAATTTTTATGTATATTTGCTGCATCAAATCACTCGAAAATGAAACGTTTAACCAACATATTGATTTGTTTTGCAATGAGTTATGCCTTTTTCGCCTGCACAACTCAACAGTCTGCGAAACCAGCCTATAACGACTATTTCAGCGAGGGAGAACTGCGTAAGATGCGGGAAAACGGCCGTGCAAAGGCCAAAAAGTATTTTGAAGAATTAGAAAAAATGCACCCCGATTCTGTCAAGACGCTCGAACTGAGCTGGACTTACTTGGATTCCCTGCCCAACGTCTCCAAATATAATAAGGTGTGGATGATTAGTTTTTCGGGCAACGAGACGTCGAAGGTGGACAAGTCGCTGTTTTCGTCCGATAGCCTAACCCACATCTACCTCGACCACTGCGGCATCCGCGAAATTGACTTCCCCGAGAACAACCAGATCGAGAGCATCAGCCTGACCAACAACAAATTGACTCGCATCCCGAGTAGCATCCGTCGCTGCAAGAACCTGCGGTCGCTCAACCTCGAAGGCAACCATATCCGCCATATCCCAAAATGGCTTTTGGAACTTGACAGTTTGGAGGACATTACATTGAATTTCAACCAGTTGAAGCTAAGAAAGTCCGACATTTGCTGCCTTGCGAAAGCCAAGCAAATCCTGTTGGCCGGCAATGGCATTGAAAGATTGCCCAACAATGTGAGTCGGCTGCGTTGCGAGAACATGAATTTGGCCAAAAACAAGCTCAAAACGCTGCCCAAGTCGTTTTCCCAGCTGAAACAGATGAAGAGCCTCATTTTCTATGAGAACAATTTCGAGGAAATTCCCGAGGTTTTGTCCGACTTCAAGGCATTGAAGCACCTCGATTTCTACAAAAACAACCTCACTCAAATCCCTGATTTCGTGGGCGATATGGACGGCTTGCAGCAACTTTTCCTTTCGTTCAACAAAATCGAAACGATACCCGACACATTGAGAAACCTAAAACGGCTGAAATACCTGTATATCCATCACAATGAGCTGCATTTCCTGCCCGAATGGATAGCGGAGATGGATTCGATTGAGCGCCTCGGCGTAGGCTTCAACCACCTGCTTGAGCTGCCCGACTTGTCGAAAATGAAGTCGCTGGTGGAATTGGACTGCGAGCACAACCTCTTGGAACGCTTCCCATGGGAAATCGTGGAAAAGCCTGGCATGGAACTGATTGTGGTGCGCAACAACGACTTCATCCTCTCCGATGAAGAAACCATCAAGCTCATCAAAGCGAGCAAAACGGTCAACATAGTCTATTGAAAATCTATCAGAAACAAAAAAATTGAAAATATTTGTCGAAAAATGCAATAAAATAACTAATAATATAGTTGTATATTCAAAAAGTTCTGTATTTTTGCAGCGAAACAATAATCAAAACACTGAATAAAATGGCAAGAAAGAAAGAAAATCCAAGCTCTAACACAATCGTAATGAGAGAGTTAACAAAAGCCGAAGAACAAGTAATGCAAGTTGTCTGGAACGTAGGCCAAGGTTTCGCCAATGAGATCATGGCGGCCTATCCCGAGCCTAAACCGGCCTACAATACTGTGCTCACCATCATCAAGATCCTTGAAAAGAAGGGTTTTGTGAAACACGAGACTTTCTGTCGCGCCCACCGCTACTATGCCGCCATCAGCCGTGAGGAATACTCGCACCGCTATTTGGGCAGCGTGGTGGAACGTTATTTCAACAACTCTTACCTCGACCTCGTTTCGGCCTTCGCCAAAAAGGAGAATTTCAGTGTCGAGGAGCTGGAAGAAATGAAAAAAGCCATCGACGAGGCCATTGCCTCAGAAAGGAAATAAGCCATGAAAGCACAAGAATTGATTATCAGTCATCTGCTGCCCATTGCGGCTACGATTGCCGTCCTTTGGCTGGTATATCGTCTGTTGTTTCGCAACAGCAACCGTCTGTGTTTCAACCGTTTCTTCCTACTGACGAGTATGTTGCTAGCTTTGGCAATGCCACTTCTTGGCTTGCTTTCTGGAATGGAATCGCAGCAGATGGTGGTGTTGAAGCAAAACCTGTTTGGCGGCGGAATCGTGCTGAACGAGGTCATTGTCACGTCTGACGGTCAGCCTGTTTTGCCCGAAGTGACGGTAACGACCAGCCCGACGCCATCGCGTTTCAGCGTGTGGCAGGTCATCAGCGGCGTATATCTAATAGGTGTCGGCGTGATGACGCTGCTGTTTCTCTTCAAGTTGGGGAAACTCGTCGCGCTCATCATCCGCTCGCCGAAGCGCAAGATGAGCGGTTGCACGGCGGTGTTCACAGGCCGCGACCAAGGCTCGTTCTCCTTCTTCCGCTATGCCTTCTTCCCCAATGAAAACGTGGATCCCGAAATCATGCGGCACGAGATGAGCCACATCAGCCACCACCATTCATGGGACATCCTTTTCGCCGAGCTGATGATGATTCTGCAATGGTTCAACCCCTTCATCTATCTGTACAAGAAGGAGTTGCAGAGCCTTCACGAATACCAGGCCGACCGCGATGTGGTGGCCACCGGTGTTGACAAAAAGAACTACATGATGCTGATTTTGCAGCAGTGCACGGCTGTCGACTTCAGCGGAATGAGCAATAACTTCAGTTTAATCCTCACTAAAAAACGAATCAAGATGATTACAAAAAATGACAAGGCAAAGGGCCTCTGGTGGAGGCTGCTCGCCACTCTACCCGTGCTGGCTATCTTAATGATTGCCAACACGAAGGTAACAGCACAAGAACAAAAAGCCGTTGACAAGCCCATTACGGTTGAAATGGGCCGGTTCGAAATCTTTGATGATAACGGGACTCCGTTGCAATTGAAAGATACCGTCATTTATGCCGAAGACGGTTCACACGTCAAGTTCGAGACTTCGGATGGTTTCCAACCTGAGACCGGTGAGCCTTGCAAAAAATTGACCGTCACCTCCTACAATGCTGACGGCACGCCTTGCAACAATTTCTTCATCACCGAAACGGAAAGAAGAGGCGACACGTCGACATACAGCATTGAGACTTTTAGTATCTCTGGAAGCCTTTTCGAAACGCTATTGGACGTAGCCACTTCCAAAGAAGACACTGTATATCAAATTGTTGAACAAATGCCTCAATATACAGGTGGCGAGCAAGCTATGATGAAGTTTGTTGCTGAAAATGTCAAGTATCCACAGGAGGCAAAAGACAAGAACATCTCAGGTCGGGTGTTTGTGAGTTTTGTCGTTGAAAAGGACGGTAGCGTTTCCAACGTGAAAGTGCTGCGCGGCATCGGTGGCGGTTGTGATGAAGAGGCAGCTCGCGTCATCAGTGCCATGCCAAAATGGAAGCCTGGCAAACAAAAGGGGGAACCCGTGCGTGTCAGCTACCAAATCCCCATCAATTTCAAGTTGGCCGATGATTTGAAACAACCCGCCAAGAAATCGGATGCAAGCAAAGCCGATATGAAGCCCGATAAAAACGGTGTCTATCAAATCGTTGAGGAAATGCCCGAATTTCCAGGTGGAGAACGTGCTCTTTTGGATTATATCGGGAAAAACATCAGATATCCAGAAGCCGCCAAGGAAAAGGAAATCCAAGGCAGGGTTTTTATAGGTATGGTTGTCGAGAAGGACGGTAGCGTTGGCGAGGTGAAAGTCTTGCGCGGCATCGGCGGCGGCTGCGATGAGGAAGCCGTTCGCGTGATTTCCTCCATGCCAAAATGGAAGCCTGGAATGCAAGACGGCAAACCCGTTCGCGTCAGCTATCAGATCCCCATCTTCTTCAAGCTGGACAATGGCGCGACAAGCAAGGGCAGTCTTGCCAACAGCACTTACAAGGGCAAGGGTACTGGCACGAAAGACGGTACTACCTATACCATGGAAATGGACATGGAATTTGAGTCAGAAACGGCAGGCTACTTTATCATGACATTAACTGCAAATAAGGGAGGAAGCAATGCTACGGTGTTTGAGGATGTCGGCCTTCCTTTCACCTATTCTTTCGATGGCAAGAAAATAGGGGCCATCCAACCAACGAATCCTGATGGCAGCCAGTTGGGAGAGGAGACGTTGTTGCCTTACGGTTTTCTTGTTGATAAGAACGGCAGTATTACCGTCAGTTTCTACGATCTCAAGGAAGACATCGGCGTAGAGGAGATTGTGTTCAAGAAGATGGTAAACTAATATTGGGTTTGTAGGGCTGTCGTATTACGCCTGTAGGGCTGTCACACCGTGGCAGCCGCATGACGGGGAATCCCTGTGCAGCTGCCGTGCTACGACAGCCCTACAATCTTGTTTTTCAACGAGTTTCATCAAATTGAAACGCCATGAACAACATAAATCTCAAGTCCAAACACAGGCATTTTCTCATCAATACCTTTTGCTTGATGATAGGCATCACTTCCGCTACCTTGCTGTTCCAATGGGTGCTGCACGAGTTTTCCTACGACCGTTTTATTGAGGACAGCGACCGGGTTTACCGCTTGGTCTCGGTTGACAA
>Ga0265299_10003356_pt1 | contig 15696 bp, 8 predicted proteins | sample AusTroGonzalo_MG_4_FD_193485 | JGI IMG/M metagenome (GOLD analysis project Ga0265299, IMG submission 193485) | Bovine rumen microbial communities from tropical cattle in Woodstock, Queensland, Australia - Gonzalo_02 | ecosystem: Host-associated > Mammals > Digestive system > Stomach > Rumen ... | reverse complement strand
CTGCGTACTTGCTGATAAGTTTTTCGTACGGGATGTACTTCTCATCAACGATTGCGTGGTTCACACCGATGTTGAGACCGGCAGAAAGTCCGAGTCTTCCGGCATCGAAGATGAATGTATAACCAGTTGTCCAGCCGATTGAAACGTTGATCAGGCGGTAGGACATCAGGTATTCCTTTGAAGGAAGTGCGAACTTGGCAGCCTTGTAGTCCTCGTAGCTTGTATAACCGTAGGGCCATACTTCCTCGTCGTTCCAGCCTGAGTACTGTGCACTGCCTGTTCCTACCTGCAGCTCATCAGAATACAGGGTTCTGTTGAATCCGAGTGTGAATGAGTTGGACCATCTCTTTCCGGCGAACCATGAGTTACCGAATGTGATAGAGGCTGACTGTGAGTCAGGAGAAAGTGTTGTTGAAACACTGAGGCTCTGACCGCGTCCGCCGAGGTTTCTGTTGTTCAGCTGGAGGAAGCCTGAAACGGGGAATCCTGATACGCTGCCGCCGAATGTGGCACCGAACTGGATATCCATCTGCTGGCCCTCTGTGAGGATGAACTCGAGAATGATTGAGTTTTCCTCGTTGCCGTAGTACATGTCGTAGTCAAGCTCTGACAGAAGACCTGTGTTGTACAGGTTCTGTGCACTTGTCTGGAGTTTTACCTTTGAGAAGACATCGCCCTCGTTGAGGGTGAGCTCACGCCTCATGACGTGCTCCTTTGTCTTTGTAAGGCCTGTGAAGATAATCTTCTCAACCCTTGCCTGGGGGCCTTCAACGATAGTCACGTGGAACTTGATTGTCTTGTGGTTCTCGTCACGCTCCTCGTCGATTGTCATGCGGTTTGAGATGTAACCTGTGTTGTAGTAAAGATCTGCAACTGCACCGTACTGGTTTACAAGTCTCTCAAGGTTGAGGATTGTACCCTCTTTCATTGTCATGACCTCGGCAATTTCCTCGTCTGAGAAGATTGAGTTGCCCTTTACATCCATTCCGCCGAAGTACCACAGGTCGTTTTCCTGGATGACGAATGTTACATTCACATCCTTGTACTTCTCGCTCTTCTGCTCTGCTGCTTCCTCAACGCGGACATCTGTGACGCTTGCGTCAACGTAGCCGATTGTCTGGTAGTAGGATTCAATCTTCACCTTGTCGGAATCAAGCTGGGTCTGGCTCAGGTAGCCCTGGTTGAACAGACTCTTAACCTTGGATTCGATGGTCTTCTTCAGAACTGCGTCTGTAGCATGCTCATTGCCTTCGAAGAAGATTCCGACAATCCTTGTCTGGATACCCTCGGTTACGGTAATTGAGAAGGCAACGCTGTTCTTTTCCTCGTTTAATGAGTAAGTGACATCAACGGCGATTGTCTGGAAGCCCTTCTTTGTGTACAGGGCAAGGACCTTGGACTTGATGTCCTGTGCAACTTCCTTCAGTTCCTTTGAAGCGAAGCTGCCTACGGCGATTTTGTCGAGCGTTGATATGATATCGGTCTTTCTGATCTTTGACTGGCCGATTGAGTCGATGCTTGTGATCATCGGGTATTCAGAAACTTTGAAGTAGACCCTTACATCACCATCATTTGCCTCAACGGCACCGGCAGAAACATCCTTGACTCCGTCAATTTTGAGAAGTTTCTGTTCCATCTGACTTACGAGGTCTTCTGAAAGCTGCTGTCCTCTGAACTCATAAAGGGCGCTGTTGACATCGTAGGAACTTACATTCTTAAGTCCTTCAACATCAAAGCCTGAGATATTCTTTCCACTCCACCACAGCTCATCGGCAAAAACTGCGAATGCTGTAAGTACGATAAGGGCAAGAACAAACAATTTCTTCTTCATTATTCAAATCCTCCGGTTCAGATTTACAGGAGTATACGCCTGGAAAAACTGAAACCAATATTATCTAAAAAGCTTAAGAGAGACAACTCACCGGGACTGGTGAAGATACTGAAACTGCCAAGTTCATTATCCCAGTTCACGCTGAGCTCTATATCCAGCTTGACCGTCTTTCCTGCGTTGAGGGAGACGGAAGCACGACCGAAAAGTCCTGAATTGAAGTACTTTCCTGCAAAGATTGAAGTACCGTCCAGGTATCTTGAAACCATGTTGTCATCGTTCTGACTCATTCCGGGCAGATAGCTGAGAACAAGGTTCTGAATTACTGATGATCTTAACGAGAACATATCAAGGCCCAGAGCCTCCCTCATTCCCTTTGACAGAGAATAGTTGGTGTTCTGGTTGATGATTCCGAGCGTTGTGAAGACATCGGCGGTAGCCGTTGCTATGGAAGCAAGCGAATACAGCGAAACGCCGTTCTCAGGGGACTGGATGAACGACTGGCCGAGGAACTGCATTATCTCCGCCTGACTCATGGCCGGCGAGCTCTCAAAACGCGGAACCAGGTTGTCCAGCGTGGAGTTCTGCAGAATCAGATAGATGTCCGTCTGCTTGCCGTTGGAGTCGTACTCCCTAAGCCTTGCCGTCAAGTCGATTGTCATGTTGAAGGTGTTCTCCGGGTCAGCGACGGCCTTGGTGAAATTGACCGCACCGTTGGTGACAAAGAAGTCGTTCTGGAAGTAGTAGATACGGCCCGTCTTGATGCTCAGTGAACCCGTAATCGTGAAGGCCTCCCCTTTGTCATTGTGCAGGCTCAGATGAACCTTCTCGCCCTCGTTGATAGTGAAGTTGAGGAAGGAGTTGTCCTTCTCCGGGTAGAAGAATTCACAGTCCTTGCCAACGGCTATATCCAGATCGAGGTTCATAGCAACCGAGGTCTCGTAGTACCACTCCGGCAGGTTGTCCGGAATCTTGAGGGTTATATCAAGGTTTTCAGCAACAATGTCACCGCCGAGGCCAAGCTGGCCTTCGATGATCGATATGATTATATGGCCTGTGACGTTGCTGGTAATGTTCATGTCAAAGTTATTTGCTATAAGGGGATACCAGAAATCAATCGGCTTTTCAATGTTGTCAATGTCAATTACAAGTTCAGACAGCCCGAGGTTCTTCAGCTGGGCTGTGATGGTGAGTCTTCCATCAAAGAACGAGCCTTCCTTGGTGCTGTATCCGTATGTGGGTGTGGGTGCAAAACTGGCCTCGTGGTCGTTTACGGAAATGGCGATTCCGTTTGCAATCAGTGTCTGGTCAGGCAGGTAGAACAGGTCAATCTCAATCCTTGGTGTGTACAGCATTCCGTAGAATGACGGGTCTGATGCAGGACCCTTTACAAGCAGGTCACCTGTGAACGAACCGTCAAGGAAGTGGAGGAACGGAATTGACAGAAGCTGACCCAGAACGGGCAGTTCCACATTGAGGTTCCTTATCATCATGTCCAGAGTCTTGCCCGTCTTACCCTCAAGGTTGAACGATACGGGAAGGCTGTCTGAAACCGACAGCTCAAGGTTGCCGTTATCCATGTTGTAGATGCCGTTGATAACATCACCTTCGATCTTCAGATAGTTGTTGTCCAGCATCAGAACCTGGTTGAACTCATCCTCCGATACGAACTCACCCAGATGGAGGTTTCTCAGTTTCAGGCTGGCCGTACTGGACTCTTCCAGACCTGCATAGCTGAGGAAGATATTGCGTATTGAGTCGTATGTGATGCTGAATTCAATCTCAGCCCCTGCCATTGAAGTCTCGTATTTGTTGGGCTGCAGCGATACTCCCACAAGACCGTCCAGAACAGCCTTTTGCAGGTTGTAAACAATGTTGAACCGGTCAAGCCTCAGGCCGAACAGATCTCCTTCGGGGTTGAATATCTGGATGTAAGGATGTCGGTACTCAGCCTTGAACGAAAGGTTTCCTACTCCGCAGTCTGCGTAGAAGCCGTAGCCTCTCTGGCCGAGCATTCCAATCCTCAGATCTGTTGTGAGGAACACATCTGCATCAAGGCTGTAGTTGTTGTTTGAAAGAGCTGCCTTGATTCCGCCTTCCCTGCCCCTCTGGCCAAGGTTCACAGAACCTGAGAAAGCCGCAGTATTGAAACTGATAAGGTCTGCAATTGTGCCGTAATCAAGATAGCCGAAGCCTTCGAACTCGGCCCTGTTTGCAAAGCGTCCGATAATCAGCTCTGTAACTTCGATTCTGTTGTTCAGAAGTGCAATGTCGAATCCGACATAGGCAATATCTGAAATGTCAATCATGGCATCCCTGACATCCAGTCTGTACAGTCCGCTGCTCAGGTCGAAGTAACCTCCGAAGCCGAGTGAGCCTTCAACTGTCAGGCTGTCGTTTATGTGGAACTGTGCGTTGTTGATCTGTCCGTCTGTCTCAAACCTACCCTTGTCTGTAAGCCTGATGTAGCCGTCAACATGAGGTCCGTTAACATCTGCATTGAGGGTCTGTGTGTTGAGGGTAATTGTAAGCGGGAACTCCTGATAAGGTGTCACGAATACAGATTCTGCTGTGACAAGGTTCTCTTCCTTCCATCTCAGTTGGCCCCTGAACGAACTTGAGGCCATGAAGGCAAAGCGTCCGTCGTAGGTGTAGTATTCACCGTTGTCAGCCAGGGCAAAGTTGAAGTCTGCAACCCTTGTACCGTCCGAGGCATTTGTAACAAGCAGCTGGCCTTGTGGGAAGTAGGTATCAAGGTCGAACTGGCCTGAGAATGTCACACGGTAACCCATGGCCGTAAGAGCCATGCTGTGGACATCAACCTTCTTCTCCTTCAGGTCCGCATCCAGTGAGAAAGCGCCGTTGAACGAGAAGTCCTTGCTCAGTTTGAGGTTTCTGGTTGCAACGTTTAGACCGACATAGGCCTCCGGATTTTCCAGATCCGTCCTGCCTGAAATAGAGATGTTGGCCGAAAGCTCTGTCTCACTGTCCACCATGTTCAGCATCTGGGGATAAAAATGACCGAACAGGACGTTGTAGTCCTGCGGCTTTATCGAGTCGATATCTATTCTCAGCGCTGTATCTGCCGTGGTTGTGTTGTATGTTGAATTCACATACAGGCCCACGGTTCTCACCGTTGCCTGGGCCGTTCCATCCTTGTAAACCACACTCACCGTTGTGGCATAAGGCAGGGCCAGGCACTTCAGATTCTCAACCGAGGCTGTGAAATTCACAGTGTTTCTGCTTATGTCTTTTATGTTGTCTGCGTTTGCTTCTGCCACGAGATCAAGTGAAGCATTTCCAATCCAGTCAACATCCGTATCAGACGAAATCCTGGCCTGCTCCACCCTCAGTTCTGCTGAACCGTCGTTGTAGGTGAAGTGTGTCTTAAGGTTCTCCGCTGTTACGCTGTCTGCAAATTCGAAGCCAAAGTCTGTGATGTTGACTTTTCCGCCTTCAAAGCCGCCCCACATTGAATCCATGCTGGCAATGTTGGCGTATGCATACACGGACTCCGAATCTGCCTTTAAGATGTCCGCATCAACGTGCAGTTTGTCTGCGGCAAGCGTTACGTTCGAGTCCTGAAGCTCGGAGTACAGCAGTGAAACCCGTACAAACGAGCCGTCTGCGCTGTACTTTCCGTATGAACCGCTGAAACTGGTAATTACTACCTTGGCATCTGCATTCTCAAGCACATCCACTGCATAAACCTGGAAGTCCTTCACATTCACCTTTGCATCCCGGGCCTTGTACTCTGCCTCAATCTCAGGTGCTATGAATGTGATATCCATTGTGCCCTTCATCCTCACATAGGCATCGGACGAGGCAATCTTTGCAGCAATATCCTTTGTATCCACATCCACTGCAAGATTCCTTATGTCCAGGGTGAAGGACATTTTCTTTAACTTTGAGAAAGTGTTTTTATTTGTCTGTGTTGTTTGTGATGTGTTTGATGTGGCTGTTTGGGTTGTTTCCTGTATGTTGTCTGCCGGGTTGCTGAGCAGTCTCATTACAGTGTCGTTGACTGTCACATTGGTGTCCATCACAACCGCATTGACATTCTTGACCGTCTTGGCAATTGCAAGCCTGAGAAGGTCAAAGAGGCCCATCTTGATTCTTATTGTTTCCGAATGAACCGCAAGTTCGTCATAAACGTAGACATCAACGTCGTAGAGGTTGATGCTCCTCAGGAAGCTTCGGTCAATTCTGTCCACACTCACCTTCACGTTTCCGTCACTGGGAAGAGCGTATTCAAGTATGGAATCAAGGTAGCTTCCGTCGGTAAGACCGGGCATGCTCCAGAGCACAGCGATACCTGCTGCCAGAATCAGCAAAAGAGACAAAACTATTACAGGTACTGTTTTCTTCAGCTTCACGCTTGCTCCGTTTCAATCCGTATAATTGTAACAAACAGGATACTTAATACTCAATTGATTCTTCGGTATCGTATTCTGTATAATCATAAAACATACGGGAGCGTCAGAACGTGACACAAATTTTGGATAATTATTGGGTTTTGGAAGGTCTGGACGGTGCAGGAACCACCACACAGCTCCGCCTTCTGGAAAAAGATCTGGCCTCAATGAAGGTTCCCGCCTTCATCACCAACGAACCCACATCAAACCCCACAGGTAAGCTGATCAGAAGATTTCTCTCCGGAGAACTCCCCGCTTCACAGTCTACAATCGCCTATGCCTTTGCCACAGACAGGGATGATCACCTTAACAACCCCGAATACGGAATTCTGAAACACCTCTCAAATGGAGAAGTAGTTATTTCAGACCGTTATTTCTTTTCCTCAATTGCATATCAGAGCATTGGCTTCGACCATGAATCAGTGCTTATGCTGAACTCCCGTTTCCCCTATCCGCGCTACATTGTCTACATCGACACACCGGTAGATGCCTGCATTGCCCGCATCGAATCCCGCGGAAATGACAAGGAAATCTACGAAAAGAAAAGCTACCAGACACAGGTTCGCGAGAACTACGAAAAATGCTTCTCAAACCTCCCGTCCGGCTGCAAACTGATCAGAATTGACGGAACACTTTCAATTGAAGAAATACACAGCATCATTCTTAAGGAGATGAAAAATGCACTGCACCCGTAAAATCAACGACCTGATTCACTATGTCGGTTCAAGCGACCGCCGTCTTGCCCTGTTTGAGAACGCCTACCCGATTCCAAGGGGAGTATCTTACAATTCCTACCTTGCCCTCGATGAGAAGACTGTTCTTCTGGACACAGCCGATAAGTCAGTGGCCCAGGTTTTCTTCGAAAATATCGACTACCTTCTCGGCTCTAGAAAGCTGGACTACGTTATCGTAAACCACATGGAGCCGGACCACGCAGCCACCCTCGGAGACCTGATTCTCAGACATCCCGAAGTCCAGGTTGTTGCCAACGCCAAGACAGTTGCAATGATCAAGCAGTTCTTCTCCTTCGATGTTGATTCCCGCCTTGTCTGTGTCAAGGAAGGTGACACTCTCAACACCGGAAAACTCACATTTGCCTTCACCATGACTCCCATGGTCCACTGGCCCGAAGTCATGATGACATATGAAGTTACAACAAAGACTCTCTTCTCCGCAGACGCATTCGGCACATTCGGAGCACTGAGCGGAAACCTCTATGCAGACCAGTACGACTTCCCCGGTGAATGGCTTGATGATGCAAGACGTTACTACACCAACATTGTAGGAAAGTATGGTGTCCAGGTTCAGATGGCCCTTAAGAAGGCCGCTGCCCTCGACATTGCAATGATCTGCCCCCTCCACGGTCCCATCTGGAGAAAGGACCTTGGCTGGTTCATCGACAAGTACTCCAAGTGGTCATCCTACACTCCCGAGGAAAAAGGTGTCCTCATTCTCTACGGAACTGTCTATGGCAACACCGGTAATGCAGCCGACATCCTTGCCAACATGCTCTCCGAGAAAGGCGTAGGCACAATAAAAGAAATTGACGTATCCAAGGCACATCCGTCCGAAGTTGTCTCAGAAGCCTTCAGATACAGCCACATTGTATTTGCAAGTGCCACCTACAACGCCGGCATCTTCACTCCCATGGAAATTGCCGTAACCGACCTCAAACTCCACAACCTCCAGAACAGGAAATGTGCTGTCTTTGAGAACGGCACCTGGGCACCTTCCGCAGCTCCCAAGATCAGGGAAATCCTTGCCGGAATGAAGAATATGGAAGTTGTAGAGAAATCCCTCCTGGTAAAGTCCTCAGTAAGTGATGAAAACCTCAGGGAACTGGAGGAAATTGCCACAGCCCTGGCCAGTGATTTCTAATTCAACCCTTTTTATTAAGGTGTTTTCAACAAAGGTAAGATTTTCAGGTCAAAAACGGCCGAAAAATCTTACCTTTTTTCTTAAAAGATAAGATTTTGCCCCTGTTTTTTGAATGTTTGTCTTATCTACAGCAATACACTTTCGATAATCTTTATTACTTGACCAGTAAATCCTTTTACATCCAGCCTTCTGTTGTCTGCAATGGTAAGAATAAGGTTATCTCCGGGAATCAATCCTGTAAGAGAATATGAATTCATCTTATCAACCATATCATTTACGTAATCAGGCCTGTCCAACATCCCGAAATGCTCCCAGTAATACACCTTTCCTGTAGTAGGACTCATCACAGTGAAGTCCGGACTTTTGAACGCATGGTCAGCGCAGTTCAAACCCAGTTCATACTTGAAAGGGATTTTGTAATCAAAAAGTTCATCGGCTATTATCTGTTCTGCTTTTGACTTAACCAGAACCCCCTCTTTGGTAGTAACCCTGTACTGTCCGGAACGTGTGCCAGAAGTTCCATGAGTCAGTTTTTCAAAGCCAAGTAATCTGTCTTGAACAACGTATTCCACCGGTCTGATTCTGGTCATAATATGATCCGGGACTGCAAATCTATCAGATAATTCCTTCGTAAGCTTCAGCAGGTCATTAACCTTATCCAATTCCTTCCTGTAATACTGGATTGCTTCCTTGTCGTAATACTTTTGGCAAAGCATAGTTAAATCTTTTCTATCTCTGTCGTTACTGAGATACTTCCTGTGTTTGTTTTCTTTTCGATAGTAACGGACTATGTTCCTGTTCTTACCGTCATTATGAAACACCAGTGTACCAGCCGGATAACGTGAAAGATTGTATTCCAACTGGCTTATAACCTCCTCGAGAAAGGCCCTTCGTTTTTCAAGTTCTTTAATAAGCTGCACGTGCTCTACCCCCTTTTGCACAGCGGGCCAAAACGGCCCGGATTTTAACCTTGGGAAATGTCGCCTTATTAATACACTCAAAACGGCAAAATCTTTCACGAGTTTTTTTTGTTGCGGGTTGTTGCAATGGTGGTTTAGACTTTTATCCAAGAGAATAAAAATGCCCGCGCGCATAAGGGAGAGAAAATTGCAGAACTGTGCAATCGAACTGAAAAACATTGTTAAGCGGTTTGGAAAAGTTGTTGCAAATGACGGAATCAACCTTCAGATCAACTATGGAGAAATCCTCTGTCTGCTGGGTGAAAACGGTTCCGGAAAGACAACTTTGATGAACATGCTTTCAGGAATCTACCAGCCGGACGAAGGTGAGATTCTCAAGAACGGAGAGCAGATTTCAATCCGTTCTCCCAGAGATGCATATTCATACGGCATAGGAATGATTCACCAGCACTACCATCTGGTAGATGTATTTACTGCAGCCCAGAACATCATTCTCGGACTTGAAGATGAGAAGATGGATATCGGTGCTGTAAACGAAAAGGTCAAGGGTATCTGTAAGAAATACGGATTTGACGTAGATCCCAAGAAGAAGATCTACGACATGAGCGTTTCACAGAAGCAGACAATCGAGATCATCAAGCAGCTCTACAGAGGTGCCGAAATCCTTATTCTTGACGAACCCACCGCCGTTCTTACACCTCAGGAGACAGACAAACTCTTCGCCGTTCTGAGAAACATGAAGAAAGACGGAAAGGCAATTGTTCTTATCACACACAAGCTTGCCGAGGTTATGGATGTATCCGACAAAGTCGCTATCCTGAGAAAGGGTAAATACATCAACACAGTCATCACAAAGGAAACCAACCCCCAGGGACTTACAGACATGATGGTCGGTCGTGCAGTTACACTGAACATCGACAGACCCAGATATGCAAACCCCACCGACAAGCTGGTTATCAATGACCTCACAGTCATTGACCACGACGGAATTCCCAGGCTGGACCATGTGACATTCACAGCAAAGGCCGGAGAGATTCTGGGTGTTGCAGGTATTGCAGGTTCCGGACAGAAGGAGCTTCTTGAATCACTGACAGGACTCCAGCATGTTGCTGAAGGTTCAATCAAATTCATCAACAAAGATGGAAAGGATATTGAACTTGTAGGAAAGACCCCCATGCAGATCCGCCAGGTCGGTGTTGGAATGGGCTTTGTTCCTGAAGACAGACTTGGTATGGGACTTGTAGGTTCAATGGGTATGACAAACAACATGATGCTCAGATCCTGGAGACAGGGAAGAAGCATCTTCTTCAACAGGAAGGACCCGGAGAAACTTGCAAAGGACGTCTGGGAGAAACTGGAAGTTGTAACACCGAGTACAGAATTCCCCGTAAGAAGAATGTCCGGTGGAAATATTCAGAAAGTTCTTGTAGGAAGAGAAATTGCTTCCCGTCCTCCTGTACTTCTGACAGCTTATGCAGTGCGCGGTCTTGATATCAATACATCCTATGCAATTTACAACCTTCTTACCCGTGAGAAGATGAACGGAGCTGCAGTCATGTACGTTGGAGAGGAACTGGACGTTCTTCTCGAGCTGTGCGACAGAATCCTGGTTCTCTGCGGCGGTAAGGTATCAGGCATTGTAGATGCCAGAAAGACCACCAAGGAGGAAATCGGATTCATGATGACTACCGTAGGCGGCGCCAAGGGAGGTGACAAATGAAAGAAGTAAAGACTCCCCTCATCCGTCTTGCTAAGAGAGACGGCATTGAGCCCAGAAAGGCTTGGGCAATCAGAATCGGTTCAATCTTCGTTGCACTGATTCTCGGTATGATTCCTATCGTACTTGCCGGTGAAAACCCGTTCGTTTCATACGGAGTTATCATCAACGGAGCTCTCGGAAAGGCCAGCTACATCAGACAGACAGTCAAGCGTGCCATTCCCCTGCTCGGTTGTGCTCTTGCTATTGCACCCTGTTTCAAGATGAGATTCTGGAACATCGGAGCTGAAGGCCAGATCACAATGGGTGCCATTTTCGCATCCTTCTTTGCAATCCACCTTGGACCCAAGGGCGTTCCGGCATTCCTGATGTTCATCATCATGTGTCTTGCAGGTGCACTTGGCGGAGCAATCTGGGGCTTCATCCCCGGCTTCTTCAAGGCAAAGTACAACACCAACGAAACACTGTTCACCCTGATGATGAACTACATTGCAATCGGTATCGTACGTTGGCTGCAGGGCGGTCCGTGGGAAGGCAGACCCGGAACACAGATCATCCCGATGTTCACAGATAACGCAAGGCTTCCCAACGTATTCGGCATCTACTGCGGTTGGATTGTAGTCCTTGTAATGGTAGTTCTGGTCCATATCTACATGAACTTCACAAAGCACGGCTACGAAGTTGCAGTTATCGGAGACTCCGAGAACACAGCACGTTACGCAGGTATGAACGTCGGTTGGATCATGATGAGAACCATGCTCCTCTCCGGTGCCATCTGCGGTATCGTAGGTTGGATGCTTGTTTCCGGTGCAAACGGCACGCTTAACAGCGATGTCGCCGGTGGTGTCGGATTCACAGCCATTACAGTTGCATGGCTCAGCCAGCTGAACAGCTTCGCAATGATTGCCATCGCAATGATGCTTGCAATCATCGGAAAGGGTTCTGCTACACTGCAGACAAAGCTGGACGTTCCGGCCTCTGTCGCAGAGATTGTATCAGGTATCCTGCTCTTCTGTATGCTTGCCTGTGAATTCTTTATTAACTATAGAATTATATTCAGACACAAAAAGGAGGCTGAAGTATGAACGCAGTAGTACTCCTCTTTGCAGCTGCCGGTGCTTACGGCACAGCTCTTATGTTTGGAACACTCGGTGAAATCCTCACTGAGAAATCCGGAAACCTCAACCTCGGTGTTGAAGGTATCATGTACATGGGCGGAATCTTCGGTCTGCTTGCTCCGAACCTTTACGAATCTGCAGTAGGAGCCGGAAATGCAAACCACATCGTTGCAATCCTTCTGGCTATCATTGCTTCATTCGCAATCGGTGCCCTTGCAGGTGTCCTCTTCTCATTCATCACAGTAACAATGCGTGCAAACCAGAACGTTACCGGTCTTGCAATGACAACATTCGGAACCGGTGTTGCAAAGTTTGCAGGTGAGCTGAGAAGACTCAAGGTCGGCGGATACGTCACCCTTTCAAATGATCTGAAGTTCGCATTCGATAACCACTTCATGCCCAAGATGCTCAAAGATATCCCCATTATCGGAAAGATATTCTTTGACCAGAACGAGTTCTTCTATCTTGGCATCATCGTTGCTATTCTGATGCACATCTTCCTGACAAAGACCAAGACAGGTCTTTACCTCAGGGCTGTCGGTGAATCACCTGTTACAGCAGACGCTGCAGGTATCAACATCACAAAGTACAAGTATGTTGCAACAGCAATTGGTGGCGGTATCTCAGCTATCGGCGGAATGATCTACACAATGACAACAGCAGGCTGTGTCTGGATTGAAGCTTCAATCTCCGGTACAGGTTGGCTTGCAGTAGCACTGGTAATCTTCTGTACATGGCGTCCGTTGAATGCAATCTGGAGCTCGATCCTCTTCGGTGCACTGATGATCATGTACCTGAGAATCATAGTTCCGTTCTTCCCCATCGAACTGTACAAGATCCTGCCGTATGTGGTAACGATTGTTGTTCTTGTCATCACAAGTATGAGAAACATCAAGGACAAGCAACCGCCTGCATCACTTGGTCTGAACTACTTCAGAGAAGACAGATAAACCAAACAAACGGCCCGCTGGAAACAGCGGGTTTTTTCTTATGAATTATCAATATATAAAAAAAGATTAGGTAGTCTCAAAAAAACTGTGGTAAAATGTATTTGAAAAAATTTGGCTTGGCCAAATCAAAAAACAAAAAGGAGAGAATTCAATGAAAAAAGCTATTTCTTTCATTCTCATTCTTTGTCTTGCAATGACACTGTTCGCAAACGGTTCAAAGGAACAGACAAAGTCAGCAGCTACAAAGATCGGTTTCGTAGTTATCAACGATGAATCCGACCAGGGCTACACATGGAACTTCATGAACGGCATGACAGCTGCTATTGAGAAACTCAAAGCAGAAGGATACAACGTAGAACTTGTTGTTAAGAGAAACACAACAGAAAGCGCAATCTGTAAGGACTACAACATTGAACTTGCAGACGAAGGCTGTAAGATCATCTTCAACAACAGCTATGGTTTCGAACCCTACATGCTCGAAGCAGCAAAAGAATATCCGGATGTAAAGTTCGTAGGTATGACAAACTGCGGTGGCCAGGTTGACAACAATCCCAACACATACAACGCATTTGCTTCAATTTACGAAGGCCGCTACCTTGCAGGTGTTGCAGCAGGTATGAAACTCAACCAGCTCCTTACACAGGGCAAGATCAAGGCTCCTATCGTAGGTTATGTTGGCGCATTCTCATTCGCAGAAGTTATTTCCGGTATGTCAGGATACTTCCTCGGAATCAGAAGTGTATGTCCCACAGCAACAATGAAGGTTTACTTCGTAGGAACATGGGGAGATGCAACTCTTGAAGAGGCAGCAGCAAAGGCACTTATCGACGCAGGTTGTGTAATGATTTCACAGCACTCCGATACAACTTCTCCTGCTCTTGCAGCACAGAAGGCCGGCGTATTCCACACAGGTTACAACACAGACATGACACATGCTGCTCCTGATGCATCAATCATCAGCTGCCGCATCAACTGGGAGCCCTACTTCTACACATTCATCAAGAATTACCTTGATGGCAAGGAGAACCCCTCTGACTACACCGGAACACTCGCAGAAGGTGCAGTTGCTATCACAGAGCTGAACGAGAAGATCGCAGCACCCGGAACAGCAGCTAAGCTCAAAGAAGTTGAAGCTGACCTCAAGGCCGGAAAGATCAAAGTATTCGATCTCTCAACATTCAAGATCGATGGTGCCACAGGTACAAACGAGAAGATGTATGACAGCTTCGCAGCAGTACAGGGCAACGCAACATACGGTGGAGAATTCCACGAATCAGAATTCCAGAGCGCTCCCTACTTCGTAGGTCAGATCGATGGAATCGAGTGGCTCAACGCTGCATATTGATTTTATCAATAGGATTATTGAAAGGACCCGGGAAACCGGGTCTTTTCTTTTGCCCTTTTATATCATAGATAAGATAAAACCATGAAAATATGGCAGTTTGTCTTATCTTTTTCTGAAAAAGGTAAGACAGAATAGGCATTTGAAGGCTGAAAATCTTATCTTAGGCTTTACAAGCTGAATAAAAGAAAAAGGAAGAGCTTTTAAACTCTTCCTTCTACATCCCCTGCGAGGATCGAACTCGCGTTGACGGGATGAAAACCCGTTGTCCTAACCACTAGACGAAAGGGACATTCGTCAGTTGCATAAGCTATGAGCCGCATTGGGTTCGAACCAATGACCCACGCCTTAAAAGGGCGTTGCTCTACCTACTGAGCTAGCGGCCCATACAGCAACACTGCATTTTTATCAAACTTATAAATGTTAGTCAAGAGAAAATGCAAACTCATTGACAGATTCATATTTTCATATTAGCATATAATCATATGTTGGAGGATGGTATGCACGACCACGAGCACGAGCATGGTGAAAACGAGAATCCCAAGGCTGAATTAACAAAGATTATTATTGGAGCCTTTCTTTTCGGTGCAAGTTTTATTGCAGGAAAGGATATAGAATGGCTGCGTCTTGCCCTGCTCCTGCTCTCCTACCTTGTTCTGGGAGGCAATGTAGTTCTCAATGCATTAAAAGGAATCCTCCACGGTGAAGTCTTTGATGAGAACTTCCTGATGACGGTTGCAACCATCGGCGCAGCAGTGCTTGGTGATTACAACGAAGCAGTGTTTGTAATGCTGTTCTACAGCGTTGGTGAGTTTGCCCAGGATCTTGCAGCAGACAAGGCACGTGACAGTATAGAAGATCTGATGGATATTGAACCTGAGTGTGCAAGGCTTGTTTTGAAGGACGGCACAACACAGGAAATCAAGCCTGAAGATGTAAAAATCGGAGACAGACTTCAGGTACTTGCAGGAGAACTGGTCCCTGTTGACGGCATCGCCTGCACAGAAGGCGTATTCCTTGATACAAAATCAATTACAGGAGAAAGCGTACCGCTTCAGACAAGCAAGGGCACAAGGGTTCTAAGCGGCTCGATTGTCCAGGGAGCTCCACTTGAGATGGAGGCTACCAACCTGTACGAGGACAGCACTGTAAGCAAGGTCATGGAGCTTGTTGAGGAAGCCGAGGAAGCCAAGGCCCCGTCTGAGAAGTTCATCACAAAGTTTGCAAGAATCTACACACCGGTGGTGACAGGACTTGCAGTGCTTCTGGCAGTTGTTCCCTCGCTGTTTGACGGACAGTGGATGCAGTGGACTCACAGAGCCCTGACCTTCCTTGTTATCAGCTGTCCCTGTGCACTTGTGCTCTCAATTCCCCTTACCTTCTTTGCCGGCATTGGCAGTGCAGCATCCAAGGGAATTCTGATCAAGGGCGGAACTCATCTACAGGAGCTTTCAAAGATAAATACTGTTATCTTTGACAAGACAGGAACCCTGACAACAGGTGAGTTCAAAGTAAGGGAAATCCAGAC
>Ga0265299_10003355_pt1 | contig 15701 bp, 14 predicted proteins | sample AusTroGonzalo_MG_4_FD_193485 | JGI IMG/M metagenome (GOLD analysis project Ga0265299, IMG submission 193485) | Bovine rumen microbial communities from tropical cattle in Woodstock, Queensland, Australia - Gonzalo_02 | ecosystem: Host-associated > Mammals > Digestive system > Stomach > Rumen ... | reverse complement strand
AGGAGGAGCGGTTAAGCCCCTTGCCAACGATTGGCGAGGGGTTTGGGGAGTGGTTCGAAGCCCCTTCTTAAGGACAAGAAGGGGTTGGGGTTGTTGGTGACCCCGCAGGGTGAAACCCTGCAAAACCTTTTGGTTCTTTTCTCTGCGCCAGAGAAAAGAACATACACCAGGGTAAAACCCTGCACTATGCCGCCACTCTTGGCGCAAGAGAAATCCAGCAAAGGGCATCAGGGTTCTCCAAGGAAGTGGAAGATAAGCGTCACTTCCTTGGGGGGAAACGACTCTTTTCGATTGTTTTTGACAGAAAAATTTGGAGAAAATCTCAAAAAGGTGTATATTTGCAGCGTAAAAAATCTCAAAAAGGTGTAGAATATGGTGAATCAAAAATCTCAAAAAGGTGCGGACAGCATCGTTATGAAGAGAAAAATATACCAGCAACTCCTTGACTGGAAAGAGAAAAGGGACGGAGAAGTTGCCCTTCTTGTAGAAGGGGCACGACGAATAGGAAAGAGTTATATCGTGGAGGAGTTCGCCAAGAATGAATACGAGTCGTATATCCTTATTGACTTCAATAAGGCACCACAGATGGTCAGAGACTGGTTCGATCTCTATATGGAGGATCTCGATACGTTGTTTCTCTACCTCAGTCAGCATTATAAAGTAAGACTCCATGAGCGTAAATCACTCATTATTCTCGATGAGGTACAGTTGTGCCCAAGAGCGAGGGCTGCCATCAAGTTTCTTGTGGCCGACCGTAGGTATGACTATATAGAAACAGGCTCGCTGGTCAGCATCAAGAAAAATATGCAGGGAATAGTACTCCCATCAGAGGAGCGACCCATTCAAATGTATCCTATGGACTTTGAAGAGTTCCTTTGGGCTACAGGCAATGATATGCTAATGGATTTCATCCGAAAGATGTATGCTGAACATAAGCCGCTGGGACAGGCATTTCATCGTCAGGCTATGGATGCTTTCAGACTCTATATGATAGTTGGAGGTATGCCCCAAGCCGTCAAGAAATATATAGAGACTAAGGATTTTGAAGCCGTGGATGCTGCCAAACGTGATGTGCTGACCATCTATCGTAACGACATTTTCAATTATGCAGGTGAACTGGCAGATAAGGTTGTCTCAATTTTCGACCAAATACCTTCTCAGCTCTCCAGACATGAAAAGAAGTTCCGCTTGTCGGCGTTGAAGCCGGGTGCAAAGTATCGTGACTGGGATGATGCTTTTTTCTGGCTGAAAGATGCGAGGGTTGTCAACATCTGTTATAACTCGACCGATCCGAACATCGGACTGAAGATGAACGAGGATCGTACCACTCTAAAATGTTATCTGAATGATACGGGATTGTTGATTAGCCATGCATTCGACGAGAAAGGTATTGTCTCTTCTGAAATATATCAGAAGTTGCTGTTTGGTAAACTGGAAGTGAACGAAGGAATGCTCATAGAGAATATCGTATCGCAGATGCTGACAGCCGCAGGTAACAACCTGTTCTTCTATAGCAAGTCGTCGGAAGATGCCAAAGAAAGGATGGAGATAGATTTCCTCATTCAAAAAGAGAAAATTACCAGCCGTCATAACATCCGGCCGATAGAAGTAAAAAGCGGTAAGAACTATACGCTTTCTTCCTTAACAAAATGCATGAAGAAGTTTGGCGAATATATGACTAAACCAACAGTACTTCATGCTGCAGACTATAAGGTAGAGGACGATATGACATACCTTCCTCTTTACATGACACTGCTATTATAACCTTCATTTTCTTTCTGTCACCAGAAAGAAAATCGAAGCAAAAGAAAGAGTGCGAAACCGTCCTGAGCTCGGAGGCCGTTTGTCCGATTTTAGTAGAATGTTTTCGATATTTGCTGAGCCTTCATCAATGCGCCAGCCGAGAGTGATAAGCGGGACCTCTGATGGTCCCAGCTTACCTTAATGTAAGAGCGACAGGAGGAGCGGTTAAGCCCCTTGCCAACGATTGGCGAGGGGTTTGGGGAGTGGTTCGAAGCCCCTTCTTAAGGACAAGAAGGGGTTGGGGTTGTTGGTGAACCCGCAGGGTGAAACCCTGCACTATAGCCACCACTCTTGGCGCAAAAGAGAATGTCGAAGCACAAGGGAACTATGAGTGGATTTTTAAGCTCTTCTGGACGGCAGAAGAAAGGAGCGACCGGCCACAAGCGGACCGTGACATGGAAACGATGACGGAATAAACGAGAAAAACCTTCCAGTAACGGTCATGACGCAAAGCCTTCAGATAAGGACGTGCGATCTGATGGACATCCTGCCCCCTCTGGATACGGATCAGTTGAAAACAGATATACCTGATGAAATACCTGGCCTCTTTCCCACTCTCCCCTTCTGTGAAGTGCTGGGCGATGTCCCCATATACCAACTGCCAATGACGAGCCTTCTTATCACTGGCAGTCCCTGTGGTGATAGAACAAGGACGGTGGTAATACACATACGTCAGGTCGGGAATGATGTAGAGATGACAGAGATGCTTCAGTAGATAGAACGTCCACAGATTGTCCTCCCACAACAGTCCTTCAGCAAATTGGATATGATTCCGGATCAGGAAATCCCTTCTCACCAGTCTGTTACAAGGCGTTACGAAAAAGCCCCTCTGGCAATAGAAGAAGTCCCGAATGGCGTCACGAGAACCGAGCTCCCGCTCCTGTTGCTGACGACACGTCCGATGCCCCTCAACATCACGCACAAAGTTCCCGATTACCATCTCTATCGAACTATCCCTCTTGATCGGTCGTACGAGCTTCTCGATACAATCCTCCGTGATAGCGTCGTCGCTGTCCATATAGGCCACATAATCGCCCGTGGCCACCTTCAGACCTGTGTTCCTGGCAGCAGACACACCCTTGTTCTTCTCATGACGAACGATAGAGAACGATATCGGTCCGTCATACGCCGCTATCTGTCGCTCACACTTCGTGATACTATCATCCGGCGTACAATCATCCACGATGATACATTCAATGTCGCTATAACGCTGAGCCATCACCGATCTGACACATCGTTCGACGTAGTCAGACACGTTATAGACCGGTATGATAACTGAAACTCTCATGACTCCTGGTGGACCCTTACAAAAATTAGCTGCAAAGGTACAAAAATAAACTGAGAAAGCGGTCATAAAAGGCGCTAATTTTACATTTAACACATCCGTCATCCAGTCCCTGAGCGGTCCCTGAGCTTGTCGTAATCGACCTTTGGTCGCTTGGCTCGTCCAAGAAGGGAGTGCCGCAGGCCATGCCGAAGCACAGAAGCCCCCTGCGGGTATCTTCATTTTCTTTCTGTCACCAGAAAGAAAACCGAAGCAAAAGAAAGAGTGCGAAACCGTCCTGAGCTCGGAGGCCGGTTGTCCGATTTTAGTAGCCACTCAATGAACTCGCTCCGCTCAGACAGCATTTCGTATTTCGTTCCTTGACTCGTTACTCGAGCCAAGACTCAATATGGCTCCGAAAATAGGACACTCTCTAAAGACCTCCTCGTGCGGAGTGTTTTCGATATTTGCTGCGCCTGTCGAAGGACATGTCGAAGAGCCACTCGCTTACCACTAACGGGATGCAAAAAGGGAAAAAACTACGCCATACCAAAACGCATGGCATTTTTTTTGCTCAAATTTTAATAGTTACGAAAAAAGTAATTTCTTAAATCGTAATGTAATCAAGCATTTTTTCCACTACTACTTTAAAATCAACACTTCTTGGCTTTACACCTATCAATCGAACAAACCTTATCCTCTCCATTTTTCCATTATCTCGTAACTCCCCATATTCTATTGCGTTACAGTTTTCCAGTAATCCTTCATGGTATATCATACCATCTGTTGGCAGGGAAGTACATAATGCCATATAACTACAGAAAAAGGACATCAATTCTTCGTTTTGTTTTTCCAAATGTGCAGCAAAATCGGAAATGATGGTTTTATTTTCAATACCGATTCGTCGCATTATTATAAGAGTTTGTAATAAGCCTAAATGTAGCTTAACTTCCCTACCCCTATCGTTCAATATTGGCTCTGTACAGATTTGCTTTTTTGTGCCTCTTATTGCACTAACGATATTGCGTAGAGAAAGATTCTCAAAGCTACTCAATGGAATAAGACTTCTCACCAGATCTTCACGGAATCCTACTTCATCCGAAATTCTTTTATAAATAAAGTTTTCAGTTTCTTCTTTCAGGGAATACTCAAAGTAGCCATTACTACAGAACTTATCGATATAGCCCTTGAAGTTTGTGTTTTCTCCGTAGAAGTGATGGAATATCTTTTTCGTGTTTTGATAATCAAGAACGAATACAACATTATCAAAGCCGAACTTGTTGCCAACCATATCTTTTCCCGGTTGTACAAAGTACTTATATGAATAATCGATATGGGCAGAGAAAATGTTCATAATCCTAAACAAGTGAGCGGGATCCATTCTGTCTAGGTCTTCTATTATGAGAACGATTTTCTTACGTGGATGCTTCTTCTTGTATAATTCAATATTAGCACTAATAATTCGTGATATAATATCGTTCTCGTAAATCAGGCTACACTCTGCTTTATCAACAAATGAAGTCAATGCCTCATCCAAAGAGTTGTCTCTCTTGAATTCTTTAAATTTTACTTTCAACTTTTGGAATAGTTGCAAACCTGCAAAACCACTAAGTACGGATTTTGTAACAACTTCATCACAACCTATAGCGGACAAATATGGTACTATCATTTCTGCAACGGAAAGGACATTGTTCTGCAAATATAGGGCAAGCATCTGACTATCCGTCAAAACATAATCATTCTCAATGATATCTTCTTTGAGGATCTGGAATAAGATATCGCGTTTTATCAATTCAAAGATGTCTTTGTTTTCCATCACCTGATAATTTACCGGATGGAGAACTATACTCACAAATTGACTTTTCTTTTCCTTGATAAACCTAGACAAGAAAAATGATTTGCCATCGCCATATCTGGCAGAAAGGATAGTACGAGGATGTGAATACAGATGATAGGTAAATGCTGTTATCCTATTGCCTATCGGAATGATTGGATCGATCATAATAATTCCCGCTTAAAAAACGAATACGACTCCTTAACATAATATCTTGTGAAACTTCCATCTTGATTTGTCCCTATACGAATATAGCATCCTTCATTGTTAGTATCTTGCCTAACATATATTATTCTATCTGTATTCACAATCACCGGAGGACTGTCCTTTTCGTTAAGATGCAATTCTATGAATCTACTCATAATTAATTAGTTTATCTATCCACTCATTAAAATGCGGACATTTGGCTCTTAATTCATCTATGCCGATTTCCTTTGTTACGGATTTCCCCGTAGTGGGCTTGTTGTATTTATACTTTTTGCTTCCCTCTATTGCATTGATGATGCGCTTGCTTGGTGCTGTAGTAGGGCCGTTATCTATGAGTTCTGGATTTCTTGATTTTTGCAAGACTGTGGCCAACTGTCCACAACTCTGTTTGCACTTCGGATATATCTTCACCAAATAATCGATACCACAAAAAATCAATGCCTCGAACTCATGCAGTTGTATGTATGGGATGAAACGCGAGTCATTAATTGCATTAGCAAATGACTGTTCAAGTGAGTTGACATGAGCATACGGGTCTTTAATAGAAGCTGCTGCTTCATATCCGGGAAAGTCGTTAGGAAGGGCATAGAAGTCGAACATGGTAGTAAATATGTGACTCTCATAAATGCTATCAGGATTCGACTTTCGCATAAGATTTAAATCAATCCTTGCATGGGTATATAATGACATGCCGCCCTGAGCATTCAGTTTCTTATTTGTAGAAACAATAACGCTCTTAACACTTGTCATGCCATTTTCTATTAGATAAGGACGTAACACCTCATTGACAAATCCCTGTTCGGTTGGCCCCTCACAGAGTATGTGTATAATTTTCTCTTTCATACTGGCCGACCTCCTATAATGTTTTTATCCCATAGTTCGCTGACGGTATAGTGCTCAAGCCATAATTTGTATTCCTCTTCGTTGAATTGATTGACCATTGTACTCTGTGTCTTTTCATCCATTTCGACCACAGAAATATTATCTATATCGAAATGATCAACCAAATCCTTACTCTGCGTGGCAATGATGACTTGTGCATGAATGGAGGCATCCTTTATCATTTCTGCCAATTGTGTGATGGCATAGGGATGTAAGCCAAGTTCTGGCTCGTCAAGAATTATAACATTTGGCATGGTTTGCTCTGGCTGGAGCAGAAGTGTTGCCAATGCAATAAACCTGATGGAACCATCAGAGAACTGGTGTGCGTTGAAACGATAGTCTGTGGCGGAGTTATCTATCCAACGAAGAGAAACGAAATTGTTGACAGGTTCAAGATAGAAGTCTTGGAATTGAGGAACCACGTCGCGCACGTAATCAACAATTCGTTTATATGATTCCTTATAATTGTTGCGAAGGAACAACAAGAATGAAGGAAGATTATTGCCATGCGACTGAAGATAATTGGCCGTTTCAACAGGACAGGACTGACGCAAAGGACCTTCTGCAGAAGAATCGTGAAACTGGTAAACCTTGCAGAATGAGAGCATTCGATAGATAGACTTCGCTACGGTATTATCGCTTTCGGCCAAAGATGATTCCTTAAAATTTGTCTCTAACTGTATGTCGTATGGTCTTGCCTCACCATTACGATGCCAAATAATACGTTCTTCTGTGATAATCAGTCTGTCGGGCGTTGCATTTGCCAAAGAAAACTGATACACATTTTCTGAATTGTTAGCAACAAACTTCAATGTTCCCGACATAACAGGCGTTTTCTTGGCTCCATAATGCAGCAGAGAATTGGCTGTACCAGACATCTCAACATATCTGCCAAACGACTTACTCATCATATAACTCAACATTCTGAAGAAGCTAATGATATTGCTTTTACCTGCTCCGTTGGCACCTAACAAAATGTTCACATCGCCAAGCTTTATCGTAACAGGGTTATCAAAGGCTATCGATTTGTAGCCCTTGATCGTTACTTCCTTCAACTTATTATTCCTAGTAAATCTATTTCCCATCTACATACATTTATATTCCTGTTTGCAAATGTAGTGATAATATTCCAATTAACCGAAGAATTGTCGAAAATCTTCACCTTATTTATATATTACACACCGACAAATAATAGTTGGCATGCTTTCTACTTTTATTTTCATAGGATTACAATTTTATAAATATGCTGAATATTACCGACCTAGAAAGCTTTTTTGTATAGATGGCATTCTTATATAAAGTAAGTACCCATTAACCAAGCATCCCAAGCCTACAATAAGGCTGAGCCTGCAGGGTAAAACCCTGCACTATGCCGCCACTCTTGGCGCGAAAGAGGACGTCCCCCCCAAAAAAAGATAAGTAATTATTTCCAAACATAACTATAAATTCACACTAAAATGCGATTTTTAGCAGTTTTAATCCTCTGCGGCTATTGAAATTTACAAAAATCGCAGTATATTGCGATTTGTCATTGTCCACCTTGCATCTATAGCCACTTAAAAGATGACATATCAAACATCCCCAGCCTTATTGTAGGCTGGGGATGCGTTTATACTAATCTCTTTGCAGGGTTACTAATTATTTCCATTGAACGGCTCCATGGTGGCCTGGCCCTCTTCTGATATACCATCACGCCTCACCACCTTCTTCAGTGTGATCCATATCACCTTCAGATCTGTCAGGAGTGTGCAGTGATCCACGTACCACACATCCAGTTTGAACTTCTCCGTCCAGCTGATGGCATTACGACCGTAACACTGTGCCCAGCCACTGATGCCCGGCCTTACCTCATGACGGCGCATCTGCTCTGGTGAATAGAGCGACAGGTATTGCGGCAGCAACGGTCTCGGTCCTATCAGCGCCATGTCACCCTTCAGCACATTGATGAGCTGAGGCAGTTCGTCGATCGATGTCGAGCGCACGAAGCGCCCCACCTTCGTCAGGCGATCCCCGTCAGGTAGCAGGTTCCCGTCGGCATCACGCTCATCCGTCATCGTCTTGAACTTGATCACCTTGAATATCTTCGCATCCTTGCCCGGTCGCTCCTGAAAGAAGAACGCCCCCGCGCCTTTATTGGCGAAGTGCAGCCAGACAGCCACAAGACCGATGAACCATCCGATCAGTATCAGGACGATCAACGCGATCCAGAAATCGAAAAACCGTTTAAAAAAGTGCTTGTACATAACAATGATTATCCCTTCTCGAATATTGCTGCAAAATTAAGCAAAAGATTTGAAAAAGCCATCACAAAAGGCTTTTTTATTTCGTCGAGGCCCCATGCCCCTCAGCGGTCCCTGAGCTTGTCGCGCTCGAGCTCTGCTCGCTTGCTACCAACGGGACGCAAGAAGGGGGCACGGTTGCTGAGCCTGCGGTTGCTGAGCCTGTCGCGCTCGAGCTCTGCTCGCTTGGCTCGTCCAAGAAGTATCGAAGCCCAGGGACCGCTGAAGGCTATGAACGGCGATTCAACATCTTTTGAACGGCATAAGAAAGGAGGGACTGTCCCCAACCGAAGAACAACACTAATCAATGTTGTAACTATAAAATAGATAGTTTTAAATAATGCTGAAGTTATTTATCCTCTCCATGCCCCAGCAGAATACTTTCTCTATCTTAGGGATGTTCACATTATACTTGCGAGCTGTTTCTACGATGAACCTCATGCCATAAGGGAAATCTTCTATAAAATATCGACTGGAAAAATCTGGTTCATACTTTCCTTTTTCGTTGACCATCATCGGTGAAGATATCCCTTTAAAGGCTTGTATAGAATGAAGTTTCTCGACCAAAGATACAGCATCCTTACTCTCATAATATTGCAGCACAGATGGAATGGCTCCCTCCTTCAGACCAATCTTCTTCAGAAGCATTTGGAATTCTTCATCCATCGCAATTAGCAATTCTGCAGCCTCTGTTGTCCAATCAGAATAAAACTGCGGATTACTATCGTATGTAATTCCGGGCTTCCAGTCTTTCCACATCGTGTATAAGCGTGAAGTGTGAAGTAGAGGATTACTGTTTGATAAACTTACTTCGTAATAGCTATCAAGCAGATAGGTCGGTGTTTTAAACAACTTTTCTAATGTCTTCCTTATAATCTCTTTATTCTCAGTCTGCTCAACAGCAACACTCAAAGATGCTTTATACCCTTTCAACTCCGCCACATGGCCATAGTCGATAATACGCGAGATAAAAGGAACACGTTGAAAACCAAATAAAGGCTGATTTGAAGGAAGAATCTTCAGCGCTTCAAAGAAGAAGCCCGTGCTTGACACCACAGTTCCTACCCATGTTCTAATATTCAAGTATGGCACAATATTACTTAACACATCATGAATAGCAAAACCGGGAAGACAGACCAAAACAATATCAGCATCAGGTATTATATCCTTAGGCTGCGATGAGATATTCTTCAACTGGCCAATATAATGTTTTCCATCATTATCAACCACATCTAAAAGAGTTGACCACCGATCAGGATGAGTAGTAAGCAATGATACATTATTGCTTTCTTGAGCAGCGAAGAATCCCGCAGTAACGTGTCCTAAATTACCACCTCCACAAATCGTTATATTCATAAGTATTTATTATTTTAATTCATTAAATGCCTGAATAAATTTAGCATTATCTTCATGATTTCGGACTGCAATTCGCATATATTGCTTTCCATCGAAGCCAAGCTTGTCAGAGCAATCACGAACTAAAATATTAAACCTCTTCAACATAGTTAGCACCAACTGGTTTGCATTCTTGGGAGGTAGAATTTCACAAAGAAAAAAGTTAGCTTGTGATGGCATAACACGAAGGAAGCTTATCTTTCTAAGGTTACGCTCAAAGTCTTCACGTTCCTCTATAAACTTCTTGCACGCTCTTTTATAATCCGTTTCATACTTATTAAAGATTTGCATGAAATATTCAGCAAAAGAGTTTATATTCCAAATACTTACCTTTTTCTTTAGTTTACAAATCAAATCCGTATCAGCAGAACATAAGATACCTAAGCGAATACCTGGAACACCATAACTCTTACTAATGCTCTTCATCACATACATCTGAGGATAGGCTTCAAGAATCCAGTCATGCAACAGAGTATTATTTTCAAATTCATCAGTGAAGTCAACAAAACTCTCATCCACTATCAGACGAATACTTTGACTCTGACACCACGAGGCCAGTTTCAGCACATCATTAACAGGTATAAAGTTACCTGAGGGGTTATCTGGGTTAATCAGAAGTATATTGTCTGCATGATGCTCACCAAAATAACTCATCAGATCATTAGCTGTATAGCGATATTCTGCGTTTCGAGGTATGAAGGTCACCAAGGAAGCCTTATCACGTCTATTGGGATATTCCTCGAAGGTCGGGCGTATGACACCCAACGAACCAGGTAACATCTCCATTAATGACTTAATCAATTCTGCTGCACCATTACCTGGTATGATATAATCCTCCTTAACTCCCCAACACTTACTTGCAATCAAAGAGTTTACTTTCATTCCTGAAGGATATTCAGAAATCAAAGTTCTGAAATACGCCTCCATCTCATCAATGATGCGAGACTCATTAAAATATGGATTAACCAGATAGCAATAATCTAACATCTTCGGGAATCGCCAGAAGCCCCCATATCGACCATAATATTTCTTCAATATATACTTCTCGTCAGCAAATAAAGCCTCCGCGATATCAAGATCCTGCTTGTCATCTATTTCATACCACTTTTCATTTGTTATGGGCAAAGCTTTCAGATCATGACTGTTAAGGAATGTAATAATACGAAGCACATTCTCGTAATATTCATTATTTCCTACAGCCTTGGTATAAGCCTCCAAAAAAGGAACATATTTGGTCTGAGAAAAATCCTTGCTGAATTTATAAATATTTACAGTCTTATAATAAAATACCGTTTCACTATAGTCAAAAGCGGCTTTGGGCACAAAGTTCACGATATTATTGTCTTTATCAATACGAACCATCGTACCATCCATCCATGGCTCATATTTTGCGACCAAAGCTAAATTGGGTTGGGGATTATCAATAAGCAGACTTAACATTCCATCCTCAAAGATAAGGTCACTCTCTATAAGAAGTGTATCATCTTCTTGTAATTTATCTTTAGCCAGAGCCAAAGAATAGATATTATTCGTTCTGTCGTAGACAGGATTAATGACATACTCTATTTTAAGTCCATGCTGACTGTCTCCTAGATAATCCATGAGCTTCTGCCCTTCATAACCTACCACTATTACTACACGACTAAGCGATAATTCAGAGAGTTGTTTTAATACTCTATCAATTAATGGAGTACCATTCACTGGTACCATACATTTCGTATTACTCTTGGTATATTCTCCAAGACGTTTTCCCATTCCTGCAGCCAGTATGATTGCTTGCATATTATTGAATTTAGGTAATTAATTATTCATTCATACAAAAGAATCCATCATGGACTCCACTGCAAAGATAAGTAAAAGATTTGAAAATGTCACCAGATTGGTGACATTTTACATCTGTTCTGTCATCAAATTGGTTATATATTATATATTTTCATGCTATTTAACGTCGTTTTAACCATTCTAGGTCAAGCCAAGCGTGCAAAGCTCGAGCGCGAAAAACTCATTGATCGCGGGGCCATGTTAATCTACGTTAAAAGGATATCATCACACCTCAAATTGTTAAGACATGTTCTAACAATTATATGTCAGAATTGTGTATCTTTGCACTACCAATACAATGTGTTAAAAACATTGAGGTTGCAGTGGAGAAAGTCTCTTCTGTATAAAACCAAGCAATAAACCATTTAACTAAAAACGAAAACTATGAAAGATTTTCATGTTTTCCTTATCTCTTTTAAACCCGTGATCATGATGTTCGAGGCCAGAGAAAGTCGTGGCCTCAGGTCGAAAATCTCAAGCAACGGTCGTCTCAACCGTCAGGAGCTAACTGTCAAACGGATGTCGTACATGAGGGGGCTCCGACTGCTCCGTATCATCATCAACTTCGCGATGGTGGTCAACGAGTCGCAGTTTAACCGTCTGTGGGAGGCCATGCGTGTGCAAATCCTGCAGATAGCCGAGGAGTATGGCGACCAGATCAACGCCGCCCACGCTAAGAAGAAGCCCGAAAAACAATCCAAGAAGGAGACCAATGGATAGTCAGGCCTTTCATCTGGTGGAGATCGAGCTCTCGCATGCCGGCGAGACGTCCGGTCTCACACCAGAGATGCTGCTCCTGGAGGAGTTACGCATCACCCCTGAGAAGGAACTGCCTACCATGGACTTCCTCTTCCGACTGTTCGGACGACCCTGTTTCCCGCGTGGCGAGCTGGTGGCCATCACCGGCAAGGCGAAGTCGGGTAAGACCTTCGTCACCTCGATGCTGATGAGCTGCTGTGCCCGTTCAGATGTGCTCAGCTTCAGTCGTCAGCCAGAGCCCCAGATGCGGGTGCTCTGGTATGATACTGAGCAGAGCGAGGAGTCGACACAAGACATTCTCCGTCACCGAATCATCCCGATGGTTGGTCCGGAGAATTATCATGCCAACCTGTTTGATATTTTCAACGTACGATCCACCAGTTGGAAGCAACGTATGGGACTCTTGGAACAAGCTGTCGGGCATTACCGTCCCGACATGGTCATCGTCGACGGCATCCGCGACCTTGTCGACGACATCAACGACGGTGTCCTGGCTCAGGAGATCGTCGAACGCCTCATGCGACTGGCGTCTAAGACGGCCTGCTGCATCGTCTGTGTGCTTCACCAGAACAAGTCATCGGAAGACCGCAACCTACGTGGTTGGATTGGTACCGAGCTGACCAATAAAGCCTTCGAGGTGTATGTCTGTGAGAAAGATGCCAACCGTACGTTCGCCCTGGAGCAGACCCACACCCGGAAGTATGACATCGTCGACCGCCTGTATTTCACCGTCGGCGACGACGGTCTGCCGAGACAGGTAGGCATGCCTGTCGACTACGAGAAGCTGGCCCATAAGATGTCGACCGACGAGATCCTCGACCTCTACTCCCAAGCCCTCGCCAAAGGAGCCATTCTGTCGTATAAAGAGCTGCAGGATCGTGTCATGAAACTTGGTCATATCAACCACTACAAGCAGTACCATGAGATCATGGCACTGGCGGTTAACCTCGGCATCATCCTCAAGTCACGCGACCATGTTGGCCGAATCATCTACACCCTAAATCCAGAACGTCAAAACACCCCCCATCAACATGAACCAGTACAATCAACCCTATTCCCAGACTGACAGATTAGCCGAGGCCCCCTTATACTTAAGCCCCCTAATGGGGGCCAGTATAAAGGGGGACACCTCAAGCTTGTTCTGTCAGGCCGCCGTCGCCAACGGTTATCTCACCGACGACCAGATGCTCCATGCAGCCATCCGCTATCAGCTCACCACCTCCGACGACGGCGGTGTCATTTTCTGGCAGGCCGACCGCCAAGGAAAGGTGCGTGACGGTAAGATCATGTTCTACCGAGACGACTGTCACCGTGACCACGACCATACCCCCGACTGGATTGTCAGTCGTATGAGACGGCAGCACCTCAGCATCCCCGCCGACCATAAGTCAGAGCACTGTCTCTTCGGTCTCCACCTCCTGTCGCCCGACTTCTATCCACAAGTAGGAAACGCCCCGAAGACCGTCGCGATTGTCGAGGCCGAGAAGACCGCCGTCATCTGTTCCGAGCTGTTTCCCGATTATCTGTGGATGGCCTCCGGCGGACTGACGGAGCTCAATGTCTCGAAGCTGATGCCGCTGGAAGACCTGCAGCTGATACTCTTCCCCGACACCGATCCGGAGGGCACAGCCTATCGCCGTTGGCATGAGGTCGCCGAGGCCGCCAGCGACGTGTTCGGTCATCCCGTCACCATCAGCTCCTTGTTGGAGCAGCGAGCCACCCCAGCCCAGAAAGCCGCCAAGATCGACTTGATAGAGTTCCTGGACCTCGGTCACCCCGCTGATCCCCCCTCAGACCTCCTAACCTTCATCTAACCCCACCCCTCCCAATTCTTAACTCTTAACTCATAACTCCTCTTAACTCTTAACTCATAACTCTTAACTTCATGAAGTCCATGACCCGTCAACAAATCGCCCACCGTGCCGGCGTCTCTGTAAAAACCCTTACCAACTGGTGCCGTCCTTTCCGTCAGGAGCTGGAAGCTCTGGGTCTGAGGCCCGGCATGATCGTACTGCCCCCCGTCATCGTCAAGTGGATCAGCGACAAGTTCTGCATCGACCTCGGCGACACCTAGAATGGCAACCCTCTTGCGGTCCCTGAGCCTGTCGAAGGGTAAACCGCAGGGAATACCGCAGGGCCACTACCTTGCTTCGACAAGCCCTTCTTGGACAAGCCAAGCGACCAAAGGTCGATTACGACAAGCTCAGGGACCGCAGAAAGTAAGGGGTCACGGTTGCTGAGCCTGCGGTTACTGAGCCTGTCGAAGTATCGAAGCAAGGTAGTGACCCTTCCACGCCCAAGTAAGGAAAAGTACGCCCTTCTGCGTCCTACTACGCCCTACTACGGAAAATCGTTCTTTGAAATGTTGTACCTTTGTAACCGATAACGCCAGCGGGCCGAGCACCCCCCAAGTAAGGGTGAAAGAGATAATCCCTTTCGGTGAAAGAGACGTCATCTACGACTGATGGAGATAATCCCTATAGGGGTATAGACCCTATCTCCATGACCCATAGAGCCTATCCGGATAGCTCATAGAAGGCATCTCCTTAAGCCAAAGATCCCCCCTCGGCATCAACGGCCTATGTTTAACTAAATCATTTATCCACATGTCACAGAAGTTTATCAAAAGTCAGAACAAGAACCCCGAGTCGGTCGCCTACGGCAAGTACTACGCCCAGGCCGTGTACGACAGCAAGTTCATCGAGACCGAGGACCTGGCCGACTACATCCAGTCGCAGGCCAGTGTGAAGCGAAGCGACATCATCGCCGTGCTCACTGAGCTGGGCGAGGCCATGAAGCACTACTTCGAGCTCGGCCAGAAGGTCCACCTCACCGGCATCGGCATCTTCAAGGTCGGCTTCTCCAGCATCGGTGTCGCCAAGAAGGAGGACTGCGGTGCCGCCACCATCACCTCGCGCCGTGTGCTCTTCCAGCCCGAGACTGAGCGTGTCGTCGTCGGTCAGGAGAACAAGAACGGCAAGGTGAAGCAGAAGTACGTCGTGGCCAAGACCCTCATCAAGGATGTGGTCTTCGAGGAGACCCACGACAACGCCGTGAACGCCGCCACCGCCTCCGGCGACTAACGCCCTAGAATACCGCAAGTCTCCTAGCCATGCTTTCCGGGGTGATGCAATGACACACCAGTCTGTCAACGCACAGAAACAACTCCAATCCCTGTCATGAATGCAGCCCGAAGCATGGCTTCCTTTATTGAATAACAAACTTTAAACAAAGATCTATGAGATTAAAATGGAACACCATTAAACAAGTGCTGCAGGTTATCGCGACTATCATCACGACGATCCTCGGCACGATTGCCGTACAAAGCTGCATATGAAGAGAAAGTTAAACCGCGAGGACGTGAAACTCCTGATCATCCACTGTAGTGCCACACGCTGTGACAGAGCATTCAGCCCTGAATCACTGATAGCAACTGGCAACGCCCGCTTCGGGCAAC
>Ga0265299_10003354_pt1 | contig 15704 bp, 13 predicted proteins | sample AusTroGonzalo_MG_4_FD_193485 | JGI IMG/M metagenome (GOLD analysis project Ga0265299, IMG submission 193485) | Bovine rumen microbial communities from tropical cattle in Woodstock, Queensland, Australia - Gonzalo_02 | ecosystem: Host-associated > Mammals > Digestive system > Stomach > Rumen ... | reverse complement strand
AAAAGCGCAATAAAGGGTGGTGTTGTTATGAGCAGCATCACAGGCGACATCCGTCGCGCAACTATGGACATGGACATAGACTTTGTCCATCACTCGATTGGCATTCGGTCAATTGAGCGCTTTGTGCGTGGCCTGAACCGCGCCATTCCCGAACTTGAGATAGGCATTGTCGGGGATATAATCGATCTGAAACATGAAGACTATCGTGGCAAGCGGGTTTATGTTTCGGTCAAGGATGATTCGTTAAGTCTTCCTCTCAGGACAAAGATTGACATCGGCGTACATACGCATGATGAGATGGCCCAGGTTGAATATGGCTTCGATGTCGTGACAGCACCGGAAAGGGCAGAACTACAGGCGAATTCGAACGAGCAGATGTTTGTCGAGAAACTTGCTAGCCTGCTGAGGCATGGCGCGTTGTCTAACCGCCCGAAGGACATTTTTGATATGTACTATTTGTCTTCGCGGGTGAGATTGAAAGTGGTGCGGCGGTATGTGTCGATGCTTGTCTATTCAAGTAGGCGTTGTCCAGCGGATAAGCGCGGAATGGTCGACTCGCTTAGGAGAACGTTTGGTTCGGCGCGTTATATGCGAAAGCTTGCGTCCGCACGAATCAACTGGTTGGGTGTTTCTCCGCGAGTTGCGACGACGGCAATTTTGAAGGCAGTCGAATCCCTATAGTGCCCCTAAAATCCCCTGGCAAGATTTTATAATCGCATGGCAGGATTATGCCTTTCTCCATTGGCGGGGAATATGGTATAATTTGCGTTGGAATGGGGGGATTATGGTTTAAATGCGAACCAATCATTAACAAACAAGTCATAAACAAATCAAGGAACACGGCCATGACAATGCTAAATGACAAAAGACAGAAATTGACACATGCAACGACAAAGCTGCTGTTGCTTGCCGCATCGCCAATGTTCGCATTCGCGGTGTTGGGGGATGGCATAGGTTATGGCTCTTATGCCACAAACTACGTGGCAACGGGCGAGCCTATGGTTCAGACAGATCCAGTCATGGTTGGCGATGGCGACCTCCACAAGACGGGTGATGGTACGTGGAGCGTTGACCAGTCCTTGATTACGATGAGTGGGCATCCGATTCATGTAAATGCGGGCGTCGTTACTGTGACATCTGGTGGCGAGACGCCAACAATTTCAGAACCGGCGGTCATACGAGAGAGGGCAGTGATGTGGCTTTCGACCAAGGACGGCGAACGAAATGTGAAAATTGTTTCTTCAAACGGCAATGACTATGTCGACTTTTGGTACGATGTGCGAGAGACGAATGTTAGCACGCCATCCTACAGATATGCGAAGGCGCTGCGCAAAAACGGACAGGGCGGAAAAACTGTTACTTCGCCGACCCTCACCACAGTCAATGGAAAGCCCTCGATTTACTTTGGCGGGTATGGCTCTGGTAGGACGATGCGCTGGATGACCGCAGCTGGCGCAAACGTCGAGGGGAAGGGGGCACGCCATGTCTTTGTCGTAACATGCACTACAAAACGCATGGGACCGCTTTTCGGGTGCGCAACGTCGTATGATACTTTTGATGTAGGGTATTTCCCTCTGAACTATAGCGACAAGAACAAGGAGTCGGGCTATTACACCGACGGACGCGCCCCTGCGCGCGCGACTCGTCTTTATCGCAACGGAGAGGAGATATCTCCTTCAACTACATACCCTAGAAAGAACGAATTGGAAGTGCTTGACATTGACATAAATGTGGCGAGGTTTGGACTTAATGCGTTTTTCACCGAACGGTTAAATACAGACGTTCCGCGTTCCGGCGGCGACCACATTCTCGAGGCTATCGTGTTCGAGCGTCCGCTCACGCAGGATCAGCGCGTCGAAATCGAGGCGTATCTGATGAACAAGTGGGGTGTCAGTCCGGCACGCTTCAAATTTGACGTTGCCAAGGATGGCGAGGTTGTTGTAGAATCTGGCGTTGATGTTCTTGTGGACGGATATGGGCCTGGCCTAGTGCGCAAGCAGACGGCGGACACGTTGGTCGTAAAGAACGATGCAGGGCGCCAGTCCGCCGATGTGGCAGTCGTTGCGTTGGACAACGGATCGGTGCAGATGTTGGGGCGTCAGCCGCTTGCCATCGAAGGCGGCAGGGCTCTTGATGCCACAACGCTCAGGGAATCTTGTGGCTATACGGTGTCGACGTCCGCATCTTCAAAACAGGGATTGTTTGAAAAGACAGGTGCTGAAGAGGTTTATGTCGAGCGTGTTGAGCCGTCGGTCGAGAAACTGAGCATCGAGGAGGGCCGTGTCGTTGTCTCGCCAATCGCAAAGCGAACGGCTACGAAATCCATTCCTCTTGAGATTCCGCTCAAAAATCCGAGCTTTGAGAGGGGTGCGGGATCTTCTGGGTGTACCTCGTATGGCACTGGTGGGTTTACCTTTGAAGGATGGAAGCTTGGCGTGTCTGATTTTGCCACGGCAGTCTGCGAATTCGCTATTTGCAGCAACAGAAGCTACTATGCGGCCAGTCAAGCAGTTGCAACGAAGGATCGTGCGCCGGATGGAAATTGTCTTGGCGTGCTTCGCGGCAAAATGACCATCGAACAGGATGTCGTGCTGCCAGAGGACGGCATATACGAGCTCTCGTTCTGGATTTGCGGACGCTGGGATGTCTCGCAAAAGTCTAATCCGCTAGGCGTGTATCTCATCGACAAGGCTACGTCTGCGCAGGTCGTCTTTGCGGAGGCTTTGCCGTCTAGCTACGACGAGTTCACGCCGTACGGCGTTTCATTCAAAGTCAGTGCAGGTACCTATACTTTGAAGTTCGGCAATGTGTTCAATGGCGACATAACGTTCAGCCTCGACGACTTCCATCTGCGCAAGACGGCTGATGCGTTCAATGCGCGATCTCTTATTCCCGGCGGAAACTTCGAGAGCGTCACGTACACATCAGGGAGCAGCGTGAAGTATTCGCCAGACAACATTCAGCCGGGGTGGACGTTTGAGCAGGCCGTAGCGGGCAAGACGAACGTGACAATCGTGACGGCGGGCTGCACGTACATAAACGGGTTGCACAATAATTGCGCTTCAAGCGACAACCCGATGTTCCCTGCGAGGAGGATGCCGAAGTGCGGTACCGCAGCCGTGGCGTTTCTGACAAACGGCACGATTCGCACGACTTTCACCCCGCATCAGGGCGTTTGGCGTCTTAAAGCGAACTGTACGCCGTACTGCATGAAGTCTGCTGATTCGTGCGCGAGCGTTCTTTCTGCGGTGATTCAGCCAAGTGGCGGCGCGGCGATAGACCTTGGATCGCTGTCAGGATTTGCGGCGGGGCAGTCGCGAGACTATTGCTGGAATTCATTCGAGGCAGACGGTTTGACGCCTATGACGCTTGAAGTCGCTTTCCGTGCACAGGGGCTTGGCGAAATGACCGTTGACGACTTCGACCTCGTCAGGGCCGAGGGGCTCTCCGATGTCAACCTCGTCAATGACGGCGGGTTTGAATCGCTTGGTGCGAAATTGAATGGAACGAACAGCGGTTATTTTCTTAATCAATGGGATTTCTACAAGACGCTTAACGATGTTTCCCCGATTATGCCGGGTGATTCTGTCAACCAGGTCGGCGGGCGCCTTTATTCCGATACGGCAGCCTATTGGTCGTCGGAGGTATATGACGGTGCGTCGTTCCTCGCACTATGGTCAGGGAACAATGTAAGGCAGGAGATTGCGTTTCCACAGGCCGGGCTATATCGGCTGACGTTGAATCTTGCGGCGATGGGCCAAACCTACAACGACATGTATCCAAACCTAAGGGCAAAAGACCGCTTCCTGATGGCGCTCGTGAAGCCGGACGGTTCGGAGACGAATTGGATAATGCAGGCGGCTGTTGTTTCAACGAATTTCGTGGAACGAGCCTATGATTTCTACATCTCCGAGCCTTGCACACGGACACTTGTCTTAGGCAATCCGCGCGGCATGACCACGTCGGATTGGACGTGGGAGTGGGGTGTGTGCGTTGACGGCGTGTCGATTCGCGAAGTTGCGGAGCCGGATGCGCCATGCATACCGGAGTCCGTCTGGCTTGACTTCTCTGGCAACGGTTCCATCTACCTCGGGTTCTCGGGCACAAATGCACTCTCCAAGGTCTCTATCGGCGGGAAGCGGGTCACGGGCGTAATAAGCGCCAAGACGCATCCAGGGCTTGTTCAGGGCCCCGGCGTACTGCTTGGATTGCCTAGCACAAATGGACTTATCATGATTGTCGAGTGAAGGTGTCCGAGATGATGCGGAAATCGTTCTTGGCGCTCGTGGCTGTGGCCGTCGGACTGACGGCCATGGCTCTTGGCGACTTCGAACGCAATTCATCGTCGAAGCTGATGTACTGGACTCTGCGCAAGAACGGGGGGAGCAAGTCATGGACGGCGTGCGACTTGCCTGTGCATGGGACTTACTCTGCCAAGTTGCGCATGGCCGTCTTGGACGCCCGTGGAGGAGGCAAGGTCTCGATTGTCGTTGACGGCGTTAGATTCTCAAGCGACGGCGTGGACATGACGGCGACTGGCGGCGGACTTCAGGCGCCGCGTAAATGTAGCGTAGAGTTCAGGAATAGGCGCTACCATGAACTTGTCTTTATTGTCTCGGACGATGAAATCCGCCTCTTTTCCGACGGTGCGGAGCGGAAGGCGTTCCCGAAGAAGCCCGGATCGGTGCGCGAGTTTGCGATTGAGGCAAAGAACGCCGACGTCGAGCTTGAGAAGCCACGAATCGTCGGCAGGGACGTTTCCGAGAACTGGGGCTACCGAAATGTCGTTTCAAACGGCGGGTTCGAGCATTTGTCCAATGGCTACCCGATCTTTTGGGGCACAAAAGGCTTCGGCTTCGGCGATGCAGAGGAAATCGCCGACCTAAACCGCGCCCGCGCTCGCTTCCGCATCGACGACGGAATCGCGTTTGAAGGGCGGAACTCCATGTTTGTCGAGAGGAAGAAAGGCGAACGCTCGCTTCACCTGTGCGAGTGTTGGCGCGGACGCCTGGCACATACCAACTACGTCCTGTCGGCATATTTCCGAAGTGACCTTCCCGGAACGGAAATAGCGATGGAAGTTCTTCAAGGATATCTGCCGATAGCAAAGACGGTCGTAAGGCCAGATGCCGAATGGAAGCGCTTCGAGTTGCCGCTTGAAACCCTCACCGGTTCGCAGACGCGTCCGCGTTTTTATGTGGCAAGCGACGAAGGACGTTTCTGGGTAGACGCCGTTCAGATGGAGAAGGGGAAGCATGCGACGCCGTTCGTGACGCATCCGGAGCCGCCGGACGACAAGCCCGTGCATCCGGCAATCGTCGGAGACCACTACTATCCGGACCGCGAGATGCCCTGCAAGTATCCAGGCGTAAATCCGCGAATGGCGCGTGTTGATCCGATCAGGAACTCGTTCCGTCTGCCCGATGGGGAGTTCTTTCCGTTCGGCTTCTGCCTTGAGACGCAGGTGCGGGACATGGCTACGTACGGGAAGATGCTCGATTGCTTCAAGGCGCACGGCTTCAATTTCTTCGAGCCGTTCGACGGAAGTTTTCCCAAGACGGCGGAGATTGCGCGCGCGATGCTTGACGCGGCGGAATGCCGCGGCATAAAGACGGCTTTTTACGTTGGACATGACCCTAAGACATTTGAAGTAGACCGTCGGAAGATTGAACTACTTAAGCCTGTGGCGAAGCATCCCAACCTGCTTGAAGTGGCAATCATGGACGAACTGGGTGAGCGGGTCACGGCGGAGAAACGTGCCGCCGAGGCATCGTATGTGCGCCAGGCGCTGGGCGGAGAGGTCCCTGTCATGATCAATGACTGCGACTACGGTCCATCTGCACGAATGGACTACACGGCGGCTGACGTGGCCAGCATGGACATGTACTTCGTCGGCAATCACGACATTGGCTCTCTATGGCACCTCCTCCGGCGTCTGCGCGACGACAATCCCGGACGAGTCGTCACGTACTATGCCGAGGCGTCGGGGCATTTTACGCGGACAATGCCGAGGGACCCTACGCCAGAAGAGGTAATGCTCCAGGCATACATCGGCTATTCGCTTGAACTCTTCGGCATATGCTGGTGGGTCGCATGCCCGCTTTCCGAGCCGGTCATGCCAGCGATGTCGCAGGCAAAGCGCGAGCGCGATGCTATCAATCCTTCGCGATATCTCGACGGATCGCCATTCTTGGCTGAATGCAGGTCATGGCACGATTCCGTCAAGTTCTCTGCTCGGGAAAGCGGACAGACGGTTACGCTTATATCAGTAAACATCTCGGATCGCGAATTGCGTGCAGAATGGAAATTGCCACAGGCCGCAAAGCGCGCGAATGTGCTTTTCGAAAGTCGGACGATTGAAATCGACGGCGAGGCGTTTAGCGACGTATATCGGCCAATGGAACGGCATGTGTACCAGATTGAACTATAGAGCAAGGATTGTGAAAATGAGTAATGGAATTAACAGGTCGGTTTGGGCTGCAATTGCCTTTGTGCTGCCGTTTGTTGCCGTTGCGGTGCCTGAATGGTCTGTCGCGTTCGATCCCGCCGTGGAACGAGGCCGTATAAAGCCGATGCATGCCGTCAACAACGGACCTTCCAAGGCTCGCAGCAACCAGACGCGCAGCAACTTCGACGAATACAAGGCGTTGCACATTCCATACGCGCGTCTCCATGATTCGGCGCATTGCACTGCCTACGGCGGCCATCATGTCGTCGACATCACGGGCGTATTCCCGAATTTTGACGCAGACGAAAACGACCCTGCGAGCTACGACTTCACGATGACGGACGAGTATCTCGATACGATTCGCAGGGCAGGCACGGAGCCGTATTATCGGCTTGGGCAGAGCATCGAGCATGGGATCAAGAAGTACGGCGTCAATCCGCCGAAGGACTTCGCGAAATGGGCGCGTATATGCGAACACATCGTGAGACACTACAACGAGGGCTGGGCGAACGGCTATCGCTGGAATATCAAGTATTGGGAGATATGGAACGAGCCCGACGGCAACAAGACCACGGCCGATGGACGGCAGGGACCGACGTGGACCGGCACAATGGAACAGTTCCTAGAGCTATACAAGGTGGCTTCCCTGCATCTGCGCAAGTGCTTTGGCCGTTCGATTATGATCGGAGGCCCGGGATTCTGCGGCTGGGATTCGTGGAAGGATCATTTTCTTCCATTTTGCGCAAAGGAGAACCTGCCTCTCGACTTCTATTCATACCATGGATATTTCATAGAACCTCGTAACCTTGGCGGAGTGGCGCGCGATGCGCGAAAACTGCTCGATGACAACGGCTTCACAGAAACCGAGACGCACCTTAATGAATACAACTATACGCCAGACTGGGCTGATGGCTGGGTCTATACGCTCGAATGCGAGTCGGGCCGCTTCAATCAGAAAGGCGCAGCTTCTATAGCCGCAGTCATGTGCGTCTGCCAAGATGCCCCCGTTGACATGTTGATGTACTACGATGCGCGACTTGGATCTGGCATGAATGGCATGTTCAACAGCTTAACGCTTCAGCCGATTTGCGGATACTACGCCTTCCTAGCGTGGTCGCGGCTGGCAGAACTTGGCACTGAGATTGACGTCAATGTGGTGGCCCCAGACATCGCCGACAAACCCCAGCTCTATGCTATGGGGGCGCGTAGCGATGACGGACGCCTTGCGCTTTTTCTAGTGCGTTATTCGCACGACAACAACGTCTTTGATACGCGCCGTGTCCGCGTTGCATTGCCTAATGGCTGCAACTTTGCCAGAACTCGTTGCATGATCACAGATGCCAACCGCATGTTCACCGACACGCCGCTCATCGACAACGGCGACAACACGGTGACGGTGAAGATGCAGCCTAATTCCTTTGTCCTCATCGAGTTCTGATTAGACGCGGCGATGTCCTATCTGCTACTGGCTCTGCTACCGTTTGGACTTGCTACTGAACATGCCGATAATCCAGTCGGCATCGACGTGCGCAGTCCGCGACTTTCGTGGATGGCACCGACGGGTGTCGTCGCCCAGACGGCATATGAAATAGAGTACCCCGGAGGCAGCACGGGAAAGGTCGTCTCAAGAGACAGCGTCGGCGTGCTTTGGCCAGGACCGGAACTTGTCTCGTCATCGCGATATGGCTGGCGTGTTCGGATCTGGGATGAGAATGATCATTCTTCGGAATGGAGTGGACGTGCGACTTTTACGACCGGTATTATGCGGCCAGACGGATGGAAGGCGAAATGGATTGGCGCCCGTGAGAACGATGCGCCGGTATTCGCAAAGGTCTTCAATGTTCGCAAACCACCGGTACGTGCCACGTTCCATGTGACAGGCGTTGGCTTCTACGAGGCTTATTTGAACGGGGAAAAGATAGGAGACAAGGTTTTGGATCCTTCGCCGACGGCCTACGACCGTAGAGTTCTGTATTCAACATATTTGCTTGATGGTAAAATTAGGTCAGGTAAGAACGAGATTAGGATAGCCGTCGGGCATGGTTGGTATGATATGCGTACCCGCGATGTCTGGCGTTTTGATCAAGCTCCCTGGCGTGGCTTTCCTCGTGCCATTGCCCAACTGCGCATCGAGTATGCGGATGGCACGGAGGAAATGGTGTCGACAGATGCTACATGGCGACAGGTGCCGGGATTTGTACGCTATGACGACATACGCGAAGGCGAGGTGCTGTCGTCAGCGTTGCATCCACCGATTCGGGATGAGGTTGACTTGGTCGATGGGCCTTGTAGTGTTTTGGTCGCCGAGTCCCATCCGGGCGCGCATATTGTCGAGACTGTTGCACCGGAGGCTATTTATGACCTTCCAGACGGATCTCAGCTCGTGTCTTTCCCTCGTCAGTTGGCCGGATGGACGCGAATCGTTTTTCATGGTGGAAGGCAGGGGGACATTGTTGCCGTTCGTTACGACGACCGAGTTGACGACGGACCTTGTCCGGCGGGGAAGCGCCACATAGACAAGCATGTCGAATGCTGCGGTTCTACGAATGTCTGCGCCTTTGCAGCAGGAGTTCAGACGGATCGTTTCATTCTTTCTGGAAATGAAACAGAAGCATACGAGCCGCACTTCACATATCACGGCTATCGCTATGTTTGGATTCGTGGGCATCGCCAAAAGCTTAGTTCAAATGATGTCCAGGGTTGCGCGATACGCACGGGATATCGACGAACAGGCCGTTTTGCCTGCTCTTCCCCTGTTATCATGCGTCTGATGGCGGCAGTTCGAAATGCCTATGACGGCAATTTTGTAGATGGATATCCCACTGACTGTCCACATCGCGAGAAAAATGGTTGGACTGGCGACGCGCAGCTTGCCTGCGAGTTCGCGCAGTACGATGTCGACAACACGGCGGCATATGAGAAGTGGGTTCGCGACATCATTGATGCGCAGCGTCCTGACGGAAACATTCCCGGCATCGTTCCGACGAGCGGGTGGGGCTATGAATGGGGCAATGGTCCTGCTTGGGATGCCGCGTTAACCGAGATTCCGTGGGCGTTGTACCTATTCAAAGGCGACAAGCGCATTGTTGAAGTGGCATATCCAGCTATTATACGATATCTTTCATACACGGCAAGACAGGCTGATGCCGATGGCCTTGTTCGGCATGGGTTGGGCGACTGGGTGCCGGTCAAAAAGGAACACGCGCCGTCAAATGTGTTCACTAGTTCGTGCTATTATCTTGCAGCACAGCGCATTGCGGCAGAAATGGCCCGCATTCAGGGAATGACTGAGGATGCCAAGCGGCTTTCGGTGGCTGCAGAAATTACGTTGGCGGGTCTTCGGAAGCGCTTTTCACATGGAAACGGGGTCTGGGAGAATGGCCTGCAGACAGCCCAGGCAATGGCATTGTCGTATGGGTTGCCAGAGGACGAATCGGCTCGTGTAGCGGTAGGGGAGCGTCTTGTGGAGGCCTGTGAAAAGACCGGTCGTCACTGTGACTTTGGTGTCTTGGGCAGTAAATGGGTTTTTCGAGCCCTTTCGGAGATTGGAAGGGGCGACATTGCGTATGACATGATTGTCAATCCGACAGAGCCTTCGTTTGCGCATATGCTTTCGCTAGGCGATGATTCGCTTTGGGAAAGCTGGCGTGGCGGTTCTTCGCGTAATCATGTGATGTTCGGCGATTTTGCAGCATGGGCGTACGGACATCTGGCGGGCATTCGTCCCATGGCTTCTGGCTTTAGAGAAGTCTTGATCGCACCGGAAACGATTCCACAACTTAGTTGGTTAAGTGCATCTATTGAGACTCCATATGGTCGAGTCTCGAGCGAATGGAGTAGAATGGAAGATGGCAATATTAGATTTGTCTTTTGCATTCCGCCTAATGTTGTTGCAAAAGTTAATTTGCCTGGACGATCTGCGGCATTGTATGGTGCTGGGAGCCATGAAATAGTTGTTGAATCTGCTGGTGAAGGATCTTCGGGGACACACCTTGCAAAATAACGAGACCTCTTTGCGGAACAATTCTTGCCGCGGCGGTTGCGGGAGCATGCGCGAATGAGCATCATCAAGGAGCGAGAGAATCAGTTGCTTTAGCTCACAGCAGAAGCGGCGAACTAGGTTGGCTACATTTGGGAGTCGAGAATCTCGACGAACTCGGACGGAGTGAGGACGAAGTCTGCGTCGGGAAAATGCCGTACGTTTCCTGTCACAAGCATTGCGTCTTCGTCTTGTGCTGCGAGCGCAGTGCAATAGAAAACGCAATCGTCAGGGTCGGGGAAGGGGTCGGAATCTGCTTCGACAGGAGATATACTCTGTCCTCGCGTCTTTATGAAGTCTATAATCTCATCGATACAATCACTGTCGAAGGCGAACTTGTCACGGTGGAGGACATCCTCGTATTCCGCAATTATTTCCGGGGAATGGAGGACAAGTACCTCTCCGCGCAGAATCGCAGAGTAGATGCGGATGGTGGGCGAGTCTGGGTTGCGCGTTCTGAGTGCGGACACGAGAACGTTTGTGTCAATGACGGCGCGGATCATGCGCGGACAGCCTTTCGGGCGGTTGTCTCGCGTTCGCGGCGCTCACGGCGTGCCGTAGCGATTTCGGTGTCGATTTCTTCCATGGTCAATTCGGGCAAGTCTCTCGCCTGCACATCTGCTCGGATTGACTCGAACGCCTTCTGGGCGCGGAGTGCGGCAGGGTCGATGCGATTTTGCCTGATGCGGCGATATGCCTTGCGTTCACCGATTACGAATGGAATCTGGCGTTCTTGCAATGTCGCCTTTGCGAACACAACAAACGCTGTGGACATCGACATCCCGATGTCGCTACAAAACTGTCCGAAGTCCCTTTTTAGGTCTTCGTCCATGCGTATACTCAATGCAACTTGCGCCATTTTTATATCTCCTGTATGTAAAACCAGTTGCATTGTATCATATTTTGCTGCAGATTGCAATCGGACGACGAGCAGTTTGCAATCTCCAGACATAAAAATCCCCGTCGCAACAATAGGCCGAAGCCTATCCGGCGGGGTTACTGGCAGTATTGTACCAAATATTATCTTTGGGCGCAAGGGGGTGTCGCGGCAAAACTGGACTTTTACCGATATTCTTCTGTCTTCTCCTGTCCTTTGTGGCCAAACAAATGAGAACGCTGTGCGGAACAATTCTTGTAGCGGCGTCAACCTGCGCGAAGCCATGATGCACGGAGCGAGAGAATCAGTTGCCTTTGCCCTCCGCAGAAGCGGCGAACTACGCCCACGCCGGAGGGCGGTGGATCGTGCGACCATCGGCAAGTGGAATATCGTTTGGCAATTGGTATCGTGCAGGAAAGTCAGGAGGAATGTCTCGGCAGTAGGTGGCATGAAAACGAAGGTCGGTAGCGCGTTGATGCGGATTGAATACCAAAACCTGCTTTTCGAGTTCGTAACGAATGAGATCAAGCGGAGCAATAAAGTCTGCATCGCCGCTGATGAGCATAATGGAGTCTGCCGCGTTCGTGTATGCGTCACGAAGCATTTCGGTTACGATGTTGACGTCGGAACGTTTTTCCTCCATTTTCATCACATGAACATATCCATTAGTGGAAGAAGCGCAGTTTTGGCAGTTTGGGTCAATGGCAGGAATCCATATCTTGTTCTTGTTGTAGTAGCCCTCTATGATCTCTATGCCGCCATGTGCCTTGATTGCTTGAAGATAGACATTCTGGCGCTCAACAGCGGCTGCGTCATAGGGATAGGTCTTAACACGTGCAGTGAAGTATTTTATGGCAACGAGTTCGTGCGTTTCGTTAAGAAGCGCACGTGTGAAAGATCGCAAGTCAAGCCACTTGCAACCGGGTCTTCTGCGAAGAAGCCCGAAGTAGAGGTTGCCACCATCGATATACGCAATTGTTTTCATAGTTGTCAGTTAAAAATGCTAAGGTCCCAAACCTTACGGTTTGGGACCCCGCTCCGCGTTGGCAGAACCGTGCGGCTGGATATGAACCTTTTGACGGGTTCGGTCGGTATTATACCAAATATTATCTTATGGCGCAATGGGTTGACGCGGCAAAACTGGACTTTTACCGATATTTTCCTGTCTTCTCCTGTCCTTTGTGGCCAAAAAAATGAAAACACTATACGGAACAATTCTTGTAGCGGCGTCAACCTGCGCGAAGCCATGATGCGCGGAGCGAGAGAATCGGGCGGATTTTACGGAGTGACGATGTTGAGTGACGGGAATAGAGCGCGGAAGTCGTCGGCGTTTCGTGTTATTAGGCCGTCATTGGCCTGTGCGAGAGCGCCGATCATGACATCTGCGACTGGACGTCGCGCGGCCTTGCCGGATCGCTTGCGTTGGACGTGTCTGTTCCATGCAGAAACGGCGATGGAAAGGTCTTCGTCGCTTACTCCCGGCGGCAGGTCGATTCCTATCTCAAATAGGAAGTTCCGCTCGCGAGCTTCATCCCCAAGGAAAGCTGGGGCGAGCTCGACGTATGTCAGGGGCGATATTATGAGTCCGTCATCTGCATGTTGGTCGATTGCCTCGGCGGATGCGATGCCAAACACGGGATCGCGTTCTAGCACGTCGAGGATGACACAGGTGTCCACTACCATGCTCACAGCTGTTCTCCCTCGCGAAGTTCTTCTATCCACTCTGCTGTGGTGCGAGGCTTCCGAAAAGTCGATGCATATCCAAGCATTGCCTTTGCGCCTTTACGCTGCGGCTTCTGCACAATCGTTATTATGCAGGTGTAAGGATTCTGTCCTTTGTTCCAGAGCAGGTTCGTCCCCGGAGTCATTTGCATATACTCGCGGATTTGGGCGGGTATCGAAACCTGCCCACGTTCGGTCACTCGTGTCACCAATGTTTTCATGTCGTGTATAATACATCATGTCGTTCATCATGTCAAGGGGGGCAAGTTGGTGAAGAAAAGAACTGAAAGGATAAGAATGAGAACACTATGCGGAACAATTCTTGCGGCGGCGGTTGCGGGAGCATGCGTGAAGCCATGATGCGGGGAGCGAGAGAATCAGTTGCCTTTGCCCTCCGCAGAAGCGGCGAACTACGCCCACGCCGGAGGGCGGTGGATCGTGCGACCATGTGTTCCGATGGGAATCACTTCCGGCAACTGGCACTTCGCCGGAAGGTCGCGTGGGATGTTCCAGCAATATGTAGCGTGAAAGCGAAGATCTGTTGGACGCTGGCGCGGATTGAATACTATTGTGCACCGCTTGAGTTCGTGGCGAACAAGGTCAAGCGGGGCAATGAAATCTGCGTCGCCAGATACGATGACAAATGCGTCGGCTGCATTTGTGTAGGCATCGCGAAGAAGCGAGGTGGCGAGATTGACATCTGTTCGTTTTTCCTCAATCTTTATCACATGGACAAAACCGTTCGTGGATGCTGGGCATTCCTGACACCGAAGATCAACAGATGGAACCCATGCCTTGTTTTTATTGTAGTAGCCTTCTATGACATCAGCACCGCCATGTGCAATAACGGCTTGAAGGTAGACGTTTTGGCGCTCAATCGATGCGGGGTCGTGCGGATATGTCTTGGTACGGGAGACGAAGTACTTGACGGCGGCAAGCTCGTAGTTTTTGTCAAGATGGGAATGGTCGAGCATAGCGTTGACAAGTGCAACGATATCGAGCCATTTGCTGGAAGGGAGCCCGCGCAGCAATCCATGGTAGAGATTGCCGCCGTCAATATAGGCAATTGTTTTCATTTGCTTTCATCAAAAAAGATAGGGCCCCAAACCTTGCGGTCTAAGACCCTGTTCCGCGTTGGCAGAACCGTGCGGCTGGATATGAACCCTTTGACGGGTTCGGTCGGTATTATACCAAATATTATCTTATGGCGCAATGGGTTGACGCGGCAAAACTGGACTTTTACCGATATTCTTCTGTCTTCTCCTGTCCTTTGTGGCCAAAAAATGAAAACACTATGCGGAACAATTCTTGCGGCGGCGCGGTGCGCTATTGTTCAGCAAATGGTTCTGACGCCGTATTGAGAAAATTTGCCGTCGCCCGTCACGACCGTCAGATCATAGGCAAGCGAAGTCGCAATTATGATTCTGTCGGCGGGGTCTTTGTGGAAGTCCGGCAACTGGGCGGCGCGTATCATGATGTCGTCAGATGGCGAAATGGCGGCAAGGTCGTATTGCTCCTTGAGGTCTGCAACAAAGCCAGCTGCGTCGTTCGGAATGAAGACCTTGCCCTCTTTCATGAGACGCGCTATCTCCCAGACCGATATGGGCGAGTAGTGGAGCGCAGACGCCACGGAGATGCGCCGTCGGGCGTCCGCGCTCAAGTCACCGCCGCCCATGCCAAGCCAAATCAGTGCGCACGTGTCAAGCAGATATCGCATCAGGCGTTCTCCCACAGCGCGGAGTCATCGGAGAAAAGATCGCCTTTAACTGCAATCTTCGTACCATATTCGGCGAGCGGACGAATCTTGCGGGTTCGCTCGATCGGAACGACTCGTGCGATGGGTCGTCCGTATCGCATGATCGTGAAAGAGACAAGACCAGACTCCACCTCGGAAAGCATTCCGGAGAAGTTGGCCTTTGCCTCGTTTACGCTCATCACTGTTGGCATGAGAAAAACCTCCTTTAAAACGTTGCACAGTATAGCACATGATGGTCTTTTGTGTCAATTGAGGCTTGTTGGTCAACTTTTTGGTTAAACACGAAAGATTAAGGGAACAAAATGAGAACGCTGTGCGGAACAATTCTTGCGGCGGCGGTTGCGGGAGCCCGCGCGAATGAGCATCATCAAGGAGTGAGATGACATGGCAATAACAAAACGAACAAAGGCGGATCTTGAGTTTCTGCTTGTGAAAGCGGAGGTGAAGGGATGGAGTGTTTAGACAGGATTAACAGGATTGACAGGATTATCTGGGGGTATACCCCCAGACCCCCAAAATCCTGTAAATCTTGTAAATCCTGTCCAAAAAAACTAGAAGGAAACTGGGGACCCCCTGGTCGCGACATTCTCCTGTCTCTCCTGTTCTTTGTGGCCAAAAAAATGAGAATCGTATGCGGAATAATTCTTGCGGCGGCGGTTACGGCATCAGGCTTCCATCGGTGATGCGATGAACGGCATAGAGCGGCAGAATGCGGACGTCGGGCAGGGTTGCGAAGTTCTCCAGCGAGATTCGCACTCCCATGTCAACGTGCTTTTCCACCATGAAGAGGCGGAGGCTCTTCATCGACCCGCGCACGCCGGACTTGACCTCGACCGGGAGCATCCTGTCGCCGTGTTGCAGC
>Ga0265299_10003353_pt1 | contig 15705 bp, 3 predicted proteins | sample AusTroGonzalo_MG_4_FD_193485 | JGI IMG/M metagenome (GOLD analysis project Ga0265299, IMG submission 193485) | Bovine rumen microbial communities from tropical cattle in Woodstock, Queensland, Australia - Gonzalo_02 | ecosystem: Host-associated > Mammals > Digestive system > Stomach > Rumen ... | reverse complement strand
ATATCGGGCATCGAGATTCTGTCGGGATTCAGGAACCTCTCGAACAGCAAGTCGTACTTTATCGGGTCGACATTCGTGATGCCAAGCGCGTAGGCAACGGCCGCGCCCGCCGCGGAACCGCGCCCAGGGCCTACCCAAACGCCCATCTTGCGCGCGTTCGCGATGTAGTCGTTTACGATGAGGAAGTAGCCGGGGAAGCCCATCGTCTTTATGACGCCAAGCTCGAAATCGACGCGCTCGACGATTTCCGCGGGCGTCGGGTCGCCCCAGCGCCGCTTCATCCCCTCGTAGACGAGCGACTGGAGGTAGTCCGCCTCAAACTTGATCCTGAGGACTTTTTCGTACCCGCCAAGACGCTCGAAGTTCTTCGGCTTGTCCTCGGTGTTGAATTCGGCCCTCAGCGCCGCCTCGTCGAACTTCTTCGCGTATTCCTCTTCATTGCCGAACTCGGCGGGAATTGGGAACTTGGGCATGATCGGGTCGGAGTTGAGCTCGTATTCCTCGATAAGCCCCGCGACTTCCTGCGTCGCGTCAACGACCTCTGGGTGGTCCTGGAAGAGCTCGCGCATCTCCTCCTCTGTCTTGAAGTACTCCTGGCCCGTGTAGATCATGCGGTTCGGGTCGGAGAGCTTCGTGCCCGTCGAGAGCGCGAGCAGGACGTCGTGCGAGTCGTCGTCCTCCTTCTCGAGGAAGTGGACGTCGTTCGTCGCAATGACGCGGATGCCAAGCTTCTTCCCGAGCGCAATTACGGCGTTTGCGACGTCGCGCTGGCGGGCGTAGAGTTCATGGAACTCGTCTACGGCCGCAGGGGGAATCTGCTTGCCGTCGCCCTCGCCCTTCCCGGCCGGATGCAACATCACCTCGAGCGAATAGTCGTCGCCAAAGAGTTTCTTGTACCAAAGCGCGATTTCCTCGGCCTTCTTCGGATTGTTGCCGCCCTTTAGCGAAGTGTCGAGGTAGTAGGCGATCTCTCCCGCGATACAGGCGGACGAACAGTGAAGCCCCTCATGGTATTTCTCGAGAAGTTCGTGGTCGATTCGCGGGTTGTAGTAGTAGCCGTTGATGTGCGCCTCGGAGACGAGCCGCACGAGATTGTGGTAGCCAACGAGGTTCTTCGCGTGAAGGCACAGGTGGAAGCGCTTCTCCTTCAGCTCCTTGTGCTGGCGGAAGAACTCGTGGCGCTCACGGTGGTCGTGGTCGACGATATACGCCTCGACGCCGAGGATCGGCTTTATGCCCTGTTTCCTCGCCTCATCGTAGAACGCCTTGGCCGCAAACATATTGCCGTGGTCGGTGACGGCGAGGGAGGTCATCCCGAGCGCCTTCGCCTTGGCGACGAGCGGCACGATGCCGCACTGCCCGTCGAGCAGCGAATAGGTGGTATGAAGATGGAGATGCGTGAAGCCGCCCATAGGGGATATTATATCATAATGCGCTAATACAGCTTCTTGCCGTAGACGAGCAGCTTGTTCAGGTGGTAGACTTCGTCCTTCGCGTCTGGAACGCGGCGAATGCGGACATAGCGCGCACGGGGCGCGGAGGACCGCAAGTCGATGCGATACGTGTCGCGCACCTGGTCATCGCGATAGACAGTCGTCCATTCGGCGCCGTCCTCCGAAATCTGGAGTTCAAGCGGCGCCTGGCGATGGCGGTTCTGCCACCCCGCCTTGTTCTCGGCGACCACTCCGCACACCGAAACAGGGCCCGGAAGCATCACGACGGCCCAGGGCGCCTTCTCCTTCGCGGTGTGGAACCCGTTTTCGCCGCACGGTGTCGCGTCAATGCAGCGGGCGTAGTTCTTCGGCTTGTCCCATCCGCTCGTCGTCGAAGTCTTGAGGAGCCCTTCTGCCGAGACAAGTTGCCCACCGAAATCAGTGGCCGGATATGGCTTGCCATTGCCCGTATACGGCTCAAGCTTGTCCTGCAGCATCGCAATCTGACGAAAGGCCTCGAGGTTGTCGGACTTCGACGCGCCGAGCATCAGCGGGTTGAAGTCGAGCGCGGCGGCACTGCCGTCCTTCGACTTCTCCGCGACGACCTCGCCAAGCGTCTTGACGTAGAGCGCCGAAAGCTCCTTGTTGCCCATCATAACGTCGCCGCCCCAACCGAGCACTTGCGTGAAGTAGTTCTTCGTTCCATACTGCGCGAGAAGCATCGCCTTCAAGACGGGCGCGACGAGGGAGCCGTCCGAGCCAAGAGGCTTCGCCCACTCTTCGAGCGTCTTCTTGAAGTCGGCTTCCTCCTGTATCTCCTCGTCGCTTTGCCGAAGGAACGGTGCGAAGGCGACGAGATCGGCGACAAGCGCCTCGCGCCCCTTCTCCTTGGCAAGCCGTGCGAAGTACGGGGTGAGGAAATCCCAGAGCGGCTGGCGGCCTGTTTTCATGCCGCGCGTGCAACCGCGCACCCACGTGCGCATTGTGTCAAGGGAGGCGCCAGTGCGGCCGACCCAGTCGCCGTATGCTTTCCACGCGCCGTAGTGCGCCGGCCACGAGCGGCAGGCCTGCTGGAAGTAGGCCTCCACGTCCGACGGCTTGAGCCCACGCTCCTCGGCAATAATCGCGAGCTCCAGGAGCCGGTTTGCGGCGTGACGCTTCTCGCGGTCGCCGCGGAAAGTCTTCTCAATGGCGACGGAATACTGCCAAGGGTGCTTGTTCCAGAAGCAAAGGTGCATCTGCGAATGTCCGGTAACGCTGTAGTCAACCTCCCAGCGACCGCTCGGTAGCCGACGCGTGTAGGCGCAGTGTGCTGGCTGCCCCGCAGTCGTCGAGGGAAGCCCGTGAGCGTTGGAGACGGCGCTCCCGAACTTCGATAGCTCGCCGCACACGCCGCCAACGATCTGCGAATACTTTCTCTTCGGCCACTCTCCAGCCGTCGACCACGGCTTGTAGTATAGAGGCCCCTGCACGGAATCCCCAAAGCAGTTGAAGGTGCGGTAGGCAATCATCCAGCACGCGCCGCCGTATTCCCTGCTCGGCAGGTTCACAAACTTGTCAAGATGGCGCTGCTGCGCCGCCATGTTGTCGACGCTCGCCGTGCCATGGCCCTGATGCAGGGCAAAGCGCCATATCCAGACTGGCTGCGAATAGGCGCTTTTGTGGAGACGCCCCGCCTTCGCCGTCGCGCGGTAGGCATCGAGAACGTCGGCAAGCCACGCTTCGTCCTTGTCGGCATAGTTTAGCGCGAGCGCCGTCATGAAACGGCGACCTTCGTTGTTCACGAACGCGCCGTCCACAAATGGAACCCACTTGCCGTTGTCCTGGAAGACAAGCGACTCAAGCGCAAGCGCGGCAGCCGCACCATCTCCAGGACCGTCGCCTGCACGGGCCCAGCCGTCGGAGCTGTTCGCCGGGATCGTGCCGCTCCATGCGAAATCCTCAAGCCATGTACGGTCGTTCATAAACGCCTTGAGAAACTGCGCGGAGCCAGGACGCGCCGCGAGCGCCTCCCAGCCCTTCTGCCCTATAAGCCGCAGCACGGCATGGCGGGCGACGGCCAACTTCTGCTGCTCGTTAAGAACCGCTTTCGGCTTGATGTTGTCGATTGCGTTCTTCGCCCGATCGAGCGCGAACGCAGGGCTCACGCCGCCTGGACCCGTCGTAGGCCGCGGCCTAACTGCCGCGCGCGGGAGTCCCTGCGACTCGAACTTCTCGCCGTCCATCATAAGACGCCCCATCGCATACTGCCCCCAGAAAGTGCCGCGGCCGAGCTCGAGCACCGCCTTTAGCGCGGCCTTCCCCTGCGAATTCAGCGGCTTGTCCGTCCCGTCCGTCGTCGCGGCATATTCCATGACCTTGACGAGCTGGCGCTGGCCCGCCGTGAAATGCGTCTGCGGAACGCGCTTGATGGCGTCAAGAAATGCAGTCGACCCGTTCTTCTTTTCGTTCGTCACCTTCTCGACCATCGTGACGCCCTTGTAGTCATCGATCTCGAAATGCTTCAGCCAGCCGAGCGAATCGTCCTTGTCAAGCGCGGAAAGCGCCTTCCATTCGTCGCTCCAGGCGCACTTGCCCTTGAAGAGCTCGTCCCTGTGGAAAGTTCCCATCATGGGAACGAGCAAATCGAACGCGGCGCCGTAGGAATCAGCCGCCTTTTCGCCCTTCTGCGACGCCGCCTTCTTGAAAAGCGTCTCCGCCTGGATCCTCCTCGCAGACAGTTTCGAAACAAGCTCCGCAAGCTTCTCGGCCGTGATGCTGCCCGGCACGTTCTCAATCTGCGCAAAAACCTTGGGGCGAGTTCCCGGACCATAGCATGTGATCGCCGGAAAGCGCTTCGTCCTTATCAGGATATCCGATACGAGCGCATTCGATTCCTTGACCGTCTCCGTGGGCTCTTCCATCTCGTCGTACACGGCAAGGAGATACTTAGAACCGACCGCGTGGCGAAACTCGGAACCCTCGAAGACCTTGCGAACCTGCTCGCCGCTGACGCACCAGTCGCTGCCCGTCTGGAGAACGAGAACGCCCTTCCCTGCCCGCGCAGCCTGGACATCGATCTTGACGCCCTCGGCGAACGCCGAGCCGGCTATCGCAAGAAACATTGCAACCACAAATCTTTCTGCAAATTTCACGATGCAATTATACCAAAAATACGCGCCGAAGGCGAAGGCCTCCGGCGCATATCTCGCGGCATTTCCGCCGCGGCTGTCTACACGACGCCAGCGTCTTATTCAATCACCGGCTGGAAGAACTTGGTGTTTGCATCCTTCGGGAAGGTAATCGTGACCTCACCATCGCCAGCACTAAAGTGCGCGTCGGTGATTGTCGCAGAATCCTTGACCTCAAACGCATTGCCAAGCTCGTCTGTGCCAGTCAGCTTAAGCGTACCAATGATTGGGCCGTCGAATTCGCAGCTACGTGTCAGCGTCACCTTAACGGAAACGGTCGTATCGCCAACATCGATGTCGGAGACTTCGAACGTGAAGGTCCCGTCATACGCAGGATCGGTGATGTCAAGGTTGAGGAGGTAGGCCTTGTTGAACGCATCCTGACTCATTGTGGCGATCTTGTCTGCAAGCGCAGCATAGTTGTTCTGACCGTTGAGCCATGCCGCCTGCGCAGTGTCGAGGGTAACAGCGCCAAACTCGTCGCCGTTCACAAACTCCTCGGCCGGCGCCGGACCGTCTTCGTAACTACCCTTGATGGACGTCACCGTGCCGCCGCCGATAAAATCGATCCGCTGAACAGGTGCAGCGTTGCCACTGCTGGCAAACGGAATGTTTGCTACGCTGCCGTCGCAAATCGTCAGAGCGTTTGTGGTCGCACCATCAATGAGAGAGGCAGTGTAGGTCTTGTTCGTCAGGTCGAGGACAAACAGGAACGTATAGTCATCACCCGTGACCGGAGTCACGCCTTCGGCGACGGCATTTGTCCAGACGGGCGTTGAAACGCTCTCCACGATCTCGGACGTGTACAGCATGAATCCTTGCGAACCAAGCTTGATGGCCGTCTTGACATCGCCGAGGTCGTCCGCTTCGTCGTTTTCAGCATCAAAGCTGAGCGTCATCTCAAGCGTGACGAACCGACCGGCAGAAGGCGTGGCGTTGGTGTAGGTGTTGCCATCCTCGATGATAATCTTGCCTTCGGAATAGGAAACCTCGTTCGACCACCCGCCGGTGTAGCCAGGATGATCGGCGGCTTCGTAGAGCCAGCCCAAGTAGTCCCTGATGCCATACGTGCCGTCACCGTTATCCGTGACTTCATAGCCCTCGGCAATATACTCGTCTGCCACGGACTGGTTGAACGTTCCGCCGCTGACCGCAATCGTGCCACCCTCGACATTGCCGAAGAGGTCGCCTGTCGCGGTGTACGTTCCACCGGAAATGGCAACCGACGCACCATCTGCCGTATTCGTGACAATGCCTCCCGCGCTGACAGTGCCACCGGAAATCGACACTGTACCAGCGTTAGAGAAGGCATAGCCGTCTTCCGGTCCCGTGATGGTATGTCCGTCGAGATCGAGCGTAATCGCCTTTCCGGAGGCGACATTGATAGAGTCATCAACTGTAACATCCGCAATAAGTGTTACTGTATCAGCGTCTTCGGCGGTAGCAATAGCATTTGCGATAGACGAATAGTAGTACTTAACGGCATCTCCCGTATAAGCGACCATTGTCTTCAAAGTGTATGTATGGTTCGCGCTGTCATAGTCGTATATCAAGGGGAAAGCATCGCCCAGATCTGCGTCACTTCCATCAAGAACGGTCACGACGGTGCCGGCCTTGTCTGGCGCATAACCCGTGTACAGAACTCCGAGAACCGCCGCCAACTGCTCGTATTTGTATTCCGTCGTGCTGTCGGGATAAGTAATCAGCAGACGCGCAATATAAATACCGTTGTTTCCAACTAAAAGTGTCGCGGCCTCACCGTTGACCAGAGCATTATCAAGATTGTAGACGACATTTCCGGTCGTGCCAGAAACTTCCGTCTTGGTGAGATTGAGAACTTTGCTTCCCGGAGTCGTGGCACCAGTCGTCACGATGTTGCCGATGCCGATGGTGAACGTACCGCCACCACCACGCGTGATTGCGTTATTGATAGCGAGCGTTCCGGTGAAGTTACTGATCGTATTGATGTTGTACGTAGCTCCAGAGCAACCACCCCAGGCTGTGAGCTTCAAGGTGCCGGTGCCAGAAATCTTGCTGAAAGTCCCAACCTGGCCGGAGTTGCCGTTGTTGAACTCAACAACATGATCTTCATCCGTATCGATTACGACTTCGGCTGGAACAGTGGTTGTACCATTCAGGTAGCAACTTCCAGTCGTGCCCTTGAGCACGATCTTGGAATTAGCATTGCCGTAAGTGTCGAGCGGGAAGGCGGCCGGCGAATTCGTAAGGACTCCGATCACGACCGTGCCCTTCCAGGTGGGCTGCGTCGCATACCACATGCTCATAGAAGTGCCAGCGCCAGGCTCCTCGGAATAGGTGATGGTCGGAGTCGCATCAACCGCGAACGTAAAAGCACCGTTCTCGGCCGTTATGGCATAAGGCGGATTGGTCGTGAAGTTGATGAGGCCTGCGCCCTTCTTCACAATCGTGCCGGCGCCGATGGTACCTGCGAGCGTCAAACCATCATTGGCACCAGCTTCGACATTGACATTGACTGTAGCAGTGCCGCGAATCCTAATCGGAGCCGCAAGATTGACAGTGCCATAGACGTTCACGGTCGCCGTAGCATTCTCAATCCAGTCAAGAGCGCTATATCCGGAATTCGAGCCAGAACCCGTCACCGTGCAACCCTCATGAAGGTTTATGGTGTTGTTTGAGCCGAGCGACCAGCGTGTATCACCCATGGCAAGCGTACCATAGATGTTGGCTGTAAATGTGCCATTATATTGGACAGCATCCTGCGCCAATGCATTGACAAATGTCGCGCCAGCTTCAACCGTGAGCGTTCCATTGAACCAGTTGTTGCCAGGGTCCAGCGTAAGCGAGCCGGTCTCGACATCAAGCGTGGAGCCGTTGGACTTGTAATTCGTAAACGAGAAGTAGCCCTGGGTCTTGAGCGTACCACGAACATCAAGTGCATCGAGCACGACCGTATTCTCCGCCGAATCGCCGCCTACAAAAGTGTAGGTGATGCCAGCAGGAACAATAGTAGGATAATCGGACGTAAACACTGTCTGTGCAACTTCAAACTTGGTTATCTTGCCATCAGAAACCGTAAGAGAATAGAGATCCGTCGTATCGCCTACCTTTACATTGACTTTCCCTCCAACTGTTAACGTACCGGTGCAAATAGAGACCTCGCCATCAAGCGATGTCCCAGCGGGAAGCGCGAGAGTCGAGCCCTCGGCGAGTGTGACCGCACCATCAATGACAGGAACCGCTGCCGCAGAAAGATCGAGCATACCAGACACAGAGAGACCAGAACCAACATCCAGAACGCCCTCACCCTTCAAGACAAGTGTGTTGCCAGCATCAACGACCGCGCCCTTGTTTGCGCGAGCATTGATTTGGAACGTAGCGCCGGCTGCAATTTCAACGGTAGCCTCGCCCATAACTTTGGTCGGAGAATTACGGTCGAAAGTGAAAGACTTGTCAAACCTAAAATATGTGGAATAACCAGATGCACCAAGATAGACCGTGCGGTCGGTACCCCCTGATGCGGAGTCCGTTATGCAGTAAGGCGTATTTTCTGCTTGAAGAGCATTGACCCACATACCACCGAAATCAAAAGGTGCGAACTGAGCATCGGAGTTGTTGTTGTAGCCAGCTTCATCAAAAACAAGCACTTTACCAGGCGCGGTGTATGCACTCTGGTTTTTAGCAAAAACCTGCCACGGATGACCAGAGGTGTTAAAATCATACGTCTGGCCAATCTCAATCTCGCCTTCCCCATCAACACCAACATCGGCAACCGTGCTCGCATGGAACAACTGACCCGAAGTGGCACGCCAAACGATACAGCCCGCCGAATACGACCACGGCGCGTAATCAGTGCCCGTGTAATCTACCGCCATCGCCGCGAGCGGCAACACGAGTGCGAATGCTGCGACGAGACGCGCAGCGGCCCAGTTGAACAGGTTTCTCATTTATCGACCCTTTCTTTCGTATGATGTGTGGAGACTTTGCCCGCGACAACACCGTTGTAAATCATGCACACAAGACACACGCCCTGCGCTTATGACATCTATATTGTACCAAAACTCACCCTCCCCCACAAGGGGGAAAAGCATAAAATTTATATAAAACAAGAAGACCCCGCACTTGCGGGGCCTTCCTGTGGTCTTCGGAATTAGTGTGCCATGGACATTAGAACGCCATGAAGAATAGGCCCTTTGCAACCTTGATAAGGGTATCTCCGTCAATCCTCCAGCCAGACGGAGCTGTGCCGGAATGGAGAACCCTAAGCGGCCCGATAGAAGGATCTTGCGTATAGGCGCTAATGGCAGCCGCGATACTCGGATACCTCGTGCCGTTCTTGTCCACAACCATGTAGCCCTCGACCTGATCGCCCTTCATCGACGTGAGAGTGCCAGATCCGGCGAAGTCAATGTTCTGGACGCTCGACCTGTTCGCCGCAAGCGGGAAGCTGGCTATACCGGCGCTGTTCGTCATGACATAATTGCCAACGGTCACGCCATAGGCGTTGTCGCCATAGTCGATCGTGAGCACAACCTTGTAGGTCTCGGAAGCATCAGGCGTGAGCCCTGCGTTCGAGACCGCCGCCCATTCGTTACCGTTCGTCAGCACCATGAACGTCGTAACGCTGTTCACCTCGGCAAGCTTGATTGCGGCCTGAGCTTCGCCGCTCACGTCTTCATCGCTCGTCGACGAGAAGCAGACCTCGAACTCGAGAACAACGCGAGAGGTTGTAGATGGGGACGTCGCCTCAAACGTGTTATCCGTCACGTTCGTAGGCGTGGAGAGATTGACCGCAGTCGCCCACGAACCGCCGACTGGCGCACCAGAATTCGCCGAACTCTGCGAGAACCACGCCGTGGTGTCAGCTGCGACTGCCGAGCCAGAGCCACCAGTTGTAGCATGCGCATCGGTCGTGATTGTGTAACTGACGGGCGCATAGATATTGCCGCTATCGCGCGAAACAACGACATCTGTGAACGTCGCAGTGCCGTTCGACACTTGTGCGTTGTACGTGTTGCCGCCGTACGAGAGGGTTGCACTCGTCGCTTCGCCAGTAATCGTTGCCGTCACTTCGGCCGTCGTGTAGTCCGCGCCATACGTGAAGTTCACGTTGCTAACCGCCGCGCTCATTTCCTCGACCGTCGGGCTCGTCAGCGTCTGCGGCGCCACGACCGAATTGATCGTCTGTCCAGCGTTCGCCGTAATCCGATAGCCGCTCACTGCCGTCCATGTCGCAGTCAGGCTCGTGCCCGCATCGACGGTGATGGCGCCCGCCGACGTTGCCGTCTGGCTCACGCCACCGCTCGTGTAGCTGACGCTGACCGTCGTGTTGACAACAGACGGAATCGTGATTGTGTAGGTATCAAGCGTCGCCGTGACAGAGACGGTCACATCGGCATCGGTCGTCGTGAGTTCATACGGCGAGGTCTGCGCAACGCTATTGACCGTCAACGTGGGCGTATAGTACGTATCGGCAGAAGCCGTAATCGTCAGCACATCGCCCGGCACGAACTTCTGTCCATTCGTCACACCAGTTACAGACGAATGCGCATCCGTCGAGACCGTCACAGTCCTCTTAGCGGCGACGGAGTAAATAGTTGTAGACCCATCTTCCGTGGCCTTCACGTAGCTGTCCGCCACCGAAGTTGCAAACGTCGCGCCAGAGACGGTCGTCGTGGCCGTCGGGACCGTCAAAGTCGCGCCAGAAGCAAGCGTAACAGTACCGGAGAACGTGGTTGGCTTTGCCCCTGTAATAACCGTCGAAGCTGCAACGACGACATCGCCGAATGTCAACTGCGCATCACCATACGTTGTATTACGCGAGAAGTCGCCATTCAGCGTAGTTGTACCAGTAATGGTGATTGCTGACTGCGTTTCGACCTTCGCGCCGCTTGCCGCAAACTCGGCATTTCCAGTTACGGTAATCGGAACCTGGGTCTTGAAATAGCCGCCCACGGACAGATTCCCGGCTATCGTCCAGCCGTTGGCACCCAAAAACGCCGAGTCGTTGCTGCCGACTATTGCGACTGCCCCGGGAATCGTAATTACGCTGCCAGAATCGTTCTCGATGCACGTCTGGTTAAGCGTGAGAGTGCCATTGCCGCTGATTGCGCCATATACGCACAGCTTGGCCCAATCGCCGCCGCCGCGTTGGAACGTCACATCGCCGTTGAGTGTCATCGAAGCACACTTCTCGTTGCCGGCATTTCCGGGGATGCCCACCGTCCAACCATCCACATTCGCAGGGAACGTAACAGACGTGTACTGCGTCGGCTTATAGCCCGTAGACCAGTTGGCGCCGGTATTCCAGGAATTGTCGCTTCCATCTCCAGGAGCCCATGTCGATGCCGTATTGTCCACAAGCGTGTAGGTGCCATTGTTGCTGACCACCTCATAGCCGTTGGGACCAGTGATTTCGCCTGAGGCAAGGTTGCCATTGACGAGCGTCTGACCGGGAGCCAAGGCGATAGCACTGTCAGTAGGCATAAGAAGCTTGATGGTAGCAGCATCATTTCCGGCCGCCGTCAGCGCGGCAGAAACCGTGTCGTAGTTTGTCGTCGCATCGTTCTTCGTGACGGACGCCGCCTTGACATAGAGGCCGTCCGTATCGAAGACGGGGATGATGCCTGTCGCCACGCCCGCCAGCGTGAGCGCCGACGCCTGAACCCCACTGCTCGTACTGAGGACCTTGCTGCCCGCCGTCACCGTGGTCTCTGCCGCACGGTCGAGCGTGGTAATCGTAACGTCGCGCCCAGTCGTGTTGCTGATTGTGCCTGTATACCCTTCCGCGACCTTTGTAATATTAATCGCCGTCGGCTGATCACCTGACGTAGCAAACGAAAGATTGCCCGGACCGTCAATTTCGGCGAATGTGTATGTCCTTGTAGACATAGCCGCAAGTGTCATGCCGCCTTCGCCAATGTAAAGTTTCGGGTTAATTGTCGTATAGTCAGGATTGATCCAAGCGCCAGACGACATACTTGTCAAGTAAATGGTGGACCCCGCCGTGCCGTAATTGTTGAATATAATTCCACCAGAGGCAATCGCAGGAAGCTGCACAGTGCCCGTCCAAGAACTAAACGAAAGCGCAGAAGAGGGAAGCGTCGCATATGCCAGGCCACCGGAACCTGTGATAGGGTTGGCGATGGATCCGGTACTAACAATAACAGTTGAACCACTCTGTATTTCCACCTTCGCCGCACCACTGATGTTATTGTCTACTAAAGTACCGTTACCAAGTCGAACCGTGCCTGTGCCTCCAAAGTTAAGATTTCCAAGTCCAATGGACTGGTTACTACCAGGATTGAAATATATCGTACCGCCAGAGACCTCAATAGGCTCAGTCACGGCAAGCGTCGTGCCTCCAGCCTGTTTGGACAGCGTAAGGACATTGGCCGAAGGCACATTGATTACGAATTCGTTTGCTGTAATGGAGTTGGTAAGCGTCAACGATGCATCACCTTCCACCGTAAGGATGATCTTCGAGTACTCGTTTCCGCCATCCCAAGCGGGAGTCCAGGTAAGTGAACCCCAGTCCGTCGTCGCACCGTCCGCAACCGTCGCGCGATAGAGCTTCACCGCAGGGAACTCAACGGACAGCTGTGCTACCTGTTCAGGGCTGATAATATAATTGTACAGCCTGACACAATCAATGCGGGCGTTTTTCTGGACAGCCTCATCAAGCGTGTTGGCAGGAGATTCGCCCTTCGCGAAACGGATAATGCCAGTGTTACCTACGCCACCATGAACGGAACCAATCTGTATACCGCCACCTATGGTGAACTGCGATTCAAATGTCTTGTTAAGAACCATCTCGCCGTCGCAATAGACCTTCACGGTCTGGTTGTTCTCTACAGAGAAGATATACACGTGCTGCGCCGTGGTAGCATCCTGCACAGTCATCGTAGAATTGGTGATAAAGTGACTGTTCCCAGTTGTCTGAACAAGACGCATTTCCGTCTCTGGATTCGCACCAGCGACAAGCCCTATAAGACCCGCACCGCAAGTACCAAACGTAATGACCGCCGCGTTCTCGTATGCGGGCACCGTGCAGCGCACAACCGCCGTCCAGTTGCCATCCGACGGATAGGATATATTGCGCCACGGATGTGCATAGGTGTAAAGCATTCCATTGTAGAACGCATTGTCCCCAGTTATGTATGTAGATGTCCCTGATATCGTATCCGAAGATAGACCAGTATTATCCGTACCTGTGTTTTCAAAACCAGTCTTAGTTCCGCTGACATAGTCCATCTCATAATCACACCAGCAAGCCTTGCCAGAAACGATAACGCTTCCGCTATATGTGGCTGCACCATCTTCAGGTGTGAGCGTAGTCACTACCGTCGTGCCGTCGGGAGCGAGCACGGTGATGGACGAAATCCCGCTTGCACCGGAGATGCTAAGCGATCCCTTGCCATACTCTTCGGCGGTCATGGTAATCTTGACCGCAACAGAAGAATCGACCGTGACACCCGTAAAGTCACGCGTAGGACCGAAGGAAGCGAGTGTCGCACCTGCGTTCACCGTCACAGTCCCTGAACCACTGTTGGCAATGCTTCCCGTGACCTCGCCATTGACGGTGAGCGTGCCAGTATTCACAATCTTGCACGAGACAGTGCCATTTACGACCAACTCGCCCCTGTTCTCAATACCGTTTACTGCCGTCCAAGTCTTTCCTGCAGGAACCGTGACAACAGCGTTATTGGCAGTGGTACGACCAGGCGACACATAAATGCGCGACCTACCACTTTCGGTGGAAAAAAGCGATTGAAGAGATGCACCTAAGCTGGTCCCGATTCCATTGGAGATTTCCGTCTCGGTACAGAACAGGATAGTCGGACGAGTAGAGCCAGATCCAATGTTAATCGAGCCAACGAACTCGGACGAATCGCAAATGCCCACAACAGGCGTAGGCCCATTGGCATGATCGCCATTAGTAATCGTACCGGTGCCAGACAACTTCTTGAACGCAGTACCGCGATTCGGATTAGTGCCATTGGGCGAGTTGCCGTTTACGATCTTATGGCCAAAAGTGTAATCACCATCGACAACCACAAGCTCATCGACGTTACCAAAACCAAATGTATCTACCGTATTCAAATATCCAGTTACGCCCGACAAATACATCTTTTCACAAGTCGTAGTGGTATTAAAACCATCTGCAGTTTGATCGATATATCCTGTGACCTTTTCGGCCACAATTTCCGTGAGGACGGACCATCTGTTATTGCCAGAAGTTGCCTTCATCGTCCCGAAAAGATAAGCATCCTGCGCAACTGATCCAGTCAATGCAGCCGCAAGTCCAACATTGGCCTGCTCACCACTAGAATTCTTAAAAATTATATTGCCTGCTGTGCCAACCTTCATTAAGCACGGAGTAGGAAACACATATGTCAATTTGTTACGGCTGACGCTACCATTGGAAAAACCATTTACCGTTGTGACCGCTGCTTCTGAATCAACACCTGCCAGTTTCACATATACAGGAGCAGCCGTTCCACTTGAACGAGGCGCAAGTGAAATGGACTTTATGCGCAAAACCGTACCGCTGGTAAGGTCAGTTGCCGCGGGTATGGTCAATGTATCATACCCGCCGTTGTTTGTTCCAACGTCTCCATAGCCATTATCTGCAGCAGCATTGCTGATTGTCACATCATTGCCGCTGACGGTAATGGTCGGCAACCCCGCCCAGCCTGTCGATGCGAGGCCGAGGCCAAGCGCGAGCACGAGAAGGCGCGTCGCGCCCTGTGTTATTTTTTTCATTGTTTCCTTCATTTTTATCCCCCTTGTTTTTAAAGGTTTGATAAGTGGTTGTAAAGTGATTGCGACCGGCAAGACCCCTGCCCGACACAGGAAAAAGGTGTGCAAGCACAACCGACGCACGCGGCGTCGTGCATTGCACCACGCGTGATTCTAATTTGTTTGCGCACTATATTTTCCTAAACCGATCCAGTCTCTCGTTAGTGTTTTAGAATAGACCTCTCGGAGTTTTCGGACACTATGATAACACAGTTTTGAGCGAACCGCAAGCGGAAATCTGTAAAATTATACTATAGCCGCGGCAAGTTCAATGGACTTTGTCATCATGCGCGGGATGTGGAACGGGCCCTTGAAGAGATTGCCCTTCGCGGGCTGGGCGACCGTGCCATCGCGGTGCAGATAGCCGTACCACTCGCCATATTTCTTGTCAGGCATGCGCTTATACGTCCATTCGCGCATCTTTTTGTGCCAATTTAGCCACTTATCCTTCTTCGTAAGGTTCCAGGCGTACTGCGTCGCAATGAGAGTCTCGCACTGCGGCCACCAGAACTTCATATCCTGCTCGTAGCACTGCGGCGGGAAGTTTTTGCAGTCGCGGAAGCTAATGATGCCGCCGTACTTCTTGTCCCATCCCCACGCGAGCGACCAGTCGAGGATCGTCAGCGCGAGCTTCAAGAGGTCCTTGTCGCCCGATTTCTCGGCGACTTCCATAAGGAACCAGCTCGTCTCGATGGCGTGGCCGGGGTTGATCGTGCGGCCAATCATCGTGTCGATGAACTCGCCATTCGGGCCAACCGTCTCGAGAAGCGCCTTGAACTCGGGATGGACGAAGTTGTCCTTGAGGAGCCGTATCGACTCGGCAATCTGCTCGTCGAGGATCGGATCGTCGCAGACGTCCTTTAGCCGGAGCGCGACATTGATGAGGATCATCGTGAGGGAATGGCCCTGCGCCTCAAGCGATGGCTCGAACTTGGCCGGCATCATCTTCGGATCGGCCATGAACTTCTTGATGCGCTTGAAGAGCGCGAGCGCCTTTTTCGCGTACTCCTTGGAGCCTGTCGCCTTTGCATATTCGCTCATGGCGATTGCCGCGAAGCACTCGCTGAAGACATAGCGCCGCATCCGGAGAGGCGTGCCGTCGGCCTTCAGCGAGAAATAGGCGCGCCCGCGCTTGTCGAAGAGATGCGCCTCGATGAAGTCGAGGGTCGACTTTGCCGCCGCGAGGTACTTCTTGTCCTTCTTTACAGCGTTGTAGGCGTAGGAGCATGTGAACGCAAAGCGCCCCTGGAACCAGCCGCTCTTCGTCGAGTCCATCAGCTTGCCGTCCCGGTCGACGCACGTATAGACGCCGCCGTTCTTGC
>Ga0265299_10003350_pt1 | contig 15712 bp, 10 predicted proteins | sample AusTroGonzalo_MG_4_FD_193485 | JGI IMG/M metagenome (GOLD analysis project Ga0265299, IMG submission 193485) | Bovine rumen microbial communities from tropical cattle in Woodstock, Queensland, Australia - Gonzalo_02 | ecosystem: Host-associated > Mammals > Digestive system > Stomach > Rumen ... | reverse complement strand
GGTGCTGAGACCATCCTCATGAACCGCTGCGAGACACCACAACTCTTCAAGCAGACCGTCTCAATGATCAACAATTTCAAGAACTATTTCCTCTCTCATGGCGAACCCGTGGGCGAGAACCCCTCACCGGGCAACAAAGCCGGCGGCATCTCCACCCTCGAGGACAAGGCACTGGGATGCACGCAGAAATGTGGCAAGGCTCCTGTCAGTGGCGTCATGGAATATGGTGATCGTCTGCAGAGCAACGGACTTAACCTGCTCTCTGCTCCCGGCAACGACCTCGTAGCCTCTACAGCACTGGCATCGTGCGGTTGCCATATCGTATTGTTCACCACAGGACGCGGTACGCCCTTTGGCACCTTCGTACCCACCATGAAGGTGGCCACCAACCCCACCCTCGCCAAGAACAAGCCTCACTGGGTCGACTTCTCCGCCGGACAGCTCATCGAAGGCCGTACCATGCAGGAAATCGTACCCGAGTTTATCGACAAGGTCCTTACCGTTGCCTCTGGCGAGAAGGCCCGCAACGAGGAGAACGGCTATCGCGAGATTTCAATCTTTAAGAACGGCGTCACCTTATAAACAACATAAGAGTAGAAAAGAAGCAGAAAGTTTTGTGCTTTCTGCTTTTTTTTGTACCTTCGCAGGCGAAATGAAGAAAGGATTGTTGGCATTGTCGCCCTTGGGGGTGTTTATCATGATGTATCTGGTCACCAGCATTATTGCGGGGGACTTTTACAAGGTGCCTATCACGGTAGGCTTTCTCGTGGCGTCAATGTATGCAGTCATCATTAGCAGAGGACTGCCCCTGAGGAAGCGGATAGACATCTTCAGCAAGGGGGCAGGAACATCTCAGATGATGCTGATGATCTGGATCTTCATCTTGGCAGGGTCCTTTGCAAACTCGGCAAAGGTCATGGGTTCGATAGATGCTACGGTGAACCTGGCACTGACGCTGTTGCCTGGCGAAATGTTGCTGGCAGGACTGTTCCTAGCGGCATGCTTTATATCGCTGAGCGTAGGCACGAGTGTGGGAACTATCGTGGCGCTAACACCCATCGCGGCAGGCGTGGCAACACAGACAGATACCTCGGTAGCCCTGATGACGGCGGTAGTGGTAGGCGGTTCGCTGTTTGGCGACAACCTGTCATTCATCTCCGACACTACCATCGTGGCGACGTCAACACAAGGCTGCAGGCTGAGCGACAAGTTCCGCGTGAACTCATTCATCGTGGTACCTGCGGCAGTGGTTATTCTGCTGGTGTACCTTGTGATGGGGCAAGGCATAACATCGCCCCACAATGTCGGAGACGTGTCGTTCGTCAAGGTCATACCATACCTGGTGGTGCTATTGACAGCCGTTTTCGGCATGAATGTGATGGCAGTGCTTTCGCTGGGCATTGTACTGACGGGCGTAATTGGCATGGTGGACGGCTCATACGACGTGTTCGGATGGTTTCACGCCATGGGCGACGGCATCATCGGCATGGGAGAGCTCATCATCATCACCATGATGGCGGGCGGACTGCTGGAGATTATCCGCCACAACGGAGGCATAGATTTCCTGCTGGAGCGCCTGACGCAACACGTCAGCACCAAGCGTAGCGCCGAACTGTCAATAGCCGCTCTGGTGTCACTGGTAAATCTCTGCACTGCGAACAACACGGTGGCCATTATCACTGTGGGTGGACTCGCTAAGCACATCGGCGATCGCTATGGCGTGGATAGTCGGAAGGCAGCATCGATACTGGACACTTTCTCGTGTGTGATGCAAGGCATCATCCCCTACGGCGCGCAACTGCTAATGGCGGCAGGACTGGCAGCACTGAACCCCGTAAGCATCATTCCTTACCTGTATTACCCCATGGCCGTCGGCATGGTAGCACTATTCTCCATCTTATTCAGATATCCTAAACGTTATTCATAAATGGACATTATTCACAGAAACATAGAACGGCTCATCTATCTGGAAGATCCCAGTGACCGCGAAGCAATAGAACCCATGAGCGAGTGGAAATGGAAACAGCTTTACAAGATTGTGTGCCACTACGGACTGGGACCATGGATTGTCGAAGGCATGAAAGCCTATAGCGACGACTTCTTCTTGCAGCCCTCCCCTGCCCTGCGTGACCAGCTGCTGGCACTGACTGGCGAGAAGAATCCAGCCCGTCTGGAACGCTACGAACTGGAAATGGAGCGTGCTAAAGGCACACTACATAAGCTGAAAGCACAGTCGCTGCAAGCCTATGCACGCGACCTGATCAATACCGTCAAGAATATCGAAGAATAATTCAGCGGTGCTTAAACCTTATCTCACGTAGGTTGTGATTACCCATGAAACGGCTCTTGTCGACAAAGCCGTTGATACCCACAATGCGTCCCTTGGCAGTATACTGCCACATGGTGTAGTCGCGATCGTCGGCCAACACGGGAGGTTCGTCAGTATACATGGCCACCATCAGGTGATAATCATCAATCTTACCCGCTAGATGGCGATTATAGAAATTGCGGAAGGTGTAGAGCAGCGGTTTTTGATGATAAGCCTCCTCGACGAGGTCGAGAAAATAGAAGAGTGAATCACAAAACACATCTGTTGACAGTCCACCCGTCGACTCGATATCAATCATCGGTATCAGGTCCTGTTCACCAGGCAGACACTGAGACATAAAGTTCTGGAGCTGCTTCTGCTGATCGGTGAGTGGACGATAGAAATGGTAGGAACCGACTTTCAACCCATGACGATGCGCCATCTCGATATTACGTTCGAAAGTGGCGTCAATGCGGTCACCACCCTCTGTAGCTTTCAGGTAGACGTAGGTCATATTGGTCTTGTCGCCTACCGTTTCCCAAAACACGTTGCCTTGATAATGGCTCAAGTCTAGGCCATGAATATGCCGGCAGGTGTCCTCACACTGCACATTGGGATTGGGTCGCTGCATATTCAGCGTATCAGGCATATCCTGCACATCCTGCGCCCACAGCTGACACGTAAAAAAGAATAAAAATGAATTTAATATTATCTGTTTCTTCTTCATTTTCAGTTTGAATAACACTATTTCGTGACGCGAATCCAGTCGGCATCAAGCCAACCTCTATCTGTCTTTGGATTGGTATCGACAGACACAAAACCGAACTTGGCGCCAATCCATTTACCTTGCTTCATCTGGTATTCGCCACCACAGTCTTGATATTTTTTGTTGTCCTGACTCCAAGCGAAGCTGACCATCGGTTTTCCACCATGGGCAACGCCTGCTTCAGTATTCCTGACCTTCAACCGCAGGTAGATGTCTTCGTGGATGCCAGGCTTATAGTCAATTTTGTCCTCGGCAGTGGGTTTCAACGTAGCAATTACTTCCTCCTGCTGGGCCTTGCCGCGGTCAGCATCCTGACAGGTAAGAATCAGCAACTTGAACTCCTTGCCCTCGCGACGAACCACTAGTGCCTGGTAATTGTGGCCCATCATGATGATGCCACCCATTTGTCCGTCAGCCTTCGACGTGAAACGTACCTTCGCAGTAACAATGAATTCGTCGGCTGGGGTCTTCTGCAACAGCATGTTAGGAACCTCCCAGAAGTTCTTCCAACCATCGGAAAGCTTGTAAGTATAGATGCGCATGGTGCCAAAGGCGGTAGGTACACCGAACTTTTCATCGTAGTTAGCTTGCCACTGCCATTGTTTCCCGATTACAGGAGTATTAAACTCGTCGCTCTCCACAGGATTTACAATCCGTGTGTCGGAAGCTTTTGGCTTCCGATAAGTGGCTACAGGCTCGCCCTTCTTACCCATAACAGGCCAGCCGGTAGACCAATCGACAGGATTCAAGTGAACCACACGGCCGTATGCCTCCTTATCTTGGAAATGCAGAAACCAGTCCTCGCCATATTTCGTATGAACCCAACCGCCTTGATGAGGGCCGTTGATATTGGTCTTTCCCTGAGCGAGGACAATCTTGTGCTCGTAAGGACCATAAGGCGACTTGGAGCGCATGGTCAACTGGAAACCATCGGGCACACCGCCAGCAGGACACATAATCCAATACCAGCCGTCTCGTTTATAGAACTTCGGCCCCTCGCAAGTGCGGTTCTCCGTGCCGTTGCCGTCGAAGACAATAACAGGTTGTCCGATGGAACGTGTGCCGTCAGCACTCATCTCACGAACCGTCAACACCGAGGCAAACTTGGCACGGGAGTTGGCCCATCCATTAACCAGATAGCAGCGGCCGTCGTCATCCCATAGGGGGGTAGTGTCGATATAGCCCTGTCCTTTTATGACGCAAACGGGTTTCTCCCATTTACCTGCCGGATCTTGAGTCTTCACCATAAAAACTCCATAATCGGGGTCACCCCAATAAATATAGTACCAGCCGTTGTGATAGCGAATGCTGGGTGCCCATACACCAGCTCCGTGCTGGGGCGTACTGAAGTGTTCCAAAAGTTCAGCGTCGCCTTCATAAAGATTGCACAAGGCGTAGTTGACAATTTCCCAGTTCACCAAGTCCTTGGAATGGAGAATGGGCAGTCCGGGAGTACACTGGAAGGACGATGCCGTCATATAATAATCCTCGCCTGAGGCTCCTACACAAACGTCAGGGTCGCTGTAGTCAGCATTGATAACGGGGTTGGTGTAAGTGCCATCGCCATTGTCGGGCGACCACACCTCAGATTTGTAGTTTTGTGCGTTGACAGACAACATAGTCATTGCCAACATCATAAGAGTTAGTTTTTTCATTGTAGTTTATTGATCTTGAGTTTGTAGTTTGTTCCATCATATATTATACGCATCACACGCTTAATATCGTCATCGATTGGTGATATTTCCAGTGCAACATGCCCCATTGTACGTCGCAGATTAATCTCTACGCAAGGATGTATCCTGTCACCCACTATCATCATATCAACGCCGAAGGGACCGCGATAGTCTCCAAGGTCGAGAGAATCAATAATGTATTGCTTGGTTTTGTCAAGCAAATCAACTGGGACATAGCGACTTATCATTTCTCGCTTAGCATTTTCTGTAGCCAGGATATTACCCAAATATGCACCATTGAGTGTATGGAATAGCGAGAGACCAAGGTAGTGAATTCCACCATCATCAGCACTGAATTCCATACCAAAATCCTTAACCTTATTATACCATGGTTCCACCATGACTGAGCCCTGCTGGGCAACCATGTTTCGAAACCATCCTGCCTGCATCTGGAAGGGGGTACGTTCCGTACTCAGGAAGCGCAGCCCTCGCCCACTAGATGACCAAGGCGCCTTCATGATTACCTGACCATAACGTTCCAACAACTGTTCCACCTCTTGTGCGGTGGTACACTCAAACGACTCTCCAAGGGTTCCCTCCATTTGCAACAAAGACAACAAACGGGCGGCAGTGCGACGATGCGACAGTTCTCGGATCTGGGCAATCTGCTGCTCGGACGGCAACAGCGACTCACTGACACCATGACGTTTCAGCACAGCCCACAAAGCCAGGTTCCAACCCCAAGGAAGCACACAATCTACCAATGCGTAGTCGGCGGGCCGCTTACTGCTGGTAAACCGTCCTTCTACTACAGGTAAATCACGACACCCCAACTGACGCAGACGATAAGCCACCTTACGGAAGGCCTTTTCGGCACTCTCCACATGGTCAACCAACACCATATCATCTCTGCCTGCCCAAAGGGCGGGAAGAAAGCCCAAGTCAGCTCTCAGCTGACGTCCGGCATGCGGTGCCGTAAAGTTTGCCAAATTACTAGCCAGTGCTATATCGTGCTCAGGATTGAATACATGTAGCTTCATTTCGCGTGCAAAGTTACAAATAAGTGATCAAAAAGCCAAATATTATTTGGTGATTCCGTTTTTTATTGCTAAATTTGCAACGTTTTAACGAAATATTACAATCAAATATATGAAACCAGTAAAGATACTAAGCGTAGACGACGAGGCTGACCTCGAATTGCTATTAACCCAATATTTTCGTCGTCAAATCAGGAAGGGCGAATATCAGTTTTACTTTGCCCACAACGGCCTGGAGGCTCTGACTATGCTATTACGCGAGAAAGACATCGACATCATTCTGAGCGATATCAATATGCCCGAGATGGATGGTCTGACGCTGCTCACGAAGATTAACGAGTTGCAGAACCCCGCCCTGAAATGCATTATGGTATCGGCCTACGGCGATATGTCAAACATCCGCTCGGCCATGAACAACGGCGCCTTCGACTTTGCCACGAAACCTATCGACTTGGACGACCTCAGCGTGACTATCGAAAAAGCCATCCAGCAGATAGAATACATCAAGCAGTCACAGGAAGAGCATTCACAATTGGAGTCTCTGAAGACCGATCTGGCTGTGGCTGGCGAAATACAGCAGGCCATCCTGCCGCGCATATTCCCACCATTCCCGGAAAATGAAAACGAGCTCGACTTGGCAGCAACGATGATTCCCGCCAAGGATGTCGGTGGCGACTTCTACGACTTTTTCCGCATCGACGACGACCACATCGGACTGGTTATGGCCGACGTGTCGGGCAAAGGTATTCCTGCTGCCATCTTTATGGCTGTCAGCCGTACGCTCATCCGTACCATCGCCATGCAGGGTTTCGAACCGGGAGTCTGTCTGACGAAGTCGAACGACCTGCTATGCAAAGAGTCTATCGATTCCATGTTTGTCACGGTGTTCTACGCTATTTACGACATCCGAACGGGTGAGTTGGCTTACTGCAACGGCGGACACAACACCCCCTATATCGTCAAAGCCAACGGCACGGTGGAGATGATGCCCCTCAGCACAAACTGCATGGTAGGTACCATAGATGACTGGGAATACAAGGGCGAAAAAACGCAGCTGGGCGTTGGCGATACCCTCGTCATGTATACCGATGGTGTCAACGAGGCGTTCAACGCCGAATTCCAGGAATATGGCGACGAACGTATGGTACAGCTGCTGAAACAACAGAGCGGCAAAGACTGTCGTGCGCTGATTGATGCTCAGATGAACGACGTAAAGGCTTTCGCCGGAGAAGCCCCACAGAGTGACGATATTACCATCATGGCCTTGAAGCGTAAAGCATGAATAAGGCGAACAAAATCATCCTCGCAATTGCGGCAGTCTTACTGCTGGCGCTGACATGGACGCTCGTTAGGGGGCACCAGGCTCAGGAAATGCTGGCCTCGCAGAACAAGGAACTACAGGAACAGCTGGAGCTGCTAACCAAGGAGGAGACGCGCTCTGCCGTCATGCAGCGTGTGAATGCCCAGCTGGAGGAGATTGCTAACGAAGAACGGCGCATCAGTGAAGAACAGCGCGACGCCGCCGAGCAACAGACCGAGGTGGCCGAGCAGATGCGGCGCCAGGCTGAAGAAGAGCGTCAGAATGCCCTCGTTGCTGAACAGCGCGCCCTTGAAGCCTCAACGATAGCACAGAGCCAGCAGCAGATTGCCGAGCACCAGCGTGCCGAGGCAGAACAGTCGAAGCGCGTGGCAGATACCCTGACATACATCAGTCTTGGACGTACCCTTGGTCAGACGGCTATCACACAGTTCAATGCCGGCAACAACGAGTTAGCCGACCTGTTGGCTTATACTGCTTGTCTATTCACCAACCGCTATCGTGGCGACATCTATTCACCCACTGTCTATCAGGCGTTGGCTTTAACCAGCCAGAACAAGCGAGTATGGAACAAGCACAAGGGCAGCATCACCGACATTGCCTTCTCTGACGAGAAATCAGGCTACATGATTACCTGTAGTACCTATGGCGAGATCATGAAGCATACCAATTTTAATACGGGAAACCTGAAAAGCGAGATGCTGTTCAGCAATCCCCGTTTCGACTTCCGCGACTGCTATGTGGTACGCTCTACCAACACCATCTATGCCTTGAGTCGATCAGGTCATCTGGTCATCATCGACAATAAGAATAAGGTAGACGTGATTGAGGTCAACATCCCCAAACCTAAAGAGATGGACGAGGCTGGCAGCCAGTTTATCCTCTTCGGCGAGGAAGGCATGGCGCTGTTCGATACAGAGAAACGAACCATCGTTCAGGAAAAGAAACTGCCCTTCAAGATTGAGTTCATCAGCCGTTACCAGAACAGTCCCGTGGCATTCGACCGTCAGGGCCAGATGCACATCATCAAGAGTTTCAGCAACATTGAGACCAGCAAGGTGCCTTTCAAGGGACAGGTGACAGCATTTGCTGAATCGAAGAATCAGCACATGCAAGCTTACGGCATGAACGACGGCACCATCAACATCATCAATGGCAAAGGTGAGAAGATTCGACTGGTGGGCCACCTCTCGCATATCTCAAAAGTAAAAGTCGACGGCGGCAGGCTCTACTCGTCGAGTTATGACGGCACACTGAACCTGTGGCTCTATAACAGTGCCAAGATTGAACCGATGACGCTGTTCACCACCCGCGGCTGGATCATCAACTTCACCTTTGACCTGAAGAAGAGCGGCGTGTGGTCGGGCGACCAGAACGGTAACCTGACTGAGGCGCTCATCTCAGTAACCCAGATGCAGGAGCGTCTGAAAAACAAGCTAAAGCGCAATCTGACACGCGAAGAGTGGAACTACTATATTGGGCGTAACGTGCCTTACGAGAATATTAAATGAAAGGTATAAAAGTAAAAGATGAAACTATCTATAAATAACAAGGTGCATAGGTGGGTGAAACAGTTTTTACTCTTTTACCTTTTTACCCTTTTACCCTTAAGTGTCAGCGCACAGGGCATTCCCTACCTGCGCAACTATACAGCCACCGAATACAAGGGTCACAACCAGAATTTCGACGTCATTGCCGCTGACGACGGCACGCTCTATGCCGCCAACTTCGAAGGGCTGCTCTACTACGACAATGCCGAGTGGCGCATCATCCACACGCCGGGCATCAGCCGTATCACCGCCGTATTCCAAGACTCGAAAGGCAGAATGTGGACAGGCGGCTACAACTATTTCGGCTATCTGAAAGTCGACGAACATGGCAACCTCCAGATGCATCCTTGTACGGCCAAGCACGCCTTCCAAGGTGAGGTGCAGTGGATTTTCGAACAGGAAGGAACCATTTATTTCCTCGCCAGCGACAAAGAGGTCTATGCCGTCCGCAACGACAGCTACGTCTGGGCAGCGGGTAAGAAGAGTCCCTCGTCGTATAGGAAGGAATATTTTGTCAATGGCGATGTTGATATCACTCAGGTTGAAGAATTGGAGGGTGGCCTTGAAGCTTTGTCCACCAACGGCAACGGTGTCATCTTTGTTGATGCACAAGGCCGCGAACTGTTCCGCGTGACTGAACAGAACGGGCTCTGCTCAAACAACGTCAGTCACATGGATTATAACCGCCACGGCCTGCTGTGGGGAGCCACCGACAATGGTCTGTTTTGCATCGCCTTCCCCTCTATCTATACCCATTTCACCTCCTACGAAGGACTGCGCGGCGAAGTGCTAGCCATCGAAAAGATGGACGGTCACATCTATGCCGGCACGCTGAGCGGCGTGTTCCGTCTTGAGGGCAAGACCTTCGTGCCTGTTGCCAACATGACACATGCCTGCTGGCAGCTGATGAAGCAGGACAACGCCCTGCTGGCCGCCACGTCGAGCGGTGTCTTCCGCATCGTCGCCACGAATACCACCCAATTGACGAAAGGCAACACGCTGTCACTCATGGCCGATGGTGCCAATAGTTTCTACACTGGCGAGGCCGATGGCGTCTACCTCTACCAGAACGGCAGTCAGAAGAAAGTTAGTGACATCGAGAAAGTGGTAAAAATCCTACGCGACAAGTCTGGCAACATCTGGCTGCAGAACCTCTACGGCAAGCTCTGGAAGAACAACAGCAATAACATGTTCGAGCCGTATGCCATGGACGACAAGGACGAGATATCGACCCTGGTGGACTTCGGCAACAAGCTGATGCTCATCGGAGCCAACAGTTCACGCCCCATCAACTATCCACTGTTCTCTTATCTCGATCCGCAGGGCGTCACCTGGCTTACCAACAACAAGGGTAAGGATCTCTATGCCTACAAGGACGGAGTGAAAGACCCTGCCCTCTCCGCTTCGGTCTATCCGCTCATGGACTATTCTGTACGCGCCATGTTGCGCGACAACCAGCTGTTATGGATTGGTGGTGACAAAGGCATCAACATCGTCGACCGCGAACACCAGGAACCCTCGAATCTGCCCAAGCCCCGACTCCTGCTGCGTTCCATCCTGCTGCATGGCGACAGTGTCATCTGGGGTGGATACGGTAAACAGCCTGCAGAACTTCCCGAGCTGCCCAGTAACGAACGCCACATCGTGTTCAATTACTCCATCGACTTCCCCAACATGCTGCTGAAGACGCAGTACCGCACCCGTATCAACGGCGGAAAGTGGAGCGCCTGGGAAACAGCAACGACTGAGGAATACAGCAACCTCACCTACGGTAAGTTCCTCTTCGAGGTGCAGGCCCGCGACGCTTTCGGACACCTGTCCGACATCGTCAGCATACGATTCAGCATCGAGTCGCCTTTCTACCTGCGGTGGTATATGAACATACTCTACCTGTTACTGGCAGGACTTCTGGTCTACTTCATTCTCCAATGGCGCCTGCGCAAGCTTGAGAAGGACAAGCACCGCCTGGAGCGCATCGTTCAGGAGCGTACCACCGAGGTCGTTCGACTCGAGAAGATGGCCACCGTGGGTAAGCTCACCCAGGGACTCATCGACCGCATCCTGAACCCGCTGAACTACATCAACAACTTCGCCAAGCTCTCCGAGGGTCTCGTCAAGGACGTGAAGGCCAACGTAGAGGACGAGCAGGAACACATGGACCCCGAGAACTACGAGGACACGATGGATGTGCTTGACATGCTGAAGGGCAACCTCGAAAAAGTCGGCCAGCACGGTCTCAACACCACGCGCACGCTGAAAGCCATGGAGGAGATGCTGAAGGACCGTTCGGGTGGCATCGTACCCATGAACCTCACCCCCATCCTCCATCAGGACGAGGAAATGCTCCGCACCTATTTCAAAGAGGATATTGCCCAGTACGGCATCGACATCACGTTCAACATTCCGTCGGACGACATACAACTCAACGGCAATGGCGACCAGCTCAGCAAGACATTCACCAACCTGCTGGGCAATTCCGTCTATGCCGTCGTCAAGAAAGCCACGAAGGAACAAGGTGGTGGATACAAGCCACACATCAGCCTTGACGTTAGCGTCGCCAGCAAGCAGGTCATCCTGAAATTTACCGACAACGGCATAGGTATCGAGCAGACCATCATCAACAAGATCTTCGACCCCTTCTTCACCACGAAGACCACGGCCGAGGCTGCCGGTGTGGGACTCTACCTCTGCCACGAAATCGTGCAAAACCACAAAGGCACCATTACGGTGCAGTCCGAAAAGGACACATTCACTGAATTTACCATCACATTGCCAACCCTTTAACACGGAACGGATATGGATAATCTTGACACCCTTAAGCAGCAGTTACAACAACAGCAGAAGCTGGCATCGCTGGGTATGCTCAGCGCAGGCATCGCACACGAAATTCAGAACCCGCTGAACTTCGTCATCAACTTCAGCAAGATGTCCGACAAACTGCTCAAAGACCTGACGGAGATTATTGACGACAATGCCGACAAGCTCCCTCCCGAAGACCGCGAGGAGGTGGCCGACATCGTGGCCGACCTCAAGGAGAACCTCGCCAAGACTGTCGAGCACGGCGAGCGCGCCATCAGCATCATCCAGGGCATTCTCCTCGTCTCACGAGGCAAGGAGAACGAGTTCATTCCGTCCGACATCAACCGCATCGTCAAGGAGTACGTCTGGCTGTCCTATCATGCCATGCGTGCCAACAACAAGCAGTTCAACATCAGCATTCACGAGGAATACCAGGAGGGACTTCCTCAGGTGATGGTCATTCCGCAGGACCTCAGCCGTGCCGTGCTCAACCTGATGAACAATGCCTGCTACACGGTGAATAAACGCGCGCAGAATGCTCCCGCCGACTACAAGCCACAGATCAGTGTCAAGACATCGATGGCCGACGGAAAGATATCCATCAGCATCAGCGACAATGGCGAGGGCATGTCCGATTTGGTGAAACAGCGACTCTACGAGAACTTCTTCACCACAAAACCCATCGGACAGGGCACCGGATTGGGCATGGGCATCACACGCGACATCGTCGAGAACAAGCACCACGGCCACCTTACCTTTGAGTCGACACAGGGCGAAGGCACCACATTCACCATCACCATACCTGTAAAAAAGTAAAAAAGTAAAAGATGAGACTGCATATATATAATAAGGTACAAAGGTGGGTGAAGTATATTTTACCCTTTTACCTTTTTACTCTTTTACCTTTTGCGGGCTACGCCCAGAGCACGGAGGAGCACTACCGTGCCATCTACGACGAAGCCGAACAGAACTACAGCATCGGACGTCTCGACGAGGCCCGCCAGTCGCTGAAGGAACACCTCAAGGATTTTCCCGTCAGCCTGCGCACCAGTGCCTACCGTATCCTCTCGCTGTGCTGCATCGGACAGGACGACGAGATGGAAGCCGAATACTACGCCCGGCAGCTGCTCGACGAAAACCCCTACTACAGCACGACACTCTCCGACCCCCAGCGCTTCATAGATATTATTGAGAGCATGAAGTCGGGGCGCACGGCCACCATCACCACAGCATCGAGCCAGGCTGAGAACCTGAACGAGGTGCCCGTGCCCACCACGCTCATCACCGAGGAGATGATCCGCAACTCCTGTGCCCGCAACCTGCAGGAGGTGCTTGCCACCTACGTGCCCGGCATGAGCATCGTCGACTGCAACGATGACATCAACATCGCCATGCGCGGCATTTTCAGCAATGGTCAGGAAAAGATTCTCATCATGCTCAATGGCCACCGTCTGAACAGCTTTGCCACGAATATTGCCGCTCCCGACTTCAGCATCTCGCTCGACAAGATTCGCCAGATCGAGGTGCTCCGCGGTCCTGCTTCTTCGCTCTATGGCGGCGTGTCGCTTACTGCCGTCGTCAACGTCATCACCAAACAGGGAGCCGACGTCAATGGTGTCGAGGCACATTTCGGCATGGGCAACTACGGACAGCTGAAAGGCAGTGCCATCTTCGGCAAACGCTACTTCGACCTCGACCTGCTCGTCTGGGGCAGTCTCTATAAGTCCAAGGGAGAATCTATCTATATGCCCATCGAGGATACCGGCATGCATATGACCGACGGCGATATCACCATTGGCGGCATCGGCAAGAAGCCTTCCTTCGACATTGGCTTGCAGATGAAGTACAAGAACATGACGCTGTTATACAATACACAACACTCGCAGGTCATCTCGCCACTCACCATGTCATACACCTTCTCACCATACACCTTGGATAAATACCACACGTTCAACGGTATCGCCCCCAGCTTTACCACCCTCTCCCACCATGCTAACCTCAGCTACAGCCAGCAGCTGGGTAACGTATTTCTGAAGGGAACTGTCACCTATGATAACGGCGACCTCACCCACTATCAGGTACTCAACGAGCCCGAAACGTCCGTCATGCTCGATGTGTTGCCTATTTCGCAAGGGATTAAAAGACTCATTGACGGCTCCCCTGGCATCTCGCGCTACATCAATGGTCAGGAGCACACCATCGGCGGTAAGCTGCAGGGCGACTGGACCTACATTAACAACGGCACTCATCACGGCCAGCTCTCTTTTGGAGCCGAATACAGCTATTTCCAACTCGACGACGTGCAATATATCTTCGGCTACAATTTTTGCAACACCATATCAACCCCCGACAGTATTCTTGACCAGGGAAAAGGTCATGAGAGCAACATGAACGGGTTTGTGCAGTTCAAGCACCACTGGCGCTCGTTCATCCTCAATGCCGGACTGCGCTTCGACTATAAGAACCGCTACGATGGCACCAAAATCCGCGAGTTCTCGCCCCGTCTGGCACTCATCTATGTACAACCCAAATGGAACGTCAAACTCAGTTTTTCCAAGGCTTTCATCGATGCTCCCTACTTGTATCGTAAAACCAATCTCATCGTAGGTTCCATCCTGGGACCAGACGAAGATGAAGACACTCTACAGCCCGAATCACTCCACTCCTACCAACTCACCTTCGGCGCTACCCAGTGGCTGCCAGGCCTTGACTTCGAAATCAACGGATTCTACAACCGTGCCCGCGACCTGATCTATCAGTATGTCGCCGAACACTACAACACCGGCAACTACAACACCTACGGCATCGAATTGACTGCCAACTATGAGCGCCGCCCGTTCTCAGCCCACCTCAGTGCCGCGTGGCAGGATGTCAGCCGTGCCGAACTCTTCGACATGAACTTCGGCTATTCACTCAGCACGCCAGAATTTTCGACCAATGCCGTCCTGGCTTGGCAGGCCACCAAGAACTTGAAGCTCCGCACGCACGTCGATTTCAAGAGCCGCCAGCACGTCTTCTACCTCGACCTCATGAAATACGGCCTCTATCGTGTGTATTACGACATGTATATAAATGCCAAGGCTGCCTACGAGGCCGACCCCACGGCCGAAAACGAAGCACTGATGGACTACTATGACGAGGAGTCGGAAGCCGTCCAGGCCGACACTCCCGTCTTCAAGGAAGTCGACCCGCGCATACTCTTCGACCTCGGTGCAACCTACCAGTGGCGCAATCTCACCGTCGATGTCGACGTCAAGAACGTGTTCAACAAACGCTACTATCAAAGCGGCGTTTCCACGGGCCTCATTCCCCAGCGCGGTCGCTGGTTCATGGTCACCCTCGGCTACAAATTCTAATCAGAGAAATCGGTCTTCCGCAATTATGCGTGCAGATCAAGAACGAAACGCGTTCCTTTAGTGTAGGCGGCATCAATGTCGAGGTCGCCATTCATGTGCAGCGCCATCTGTTTGCAGATGGGCAGTCCGAGACCGTCGCCAGTGGTGAGGTCGCGAATCTGCAGGAAGGGCTTGAAAAGGTCCTCGCGCTGCTCCTCGGGAATGCCTGAACCCGTATCCGACACCAGGAACTGGTGGCTGTGCTGACCGCGTTTCTTGTATTCCAGAGTGATTTTTCCCTCAGCAGGCGTGTACAGTGCAGCATTGGTCAGCAGATGCGACAGGATATGCGAGACATATTCGCGGTTCAGGGGCACGTTCATCTTCGGCGCGTTGACAGTCAGCGTCACATCGCTTTTCACTTCATCGCGAATCTGATCCATCAGGTCCTCGCAGAATTGCTGCACCTGGACATCCTCCAGTTCAACAGGCTCGGTGGAATTCTCGAGTTCGGAGAGTGTCTGGATGTGCTTCGAGAAGTCGAGCAGGGCCTGCACCTCTGGCTGACGACTGTCAAGCTTGCGGAAGGTGGGTTCCAGCTGGGCTGAGATGTTGCTGATGAACTTAGCCTTCAGGGCGTTGCTCTCGTTGGCCAGCTGAATGTTCTTCTTCTGACGACGGGTGAGCAGAATGAAACGCATGAGGATAATAGCTCCGACGACCAGTGCTGCTGCCAGCGCACCGGCAAGGATGAGCAGACCAACGATGAAAAGCCAACGGGTGGTCAGCGAACTATCCTTGTCGGCAATAGATGCCTCGTTGTCGGCAATCTGCTGCTTCAAAGCCTTGATCTCGTCAACATGCTTCAAAGCATTGGTAGAGTCCTTCCAGGCCATGTAGTTGCTGTACGACTGGGCCACCATGCC
>Ga0265299_10003347_pt1 | contig 15724 bp, 16 predicted proteins | sample AusTroGonzalo_MG_4_FD_193485 | JGI IMG/M metagenome (GOLD analysis project Ga0265299, IMG submission 193485) | Bovine rumen microbial communities from tropical cattle in Woodstock, Queensland, Australia - Gonzalo_02 | ecosystem: Host-associated > Mammals > Digestive system > Stomach > Rumen ... | reverse complement strand
CTAGTGGATAGTGATGTAATTCTAGATGCTATGACTAAAACTGAGGGCGCTGGCTCTATAACTAACACCATTCAAGGTTCTGTAAACGCAGAGCAAAAAGATATGGTAGAAGTAGAGTTGAATAATAAGGCGAATGAGCTTAAAGAGGCAGGTGAGGTATCTGCTGAGCAGAAAGCGAAACTTGAGCAAGTGGCTGCATTATTTGGTTTAACAGGCTGGACATTCCCAGAATAATAAATCCAGAATAACAAAAAATCCAAAATAACAAATAAAAAGAGGCGAAATTTTCGCCTCTTTTTATTTTATTTACATTCTGGTTACGATCAGGTTTGCGTCAGTGCCAGCGATGTTTTTTATCAGAGTTTGGCCAAATCTGGCTGTGCTTGGACGCAGGAACTCTATTTCTTTCATTGCGTCCTTTATCTTTGACTTTGGTATTGGTTTGTCGGTCTTGACTGATATTACACGATTTTTATATTTAACTAGTGTGGTAAGAGTGCGTACGGGTTGGGTGATTTCGCTGGTGCCATATATTTTGCCCCGCTCACATGTGTTTCCAGTGACCGAAATCGTGCCATCTGCCTTTTTCTCTATGTGCAGATTGCAACCCATAGGGCACATAATACATGTGGTATCTAAAATATTATTTTCCATCTTCTGCCTCCATTGAGATTGTGATGTCACCTTTTAGATTAGCCTTGTCAAAAGATATTGACTGCATTGTACCGCCAGTAGCACATAATACAAATTTTTTTGCTATAACTTTGTTCTTTGCCCTTACCACTATATTGTGTCTTATGTATTTGTCGCGCACGCGAAATAGTATTTCGAGATTTCCAGGTGTGGCGTAATATGTGGCTGGAACGGTATATGAAATTCCATCCCCACAAATAATGTTGTATTCTTTGCCGTAAGGGAGTTGCCCTTTAGCCTTCATAGCGGCGTATTTCCCAGTAAGTTCTGCTTCGTGTGATACATTATCTACTAGATCATGTACATGAAGGCCGTTGCCACAACTAAACACATTTGGAATACTTGTCTCGCGATATTCATTAACTAACGCTCCATTTGTTCGTGGATTTAGTTTAAGTTCCGGTAATATATCTGTTTCAGGTATGAGCCCTACGGACAAAATTAGTGCGTCGCAAGGGTAGTATTTTAATGAGTTTGGTATTTCGTGCATTTTATCATCGACTGAAACCGCGTAGATGCCTTCTATCTTGTCTGTGCCCACCACTTCTTTCACGGTGGTAGATGTGTATAAAGGAATGTTAAAATCGTTTAAACATTGCTGAATGTTTCGCATTAAGCCACCAGGCTTATTGGCTAGTTCGAGTACCATCTGTACTTTTGCACCCTCTAGTGAAAGTCTACGTGCCATGATAAGTCCGACATCTCCGCTTCCTAGGATAATTGGATGCTTGCAAGGCAGTTTGCCATCGTAGTTTATCATCTTTTGGACTTGGCCAGCAGTATATACGCCTACAGGGCGAGTTCCATTTAAACCAATGGCTCCTGCAGTTCTTTCGCGCGCGCCAGTCGCTAGAACAATTGTCTTAGTGTATATCTTTTCCACACCTAAAGGACTAATAACCTCTACACTGTTGCTGTTTATTTTTGTTACAAATGTGTTTGTGTAGTAGTCTAGTTTGTGCCAGTTTATTAGTTTGATAAATCTTTCAGCATATTCTGGTCCGGTCAATTCCTCTTTGAAATAGTGCAGACCAAAGCCATTGTGTATGCATTGGTTTAGTATGCCGCCGAGTTTATTCTCGCGCTCAATAAGTAGAACTTTCGCTCCGCACCTTTTGGCTTCAATGGCTGCCGCCATACCAGCAGGGCCACCGCCGATAACAACAGTATCATACTTTTTTGCCATTTTTCACCACCTTTTTTGGTCTAATTTCAGAAATCAATATCTCGCTACCAATATTTTCCTTTGGGACATTCGTCATCGGAACCTTTTGTGTCTTTGCTATGGTCTCGATTACTTTAAGCAGACAAAAACCACCTTGGCATCTTCCCATACCGGCACGGACTCTGCGTTTTACACCATCGACAGAGTAGGCCGGCAATGGAGATTTTAATGCTTGCTTTATTTCAGCAAGCGATACCATTTCGCATTTGCAAACTATTTGACCATAGTCAGGATCTCTCTTAATTAGTGCATTTATTTCATCTTTGGATTTGTCTTTGAGGCTAATTATGTTTTTTCTCTTTTTAAATTTTTTAATAGGTAATTTATCATATCCGGTTAGTTCTAGGACAAGATTTGCGATTGCTGGAGCAGAGGATAGCCCAGGAGAACAAATTCCTGCGATGTTTATCGCGTTTTTCACTTTTTGACTTTTTTCTATTATAAAATCCTCGCCGGATATTGTGCGTATACCAGAAAATACACGAATGCTTTTTTTTAGGTTTAAGTTTGGCACCATGGTCGAGACACTCGCTTTTATTCTATTTAGTCCATCTGCTGTGGTAGTGGGTATATTATTATCACTTAGGTCTGACGTCGGTCCCACTAGAATATTGCCGTCTATAGTTGGAGTAACAAGTATACCTTTACTTTCTGGTGTTGGCAACGGGAATATAGTGTGGTTTACAATGCCATACTCACTACTGTCTAATAAATAGTATTCTCCTCGCCTAAAAGTGAGAGGATAAATTTCACTCTTTAATTTCTTGGCTATATCGTTATATCCCGCTCCTGCACAATTTACAATATATTTTGCTGTAACTGTGGTTTCACTGGTTGAGATTATTTTGAAACTACGGGAGGTTTTTTCAATTGCTTTTGTTTCAAAATTGCGATATACGGTCGCACCATTTAGGATAGCTTCTTCACACAATGCTACTGTGAGCATGTATGGAGATATAATACCTGATTTTTTTGCGTATAAAGCGTATTTGTAATCTGGACTTAGATTTGGTTCTAGTTCATGTAGACGAGTTTTTTTGATTATCTCAAGATCATGTACGCCGTTCGCATCTCCACGATCCTTTAGTTCATTTAATTTTTCAAGATCGTTGCCAACAACTAATGCACCAATTTTTTTGTATGGCAAATCAAGCTCTGAACAGAGCTTTTCCATAATCTTGTTGCCAGACACGTTTAGTTTGGCTTTTAGTGTGCCAGGCTTTGCATCAAAGCCGGCGTGAATAATTCCACTGTTGGCTTTGCTGGCACCAGTGGCCACGTCATTGTTTTTTTCTATAAGTACGGCGTGTACGCCTCGCCTAGCGCAAAAGCATAATATATTTGCGCCGACGACACCTCCGCCTATTATTGCTATATCGAACATAAATCCCCCTAACAATAATATAAATATTTTAATACAATATGTCAAATAATTATAGTGCAAATTTATTTGTGTATTTGGAGCTATTTGTGGTAAAATAAACATAGTGAGGTGGGGGATGAGTAGAAACTACGTTTTAGGTATTGATGAAGGAACTACTAGTGAACGTGTAGTGTTATACAATATTGCAAAAAGGGAAATAGTTGATGTGGCAAGTGTGCCTATCGAATGCGATTTTCCAAAGAGTGGCTACGTGGAGCAAGATGCTAGATATATCGCGGAAAACGCAAAAATTATGCTTGAAAAAGTTATAAAACGCAACAAATTGCGTGAAATGGACATATTGGGTTTGGCTATCACAAACCAGCGCGAGACCGTTGTTGCGTGGGATAATGCGAGTAAGCCGGCTCTGCCTGCTATAGTGTGGCAGTGTAGAAGAACGGCAGAATTCTGCAAAAATGTACCAGAAAAGGATAAAATTTGGTTAAAAAACAAAACCGGACTCATCATGGATGCATACTTTTCGGCCAGTAAAATGCGTTGGATTATAGAAAATTCTAAAAGAGCACAAAACCTCGCAGATAAAGGAGAATTGCACATGGGTACAATAGATAGTTATCTGTTGTACTATCTTAGTGATGGCAATATTTTTGCTACCGATACATCTAATGTGAGTCGTACAATGCTAGTGGATCTCAAGGCTATTGCGAGTGGAAAATTTGAATATGATAATAAGTTATTAGAATATTTTGGTTTGCAGAGGTCGTGGCTACCTAAAATTGTAAATTCGGCTGAGAACATGGGGACCATTACAGTTGCTGGACTAAATATTGCTGTTTTGTCTATAGTTGGTGATCAACAAGGTTCACTCATAGGGCAGGGATGTGTGTATAAGGGAGACGCAAAGAACACTTATGGTACAGGTTGCTTCTTTATGCAAAACGTGGGTGATGACATTGACACTGGGTTAAAAGTAAAAAATTTGCTTACAACTGTTGGGTGGAGTTATCGTAGCAGAACACAGTTTGCGCTTGAAGGAAGCATATTTCATGCGGGGAGTATTTCAAATTGGCTAGTAGACAAAATGAAGCTGGTAAAGAATGTTGGTGAGATAGAAGGTAAATGCCTTGCGGTTCCAGACAATGGTGGGGTATATTTAATACCTGCATTTACTGGAATAGGTGCGCCTTACTGGGATGGTTTTGCTCGGGCAAAGTTTACTGGAATTACTCTTGCCACGACTGATGCGCATCTAGTACGCGCCTGCATGGAGAGTATATGTTATTTGTCTGCGGATATTATACACGAAGCCGAAGAAAGTGGATTCTCGGTGCACAATATGGTCTGCGATGGCGGAGTTTCGAAAAACAATTTTGTAATGCAATTTCAGAGTGATATATTAGGGAAAAAAATATATAAATCTTACGAGAGTGAAAGTACGGTTATGGGAGCAATTTATCTTGCAATGCTTGCAGGCGGGGTAATAAAAAGTATCGGAGAAATTAAAAATATATTACAGGAACCTCGAGAATATGTTCCAAAAATGTCAAAAAGTGATAAACAGCATAACGTGTTGGGTTGGAAAGAAACATTGTGCACAAATGGTATCTTAAAGTCATAGATTGCTAAAACATGCATAAATACGCTCATTTTTTTGAAAAAGTTTGAAAAAATGAGCGTTTTTGTTTGCTTTAATATTTTTTTTATTATAAACTATGGATGGAAGGTGAAAAAGTGCGAAAAATTCCAGTAATTTTAAATGTTGATACAGGTATTGACGACGCGGTTGCTATCGGCATTGCTCTTTTTTGCAAGAAGTTTGATGTGAGACTTATTGTTTGCAATTTTGGTAATACGAGTCCTTTACAGATTATGCAAAACACCCGGAATATTTTGCGTTTTTGGGGGATTAAAGTGCCAGTTGTTGTCGGTGCTGATAAACCATTTAAGCGACGTAAGAGAAAATTGGTGGCCGTTCATGGTAAAACTGGTATGGGCAGTTATGATTTTCCGCATCTGTTATATAAGCCGAATTACAATTACCTCGAGGCTATGGAGAAGGTTGTAAGTGGGAGTGATGAAAAGGTAACCATTATTTCCCTTGCAGCGCTGACAAATGTTGCGCACTTTTTGACTAAATATCCGCAACTGGTTGGCAAGATTGATAAGATTGCTTTTATGAGTGGCTCTATTGATGTGCCCAATGGGACTGTGCCATACATGGAATTTAATGGCGCGGCAGATCCTGAAGCGTGTGAAGTTGTGATTGGCTCCAAGGTGCCACTACTTATGTGTCCTATGGAGATGGGACATACCGCATATCTAGATTATGCAGATGTGTATAAGACGAAGTATATGAATAGAACGGGCGCTATGCTCGAGGTTATTTATCGAGAATATAAGGACAGACATGTAAAAAATGGCATTGCTTCACATGATGGTTGTGCTGTAGCGTGTGTGTCAAATCCAGAGATATTCAAGATTGAGCCGGTTCATCTAGATGTGAAATATTACGAAGAAACCAAGACGGGTGTCATACTTTGCGACTTTGAAAACAAAGAATACAATGCAGATGTATGTACGAAAGTCGATATAAAAAAATTTAAAAAATTATATTTTCAGTGTTTAAAAAGAATGAAATAAGGTGGCGAAATGAACAAAGAGGGATTTGCGAAATTTTTACAGAACAATATATTAACTCTTTTTACTGGTTCCGAAATTGTGGGAGAGGATGCATCAACTAACCGTGAAGGCATTGTCGCACAGGGAGCCAATGGTTCTGTGCTTGTAAAATTTCATAAGTCCGACAATTATCGTTTCGTCATTAAGCGTGTTCAACCATTTAAGCAGTTTGAAATGAATCTAATAAAGACTATTATTCAAGAATATGATGAATTGTATTCTTCTGGTATTAAGAATGAACATTTGGAGAGGTTACAGACCTATACTATAGAGAAAGCGGTATGTAAAGCAATCAGTAGAAATGGCAGTCGAACGCTCCTCGAACTGATTGACCTAATGTCACATTGGGGGCAACGTACCTATGAGGGCAATAATTTGGACCTTGGGTTTATTGTCACTGCACAAAAGATGCCAAAGTCAACAAATCCAAATTTGCACTTGTCTAAAATTATGTCGCAAGACTTCTCGGCTTTGCTTACCGATGGAATAGACACTTGTATAGAGTTGTCATCAAATGGCTATTTGGTGAACTATATCACCATACCGCCAGTGAAGACAGATATAGCGCAGGCGCCATACGATTATCTCAAAATGGCGAATCTTTGCACAGGTGCAAAAGTTGGTGTGTCGCTCATGCGCAATGGTGATTTGCTAATATTTAAAGATAGGTCACTCGTATTTGCTAGACGTTCGAATAAGTGGCTTTGCTATAGCCATGATGAAATTATCAACAAAATTTCTGAGCGTTCTGGTGAAGGTGGGGCAGATATAAGGCGTGCTATTTATTTTACCGCATTAGATACATCGTTTACGAAAAACGGTGCATGTATTGTCCATATAAACAAGGAAGAGACAGACAATGTTTTGAAACACATAGACGAAAAGGATTTGCTAATAGAGAAGTATTATAATGCAAAGAAAGATCAAAAAGTGAATCTATCTTTCTTTTATGATGCAGATGAACAGCGTAGCCAAGAAAAAACATACGAGGAATTTTTAAAAGAGCCAGAGAATATTAAACTGGTGACACTAAAGAGCATGATAATGGGACGTAAATTTCAAGATTTGGATAGAAAGATGCGCCAAGAATTAGTTTCAATTGATGGGGCAACGATAATTGATCCTGATGGACAGATAATAGCCTGTGGCGCAATTATCAAAATCGAAGCGGGATCATCTGGTGGTGGTAGGCTAGCTGCGACTAAGACTCTTGCCAAATATGGCGTCGCATTGAAGATATCTGCGGATGGATTTATCGAAGGCTTTAAAATGGATAGACAGAAATTAAGAGTAAGACCGACATTTATTGTAGGTTAAAAAACAAAAAAAGAGTTCATGTGAACTCTTTTTTTGTTTTGGATTGTTGATTAAACTTTATTTATCGTCACTATAGTCTATTTGTTGTGCACGACTTGCACAAAATAGTTTGCGGTATATTTTACTTGCATTGTCTATATTTAATCTGTTGAGGACGTCTTGTTTGATTTCAGACATTATGCCTAGGCGGTGCATACTGATACAGCCATTGTGAGTGTAGAGTATGTGGTCGAGCACATCTATTTCATTTAGTATGCAACTGCTAAAAATTGTGGTAGTGAGACTTATGTCATTTCTTGAAAATTCCAATATCTCACTAGGATGATTATGATAAACTAGTATTCTGGCGCTCTTATTCTTTAGAACAAAGTTAGTTATATCTCGCATATTTACTTCGACTCGGTCAGCATTACCTGCGGCTATCATCTTGTAGGAAAGTACAGTATTTTTTGCGTTTAGACATACAATGTATAATTCTTCTACAACTGAATTACAAAATAGTTTACTGGCTAGTTCATAGCAATTGCCGACTGTCGTTAGTGTTTGAGTTTTATCTGATCTCGTGGCTTGGTATTCTTTAAAAATCTGTGGTAGGAATTTTAACATAATGGCGGTATGTTCGCCAACTCCATCAATTTCGACTAGACTATCATAAGGTGCATTTAATACACCATTGATACTGCCAAAGGTGTTTAGCAAAGTGTGCGCTAGAGCATTGGTATCGCCTTGAGGTTTTGAAAAGAAAAGCAAAAATTCTAACATTTCATGTTCGGTAAATGAATCGGTTCCGTTTTCTAGAAACTTTTGCTTCATGCGTTTGCGGTGATCTTTGTGTATGCTTACCTTCTTTTCATTTTTCTTTTGCATAAATTTATTATATATGATATCTTGAAAAAATACAACTATTTTTACAACTTTGATTATTCGCTTTACTTATTTTGTAAAATATGTTTTAATTGTGGTAGGGGGAAAGATAGATAATGAGTCTTTTGCGGCTACTAGTAGATTATATTGATGAAGAAGAGGAAATAGTGGAGAATAAAATGCCTATGTCGACACTTATCTCCATAATTGTCGCAAGCGCTGTCATATTACTATTATTTATAATGGTGCTGTGTATCATTTCTAGGTACAAGAAATTGAGTAAAATGCGAACTCGTACCGAAGACACTTTTATGTATATGGAAACATATATGAAAAACAGACATAAGATGATACCGCGCTTTGTAACATATGTGAAAAGAACGGGAGGCATAGAGGATAAATTTCTAGATGATGTAATAAATGCAAGAAATATTGCTGTACAAGTCAAGGCTCGTGACCAAAAAGTATTAGCCGAAGGGAATTTGCAAAGCAAATTGAATATACTATATAATCAGGTGCGTACAGTAGATAGTATTGAGCATGATGAAGCGTTTGAGGATTTTATGGCAGAGATGCGTACAGTTGAAAGTCAAGTGGCACGTACGCGTATATCTTACAATGAGGCTGTAACTGAATACAACGCACTTATGGATAAATGGTTGAGCCGTATGGTGAGTGTGATATTTGGATTTGAGTACGAAGAGACTTTTGAATACGAGGATACTGCACTGCCTAGTGAATATCATTTGTAAAATTTAATAAAGGGTGTACAGATGTATACCCTTTTTTTATTTTCAATTATGTGTGTAAAAATATTGACATAAGTATCAGTTTGTTATAAAATCATAATTATGGAAAATACTTTAGGAGCAAATATGAATTATACATTAATTACAGGTAGTACTGGTGGACTAGGTGGAGCGTATGCCATCGAATGCGCTAAAAGAGGGTATAATCTTTTTTTGACTGGGACTCGTAATGATAAATTAAAATTGAAGAAGGAAGAATTAATTAGAGAGTATCCGAGTATAAAGATAGAATATTTCGCATGTGATTTAACAAACGAAGATAATAGACGAGATATGTTGAAACACATCAATCAGATGGGTATTACGATAAATCGTATTATTTTAAATGCAGGTATTGACTTTGAGGGGCCGATATTAGAGAAATCACCAGACGAGATTATGCGGGTGGTTAAAGTTAATATTGAATCGACTATTCATTTGTTTCACATGGCACTACTGCAGAGAGTGCCAGATGAGAAATTTTATGTGCTAGTGGTTTCCTCATTGGCAGGATATTACGCGATGCCACAGAAAGCCATATATTCAAGCAGTAAAGCTATGCTAACGAATTTCTTTACTTCAATACATGAGGAGTTGAAAGATTATAATGTTAATGTGTCGATAGTGTGTCCAGGCGGTATGCCTACGACACAAGAGATGATTAATTCTATTAAGGCGCAGGGTGTTATGGGTAAGTGGAGTTCTACTCCAGTAGAAAAGGTTGCTAAAATGAGTTTGCATGCATTAGATAAAAATAAACTTATTACCATACCTGGTGGATTCAACAAATTGTTAAGAAGAATTAGCTTTCCGTTATCTAGGCGATTTGTGGCAAGTAAGATAAATAATAGATGGAAAAAAACTCGTAAAAAGGCGAAAGAATTGGGGAATTAGGAGGAAATTATGGATAAAAACGTTGTAATTTGTGTCTCATGGCCGTATGCTAATAACAACTTGCATTTAGGATATATAGCAAGTTCATTGTCGGGGGATATTCTGGCTAGATATCACAGAATGGCAGGAGATAATGTACTTTTGGTGTCTGGTGCTGATTCGCACGGCACAAAAATTGAACTTATTGCAAAGAAGGAAGGAATTAAACCAGAAGAAGTGGTAAAGCGTTATTACGACAACTTTGTCGAGGCGTTAGATGCATTTAATTTCTCGTTTGATAAGTTTGCATATACATATTCGGACTTTCACAAGAAACACTGTCAAGAACTGTTTACCCAAATGTGGAAGAACGGATATCTATATGAAAAGGTGGTAAAGAGACCGTATTGTTCTAAATGTGGTAAATTTGTGGCAGATACGGAAATTGAAATAACTTGTCCGGTATGTGGCAGGCGCACTAAGGCAGATAATTGTGATTGTGGTTATGTGCCAAATGAGAAAGATATAGAAGGCGCTACATGTCTTGTGTGTGGAGAACATACTAGCATGAAAGAGAATAAAGTTTTGGTGTTCAAACTCACTGCTTTTAAGGAGTTGCTCGAGAAAAATTTGAAAAAGTACGAAAACCAGTGGCGTCCAAATAGTGTCAACGAAACAGAAAAGTATCTAAAGGATTTAGTGGATAGAGATTTTTCAAGAGATTTGAATTGGGGCGTGGATATGCCAATTCCAGGATTTGAAGACAAGAAGGTCTGGGTTTGGTGGGAAGCCTTGCTTGGTTATGTGACTGATACCATGATGCTTGCAGATGAGAGAGGATTTGATTGGCGTGCTTTTTGGAAGACAGATGTGGAACCAGATAAAGAGAAGATTATATACATGTGCCACGCAAAAGATAATATACCATTTCACTCACTATTTTTCCCAGCAATGCTAGCGTCACTCGAAGATAATTGGGTTATCCCTGGGTATATGGTTAGTGCAGAGTATTTGCTGATGAACGATCAAAAAATATCTAAATCTCGTGGTGGGTTTGAGGCTCTTGAGTGGGCGAAAAAATACAATACAGATAGTTTGCGATATTATTTCGCAGCATATGGCCCAGAGAGAAAGGATTGTAATTTTAGTGAAGATTTATATGTAAATGTTCATAACACCGAAGTTGTAAATAAGATTGGTAATCTGGTAAATAGGACATTAAAATTTAAAGGTTTGGCTATATTGCCAGAAGGTAAGGTAGACGATGAGATAAAAGCCCTAGTAGAAAGAACCTATAAGGATGTCGCAAAATCAATATCAGATATAGAATTTAAAAAAGCTGTTGGACAGGTTATGGAACTTGTCGGTGAAGCAAACAGATATTATGATGAAAAGAAACCTTGGGTGCTTGCGAAGGAAGAAGATAAAACTGCGTTTGGTGATGTAATTTTTACTTGCGCATACATTATCGCCAACCTTGGCAATTTGCTGGAACCATTTATGCCTGCATCTGCAAAGAAGATAAGGGAAATATTTGGGAATACGGCTTACACATGGAAGGTAACAGATATTAAAGGTGGTATTTCACTTGAAAATATTATGCCACTTTTCGAGAGAGTATAATGAAAAAGAATAATGTGGCAAAGGAACTCATATCGCTTAAGATAAACGCTAATCGCATTAGTTGGGGCGAAACGGGCGCAAAGGGAAAATTTTCGCAAAAACTAGATATTTTATTCCTCATCGGTGAATGTGAAATGCATTCGCCAAGGAATATTATGCGGGAACTTGTAATGGCCAAAAGTAATGTTGCACTTATCTGTAATAGTTTGTGTGCCAGCGGTTATCTCGTAAAGCGCAATGCTGGAACAAATAAAAAGGAAATAGGTTACTATATTACGAAATCTGGGTCGCAGTATCTAAGTAGTAGGTTAGAGGATATAGAAAAAATGCTCGGCAATATTTCTGCCGATACGCTTGAAAAGGTTAATGAAAAATTATGGGGAGTAAATTAAAATGAGAATATATAACGACTTAACCAAGAAAAAAGAGGAATTCACACCTTTAAATGATGGTGAGGTCAAAATGTACGCGTGCGGTATCACAACATCTGGTGAGGCACATATTGGACACGCGTTGCAGGCAATGGTCTTCGATATAATGCGTAAGTTCATGGAAAAGCAAGGTTATAATGTGAGATATGCGCGAAATTATACTGATGTTGATGATAAAATTATTGCTCGTGCAAATGAACTTGGCGTTGATGCTATGGATTATGCAAAAGATATGATGAGGAAGATAGACAAGTCGCTTGCAGAACTTGGAGTGGATGAGCCAACTTATTTACTCAAAGCAACTGACAATATAGATAACATTATAGGCTTTGTGAACAAATTAATAGAAAAAGGTTATGCATATGCAACACCGGAGGGCGATGTGTATTATGACGTGGCAAAGTTTGCTCGATATGGTAAATTGTCTGGGCGCAATCTTGATGATGTCAAGACGGGTACAAGGGTGGAAATTGAAGATAACAAACACAATCCGTTAGACTTTGCCCTTTGGAAATCGGCTAAACCTGGCGAAATATATTGGCAGTCGCCTTGGGGAAGGGGTAGACCTGGTTGGCATATTGAATGTTCGGCAATGAATTTGGCGACTTTTGGCGAGCAGATAGATATACATGGTGGGGGGCGAGACCTTCTCTTTCCGCACCATGAAAATGAAGTGGCGCAAACTGAGGCTCTAACAGGTAAACCTTTTGCGAAATATTGGGTTCATAATGGGCTTGTGAAAGTCAATGGGCAGAAGATGAGTAAAAGCCTTGGCAACAGCATACTGCTACGAGATATACTTGAGCAATATGATAATGAAGTCATTAGATTTGCTGTGTTGCAGACTAATTATCGTAATGATATCAACATCACAGATAATTTATTTAGTGACGCAGAGAAACATATGGTACATTTTTACGAAATACTAAAGCAGGTAGATATGTTGAATACAGGCAGAGATGCGACAATTAACAAGCAGATAGATGCGGAATTTGATGAGGCAATGAGTGACGATTTTAATATGGCGGTGGCTATTGCAAACCTATTTAAATATTTTAAGGTTATAAAGCAAAATTTGACAACAAATCCACAACAGTCGATTCATGATGCGAACGCGATTCGTTATTCATATTCGTTGCTTGGGCTATTCAAAAAAACGCCGGATGAGTTTTTGGCAAAAATCGAAGCGGATATTCCTGCCGATGTGAAAAAACTTGCGGATGACAGGCTTGATGCAAAACGTGCAAAGAATTATGCCTTGGCTGATGAACTCAGAGCAAATATTGAGGATTTGGGTTACGAGATACAAGATCGCAAAGATGGGTATGAAATTATTAAAAAATAATGTTGGCAAGTTACCAACATTTTTTGTTCTAATTTGGATTGTTAAGCATACAATATCTTAGGAGATTGTATGGAATTTAAAAAAACGAACAAACTTACTAATGGGAAAAATATAGTGGAACAAACTTTACCAAGCAACATTATTCTAAATGATAGAAAAAATTTAAATGTGACTGGCGTTTTAGAATTATACAGTTCGGGTGAAACTGAAATAAAGTTAAAGACTGGTCTTGGTAACCTTAAAATTACAGGTGCAAATTTAAAACCTGAAAGATTAGATTTGGAGGCTGGAGTTCTTGATGTGAGTGGGGATGTAGACTCTATATTATACTATGGTGTAGGAACTAGTAAATCTTTCCTAAAGAGGATTTTTAAATAGTGACAGTCGGTCTGTTTACGGGAGTTGTGTTTTTGTGGCTTATAGTTGCCGGTATTGTTTTGGGTGTAGTGTATGAGTGCGGACTTGTGCTTCGCAGTCTCATGGGATTAAATCGTGTAGTCACAATTATTGTGGATCTTATAGTATTTTTATTTGCGGGCGTCTGTTTCTTTTTTACAGTCTATTATGTAAATGATGGGATTATTGCGCTCTATGAACTTGTTGGTTTTGCTATAGGTTTTACATTAGAAAGATTAAGTATAGGAAAAATGCTTGCCAACACTTTGTTTTTTGTTTATAATATTCTTACTAGATTAGTTAGATTTTTGAAAAAACGGTCTAGAGTATTTAGATTTATAACGAGGTGAGTTATGGTGGATAGTGCACTCAGTGCTCGAATTAAAAAATTGACTATCATTGCTACACTGATTCTTTTGGTGCTTATCGCAATTATTGTGATTGAGTATGTAAGACTAGGGAATCTTCGTGCTGAAGCGAAACGTTTAGAAGAAGCTCGTGTAAAGTACGAACAGCAGATTGAAGAACTGGAACAAGGTAATAAAGAGCGTGCTACACGTAGTTTCGTCGAGCAATATGCTCGAGACGAAATGGGATTAATTAAGAAAGGCGAGACAAAATATATATTCAAATAAATTTTTTAAATACCTTGACAAGATGATTGTAATATAGTATACTTTGTCTTGTCAATTTATCGCGGGGTAGAGCAGCCCGGAAGCTCGTTGGGCTCATAACCCAAAGGTCGTTGGTTCAAATCCAGCCCCCGCAACCACGGAATGAGCAACTGCTCAACTTGAGAAGTCACGGATATCGTGGCTTCTTTTTTTGGTGTTATGCTCATTGCTTCTTCGCGACAAACGAAAATCTAGTGATTTTGCACGAGTTAAATAAGATAAAAAAACGGACTAAAAAGTCCGTTCTTTTTTGGTGACCCCGACGGGAATCGAACCCATGATACCGCCGTGAAAGGGCGATGTCTTAACCTCTTGACCACGGGGCCACGCTTGGTAGCGGCATGTGGATTTGAACCACAGACCTACCGGGTATGAACCGGGCGCTCTAGCCAACTGAGCTATGCCGCCACACACAAGTGTTTAAATTATACTTGATAAAAACATTTTTGTCAATAAATTTAGATAAAAAGTTTACAATATTTGTGTGTATGATATTTGTCTCGTGTGAGCGTGGGGGCTTTTTGTTAGTTCTAATCGACACTTTATGTGGAATTTGGTTGTGTTTTATATTCTGTTGTGGTATAATCAAATCTTGCAGGGGGATATATGCCACAAGAAAAAGATTTTCATGTAATGCTAGGTGAGACGATAAAATATTGTCAGTGTATAGAGCATGATATCAAGATGATATATGCTGGTATGCGAGGAGGCGATATACGTGCTAACATGATATCCATAGAACGTGAAACACTTGGTTCAGCTGTTACGCTACTCAAAGAAATGGATAATCAACGCAGTCGACCATATTTTTCGTATTCGGATTATGGAACGTTATTTGGCATTACGAGGATTCGTAATTACTGGGCACATCAAGGATATGTAGATTATATTTATCAGCCCCGAGAGACTGTTGGGCGCAAGTTTGAATTGCAATTTCAAAAGTTAACAGCGGACCATGACCAGATGAAGAAAATGCATGAAATAACTGAAAATGTACGTCTCGAATTTTTTAAATCAAAAGCATAGAGGGAAGATTTATGGACATAGTAGAACAATTATCAAAAGAATTTAATTTAAAAGAGGAGTATTCGCGTAATATCGTAAATCTAATAGATGAGGGGAATACGATACCATTTATTGCGCGTTATAGAAAAGAGGCTCATGGTGCTTGTGATGACCAAGTGTTACGTGAATTTGCTGATAGGCTAAATTATTTAAGAAATCTTAATAAAGAAAAAGAGAAAGTAGAAAAGACTATCAAAGAGCAAGAGAAGTGGACTCCTGAGATAGAAAAAGCGCTAAATGAAGCGTTGACACTGGCAGAAGTGGAAGATATATACAGACCATATAAGCCAAAGCGTAAGACTAGGGCGACTATCGCGATAGCGAAGGGGCTCGAGCCACTGGCGAACATTATATTCGAGCAGAAGAC
>Ga0265299_10003346_pt1 | contig 15734 bp, 25 predicted proteins | sample AusTroGonzalo_MG_4_FD_193485 | JGI IMG/M metagenome (GOLD analysis project Ga0265299, IMG submission 193485) | Bovine rumen microbial communities from tropical cattle in Woodstock, Queensland, Australia - Gonzalo_02 | ecosystem: Host-associated > Mammals > Digestive system > Stomach > Rumen ... | reverse complement strand
TTAGAAGTGGACGAAAGACTTAACAAGTTGGAGAAAAAGAAATGATAACGATTAAAAGCCCACGATATAGAGATAGAACTGTATTATTAGCAAGATACAGATTACCTTGTGGACAAGACATAAAAGTAAAGATTACAGAGGGTGCTTATAAAGGTATTTATAATGTACCTAATAAAGTAATTTGCCAAAGTCCTATTGAGGGTATGGAAACAAAACAAGGTAAAATAATAGCAATGAGAGCAATACCTCTTGATGCTATGGAAAGGGTTGACTAAATGAAATTACGAAATAAACAGACGAGTGAGATAAGACCAGCAGAAGCAAGAGAAGATGGTATTTATCTATATGATGAAACAACCGAACAATGGTATAAGTATGAGTTAGACCTCTTAGCAAAGTGGTGGGAATATTACGAAGAACCGAAAGAGTATTGGTATATAGCAGAGTTATGTGCAGGGTTGCAGAGAAAGCAAGATACAGATAATGGAGAAGATAGATTTAACAAGCAAATCGGTAACTACTTTGAAACCAAAGAAGAAGCCGAGAAAGCAGTAAAAAAACTCGAGGCTTGGAAACGGCTGAAAGATAAAGGGTTTAGGTTTGGTGGATACGAGATAATTGAAGGTAATATACATTTTATTATAGATTTAAGACCTCTTACGCCCGATGATTTATTCCCAGACCTAGACTTGTTGTTTTCACAGGAGGACGACTAATGGAAGTATGGAAAAAAGGTTGTAGTCAGAGCAACATAACAAGGGTTGTCTTGGGCAAGAGAAAGAAAGCTGGAGGTCTAAGATGGGCATATAATTTCGGAGGTGAAGAATGAGTAGAACAATAAAATTCAGAGTGTGGGATATTCCGAACCAATGCTGGTCAGATTTATTTCATGCTATAACTGAGGATGGTGCATTGTGGCATTTCCCAAATAGTGGACTTGCTGAAAGGGATGACCCAGAGCAATATACTGCCGAACAATACACAGGACTCAAAGATACAAATGGCAAAGAGATATATGAGGGAGATATAGTTAAAGGAAGATGGTGGAGAGCAAAGAACGCAAGGCTGGATACTGATGGAGAAATCAAATTCAATGATGGATGGTTCTATATTAAAGATGACCCTGACGGACAGGATAGACTTGGCGTGCCAATTCATAACTGCTACAACTTGGAGATTATTGGGAACATCCACGAAAACCCAGAGCTGATAGGAGGGAAAAAATGAAAACAACTAAACAACTTCAAAGATGGTTTAATGCGCTCTCACTAGACGATAGGTTGCAAGTTCAAAAGTTTGTGTTAATATTGTATTGTATAGGAGAAGATATATGGACGAGGACAGAAAACTGAATAAATTTGGTAGGCACAATGATGGCAGGTCTAAATTGCCAGAGTACAAGACATGGAAGAATATGAGGAATCGGTGCTATAACCACAACAATAAGAAATTCGGAAGATATGGCGGACGAGGGATATGCGTATGCAAGAGGTGGGATGATTTCTGGGCATTTTATCATGATATGGGAGAAAAACCTCAAGGAATGACACTCGATAGGATTGATGTGAACGGAAATTACGAGCCAGACAATTGTAGATGGGCAGACATTAAGACGCAAAACAATAACAGAACTACTACTATAAAAGTAAAGATTGGAGATAAGGTAAAATCTGTCAAAGAGTGGGCGGATATATATGGTATTTCCGACCTAACTGTCCGAGATAGATTTTATCGAGGATGGGATATTGTGAAAGCATTAACTACACCAGCAGGGAGATATTATGGGAAGGGAAAAACAAAACGCTAACTTGATTCCAGCCTCTGACCCAAAAGGCCACAAGCTCACAGTCGAAGAGCAGTCGATGGGGGGGAAAATTTCTGCCGAGAAAAAGGCAAAAAGAAAAGAGCGTGGCGAAATGTGGCGAGAGTTTGTCAATACTGTGGTCACTAACGAGGAAATGCTCCAAACACTGAAAGAATTAGGTATTGATGAGGATAGCCCTACCTACGAGCAATATATAAGAGCAAAAGTGATGAAGGAGCTACTAGAAAATGCCGATATACAGGATTTGCAAAAACTTGACGATGAATTATACGGGCCGATAGTTCAAAAGCAAAAGATTGAATCAGTAATAACAGCACCGAAGCCACTTGTAGATTTAACAAACCGCACCAAGAATGGTGAATAGTGTGTTATAATAAAATCACCAACAGAACGAAAAACCACCTAAAACTGCGAGGGTGGTTTTTTGTGTTATAATAAACCTATGAACAACGAAGAACCTTTTGCCAACCTTTATTACTTTCGTGTTATTAGTCGGATAGGCGGCACAGAACAATTTTTATATGAGTTAGCCAAAAAATATCATAAATACGATTTAACCGTAATGTATGATGATGGCGACTTTGAGCAAATAATGCGATTAAGAAAACTTGTTAGATGTATCCACCGTGAACCCGGTAGGAAATATTATGCGAAGAAAGCTTTTTACAATTTCAATATTGAGGCTATTGAACAGATTGAAGCCGACGAGCATATTTTTATATGCCATGCTGTATATCAAGAGTTACAATTTGAGCCACCGATTGACCATCCAAAGTTGACAAAAATATTGGGGGTTAGCAAGTACGCCGAAGAACGAATCAAATTGCAGGAGAGCGTGCAAGGAGTAGATAAACCCGTCATACAGTGTTATAATCCCATCACCCTTGAAAAACCTGATAAGGTAGTGCGTATTGTATCAGCTTGCCGGTTGGAAGATAAAACTAAAGGGGGTGAAAGAACGCTAAAGTTAATTGAGGCACTAGACCGCTATTGTGAACGCACGGGCAGGCATTATATATGGACTATTTTTACCAACAGTGTGCGAGGTGATATTGAATCTCCTAACGTAGCTATTATGAAGCCACGGGTAGATGTCAGACCATATATAGCGGATAGTGATTGGCTTGTGCAGGTCAGTAATAATATGGAAACCTATTGTTATTCTATTAATGAGGCACTGGGATATGGTGTCAGAATAGTGAGGACCCCTTTAACAGTGGCCAAAGAGCTTAAAATCCCAAAACAAGCCGAGTTGGTATTAGATTGGGATTGTGGAAATGTAGATGAAATAGCTGAAAAGATATTTGAACCTAAACAAGAATTCGCCTACAATCCACCTAAAGACGGCTGGAACAAGCTTTTAGTCAATGAGCCGAGTAAATATGCCTTTAATCATGAAAAGGTGCTTATAAAGCCAATACGTGCGTATTACGATTTAGAATTACAACGGCATGTATCTGCATGGACAGCACCTTGGGAAGTTAGCGAAGAAAGAGCGAGAGAGTTGGTGCGTAAGAAGCTAGTGCGTGTGATATAATAAAAGAAATTAAGCGAAAGGAAAATATGCCAGTTCATGCAGTTAGAAGCGCAGGGGGAAAAATAATCGGTTGGCAATTCGGAACAACCGGTAAAATATACAAAACTAAAGCCGAAGCCGAAGAACAAGAGCGAGCTATTAGAGCTGCAGGATGGAAAGGCGATGGAACAAATAGCCTTAACAACAGCGACTCGTAGAATTAGAGAAACTTTAGAAGAGCATACGTTTTATAAGGTCATTCAAGGAGGAATGTCCAGCTCTAAAACATTCTCTATTATGATTTTATTAGTAGGATATGCTGAAAGCTACCCTAATTCTTTGATAACTGTAGCCGGTATGACTTATAATCATCTTGCCACTGGCACTATGCGTGATTTTAAGAAGATTATGAAAGGAACAAACCGGTGGGATGATGCCAGCTTTAATAAATCCGCAAAAATATATTCTTTTCCTAATGGTTCACAAATTGAATTTTTATCATGCGATAATATGACCTCCCGAGGTCCAAGACGTGATGTATTATTTGTTAATGAAGCCAATGGGATAAACTATGAAACCTTTGACCAATTAGCTGGACGCACTAGAGATTTTGTCATTTTGGATTATAACCCGAGCGCCAAATTTTGGGCGCATGAAGAACTTGTGGAAAAACAACCGGAACGAACATCGTTTATTGTGCTCACTTACAACGAAAACGAAGCCTTAAGCCAACAAGAGCGAGAAAACATAGAAAGCCGGAAACCGAAAGAGGGTGAAGAACCGAGTAATTGGTGGGTTGTTTATGGATTAGGGCAAATAGGCTCGCTTGAGGGCAATATATACCAAGGTTGGATAGCAGAAGATAAGAAACCAGATGGATTTATTTTGAAGCGTAGAGGAGTAGATTTTGGTTTTTCTAATGACCCTACTGCTGTGGTAGATGTCTACGAAAACGAGAATAAAGAAATATTCGTAGAAACTATGATTTATGAAAAAGGTTTATTAACACCAGAATTGATAGCAAAAATGGAAAAATTAGAACCTACTTTGGCTGTATGTGATAATGCTAGACCAGAGATAATAGCTGAGATGAAACGCTCAGGGTTAAGAGCCATAGCCTGCGATAAAACGGCCGGTGAGAAAATGAACGGCAAGCGCTACAATATTGAGCTAGTCCAGAGAAGAATAGTGCATTATTTAAAATCTGACCAAGATTTAGAAAGAGAATATTTGTCATATGCGTGGAGAAAAAAGCGTTCTACTGGGGAATATTTAGACGAGCCAGAAGATGGCAATGACCACGATTTAGATGCGTTGTCCTATGCTATAAGAGATATGGCAAGACATAGAATAGAGTTTTGACATTATATCTTTGGTGTGATACAATAAGATATATGAAAGTAATAATAATAAGCGACACAAAACAACAATTTAACGGTAAAAATTATTGGAAAGATAAAAGCTCAGGTTATTATAAAAACGCACAAGTAAAACCTCACTCATTACATAGGCAAGTGTGGATATACCATAATGGAAAAATCCCATCAGGATTATTGATTGACCATATAGATAGGAATAAGGACAATAATCAGATTGAGAATTTGCGTTTAGCAACTCAATCAGAAAATAATAAGAATGTCTCAAAAGAAACTATGGAGAAACGCAGACAGAATATGGCTAAAGCTTCTGAAAAGGCAAAAGAATGGCATAAATCGGAAAAAGGTAGAGAATGGCATATAAGACATGGCATTGAAGCGTATAAAAAACGAAAAGCTATTGAAAAAGTATGCGCTCATTGTGGAAAGGTATATTACACTACTAAATATGATGAAAAAGCTAGGTTTTGTGGGCAAAATTGCAAAATGAAAGCTCGTAGGCGTAGATTGGCGGGATTGCCAGAAAATACTGAAAAAATATAAAAACCTATTGACTTTTTATAGCACTTGTGCTAATATGGATACATAAACAAAGGAAACAAAAATGAAAACAAAAATAATAATCGCCACAATACTAGCTATAATTGCCATAGCTTTTTATAATCATCATAAAGACACAGAGCGTGCATTATATGCACAAACTCATAACTGCACTTGGATTATACAAGGTTCGCATGATATTTGCAAATAATGTGCTATAATTGAATTATAGTAAACAGGAGCAAAGAGCATGCTACACTTTAATGGGCTTGAGCCAATAGACTTCAAAGGGAAGTTGTGCGAGCCTAAAATGGATACGGAGAAAAAACTCCGTCTATCACAAGCAAAATTCACAACTGCGGAAGAAATTCGGGAGGCTGATGGCATATTGGCTTCTTGTTTTGATAGCGAGTATGCCAAGCAGTTTATCCGTGAAAAGTTAAGTGCCGATGATAAAATGGTGCTTAAGACCTATTTATGCAACGGTGAAACTGGGCTGAATCGTTTATCTACTGCCACAGATGGAGCTATTGAAAAATACTTAACACGCGCGCTAGATAAGGACGGCAACGATGACTAAAGAGCTTATTTGTGTGTATCAAGATTGCGTGATGTGCGGTGATAGAGGTAAAAAACTAAAACAGATTATAGAAACAAACAATTTGCAAGTAAGGAAAGTATCATTTGCCAGTGATGAAGGCAATAATCTAATTCATACTGCCATATTTGAGCACAATATTAGCACTATGCCATTTTTTACTGATGGGAAGAAGTTTTCTACAAAGATTGAAGATTTTAATGGACAATCCACAAAAAAAGTCCCCGTTATTACGAAAAAATCAAAATCCGTAAAAACGGGTGGAAAGGGAAATAAAAAATGAGATTTATTGATAGAATAAAAGACGCAACGAAAAGAAAAAAAGCACGAGATTTTGCGCAAGAGTTGTCCAATCAATTCTTTTTAAGCCCAATCTGCTCTGATTATGAGAATCTTTTTGCGCAAGTGCGACCTTTAATTGATGAAATGAAATGTATTATGCCTTATGGTGTAACGGATAGAGGCACGAGGCTTGCACCAGCGAAAACACCAGAACTTGAATGGTTGAAAAATCCTAATGATGAGATGGGCTGGAGTGAATTTGCCGATTTAATGTTTGCCACTTGGCTTACTGAAGATGAGCTGGACATTCATCTATGGCGTGATGAGCGTGGTAGGGTGATTGGCTACACCATTATTCCGCCGGAATGTAGGATTTACCTTGGCTATGGGAAGTGGGAATGGCAAGTAATGACTACTGAGGGTATTCAAATTTTAGATGAAGACCAAGTCATGCGTTTGCGATACAGCCGAAGCCCACGCAATATACAAAAAGGTGTATCGCCAGCTTCTGCTGTTAGAGTATGGGCGCAGATTGATGACCTAATTTCACAATATCAGAGGGCATATTTTGAGAATGGTGCTATACCTGCAACCATCACCTTTATTACTGCCAGTTCGTATGAAAAGTATGACCAAACCCGCAAGGAATTAGAGCATAAACTTAAAGGAGTGCATAACAAGAATAAAACCATCTACGCATGGCGACAATTTGACAATGATACTGGAAACAGTGTCGACCAGATTGAAGTTAAGACTATTCAGGGAAACAACAGCACACTAGCCATTAAAGAAATCGTGGATATTGTAAACGATAGACTAAATAAGTCTATTGGCGTATCTAACTTTATTCTTGGCGATGATTCAAGTGCAAAATATGATAATGCTGAGCTTAGCGACCACCAGTTTACGAGGAGGAGAGTTTACCCTGCGTTAGTTAGCTTTTGGAATCAATTCCAGCATGAATTAGAGCGATTGCAGGGCGGTTTAGGCTATGCCATCAGTTTTGATTTAGAAATACCAGAATTAACTGAAAGAACTAAAGCCAAGGCTGAAATTGCTAGAATTAGAGCCGAATCGTTGGTGAATATTATCAGTGCTGGTGCTACTGGTGCAAGCGCAGTTAAGGCGCTGGGGTTGCCTGAATGTTGGCAAAGTGCCGCTAACGACATTTATGCCAAGGGATTAGCTGGAGAATTGTTATCGCCTATCTCTATTGACTATGAGAAGCCCAAAGCAGTAGAGGCGACTATTGATAAAGCAGAGGAAAATGAAAAAAAGGCTGATGTAATGCATGGCCATAATTGCACCTGCCATAAAGACAAATTGCCACCTATGAGCAAAGAAGAAAAAGAATTGTATGAAATGCTTGTAGAACTTGGCGAGTATTTTATTGAAGATAAAGCCGTAGCGATGGACGAAGTAATTGCCAAAATGACCGAGCTATTGGAAGCCGACGCTAAAGATGGAGCTATTGAGGGAACTAAAGGTTTACAAATGTTGGCTGATAAAGAAATAGCCAACGAATTGTTGAAAACAATCAGTAATGGCGAGGTGTATGTTAGCGATGGGTTAAAATCCCGAATTGCTAACAGAGCTACACTATTAGCTAATGGCTACGCAGACTATACGAAAAAAGTGATTGAGAATGCTTTAAGCACGGCACAAGACCTCACTAAAAACGAACGGAAAGCGTTGCTTGAGCAAGCTCTTCCAAGAGAGCGTGCAGAGCTAATTGCGAGGAATGAAACGCTATATGCGATACGCAGTGGAAGACTTGAACAAGACCAAACACTAGCTGAAAAATATGGCTTGAATGTTCGGCTTGTATGGCGCACATCTGGGGATAGTGATGTTTGCGATGTGTGTGCAGCTATGGAAGGCGAAACGGTAGAACTGGGCAAAGCGTTTAATGATACCGTAGAATTAGCAGATGGTGAAACTGTTACTTGGGAACACTCTAGTTGGAATGATGGGGGTAGGATTCCAGACGCACACCCGAATTGCCGGTGTTACTTTGATGAGGAGCTTTACTAATGGGAGCAATAAAAATTAGATGTCCTAAATGTGGCTGGATTTTAGGTGATACCGATAAAAGCGTAGATTGTGTGCTGAATTGCCCGAAATGTAACGCTGTAAAAGTGAAAATGAAAGTTGTAACATTCTCACAATATAATGATTTAATAAGAAAGGAAGAAAACAATGGCTAATCCAAACAATGCAGTTGGAACAAACGGCGCATTCGGCGGTAGAACCTCTGTCAATGCGTTCAATGATAACTTAGCGGCTTACACTGCCGGTATAATGAGCGGATGGGAATGTTCACCGGACTCCGGGCTTACTGTGGTTCTAGGTGGCGATGGCAACACTAGAGATGTGGCGGTTGCTGAAGATAATGCCGGGAATAAAACTACAGTTAATAATATCAGCGGTTCACCTATTTCCGTAACCGTAAATCCTGCGCCAAATTCTAATTCACGGATTGATTCTATCGTAGCATATGTAGATAATCCACCGACCGGAACGGCTACAGCTACGGACAACTATGGGGCTTGTAGTTTAATTGTGGTATCCGGCACGGTATCATCTACCCCTAGTGCTCCAAACGACAGCACTATCCGCACAGCTATCACGGCTGATGGTGGGAGTGGAACTACAGCTTATTATGTTGTATTGGCTAATGTAACCGTGGATAGTGGAACAACGGATTTAACTGCAGATGATATTGTATCCGGGGGAAATGCTGGTATTGGGTCGCAGAATATTGATTTTACGACATTAGAAGGCACAAATGTGATTAGGTTCGGGAATGTCAAAATTATGTGGGGCAGGGTAACAATTCAAAGTGTACCATCCAGCCAAGACAAAACTATAAGTATCACATTCCCAGAAGCGTTTGAGAATGTTCCGAGAGTTGTTGTTACCTGTGCAGGATGGATTGCTATTCGTGCTGTATTCGCAAATGGAACTTCTAAAACAGGTACGCAGATAGGCTGTATGCAAACACAGGGTAGCACATTGGATGTGAATCTTGATTGGGTAGCAATAGGCTAACCGCCTATTCTGACAAGGTTTAGATTTGTTCTATTTTCATCAACATTTTTCTTCAAATGAAGACCGGGAGTGCCTCTATCATCTGGAGTAATCAAAGTGCAAAATGCAAAAATTAACCATTCGCCAGCGTTGTTTGATATTATAGAAAAAACACAATCTGATACATATACGCTAAATACAGATATATCTTCAAGTCCTAGTAGTCGTTCTAGGTGGATTGCTATAAAACTCGGTACTGCTGTTGAAGTAGATTAAACAGTTGGAGTAACCCACTTGCCCGGAATAAAGTAACAGTTTGTTTCCGTAGCAGACAGTCCAGATACAACATCTCCAACATCAATAGGTAACATTATTTGTCCTCTGCTTGCTCTTGCATTGTTTGGATTAGGTGCTTCAGTAGTGTCTGAAAAGACAATTTTATTGTTTATTTTTATTTGTGCAGTATATGCTCCGGAAGTACTGTAACCATAATAGTGTGCCACAATCCACCCAGTTTTTACAGCAGTATAAGAACTTATTTTACCTAAACTTGTCTGATTAGAGTAATCCGGCATCCATATTTTTAATGTCGTAAAATCAATATTAGCCGACTTGTGCTATAATATAATTATTAATAATTAACAAGGAGTAATTATGTCTAAAGGTAAAATAATAACCTTTGTCGGCTTAATCATCATAGCCATTGTGTCAACGATTTTAGGGGTGTCGTTGAACGTGCATGTAGATGATGAAGTATTAGAGGCTGTGATTGAATATAGTGAAGAATCAATACCGGCTACCATAACAATCAGTGATTCTAAGATTGAGGGAGTAGAAACTGGTCAAGGAGAAGTGGGAGAAGAAGCTACTGTTGAAACAGTAGATGGCGATTCTGTGCCTACTGTAGAGGCTGTTGAAGCTAACGGACCAGTAACAGAGGTGAATAATGAAGAATGCCCTGAAGGTGAAGAATGTGGTAGAGGGGCTACTTATCCACAACTTAATATCTCATCACCGGAAGCTTTCGCGAATGATACATTGGGAAAATGTATTGACGTAGATGGCTATTATGGCGCCCAGTGCTGGGATTTGATGGCCGCTTTTTGGTATAACTATACTGGACGGACTTTATCCACTTGTGGAACCGGAGCCGCTAAAGGTGCAATTGCAGATGGGTGTTGGCAAATAAATGCCGGTGACGAGTTCACAATGATTTGGGATAGAACAAAAATACAAGCTGGTGATATTGCGTTTTATAGCACTGGGACTTGGGGTCATACTGGTATGGCTATGGGGTCATTTAATAACGGTTATTTCACGCTTTTAGGACAAAATCAAGGTGGAAAGGCTTGCGCTGGTGGTGGCTCTGCTACGAATATAATCAACTTATCTACTCGTGATTTTATCGGTGCATTCCGTCCTAATATTTATATTAAGCCCGAACCAGCACCTGAACCGGAACCAGAACCAGCACCAGTGGTAGATTTATGCAAAGTGCGTGAAGTAGTAAAAGGCGACACTTTGGGAAAAATAATGCAAGAATGCACAGGCGAGGTGAAATGGGGAGAAGCGATGAACGAATATGCTCGCCACTGGTATTCCTTAAAATTTAAGAAGTATTTAACAGTTTATGATGGATGGGCTTCAGTCAACGGCGTGGGGCTGTTTGCAGGCGATACGATAGAATATCACGCTAATTAGTTTGCTCTTTTCGCACCTTAACCCCCCTTAAATAATTTTCAAATTCTCACACACCAATAAACTCAGAGACATAAAAATATCTTCCAACTTATATACCACCAGCCAAAGGAAAGAGCGAGGCTGGTGGTTCTAAAATCGTGAGTGCTGGACTAAGAGCGCCGTAGTCCAGCCCCTACGGTTTTAGCCCGTAGAAGCACCTTAAAACTCGCATAATAGCCAAAGGGGGTGATTATATGGCTAAGAAGAAAAAGAAGCGTCAGAAGCGCAATACAAAGCCTAGACGGGTAAATTATAATGGAGTTGATAAACACCATATATGCTGGACTAGACGGAGTTGGAATAGTGGCTATGTGATGGAATTAAGACTGCACCCATATTGTGTGGTGCTTATTCCTAGGGATACACTTCATCACCTTATACACTCTGAAATGAAGTGCATACCGCCACCTAGTAACCGTAATGCCAAAACTGCGTTATTCCACTTGAATATTTTATCCCAAGCAGGGGCCATAAGTTATGATGACCCTATTGAAAAAAGGCTTAAAATACTGATTGCGTTGTTTGATTGTATAGAACAACCTACTGCTGACGCATTTAGAGAACAATTAAGAATTGTATGCGAGTATAAAAACCCCCTTTAATTAGGGGGTTTACTTTTATTTTTTTATTTAATGTCGTAAAATGTTGTTTTTTAGACTTTTGTGCTATAATTAAAATATGAAGTTCTACGATGCACAAGTGCTTAAAGACGCTAAAAGCTCGGAAGAGCGTCGTTTTCGGAACATTCTTGCTAATTCTGGACAAATTATGGAATCGGGGGAGGTTCGCGATTTAGCGAACTTGTATGTTATGGGCAGAGATGGCAAGCTAGTTGCGATTAAGGCACTAAACACCAACCCAGATAAACAAACCGAGGAATATACCGTCAAGGCACAAGCCGACCACGGTGAAATTGTAGATGGTGAACTAGTTGACACCATTGAAAAACAATTTGGTTCGTGCAAAGTGTGGTTAGAAGAAGATGGCTTGCACGCACGAATGTATTTTGCAAATGATGACCGTTTAGCCGACCATGCTTGGGCTATATCAGAAGACGCTAGTTATTCTACTGGTATTGACTGGTATCCTGATGGTTATTATGGTGCTGGACAAGAAATTGATGAGCCTATTGGAATTTTACGGGAGATTTCAATGGTATTGACTGGTAACGACCCCCGTGCTAAAACTATTGACCATAAAGAAGTGGAAGCGACAAGGGCTATGGGTAGCGAAGTTGTGGAAACTGAAGATGGTAATATCAACTCTAATAAAGGAGAAGAAATGGGTAAAACCAAAGATGAACTCACTCCAGATGAAAATGGAGCGATGAAGCAAAGGTTAGCCGAAGATGTGGTTAGCAAGCTTGCTGAAATCGTGGACGAGTTTACTACTAAAGCTCCGGAAAGTGAAACCGAACCGACTGCTCGCGATGAAAAAGACGAAGTTAAAGAGGTGGAGGAAGAAACTAAGGACGCTGAAGAAACCGCAGAAGCTCCTGCTGAAGCTCCGGCTAAAAAGAAAGATACTGTGGTGCATAATATTAACATTTATACGAGGGACAAAGTCGTGAAAAACGAAACTCCAGTTGTATCCAAGGATGCAAAAGCAGAGGCTAAGAACTTCCGTGCGAATGCCATTCGGGACGCTTTGAAAGCCTCAAATTTCAAGTTTGACTCTACTTTTGAAAGAGTCTTTGCCGAAAAGACCAAAGACGCTGTTACTGGTCTTGGCACTCCGCTCAACATTACCAATATGTTTAGCGAGATGATGGAACACAATGATGGAATTTTGAGCTACATTTTCCACATTGGCGGTGCTAATGGTCGTGGTATTCGTAACAACGCTTTAGCTGGCACTGCTGACTATGGCAACGAAGCACAAGGTCATAAGAAAGGCGACAACAAGGTTGACCAGACTATCACTGACACCATTCGTGTTGCCTATGACAAGATGATTTACAAGAGCCTCGCTCTTGACGCGATGGAAATCTACGAGAATCCAGAACTCATTGAATTCCGTTCTCGTGAATTACTTGACCAGATTCTATTATCGATTGAAAGAGCTATCTTTATTGGTGATGGTCGTTCTGCGCCTAGTGGCAGTGACCCTGACCTACGGATGTTTGATTCAAGCACCAATACTGGTCTATTCCCAATCAGCGCAGACTGTGCCGCTCAGAGTGGCTATGGTTCGCTTGTAGCTACCACTTATAGTGTAAACGCTGGCGACAACCTCTATGATGGTGTTGTAGGCGCAAGACAGTGGATTCGCTCTGAAGGCGAGCAGATTCTCGTTGTAAAGCCGTCTGTATTGACTGCCGCTTTCCAAGCACGAATCTACAACCGCTACCTCATTGAGCCGGGTGCTTCTGCTGAAGACATCTTCCGTGTTGCACGGGTGTTCGCACCTATGTGGATGGAATATGATAACACTAACGACGCTTACTTGCTCGTTAAGAATGGTTACACCACCACTGGTGAGAGGAACCCCCGTGTGTATCCGTTCTTTGATGTTCACACCAACCAGAACATTCTGTTGAACGAAATGCCAATTGCTGGAACTTTGACCAAATACAAATCTGCTGTTGCTATTAACGGTTTGGGTTCAACCAGCGCTTAATTAGGAGAAAAAAATGGAGTTAGCCGATTATAATCTATATACTGGACAGAATGTTTGTTATTCTGATGAGCAGTGGAGTACAGTTGTTAATATAGCCGAAATTCGGCTGGCTTCCCTCCTATGCCTTGAAACTTTCCCGGAGCTAGATGAAACTAACCAAGATTTAGCATTACTGTTGGCGAGTTTTATTTGTGCAACGCTAAAGTTTCAGGGCGCACCGGACATAATTGAATCAAAGAGTGTTCGGAACTTTACGATTAACTTTAACAATAGTGCCACCAACGCTTTTGAACAAATCTACAACCAATACCGTGATATTATTGAAAAATACAATAATTGCGGTAACAAGACCGGAATCAAGGTAGAACATTCTGTGTGTCACTGTGAATTGTGGAACAATGGATATCTCAATTTTTAGCGCATTCCCTAATGCCATCATAAACGGAATATGGGAGATTGGAACTTGTCAGCATGGCACCGTAGTGGGCAATCAGTTTACGAGCCTAGGGAACATATCTGTAATTATAGATGAGGGGTATAATTCCAATATCAATGTTACACCTGAAACAATTGGCTCGGACTTGCTGATTTATGTTGACCCGTGCCAAATGCCGAAAGAAGTGAATCAGTTGCTTAATACGAGCCAAGTTGTAGTGCAATTAGTGACAAATTATATGCTATATAATAGCGCAGAAGATACATATTACATGATTACGGACGCTGGAGTAGGCAAAAACCAGCATACTGGAGCGATAGAACACCTAGAATTGAAAGTTACGCCTACGGAGATTGCGGATGTCTGATGTGGTGCGTGTGTCTATGAAATGGGACAACGCCAAACTATCACTTGCAAACAAAAACGCAGTCAAGGGTCTTTTCAGATTAGGGTTTGATATAGCGAGTCAAGCTAGAAGAAATGCGCCATATTTAACTGGAGCCTTGCGTAATACTATCCATGTGCAAGAAACTAAAGATGAAACAACACTGGAAGTGATTGCGGGCGGAACCTATGCTGGCTATAAAGTAGATTATGCGATGAAACGAGAAGAAGGACCAAACCGAGATTCTAGCACCGAGCATTATATGGAAAATGCTACAAGGACTATTATGTCGGGAGATTATTTGCAAAAATACTTTGGAGATATACTTTAATGATTACATTAGCTATACTAGAACAGATGACCGCCGATAATGTCGCTGGGCTTGTGATAGATAAGAACTGTTTTTGGGAACAAGCACCATTACAAGCCGATGGGAAGCCTGCAAGTGGTGTATGGCTAGTGACTAGGGGCGGAAGTGCTATGAACTCTCCTAAGGGCCTTAATTTGCGTTCTACGGTAGATTTTTATGTGGCTTTAGCCAATAAGCCTAAAACCGAAGCCGTTCACCAAGCTATTCTACAATGGATTTTAGAAAATCCGTGTATTTGTGAATTGGTCGGAAGCGTTGGTGGCACTAGTTATTCGTTTACTAACATTCGGATTAGACCTACCACTACTCCACAGAATGTGATGATTACGAATAATAATTTAGTTGTAAAGATTGCCAGCGCTGAGCTGGTTTATGACATTAACAATAATTGAAAGGGTTAAAATGATTCAGAATATTACACAGCTTAGGCGAGTAGTATTCCGCAAGTGGAGTGCTTCCACTAATACTTGGGATGTTTTCACGCTTGAAGCTGATGACTTGGGTCAAGACACTGTGATGACGCTGAATGTAGCACCACGCAAGCGCACTAGAGCTTCTAGCATGGGTTCTACTGAATCCACTATCGCTGGAACTTTTGATAGCTTTTCCGGTTCTATCACTTTCTTAATGGATACCTTTAAGAATTTAGGTCAAGCCATTCAGAAGTGGAACGAGGCTACCTATGCCGGTGCAAGTGCTACTGCTGGGAATATCATTTGGGATGGAACTGATATTTGCACAGAGGGTGAATACATGTCAGTAATCGCACAGGGTCTTTGTGATGATGGTTCATCTGCCGATGTAGAACTTACCCGGTGCGTGCCTAGTGTAGATGATGAAATTGAGATTGGCACTGGTGATACACCTACTATTACGCTTAATCTCCACCCAATCATCTATAATGCTGCGCTTCATAGCGCTGATGGTTATCCACAGTATAGCGCACGGCTTGGCGATTATGATTTAACCACCAAGAAGCGCCTAAATGTAACGACTGGTGCTTATGATACGGTAACA
>Ga0265299_10003342_pt1 | contig 15741 bp, 21 predicted proteins | sample AusTroGonzalo_MG_4_FD_193485 | JGI IMG/M metagenome (GOLD analysis project Ga0265299, IMG submission 193485) | Bovine rumen microbial communities from tropical cattle in Woodstock, Queensland, Australia - Gonzalo_02 | ecosystem: Host-associated > Mammals > Digestive system > Stomach > Rumen ... | reverse complement strand
ATTGAGCTATATAGGGTAATATTTCCCTATCTAGCTCTTTTGTTGTGTAAGGTAGTTCTTTCAAAAGGTTTGTTATTTTTTCAATCCTTTTGTCAGATAGTCCTCTGTATGATTCACTTGCTTGATTATCCATGTTTTACTCCAGTAATGCTTTAGCTTCCATGTATTCTTCTTCACTTATTTTGCTCATTTCCAGTAAGTCAAGGAGTTTACTTTGGAGCCGTGCATTATTGATTACTTCTTCATTGGCCTGTAACTGTTTCACTGCTATTGAGAGGCATTTGTTGCTGTCGCATTTTTCCTTTAAACTCAGGGTTGGTTTATCGGTTTCTTTGACAACTTCCGCTTTTACTTCAATAGCTTCAGGTTTCGGTTTGCTTGGTGCTTTTGGTTTCATTCCCATTGTTGATGTTTGACCTTTGGTTTTAGGTTTTGGTTTCGGGCTAGATGGTTTAACTGGTTTAACTGGTTTAACTGGTTTAACATTATCAACACCAGATAACTCTTCCGCAGAAACCTCCCCTCCACCAACAAGGTCACTAATAGCTCTTGACTTAGCTCTAGTGTGTGCAGTAGTTAGCACGTCATGTTCTGCATTGTTGAATCTTTTACGTAATTCAAAAGGTGTAGGTTCTTTCACATCATCTTTTTTGACTTTATCATAGATGCTGCAATCTCCTACTCCCATGCCGTAACGGCCGTTAGGTAATGTTGCTTTTACAATGAATTTTGCACTTATAATTCGGTGACATTCATCTCTGATGACTTTTTCATCAACGATGTCATCACTAATATTGAATGCTCTTGCAAGCTTCCGCCAAGCAGATTTCTTTTTTTTAGGTTGCAGGCCGTCTTTAGTGCGAATCATCTGATAATCAGATTTATCTAATAATGCTTCGACTAAATCATTGAAGTTTTTTTGAGCAGCAGCTGCATGTTCTATATCGACTATATCAAATTGGTTAATATTGGTTGGTGCAGTAGTGTTTTCCACTACTGCAATTTCATTAGTCATATTTGATACCACCTATTCAGCGTAATAGTCATCATTAGTGACTGTTTCCACTTCGTAACTGGAATCATCGTCAGGCCATTCTACTTTACGTTCATCATCAATAAGTACCTTGTAAATCCTTTTTGGGTGTTTTTTGGTAGGGATTAGCTTAACTAATTCTACTCTAATGTAATCTCCACGGTTTAAGTTTACATAGGTTCTTTTGAGGTCGGCGTGTGGTGGTAACATAGTCATGACTGGTTCGCCATCTTCATTTTCACCACGGTAGAGATCTATTCTTTTGTTGTTGTAATCATCAGTTACAAAACCATAGATGTTTCCTTCTACCGCATCCCCAACTTGTTCAGGGTTCCAATATCTGCCTACTTCTTCAGGACCTTTCTCAACTTCTTTAAATGCCATTATAATGCCTCCATTTTGATTTGTTTAATTTTATTTACACTATTTTCAATATCCATTTGAGTTTGTTTCTCAAATCTGATTAAACTGAAGTTTAATCTGCCTTTGTATTCTACGTAATTAGGATGCTCTGGTAACCTTCCGTTAAGACTAACAAGTAGGATTACATCATCGTAATTAACAGTGATACTTGCTCGGTTGTATAAAATCTCTTTACCAGTTAGTCTAGACAAACATCTAGCTAAATTTTCATGACCGATACATGATTTGAAATTCCCATTGTGAATTAGGTCTATGAATTCCGATTCACTTAATGGAAATGGGATTTCTTTCATGTGAGGGTCTCTTTTCATGCTTTCTGATTTCCCATTGCATAAGTAGTTCATATTACACCTCCAAAATGGTTATAGTATATTCCGGATTCTGTAGCTGAAACACCACATAACCAAAAAATGAATAAAACAAAGGATATGAGGAGGAATATTACAGCAATATATGCAAATAAAATAAAGTTCCTGGACAACCAATTGTAAACTTCCTCTTTGAGTTCATTGCGAAGGTCTTCACGTGTTGGTTGTTTATAGAGTGTCTTTGGTTGTGTTGGCATTCCAGCTAACAAGATCCATAAAATTGAAAGGGTGGAGATGATACGGTTAATCATTGGTATCATCTCCAGAACGGTAGGAATTATTGAGTTTGTTATCACTTGATAACCTTGATAGAATCTCATCTAACAGATACATTATTTCCATTGTGGTGGTGTAATCCCATCTGTTAGAATCACAGATTAACGCTTTAAGGATTTTGATAGTGTCAACATCAAGTAATGGTTTAACACTGTCTACTTTTTGATTGAAACTTACACCGTGAATATCATATTCTTTGATGGTGTTTGCCCAGTCTCCGGTGGTGAAAAAGTCACCGTGACAGATGAATCCGTCACGGGCTTTGCATGGATTACAATTTTCACTGCAACTCATGCTGTCACCTCTGCCAGGAAATTAGGATTTTTTCTAATTGCATCAATCAGACCAATTGTGGACATGTGATGTGATGTTAACCAGTCGATTTTACCCTGTTCAGTTAAACTTTCTAGGAAGCGGTAAGCTTCACGTGTTGCGGTATCTTCAGGGTGTTCTAATTCGTGTATTTTCCAGTACAGATTTGTACGTAATGCGTGTAATTCCTTGAGTTTAAGGAATAAGTCAATATCCATAGTGTTAAAATCATCAGCGTTTAATGCAGATTTGAATTGATACTTTACGTCCTGATATTCTTTGCCGAGTGCTTTGTATCTCCTTTTTAACTCGTTGATTTCCGCACGAGTAGGTGCTTTGTCTACTTTTTTAAAAGCCATACTATCACCCTTTATTGTGCTGCTTTTAACTCTTCGAGGTGTTTTCGAAAGATTATAGAATCGATAACATGCTCCTTGAGTTCTGCTGCAGTAAAAGTTTTACCGTCAATGGTTACTTCGTCAGATGGTTTGAGAGTGATAGAACTCATTCTATCACTTCCATTGTGTAACCGATGAAATGGATATTGTCATCAAATAGTTTTGTGACTTTCATTCCGCCAATTTCCGCTAATGCTGCTATGAACATTTCAGTGTCACAAAAATAATTGTCAGGTTTTTCAGATACGCATAATCTTGAGAAACCTGCGTATGAATCTTCAATGTCTATTGGTGCATCACTTGTTTTTCTTGCTTCTTTGATTGCGTCAGGAATTTCATATGCTGCACCTATGGTTTGATCATGTTCATCAACAACATGGAATTTGCTATCATTTTTGAAATCTAAAAAAAGGGGAGATGACATTAGAAATCATCTCCGGTGTATGGGACGTAAGCGTTTTCGGCTTCGTCAATAGCAACTTCTTCAGGAGTCATCCTGTGACCGAGTAAACTTCTTGCGAATGCGTGACCGTCAGCTTCTAATGAATCTTTGGTGCAGTAGGTGTTGCCGAATTCAAACATTGACATGTTTTTAATGCGGTCTAACTCTGTGAGTAAATTGTTTCTTTCGATGGTTAATTTGCCGTTGTTGAGTTTTACACCTTTGAGCATGCGAGATTTAAGGTTTACTTCGCTTTCAAGGTCTTCACAGTATCCTTTAAAATAAGTTAACTCATCGCCTAAGATTTTGTTGTCTTTGCGGAGTTTTTCGTTTTCGTTTTCAAGGTTTTGTATTTTCAGACGTAGTACGTCGATATTTTGTTGATTTTCATTCATTTTTGTTACCTCGCGGTTAATATTTTTTGAAGGTCATGATGTGTTGCAGCACATAATGAGCTTCAATTTTAATATTTGTCTTCCTAATATATAAAGGTATCTTTATATCTTTATATAATTATATAAAGGAATACTTACAAATATAGTAGTAGTCACTAAAAAAAAGGAGCGATAATGAAAATGCCAACAGTATTATTGAACATTAACATTGATAAGGATTTACGAGATGAACTCAAAATAGTCTGCATCAAAAATGATACAACTATTACTGAAGTTTTAACTGAATTCATCAGGCAATATGTGAATGAAAATAAGTAATTTTTTTATTAAATTTTTTTCAAATTGTGTGTAAGTTGTATATAATTTCTTAGCATAGCTAATGCAGTTAAACTGCTCACAACCCTCCATTCGACTGGAACCTCCATAAGATAAACTTATATAGGTATTTAACACATATTTATTATTGTTACTATCTTTCATTCAATCCTCGCGGTTTGCTTGTTTTTTAGTAACGAGTGGTTGGAGTTTGCGATTCTTCGGAAACGGTGTTGCAGCACCGTTTGAGCAAACTCCCGCCACAAATACTACAATAACACTTTGTTTTTTTGTTTTTATATAATTTTGTTTTACAATAGATTTTTTCATGATGATCTTCCAAGTTGCCCTGGTGGTTGTGGGTTCTGGTTTTTCTATCGGTAATTATAGTATGTCTGATTGAATATATAAACCTTTTTATTGCTCTTTTTTGAATATTATTCAATATATTATCTTGTTTTTTATTAAACTGTTTACTGATTTTCTCAAAAACACATGGGTCAACTTTCCAAAAAAGCCAATGAAAAATAGATAAATGTATAATATTGAAATTACACACATACTACCAACAGGTCTAATTTCAAGTTTTAGATCATAAAAAAATGGTGGGAAAATTATGAGTAATAAAAAGATAATCTTATTGCTGATTTTATCTATCTTTATTGTGGGAATGGTTTTATCACCGGCAAATGCGAGTCATACTTTCAAGATGGGCAAATATTCTGCTACTATAAGTGATAAGCAGTATAATACTTTGAAAGATAAAGCAAAGAAAGGCAAAAGTGTTTCATTGAATGTTAAAACTGGTGACTACAAAACCTATAAAAAACCGAAGTATAAAACAGTAAAAAAGAAAAAATGGACATATAAAACTGTTTTAAGAAGTAAACTTGTTTTTAGTAAAGATTGGAAGACTTCCAAGTCATATGATTATAATATTAAAAAGTATTGGAATAACTGGAAATGGTATGGTAGTAAGAATACTCAATCCAAAGATGGACATACCATTAAATATTATGAGAAGTTTAAAAAGAAAGTAACTAAAAAAGTTAAGGTTAAAGATGGTTATAAAAAGGTTAAGAAGCCGGTTTATATGACTATTAGTAATGTGGATGAAACCGGCCATGCTGGTAAAAAATTATTTGCTACTGATTTGCACACTGAATATGAGAGATTATAAAGATTTCTGATTTAAAATATCTAATAAACTCTCCATATTCTCTTTTAATTCATCCATCAAAGGTTTATAAGTTTGATAAAAGTTTAAAGCATTACAGATAAACTCCAAATCTTCTTTTTCTGAAAACCACAAATTACCACCATTAGCAGGATTCCTTAATCCTGCGTAAGTTACTTCATTCACAGCTTCTTTTGATGCAGCATCGTTTATTCTCCAGTCACTCTCTCCTTTCATGTTTTCATTTTCCATATTATCTAAACTCCCTCATAATTCTTTCCAAACTTTCTCACGTGCTTTCATATTATTAATCTCATTCCATAAAGCATTAACCTCATTATCCTTTTCTTGCTTCAATGCTTTATTCTCTTTCTCCAAAGCCCTCATTTTAGTTTCCATCTCTTTTCTTACATTACTAGTATAAACTTTAACTTCAGCCTTTTCAAGACTCAAATCATCCAAAGCAGCTAAATAATACTCCTTAACTTCATTAGCATTCTTTTTAATATATGATGCATCCGTAGCCACTGGTGAGATGTGACCCTCCATTAAAGTACAAATTCTTAAATCTCCGCAGTTTCTGGCAATCATTGTTTCAAAGTATTTACGGCAGGCATGAGCATGAAAACGTGGTATTTTTTCAACTTCCCTGTCATAATCTTCAGCGGAAATCTCACCTTTTTCAATGGATTCTTTTATCATTGATATATGATGTGCTTTTAATTTCCTATTTTTACGAATGAAACTATTGACAATTGCTTGATATGAAATTTTACCTTTATAACATGCTTTTCTACTACCGAATAATGCATCATCTTTTGTTAATCGTAAATTCAACCCTTTCTTTTTATTAATTTTAGGTATGTATTCATTCTTGATTTTACGCAGATTTTGTAATATTAGGTTGTTGGTTTCTGGATCATTAAAAGTTTGGCACCTGATATCATACCTTTGTGTTTTTTGCGGATGGAAATACCATGATCCTATCATGTCCTGTGGGGCATTATCAATGAAGTCATCAATATCAACGTAGTTATGGTATTCTGAAGTAGCAGTCATATAATCTCCGATTGTAAGGGAAAGGGCATCGCTTAATCTGAATCCTGTTGATTGTAAGAATTTTATTAGGCTTGCATGTGTTAATATTGAATCTGCCATTACAAATTTAAAATCTTCCTTGCTTAGCAGATACCATTTGTCAGCGTCATTTTCTAATGTGTCCAACTTTGGCAATTCAATATCATAATACTTTAAGAACGCTCTTATTAAAATGATGTCCTGATTGATGGAAGTGTTTTTGTTATCTAGACTTTTGCAATAATTAATGTGGCTGTCTAAGTATAGTCTTGAGTATGATTCTATACTATTGACGTTGAACTTTTTCTGTCTTTTTTCAATTATCTGGTTTCCGTTGTTGTCTGTGCCTTTTGATGTGATAATTTCAGTTACTTTTTCTTGTTGGTTTTTGCAGTTATTGATAATTTCTTCAAGTGTAGTGTTTGTGGCAGTGGTGAATTTGTTAAGTGTTTTGACATAATTTCTTATGCTGGTTTTGCTTATTTTTTTCTTACTGTTTATGAAATTGTTGAAAAAAATATCTTTTCTTACATCATATTTTTTGCTGGTCATGGTTAATCACTTAGATTAACTATTTATTGGATGTAGTATATAAATATTTTATAATCACACATTTAGAGATGTGATTATATAAAATAATGATTGTTCAGTAGGTGTGATTATATATAAAATCTTTAGTATTGTTAAAAAAAGGGGTATGTCAATGAAAATAAAATGTTCGTAATGTATGAAACGAACAAAATATTATGACTTCAAAATCAGTTTTTCATTTGATAGATCTACTTCAAGTTTATCTGTAATAGTATGTGAAATTCCTTTCTGGTCCACATATTCAATAGTGTATTCTCCAGGCAAATTATTGCTGAATTCGATTAATTGTTTAAGGGTTAACTGTGACATACTATTTACTTTGTTAGTATTACTATAAAAAATTTTAAAAAAAAATAATCCCCCTGAATAACAGGGGGATAGTGTGAATTACCATTTACTCCGCAAACCTAGAATATAATTATACAACTCATAACTTTTTTAGGTGAACTAGGAATTGGATTTCCTAAAATTTTTATTGTTTTACATCCGGACTTTCACGTTCTCCGCTACTTATCGGATGGTCTAGATTTACATCATCGTAAAAATGGATAATTAGTTTAATATACTTTCAAGTGAATCAATCTCTGATTTCAGTTTAATACATTCCTTACTAAATTCAGGATGTTGTATCATTTTACTGTATCTTCTTTTGAGATTGCGTAGTTTGGTTTCTCTGAAAACTTTTGCTTCTTTTTTATCCATTTTAACCAACCTATCGATGGAGATTTTGCATAAACCATGAAGGGTCAACATTTATTCTGTATCCATCAGAACACCAGATACTAGTTATACTTCCACCATCTGCTACTGCTGCAGGGTCACGATTAATCCAGTTTCCACCAGTATGTTTTGGATGTTTGAATTGTCCTCTTACATGACCAGTACCCTTAACACGGCATTTAACGTGAATACATTTGCATTCATAACCCATCGCTTCGGCCATATTCCATAACCATTGCAGCCAATCGGTACAGTTACCGCACATGCAATCAGTGACTTGTTGGTTGCTGCGGACGTCATCGAATTCAAATATGTATCTGCCGTGTGCTTGGATATATGAAAGTACATCGTCTATTGTAGTGTATTTTTTGCCGGTTTTTTTAACGAAGCCGTTGTAGACTACATTCTTTGTTTCGGTTGGTTTGGTGTACCATTTTCTGTTAATGTTTTGTGTAGATGGTAATTCGTTTGCAAGACATTTGCCCAGGAATCCTGTTAACAGATGTGGTGCAATTTTAATTCCTTTATAAGTTACATAATTTGGGAGTCTGCCTTTCTTTTCAACAAATGAAACAAGGTCTTTTGCTATTTTGGTATAATCTGCTCTGCTTATACCTCTTGATATTGGTTCTCCTTGTTGTTTTGGTGCGTCTCCTATTTTTATTTTTGTAACATCTTTTTTAGGTGTGATTATGCCTTTACCAAAGTAGTAACACCATATGCTGTCCATTCCGTTTTCATATTTCTTTTCGATGTTGTTTTTACAAGTTTTAGCTTGTTTTACAATTTCTTTGTATGTGTATTTGCTCATATTTCCACCTTGCAGCGTTTTAATATTTCTTTCTCTTCAGTTTCCAATTCTTTTAACTTCATTTCGATTAAATCCTTACCTAACTCTGTCGGCTCGTCTTCTAATCGATTATGGTAAAATGCTTTGAATTGTTGAATGTCCCGTAATCTCTCGTTATCTAAATTCATAAAAACTCCTCACTACTATCACTATCAAGATAGCAATTTTGATTAGAGAGTAAATAACAACATTTACTCTCATCTTTACTACAATGCCCACGGTTCGGACATCCCTCATGCCTATTAATTTCCTTTTCTAACATATTCCACCCTAGAATGGTAAAGTTGGATAAACACTATTAGGACAACTTCCAATAGTACCATAACCCCTGACCCAATGGCCCCAAGGATTGCTTTTACATGGATCTATATAGACGCCTTTACCAGATTGTCTATTTACCAACCTTGCGAAAACATGACCTCGAGTACCTGTGGATACATGGATGTAGATTAATTTGTATTTTTCAGTTACCCCTACAGCATCCATCATCTCTAACATTAGTCTTGTTTGGCTGCAGCAATTACCCATTCCTGCATTCAATACTTCAACTGGTGTTCGGCTGAAGTTATTGACTTTGGATTTGTTCTGTTCATATCGTATGTTGGAACCCATCCACGCTGCAATGGCTTTAGCTGCTGCAAGATGTTTCTTTTTATCAACAATTTTGAATGCTCGTTCTTTGACTTTTTTGTTAATTCCAGATTTGATAGGCTGGCTTCTGCCGGATGTTTTTTTGTTGTTCTTTTTCTGTTTGATTTTAACCTTTTTACTACTATACAGTAACTTACCACTTATCAGTTTTTTATATGCAGTGTTGCTACTCTTTTTAGGTTTTTCAAGCATTTTCAACCGGTTAGGGTGACTTGTTGCAGTGTTTAAACCAGTTACACAATCATAATCACTATCACAATTAGTACAGTTTATACCGTGTTCGTAATTCCAATCTATTTTGTATCCTCGGCTATGCCATTTCTTGTTAACGCATTTGGTTTTCTTTCCACCATCGAAAACAAGTGTTCCTTCTTTACCACAGGAAGGGCATTTGTTTTTGAATACTGACCGGTAAATGTTACGATAGGATACGCCGTATTTTTTGGCGTCACTGTTACTTGCACTGTAATGACCTATTCCAATCACTTTTGTCTTGTCAGGGCTTTTACCACATTTGCTCCAATAAGTTTTAACTGTCTTGTATTTTACTTTACTGGTTTTCTTTACCTTTTTAACTGTCTTATTGGATTTTTTTGTGGTTTTCTTTTTGGTAGTCTTTTTAACAGATTTCTTTTTCTTTGATGTTGTTTTCTCTTTGGCTACTTCCCCGCCAACACTAACATCGAATGTTGCGGTTGACGGTTCATAGATTTCATCTCCACCATAATATGTGGTAACAGTATATTGTCCAGGAAGCCATCCCATAGTCAAGGTTATCTGACCGTTGCTATTGGTTTTCAAATTAATGGATGGTTTACCAACATATGCGTCACCGGTAATTGATACTGTTATGAGCTTGTTTGCGAGTATATTATCATCTTCGTCTTTCAATGTAACTACCAATTTCCCTTTTTTAGGATACTTGAAATTAACATTATCACCATAAAGAACTGTTGGCTTTTGCGGAGTTAAGTTATTGATACTGTAATTTGCAAGGTGTACTGTATTCTTTGCAATATCGTTACTGTTCTTTGAAATAGAATCTACTCTTGCAGTTATCAATTCAGTGTACCCTGGTATTTTTAGGTATACTTTATCCCATAACTGGTAGTCATTGAATTTCCGGTTTTTGTAATTGACAACTTCGACGTCAACTTCAACTTTGGGATATTTTTTTTCCTGGAGCTTAGAAGCCACAGCATTATAAATCGCATACTTGTCTTCCTCACTTGTTTCAACTTGACCGATTTTTGGTGTGAATGTATCGCCCAGGTTCTCATTCATGTCAGGTCTTGCTTTGATATGAGTATATTCTACGCCGGTTGTAGTGTCATCATAGACATATAACTCTCCGGCGTTCTTGTTGAATGGTGCTTTACGATAAGCAGTTGCAGCCCAATACTCATAACTTGGCGGTGTAGTGCTGGTGTTGTCATTGGCTTTGATAGGTTTACTGTAATAGTCATTCACATTGCCTGTGGTTTTTGTAGTGGTGGTGGTGATTCTTTGTATAATCATTGGGATTAATGTTCCTTTGGTTACACTAAGATTCATCCAAGCATTGATTATATTATCCATATCCTTTTTGCTTAAAGAATCTGAACTGTTATTGTCATCTACTGAAAGCACCGGTGCGATTGCATTAAATGTATCTGATTCATCTACATCAACCTTAATATTTTCAATGTTAAAACCCAAATCCAAAACTTCCTCATGAACATCACCCAATAATGGGTAAATGCTCTGTTGGTAAATAACAGTAGTCCCCGCCAGTACCTGAAATAAAGATCTATTTCCCAGGATGACTTCAACTTTGTTTGGATCATCATCAATATCTACAAATGGTGGATTGGATTCGTCACTAAAATCACTATAAATTTCCGGAGTGTCTATTGGATTTGTGCTTTTGATGTCCAAGAATGTTTTACCGTTGCATTGGCAGGATAAGCCTTTGCTTTGGTCGTAAGCCATTAGTATTAGGTTTGCCTGTGCGGATACTCCTATGTCGTCACCTTTCCATGAGCCTAAAACGGTTCCTTTGTCATTAGTCATTCGGAATGTCAAATCTTCAGGGTCGTAATATGTTTTTTCTGTAGTAACGGGGAATTTGACTATGTCATCCTCATCTTCTACACCGTCCATTTCGTCTTCAGTGTCAAATGGTTCATGTCCGCAGATAGTGTCGCCGTTGGCATCTACAATTTCACCGGTTCCATCATCAGCTTCAGGAATATTGTAGTCAATGTATAATTCCCAGTTTTTATCTGCACTATTTGGGTTTAAGAAATCCAAGTAACGGTGAATGACATTTGTCTTGACGTCTTTTTCATATCTGGTCCTGAATACATTTCCGGTTTCATCCTCAATGAAACGTAATAATTCCATTAATGGCATTACACCCATTGGTGCAATACGGCTTGCGTATTGGCTTATGCAGTCTTGAACTATTCCAATTTGGAAGTATTTACCGAACCAGTAATTTAAGAAATAGTAATTGACTTTAACGTTGTCTTCACTGTTGACTTTTTTAATAGTGAAACCATTTCCGGTTAATTCTGTTTGGGTAAATGGTGGAGCATAATTTAACTCCACCAATACTTCCTCTGCGGTTAGATTGACTTGATTTTCAAGGAAAAGGTCCTTTTCAATGTTACTGTTAATGACATATAAGCAATCTGTTAAGCTATTGTCACCTTGCACCCATATTTTATGGCCTGATTTGAATAGTTCCTGTGCCTCTTCGAAACTGTCAATACGATATTTTAATTCAAGACATCTTAAACCGTAAGTTTCATGAGTTTCGCTCAATTCAATTAAGTCAGGGTCTAAGAAGTCTATGAATTTCTCGCTATTGTCTAAAATTACAACAGTTAACATCTTTAGGTTCTCCTGTTATAGGTTATCTTTGAGATTATTGCATTTTCACAGGTGAACTCAAATTCACCTTGCAGCAGGAACCAGTCACTATTGAAATCAACACAGTCATTAATGACAATTGGCTCTTCAGGGTCATCTGCTTTGGTTACTGTGACTTCACGGTTTATGCAGTCAACGCTTATCGTATCGGTTATTGTGTATTCGTCATAGTTTATTACGAATGTTTGGTTACTGGCTTTTTCAACAATTGTGATGTCGCCGGTAACTTGTATTAGGTCGATTACTGGATTAACTGCAGCGATTGTATCGACGTATCCGTTGACGTTGGTTACTGTGTCTTCGTCATCCCATGCTGTACCGTCTGGTACTGTGATTTCTAGGCTGCCTTTGTAGTCGCTTATTTGGATTTCATTATCAAAACCATTCTCTAAAATGTAGTTAAAGAAACGATTAGGAACATTACTGAATCGTATTTCCTTTGGTATTGGATTTACTCCTTCTCTTTCATTGGTGAATAGTTTTGCCAGTTCGTTTAATTGCTCGGTTGTATCTGTTAGGTCACATCCGTCTAGTTCGAATTCTATTTTGATTTTTTTAGGTTCGATATTCTGACGATAAGCGGTGTTGGTATCACTGCCCTCGATGTCTAGGTATTTGGTTTCGGTGTTGATTCCAACAGGAATGTTGACGTCTTTGACGTACATTCCATACCAAGCAACGTTTTCATCGTTAACCCATACATCAATAGGGTTGTCTTCAATACTGTTAATGTAAAGTACTACCTGAACATTATTGAGTTTTAATATTGCATTATCGGATTCGAGTAAGTTTCTTACTCCGAATTCTAGTTCTAATTGGTCGAGATTGGTTAATTCGGATATTTTGAATCCCCATCTGTCAAACATTCCACCAATTGAAAGAACTTCGTCGTTACTGTCTATCTGAATAGACCGGTTACCGACAAGGTATTCATGGTCATCAAATAGTTTGAGTTTGGCGTATGCAATTAAATCATCACTGTATTCAATGTTTCCGGTTACTTCAATACCTACGATTGCGAGGTCATCAGTAGTTCCGTAATCTTCAGGTAGAGGTAGTTTATAGAGTACTATGTGATTTGACTCTTCGAATTGTGTTACTGTGATTTCTGCCGGTGTATCATCAGCGATTAATACTTTTTTGATTGGGTTTAAGAAATTCCCGTTTTTCTCCCATCCGGCGTAGGTGTCTGCTTCGATTATGCAAGGTTCGGTGAATTTGACGTCATTGTCGTCTTGAGCTTCACTTTCTGGATAATCTCCAGTTAACAGTATGTAAACTGGGTAACTTTCATTGAAACTGAAATCACAGGTTACGCTTTCAAAAGTGTTTACCGCAGATACAGTATTTCCCCAATATAAAGCATTGTTGAAGATTGTTTCCTCGGTTAATGTAGTGTAATCAGTAGTGTCTACTGTTGTAATGTAAGGTTCTAATGTTTCATCTTGACTAAAACGGATTATATAGTGTATTTCCGGTAATAAAACATTATCAGTTATTGGAATAACTCTTAAATTCACTACATCCTCGGTTACTTTTTCAAATGTTGCAGGTATTATTGATTCTGTTACGTAATCTGTGAATGCTCCGCCATCATCTGGACATTCATAAGTTTCACCATCAATTATAACATTCATTGCTTTATCTGTCAGTAACCATAGTGAGGTATCGTCTCCTAACTCATCAGGTGGGAATACGATGTTTCTTGATTGTGTTTCTTCTGATGTATCGTAGTTAGTGTAATCAGTACAATTAGCTTCAATTCGATTATTGAATACTCCTATTCTGAAGTTTTTATACCAATCTCGGACATAAGTTTCGGAAGTGACGAGTTTTAACCAAGATTGCACAGTATAAACCTCATCTCCGAGTCTATCGGTTTCTTCACTGGTTAGTTTTAGTGTAGTGAAGTTAGGAATTGTTAAATCGGATTCATCAGGGATAATTAAGACATTCCATTCAGTAACATCAACCATAACATTTACGTACTCATCATTACGAGATTGAAAAGCTATGACTATCTTATCTACACCAATATCTACTCCCTTCAATGTAACTGTTAACGAACGTTCAAATTCAGAAAAAGAATAGGTCTTATAATCCGCTCTCCACGCATTAGTACCTGTTTTTACTTTCAATAATTCATTTTCAGAAAGTTTACCGACAGGGTTAACTCCATTATATAACCAAAGGTGGCCATAAGGTTCTATATATTCTTCGTACACTTCTTCATATGTGCCTTCCCATAGTCCTTGAGTAATCCCTTTGTTATAAAGTTGATAAAGTGCATCTTCCCATATGTCAGTTAAATCAAAAGTATACTCAAAGGGTTCATCAACTACTACTCTTGCCACGTCTGGAGTAGTTTTACCATCATCAGTATAAGAATCCTCATCCGCTCCGCCAGTATCTTGACCAGATGGTCGAGTAGTCACTGATACTGTTAAATTTTTTGTATGGTTACTTGCGGATTCACTAAACTTAATCTGATAACTTCCAGCAGCAGAGATAGTGAACATTAACAGTATACGAGCGTTAAGTTTTTTACCGGATAAACCGGTTTTCCAAGTTAACAGGTTACCGGATTGTGTAATGGTTCCGTCACCGCTTGATTCTTTATACGTTACTCCCGATGGTAACTGTATTGTAACATCACTGCTATTATTCGTTTGATTGAGGTTACTGCAATTAGCGACGATTTGTATTTCCTCATCAGTATATTGTCCGGCTTGTTTTATCGCGGAAATATTGAAGTCAGGAATACTGTAATCAATAATGATTCGTAAGTATTTTATTCTGACGTAACCGGTTTTATTTTTTGTATTGGCAGGGAATGTGATTTTAACTCCAAAATCTGCACTGTTGATGTTGGCGATGTTTTTGTCGCCTTTCCAAGTAGCACTTGATTTGGTTACGGTTTGAGTTAATGCTTTCCCTTTTTTATTCTCACCACTGACGTTACGAATGTCAATGGTTGGTTTACCAATACTAATATTGCCCTCATAATCCGCTGCATATTCAACAGTTATACTGTTAATTTTACTACCGGCAGGTATTTTTGCCTTAAAGTTTTTGGCAGTGATTGCAGACGGTGTATTATGTGGGCTGTCTTTTGCAGCGACACCAGGAGATTTACTTTTAGCGTATGTGTTTTGTGTGTTTTTCACATTACTGAGATTATTAAATTCCCTGTAATGTGTGCCGGTTTCGCTGGTTTGTGTTAAGGTGTTTGGGTATAATGTTTTTGTTGACAATTATTCACCTCTTTTATAATTTTGGTTTTTTGGATCTATCGTTGAAAAAAATAAAATGGATAGTAAAAAAAAAGTTTTAAAATTTTAGTTATCTGGGTTTGTGTATATTACTCATACAAAGTTACTAAAAAATGGAATAGGAGATATGGAAACTCCTATAATGGTTTAATCCTTATATTTTTGATTGTACTTATGAGATTATGGTAACGAGAGTCTTGGTCTACTCCAACATATAAACTATTGTAATTGTTGATTGTACTGATAGTTGCTTGATTTACTTGTGTATCATTACAATATACTGTTACTGTTGTTCCTACTTTGGTTATTTTAATTGCATACCAAGTATTTGCAATGAAATTACTTATATTTGCAGTTGAACCAACACTGCTTGTTGGATTTTTGAAACTAACAAGATATGCCCATATTTGCACAAAGTATTTATTTCTTTGACTTGTATCTTGTGTAACTAATAGAACCCCAGCAGAAGTAGTAACACTGTTGGAATAGTCAAATGTTAATTCCCAGTCATCTGTATTGTCAAAT
>Ga0265299_10003341_pt1 | contig 15743 bp, 7 predicted proteins | sample AusTroGonzalo_MG_4_FD_193485 | JGI IMG/M metagenome (GOLD analysis project Ga0265299, IMG submission 193485) | Bovine rumen microbial communities from tropical cattle in Woodstock, Queensland, Australia - Gonzalo_02 | ecosystem: Host-associated > Mammals > Digestive system > Stomach > Rumen ... | reverse complement strand
GAATATGTGCTGCTCCATGAAAGCTCCAAACTGAGCCATACGGCCGGAGCGCATACCTATTCCCATCAGGCCTATGAAATGGTCTGCCCATTTGTCCTGCAGCACGTTTACGGTATTGGCCATAACCACGATGGTACCGTTGCCCTGACCAAACAGATAACCCTCCTGTATGCTCTCGTCACGGTGGAACGATCCGTTGTAGCAACCGTCAAGAGATACCATGCGTACCTGCGGATGATAGAAGGTGAAATCCTGGAAATGCAGGTTGATGTTGTTCTCCTCATCTATGTCATCCTGATTGTCACGGGCTATCTGTTCCGGATCAAGGGCCCCTTTGTACCATGACTCAGGTACCTCACAGCCAAAATAGTTGTTTATGCGGCGCATAACCTCCTGCTTGCTCATACCTTTGCGGTTGCCTTCACGCATCTGCTCACGCATAAAGCGGCGCATCATGGCCACATCCTCAATCATGGTCTCAGCTTCCGGGTATACACTAAGGTACTCGGTGTCAAAGGCGCCATGATGGTGCAGTATTGCAAAATCAACGTCTTTGTACTGCATCTGCTGCATCAGACGGTTCTTTACAAACTTCTCTCTCTTATGGTCAATATACTCAATTGACTGTTTCTGGGTACGCATCCAGGGGAACTGGTCATAGAGTTCAATCTTTTCATCAATGCGTGCATCGACAGACTCTGATATATAACCCTCGCCGCTAAAGTAGAACATCCTGTCAAGAGGATTATTCTTGCTGTCAGCCTCATTTACACGTTGCATGTAACGGCGCAGCTTGTCATACTTGCTGCCTGTGGCATTGTCACGCGGCATGATACGTGCGCTGTAGATGGTGGGGCGCAGACGCTGCGGACAGTCACCCCTGAGGCTGTAGAAGAAATACTCGCTGCGGGCGGAATCCTGCTCTATGAGGTCAAACTTAAGGTCAAAACTGTCATAGAAACGGTCTGACGGTACACAGTATTCATTACGGCTGAATGACGGATTGAACTGGTCCATCTTGAGAGCGGTAGTAAAATGCTGTGCGTCACGAACCATTGCCACAGGTATATCGCCTATGAGCACACATCCCTCGATAGGATAACTGCGGTCAGCGTGCAGACGCATCAGCTCCGCGCGTATGCTGTCTGGAACGCCCCAACGGTCTATCACCAGAAACGGGTGCAAGCCACGGCTTTCAACCACCTCCAGGTAACGGTCTATCTCTGCCTGGGCCTCAGTATAGCTTTGAGGGTCAATGATTACGGCAAAACCAGGTTTGGTGTGGCCGCAAGATACCATGAGCAGCAAACATGCCGCCCCAAGTATGCTATGATATAAGGATTTGATTCTGTTCATATTGTCATTTCAGTCTGTTATATGCTCTTTGTGCCTGATAGCGCACGGCCTTCTCATAACGCTCGTCATCCATGACATCCTTTGCCTTGGCTGCAATAAGCGGTGCCTGGTATGAGAGTTCAAACCAACCCAGAGCCTCCCACATTGCCTCCTGGATGGCAGGTTCCTTGGGCTCGGACAGATACTCAAGCATTACCGGAACCAGCTCATGTACGGGGTAGTTACGCATGGAGCGTATGTTTGAGATACGGTTCTTGTCAGAGTACTTGTTTGACAGTACCTCCTCATCAAAGTCACTTGTCATTGATGTGGTTCCGTTTATGAGATTACGGAGTATTACCTTGCGTACGCTGTCAGGGTTGTTGTAACAGGTATACTCAGGGAATACTTTCTCAAATGCCGATACAACCGATGCAGAGTCATATGAGCGCAGTGTTGTGCTAGTAAGGTCAAAACGTACTCTATCGGGCTGAGTATTCTCGCAATAGAGCCTTACCAGTGTCTCTGCAAGTGATTTGTCACCGCAGTCTCCGGCCAGCAGTACGGCAAAACGCTGAGTCATCTCATTGCCGTCATTGAGTCCAAGCTCAATGCACTCAATAAGCTCATCACTGCGGGTCTCGCCCAACTCAAGCAGTGCAGCCAGACGTACCATTCCATAAGGTGATGTCTTGAACTTATTAAGCAGCAGACTGTTCCAGTTACCGTCACACTTCTGGCCAAGCATATAGCAGGCAAGTACCTGAACGGCAGGATAGGGGTTGTCAAGCTGTTTCTTCCAGAATTTGGGCGAGTACTCCTTAACGGCCTCATTTACATCAAAACCGGGATCTGCTGCAGGGGTGAACGCGAATGTGGGATCACCAAACAGATGGTTCTCAAGGGTATTGTTGAATACTGCAACGTAACCCACTCTCATTCCCATACCCAACATACCCAGGTAACGGTTTATCCAGCGGTCCTGGATGGAGTTTACGGTATTGGCTACGGCAATCAGTGTACCGTTGCCCTCACCAAACAGATATGCCTCCTGAATGCTCTCGTCAACATGGAAAGAGCCATTGTAGCAGGCGTCAAGAGATACCATCCTTACCTGAGGATGATAGTTGCTGAATTCTGCCACATGCAGGTCCTGAGCATATGAGTATGCCTCATCCGATGCAATCACATCAGGATCATTGGCCTCTTTAAGCCAGGCATCAGGTATGGGTGAACGCAGATAAGTCTCAATGCTCTTTTTAGCCTCGGCCAGAGTACGTCCGCGATTAAGGTATGAGCGTGTCTGTGAGTGTGCATAACGGCGGGCGTTATCCATATCGACAGGCAGGGATGATGTCACGGGATAGCCTGAGAGCAACTGCTCCTCTTCACTGCCGTGATGGTGCAGTATGGCGTAATCCAGCTCTGGTATCTGCAACTGGGTTGTAAGACGCTCCTTTATGAAATCATCATGACGGAAATCAATGTACATTATGCCTTTCTGCTGACGGCGCATCCAGGGCATCTGGTCATACATCTCAATCTTCTCATCCATACGGGCCTCCCATGAGTCAGATACGTTGCCGTGACCGCCAAAAGAGAGCACGTTGTCTATGGGATTGTTCTCTGCATCGGCTTCATTGACACGCTGCATGTAACGGCGAAGCTTCTCATATTTGTCACCGCGAGCATTGGTTCGCGGGAATATGCGTGCGCTGTATATGGTGGGACGCAGTTTCTGTGAGCAGTCATTACGCAATGAGTAGTAGAAATACTCCTTGCGGTCTGTATCCTGCTGTATGAAATCCCACTCCAGGTCAAACGAATCATAGAAACGGTCGGTAGATACGCAATAGTCGGCCATTGCGTTACGGCCGCCCTGGTCCATCTTGAAAGCACTAGTAAGGAACTGTGCGTCACGCACCTTGGCAATGGGTATGTCACCAATGAATACACATCCTTCAATTGGATTGGATTTGGCATTGTATAGCCTCATCAGTTCGGCACGTATGCTGTCAGGTACCCCCCAGCGGTCTATCACAAGTATAGGGTGGAGTCCACGTTTCTCAACTGTCTTGAGATAGCCGTCTATCTCAGTTTTTGCCTCAGCATAACTTTGTTTGTCAATCACTACGGCAAAACCGTCTCTTTTTGAATCAGAACATGAAAACAAACAAAATGAAACAATAATGACAAATATGTAATTCTTAAATGAAATCATTTTGTGCGATTATATGTTTTTAGAGCTTCCTTACGTACAGTGACAGGATACTTCTCGTCCTGATACACCTTAAGTGCAAGAGTTGCTATGTCTTGAGCACGGTATGACATATTGAACCAACCGATAGCCTCCCATGTGGCACGCTGCAAAACTGAATCCTCGGCCGGAACATATGAACCCAGATACTCCAGGATATCATCAGTATAGTAGTGGGGAGGATTGTTGCGCATGCTGTGGATGGCATTCATCTTACTGTTATGGCTTGCTTTGGTGCTCTTTAATGCTTTCCGTATATCAAAAGCCTGCTGACCGGCAAAAAGCTCAAGCTTGGTGCTCAAAGCCTGCCTTACGCTGTCAGGATTGCTGTGATAAATGAGAACCTTGTCAACATAACTGTTGAAAGCATCAAATACGGCAGTAGAGTCAAAACTGCGCAACACATTATCCAGGTCAAAGTCAACCCTTTCACTCAGATTGTTGTCACAACGCAACTGAGTGATAGGCTCTACAAAAGCCGGATCTCCGTTCTTGCCGGCATAGAGTACGGCAAAACGCTGTGTCATCTCATGCTCGTCATTGAGTGACAGGAGCACACAGTTACGGAAATTCTCATCCCTGAACTGGGTCAGTTCCATAAGGCATGCCAGGCGTACTATACGGTTCTCTGATGTAAGGAACTTGGTATAGATGGCATCAGACCATTGCGGGCCGCTCAAAGCCAGCATATGGATTGCCAAGCCCTGTATTGAGGGAGAATTGTTGCTGAACTGCTTGAACCAGAAACGGTCCGGAGCATAGTTGATAGCCTGATTGATGTCATAACCGCATTCTGCCGAAGGAGTGAATGCATATGTGGGGTCACCAAACAGATGGAATTCCATGAATGTGCCCAGTTTAGCCAGGAATCCGGCACGTACGCCCATACCCAGAAGTCCGGTGTAGCGGTTTACCCACTTATCCTGGATTGCATTGACGCTGTTGGCAAGAACCAGCAATGTGCCGTTGCCCTCACCAAAAAGGTATGCCTCCTGTATATTGTCATCCAGATGGAATGAACCGTTGTAGCATGCATCAAGTGAGACCAGTGGAGTTTGCGGATGATAGTTTGCGAACTCTTCTGTAACAAGTATGTCACGGGAATCCCTGGTACCGCTTAGATACTGGATAGTGGGGTCACCGTGGTGTGAGAGCAGGGCATAGTCCGTACGGGGATCCTGCAACTCATCAGTAAGACGAGTCTTGATGTACTTGTCACGGGTATAATCCACGTAAACCACAGAGAGCTGCTGGCTTTTCATCCAGGGGAACTGCTCATAGAACTCAATCTTGGCGTCTGTGCGGGCAGCAAATGAACCTGAAAGGTTGCCGTCACCGCCAAACATCAGAACGCGATCCAACTTATTCTGCTTGCTGTCTGCCTCATTTACACGCTGCATATAACGACGCAGTTTCTCATAACGCTCTCCACGCTCATTGTCACGGGGAGTAATACGGGCAGAGTAGATGGTAGGAGCCAGTCTCTGGGCACCGTCTGCACGCAGGCTGTAATAGTACCAGCGTGATGAGTCCTGGTCAATATAGTCAAACTTAAGGTCAAAGCAGTCATAGAAACGGTCTGACGGAATATGGGTGTCAATCCTGGGATAACGGTCCTGATCCATCTTGAATGCGCTGGCCATATGCTGGGCATCACGTACCATGGGGACAGGTATATCTCCAATAAGTACGCAACCCTCGATCGGATGATCCTTATCGTTGTGAAGTCTGATCAGTTCCTCACGTATGCTGTCCGGGATACCCCAACGGTCAATGACAAGAATAGGGTAAAGACCGCGGTTTTCAACAACTTCAAGATAGCGGTCAATTTCAGCCTTGGCTTCATTGTAGCTTTTTGGATCAATTACTACTGCTAATCCTGATTGCACCTTGTGAGTGCATGCCGAAAACATGATTCCGGCTACAATAGTCAGTATCAATGCACACTTCTTCATTTTTCCTTATTGTTTTTGTTATTTTACTCTGTTATATGTTTTCAATGCTTCATCGCGTACTTTTATGTCAAAGCGTTCATCATTGGCAACCTTTAATGCAAGTTCTGCAATAGCTGGAGCCTGGTATGAAGTGACGTACCAGCCCAAGGCCTCCCACATGACGGTCTGCAGAGTTACGTCATCAGGGTTGCTCAGATATTCCAGTTCCTTTGGAACAAGAATGTGGTAGTTGTAGTTGCGGGTGGTGCGAATTGCCATCTTGCGGTCATACGCATCTTCATCCGGGTTGAAAATGGTACTTTCAACGTTCTTGACCTGACGTGTACAGATACGGTTCAGGGCCTTGCGCTTGGCCTTGTATACGCTGTCAGCGTTATTGTAGAAGGTAAGAGTGGGGAAGTACTCATCATAAGCCTTCATAACAAGAGCAGAATCAAGGATCTGTAAGCTTCCTGATATGGAATACTCAACACGCTCAGGCAGGGTGTTAGCACAATAGAGCTTAACCAAAGGTTCAACGACACGGCTGTCACCGCAGTCACCGGCCTGGATGACGGCAAAACGCTGGGTCATCTCATGGGCATCATTCAATCCCAAGACCAGAGCGTTTATGTAGTTGTCATCGCGGTATTTCTTTAGTTCCTCCAATGCTGCCTGGCGTACGATTCCTGACTTGGAGGTGCGGAACTTGTCAAATATCAAGTCCGAGTAGTTGCCGTTGCTGTCAGCCAGCTTGTCCATAGCCATTATCTGCAGGGCAGTGAACTCACTGTCAAGCTGACCTTTCCAGAACTTGGGATCATCTGAGCGCAAAGCCTTGTTTATGTCAAATCCGCAGAATGCGCCGGGAGTGAAGCTGAATGTAGGGTCGCCAAAGAGATGAGCCTCAAGATATGCTCCGTATTTGGCCATATTGCCGACACGTGCACCAAGGCCTACAACACCCATAAAGTGGCATACCCATTTGTTCTGCAGCACATTTACAGTATTACCCATTACAACAAGAGTACCGTTGCCCTCACCAAACAGATAGCCCTCCTGTATGCTCTCATCCTGATGGAATGAGCCGTTATAGCAGCCGTCCAGGGTAACCATACGCACCTGCGGGTGGAAATCCTTGAAATCTGAATAATAGAGGTTGCGCTCTTTCTCAAAGTTGTATGAGGGTTCACCCTTGAACCATTCATCAGGGAAAGTGCACTCATATGCACTGTTTATGGATTTCTTGATCTGATCCATGGAGCGGCCTTTGGCTTTACCCTTGGCAACCTGTGACAGTATGTACTCCCTTATCCAATCAATAGCCTCATAATAATCTGAACCTACGGGCAGGTCACTTAAATGCTCTATGTCAGGGCTGCCATGATGATGGGGCACAGCCCAGTCATACTCAGGCATCTGCAGCTCTGTCATGAAACGCTTCTTTACGAACGGTTCACGTTTGTAATCAAGGTATGTTATTGTTGTCTGTTGGCCTTTCATCCATGGGAAATGGTCATAATGCTCGGCTTTCTCATCAATACGGGCATCAACAGACTCCGATACATATCCGTAACCGCTGAAATAGAACATACGGTCAAGCGGGTTGTTCTGCTCATCGGCCTTGTTTACACGCTGCATGTAACGGCGCAGCTTGTCATATTTGTTGCCCAGTTCATTGGTACGCGGCATTATGCGTGCGCTGTAAATGGTAGGACGCAGTCTCTGAGGGTAGTCTGAACGCAGATGATAATAGAAATACTCCGGGCGCACGCTGTCGCGGTCCAGATAATCCCACTGCAGTTCAAAGCTGTCATAGAAACGGTCTGATGCCACAGTGAACTCAGTACGGTCAAACTGGCCGTCCTGGTCCATCTTGAACGCAGTGGTAAAATGCTGTGCGTCACGTGTACGGGCAATAGGTATGTCACCTATAAACACACAACCTTCAATAGGATAGTCCTTGGCGTTGTAAAGCCTGATAAGTTCTGCTCTTATGCTGTCCGGTACTCCCCATTGGTCAATAACAAGGATAGGGTGGAGCCCGCGGTTCTGAACAGTAGTCAAATACCCCTCTATTTCATCTTTAGCCTCATTGTAACTTTCGGGGTCAATTATAACCGCAAAACCACTTGTGCTTTCCCGACATGAAATTATAAATAATATGCCGGCAAGTAACAGAATGCATTTTTTTATCACGACTTAAAATGTATAATTCAATTTCAGGCCAATATTCTTTTTGTCTGTATCCTTAAAAATGGGGCTTTTCTCCGAATACTTCCTGATAGAGGCATCAACTGTCAGATTAAGCCATCCATTGCTTGAAAAAAGAGCAAGCGGATATGATGCTCCCAACTGTATGGACGCATAATAGTCATCGGCCGAAAGATATGTGTATTTGGGGAGATAGTATCCTTTATAGAATCTTTCTAAAGCCGGTTCATTTGTTAAAACTGAAATATCAAGGGGCTTAAGGGCATGATTCATTCCACCGCTTACTTCAGTAAGGAAACGCATCTTGTTTGCTGTCCATTTCTTGTTGATGACCAGTCCGGCATTCAATTTGGTATATTTGGCATAATTTTCATCAGGAAACTGCTTTACGCTAACTTGTTTATACGCTGCGGTTGCAGAAACAGACAGGTGTGGCGTGCCTGTCTTTAAGAATGATGCATTATAGGTCAGGGCAGCAGTCATATCGTTCTCCTTATGTATCGTTTCTGTTGAAGTGATAGTATACCTGATCATTTTCCATTCGTCTCTCTCTTGTTTTTGAATGGACCATGCCCCCTTACAATTATCCATGCTGGCTTCAATTATAAGATTATGCTGGATTTTGGGTCTAGCTAGCACGAATCGGCTGTTAAGAGCCATTGTGGTTTGTGAAAAATCTCCACCTTTATAACTATAAGATGTACCGCCGTCTGTGGCGTTCTCAGAATTGGATACGAATTTGATTTCAGTATAGTTTTTTAATGAACCGTTGGTTGAGAAATTAAGAGATCCTCCGAATTTCGTGCCGTCATACCTGCGGTTATAGCCAAGACCATCTTTACCTTCAAAGCCTCCAAGAGCCTTATATATATATACCTTATTATGTTCGCCTATCATGTTATCCTCAACCGATGATTTATCATCTTCATGATATATTTCAACGATTCCGGTTAAGCCGAGTGTAATTGTACCGTTCACATTCCAGTTGATACCCGGCATGATTGCAGTTCTGGCTGCGTTTGCCTTCATGCGGGGATCTGATTGGTCGGCTTTATGTGCAACGGTGTATTTTGCTGAAACTCCAACTGTCAGACTGTTGCTCAAGTCATAAGCAACTGAACCGTCAATGACAAATGATTCTGTTCTGGCGTCATTGGTCAGGGTATCATACCTGAGTGTATCAGCCAAAAGGAACGGATTCAGTTCTGACGTCAAGACGGTGGCATTCCACCTCATGTCTTCAGAATAGTGATTGGAGTAGTTGATATTACCCTGGAATGAGAGTTTCTCAAATTTCCTGATACCAAATACATTGGCATCAAACAAACGTGTTTTCACGCCATCATCAAATGCTCTGTATTTTCCATTTTGTCCTGAATATGATACAACAATGTCATTAAGCTCGGAATAAAGCATGTAGACAATGTTGGCGGGATTAATGGAACCGTATGTGATATTATGTATGAAAAGCCCATCCTGATACCAAGGATCAACCTTCCGTTCTGCTTGGGCTGAAACTTTTTGAGTTAATGTAGCCATGGTCAATGCAACTACAAAGAATGATAATCCGGTAGAAAGCTTTTTCATATCTTAATATTCAAAATAATATATCCTTATTAAAAAAGTAATAAAACCGCAGGGCAGGAACAGAATCCTGCTCTGCGGTATAAGTAAGTCAATTAATCAGCTGATGTAAATGATCTGTATAAAACAGGTTTCTGTCCGCCGCGGATAAAGTCTTCAGATGAATTGTTTGTATCCTTGAAATATGCACGGCCGTTGCTGACTCTTGTGCATTTTCTACGAATGCTCTTTCCGCAATACATAGGATCAGTCCACTCGTCGTCTGAACCGCTATAGTATGTATAGCCTGAATCATCCAAATCAAGAATTGTCTTATTTATCTTAAGATCTTCATTGTAGTAAATGATGTCAACGGCGTCTATCACATATTCAGATGGAATGCAAAGAGCAGCCATCCACTGACCTTCGGGCTTTAAAGCATTATTTGCAACAAAACTTTCCATGGTTGAATCAGCAGGAAGTTTGGCAAGAATGAGAGCCTGTCCGCTTACAGCAGGCATAAAGTCAAATCCGAATTGAGAATAAGCAACCTCAAGGTTAGGAACATCCGGGTTGTCAGAATCCTGAGAGGATGAGGGGATGTATGCTTCCCAGTCTGCATGACTCAAATCTACAGGTGAAACGGAATCATTGGCGCCAAGTTCACGTTCAGCATGGTTGATGGCACGGGTTGCAACAACTATGCTCTGGCCGGGCTCGAGAGGATACTCATCGCCACTACCAGGGAAGTATATGGTATGATTACCCATAGGATAGTAGTCAGGCAGATTGCCTTCGTCATCAGCCCAACTGCTGACATCACCGTAACCGCACTGGACAATACCCATAATGATACCATCAAGATACTGTACCTCATCACTGTTGTTAACCAGTTCATAGAATCCGTCTGTCCAATAACTACTCTTTACACCTGTTGAATATATCTCTTTGAAGATAATCTTACCAGAAGGCTTTGATTTGATAAGAGATACTGGCAGGTTAGGAACATCGGCATCTGCAACAACGCATCTGGTTGAGCCTACATAGTTGTAAGTGCCTGCATCTCCTACAACAGAAATTGTGTATGAGCCGGCTACAAGTTTCAGGATTGCAATGCCATTCTGTGCATCAACAGTTGTTGCTGAGCCTGATTCGCTAACGGCAGTGGCTTTAATTGAACTCATTGATGAAAGTTCAGCCTCGTCACAAGTGATTTTTACTGTCACCTGGTACTTCTGTGCCTCCTTGTCATCATCATTACATGCCGTGAATGCTGCAAATACAGCAACCAGGGCTACAAATAAAAATTTCTTCATCTTTTTTTAATTAGTTGATAAGTTAATAAAAAAATTGAACATCAAATCTTTATCTTCAACTCCGCTCCAAAATATTGCGGAATGGCCAGGTTGGTATAGCTACCGTTAATTGGCGAGCGGTAGAGTTGTCTGGTGTTAAACAGATTGTTTGCCATAAATGATATCTCAAATATGTCAGAGAACTGTTTTGTAAGACGGAAATTGATAATCACAGATGTCGGATAAGACTCTTTATCATAATATGTAGGATAGGTCTGTGACTGAACCATCTCAAATTCACGTCTGTAATTGGTCAGACTCCTGTAGTCTGTGTTCCACTCATAATAATTGCCTGCAAAATCGCGGAATCCTACGGGATCATAATGAGGTCTCAGTTCTCCTGTAGAAGATTGCTGGTTGGGAGCCATATACCAAATGTCATTTCCGTCAGAATCCTGATAAATATTCTGGCTGGTCTCACTCCATACGATTTGTGCCGTTGTTGAGAATATCAGAGACAGTTTGGGAATATGGGTGATAAACCTTACGTTAGTGTTGACACGTGACTCAACTGATCCTGAACCTGCAGGATAATATGCCTGGAACGGATAATTTTTTTTAGGTGTAGTACGACTGTCATTAACAGGGTCTGTAACTGATATTATGGACCATGCACCAAGTTCGTTCCTTCTTTTTACCCACAACCATGCACCATCAATTACTATTGATGTCCTGAGTGCTTTTATCTGTCCTAAATTCAAACTGTACTCAATACCCATCTTTTGAGTGGAATTACCGTTTGTGGGTATGCTGTAAGATTGAAAAGTAGAATCATTCCTGCTGGGAACATCAATGGTGGCATTGTCATAATCGCATTTTAGCGTACCGTTCTCATATCTGTAGTTCGTAGCGCCGACAGGTGCTTCATATGTTCTGTATGAGAATGTATAAGGGGTTGAACGATATGTAAACTCATTCTCATAATTCTCCATAAAGAATGTTACGTTGCCAGACATCTTCTTTATTTCAAAATTGAGTCCAAGTTCCATTTTTCTGCCCGTTGAAGGCTTGATATCCGGATTAGCGGTGCTTTCTATGACATCGGTCGTCATAATAGCGATACTCTCATCCATAATCATTGAGGGGGCTACATAGGCAAATGATTTTTCATCAAAATAGACTTTGTCAGGATACAGGTAAACCAATGGAGGCATTTTTGATGTCATGCCCCAACCGGCACTGAAACTGACATTGTCAAATACTGAGTTTTTTGAGTTAAGGAAAGACCATTCCAGATTGAAGCGTGGCTCAATGGTATTCATGTCACTACGATCCAGATATTTCCTGTCAATAAACAGTCTGTTGGCTCTTATTCCGATCTGGGCCGTTAAACTGGTTTGGCCGATAGGTATTATAGTCTTGTTCTCAATAAATGCAGATGCAGTCTGCATGGCGGGAATGTCTGTATATGGGCGAGGACGCACAGTCTGGACATTTCTTACAAATGGAGGAGTCTTGGGGTCAAACTCAAGCCCTTTACCATGATTGACATCATATTTGTATTCAATGCCTTCTTTGAAAGATGTTGTGAAGCCTTCACTGATAAATACAGTCTTGGTTCCTTTGAGTTGAGCAAAAATATCAACCGGATTTCCACTCATGGTATACTCGGTATTGTATGTTCCGTTAAGCATATATGAGCGGAACTCTCCGGGAACCGTTGATACCGCAACAGGTGTTACACCCGTAGTAAGCAACACTTCTTCATAATTATAATCGCGCTGTACGCTGTTGTTGTATGAAAAATTGTAACTTAAATTGGACAACAGTTTCCGCTTGACATTCCAGTCTCCGTTCAGATTAACCCTGATGCCGCGATTCTCACTTTTGTTTACCTCAAAATTATGCTGCTGCTTATCCACGCGGACATCATATACATTCTGGAAATATGATACCTTGAGATTGACACTTAAGGGATATTGCTTAAAAAAGGTCCTGCCATAACCGAAATCACCGGTTATGCGTTCAAAACCTTTTGCTGGAAACCTGACGTCATTGTATGACTCGGTATAATCCAATGCAAGATTTACGGTTCCACCTGTGTTTAAAGTAAATCCCTTTCCGGCATACAACATTTTTGAGTTGGGATCAACTTTTCCTTTAACTTCAAGAGGAGTAGCACCTTTCTTGGTCTTGATAAGAACGGCACCTGAGGTCAGGTTTCCATATTCTACAGAAGGTATGCCACGGATAACCTCCATGTTCTCAATGTTATCGGTGGATATGGTTCTCAAATCTACACCAGCGCCAGTGGTATTCTGTGAAGATGATTTGGGATTATCGTTTATTTGATATTTTGACGTTGACATTGACTGCATTATGGCATCATTGGATATGGGCGCGCCATCTACCATGACAAGGGCACCCATGGCATTGTTGTTACTTCCTGATACCTCTCTGATGTATGTTTGGCCAATGTAATTGACATCAGGATTCTTAGTCAGGTTTCCTGGCATCAACTGTAAGATGTCCTCGACGCTTTTGGGCTGGAGATGCTGCAGAGCGGTCTGGTCAATGACTGATGATGAACCCATGGCCTGCTGCTTGGCGGTAACCGTAACCTCACTCAATGCAAGAGAGGTGGCCTGGAGCTTAATGTTAAGGGTTGCATCCTTGCCATCAACTTTGAGGACACCTTTAGCTGTTTCATAACCAATGTATGATACCTCATAATGATACTCTCCGTCTTTCAGTTTTAATGAGAATTTTCCATTCAGGTCTGTTACGGCCCAGAATGAATTGTGCTCAAACGTTACGTTTACAACTTCAAGAGGAGTTCCGTCTTCGGCATCAATAATGCGTCCGCTGACAACGTATTCCTTGTTGGTTTGGCTTGAATTCCTCTGATTACGGGAGTTCTGTGCAAATGAATGACTGTTCAGGGTAATGAGCAGAAGTGTAAGAACAGCAAATCTGAAATATTTCATATCTATGTAAATTTTCATATTGTCCTTTAGTGTGTTTAACAATACGGTTTTTAGTTTTAAATTGCAAATATATGCATAAAATGCATTAGGTTATTTACCATATAGGCAAAAAATGACACCTGAAGAGTACGAATAGGGCAAAATACCCAATTATGATTAGCGGTAAGTGGCATAATTATGAGCAATTGTTCAGCTCTTGTGGGTCATTATGTCCAGTATGAGACGGTCTGTCTCAACCATGCCTATGGATCCTACCTTGGTGAGGTTATGGATGCTCTTGTCAACGTCATCCTCTATTATGCCCTCAACGCTTGTCACGACGTCATTCTGGATGGCCATGATGGCGCTCAGCACGGCGGTTGACACACCGCTGCTTACCTTGAGCGAGCAGCTGGGCTTGGCTCCGTCACATACTATGCCCGCCAGATTGGCTATCATGTTCTTTACGCTGTAGGCAACCTGCTCATATGAGCCTCCCATGAGATAGGTTATACCGCAGCTGCTGCCGGTGGCGGCAACGACGCATCCGCACAGGGCGCTCAGACGGCCCAGACTCTGCTTTATGTAAACAGCAGTAAGGTGGCTCAGCATAAGGGCGCGGGTAAGTTCCTCCTCTGTGTTGTGGTTCTCACGTGCAAACACCACAACGGGCATTGTGGCGGCTATTCCCTGGTTTCCGCTGCCCGAATTGCACATTACCGGCAGCAACGCGCCGGCCATTCGCGCATCGCAGGCACAGCTTGTTGCAGTCAGGATATGGCTGAAAATGCTGTCTCCCATAACTCCACGGCCCAATGGGCGGGTTAGTGTCTTGCCCAGGTTATGGCCATAGTTACCCTTGAGCGCGTTGTTGGATGCTGCCTCATTCAGCTTGCGGGCTTCATTAATGAATTCTATATCGGCCAGAGGGGCGGTAGTGGCAAACTCATACACACGTTTCAGGTTAAGCTCTTCCTGATTATCCTCCTGCTCAGTCTCTGACTGCTTGCTGCGGTTGTCTTTGAGAACGGTGCAGCTGCCATCGGACTCAGTCTTGTCCAGATAGACCAGATTGGTATGGTCATGAGCTATGATGGCGGTCGATGAGGCTCCGTTGGCCTTGCAGCATACCTCTATATAGAGTTTCTCTGTGATATTTTTCTTGAGCGATATGCCTATGCGGTTGGCGTTGACATACTGTTTTCCCTCCTCAACACGGTCAGGGGTGATATCCTTGAGCACCTCAAGTCCGTATGAGCTCTTGCCGTACAGTGCACCCAAAGCAACGGCTATGGGCAGACCTATCATGCCGGTACCGGGGATACCTACGCCCATGGCATTCTTAAGGATATTGGCACTGAGCTGAATGTCTATCTTGTCTGGGGTTTGGCCCAGGGTCTGGGCCGAGTAGGCCGTACACAGTGCTACAGCCATGGGTTCTGTACATCCAACAGCGGGAATAACCTCACGCTTTACAAGCTTGATGATCTCATCATTTGTCATATAAATGCACGTATTTAGCCGGTGTATAACCGGGCAAATATATATAATTTATTTTACAGATTGTGCACAGATGTCCGATAAACAGCAGCTGCCGCACTTGGGAGAACGAGCTGTGCATACGTAGCGGCCATGAAGGATGAGCCAGTGATGTGCACGGGAGAGTGTGTTTTCAGGGAAATATTTTACCAGTTCCTTTTCAACGCTGAGCGGGGTGGTGCAACGCTTGGGAACCAGACCTATGCGATGGCTTACACGGAACACATGGGTGTCTACAGGCATGGCCTGTCCGCCAAATGCGACCGCGGTCATGACATTGGCGGTCTTGCGTCCTACGCCCGGCAGGGTTGTCATGCTCTCCATGTCCTGCGGTATCTCACCCTGGAACTTTTCACACACCATGCGTGCCATTCCGGCCAGGTGTTCTGACTTGGCATTGGGGTACGATACGCTTTTTATATAGGGCAGTATCTGCTCAGGGGTGGCAGCCGCCATATCCTGTACGGTAGGAAACGCCCGGAACAGGGCCGGGGTGACCATGTTGACGCGTTTATCAGTGCACTGGGCGGAGAGCATCACCGCCACAAGCAGCTCATACGGAGATGAAAAATGCAGCTCAGTTGCTGCCTCGGGATATGCCTGAGCCAGTCTTTCGCTGCATTTGTCATATAGTTCCCTC
>Ga0265299_10003337_pt1 | contig 15762 bp, 14 predicted proteins | sample AusTroGonzalo_MG_4_FD_193485 | JGI IMG/M metagenome (GOLD analysis project Ga0265299, IMG submission 193485) | Bovine rumen microbial communities from tropical cattle in Woodstock, Queensland, Australia - Gonzalo_02 | ecosystem: Host-associated > Mammals > Digestive system > Stomach > Rumen ... | reverse complement strand
CAATACCAGCGGCAGAACTATCAGCAACAGAACATACAATGTGTTCATGATCTGCACACCGGTCAGAATAGGAACAACCAAGCCTGCGAGCAGGGAAGAGTAGAATGTCAATCCTGCCAGTCCGTTGACTCCGAATAGCGCTCCTCCGATATCTTTGCGTTTAAAGCAGGATATCACATTCAGCATCATCGCGATGATCAACAATGCTATACCTATACCCACGGCAGAGTATATAAGCATCATCGTAGTTTGACCTTCAAGAACGTCGAATGGTTTGCCGTCCATATGGAACACATCGCGGTATACCGGATCAAGAAGGTCTTCAAATCCGAATACAGAACCGAAGATGAATCCGAATATCGTTGAACATATAGAGCAGGGGATAAGCAGTGCGCCTATCGGCATTTTGCGCTTCTTGTACATAAATATCGCGGCTAACAGCAGCAGGATACCCTGTCCTACGTCGGCGAACATTATGCCGAAGAGCAGTGTGTATGTCAGCGCGATGAACCATGACGGATCAATTTCGCTGTAGCCGGGCATACCGTACATCTCGGTATAATACTCGAACGGTTTGAAGAAAAAGATGTTTTTCAGCTTGACGGGAGGCGAGTGCTTACGCTCTTCTGAAGCTTTGGTGAAAGTGATCTCAACGCTATCGATATTGTCGAGAGCCTTCAGTACGGTGCCTTCCTGATTTGCCGGTATCCATCCGATCAGCACAAAGCTGTTATGATATTTGCAGGCGTGGTTTTTGATAGACAGATAAGCTTGATGCTTGCACAGTGATGTGAATAGCTCCAGCATGTGCAATTCATGCTCTTTGACATATTCCGATACACTGCTGTCAATATCTTTCTCTTCCTGTTTGAGCTTAATGATCTCTGACTCAAGTTCTGTGATATACTCCTTTGGAGTGCCTTTCATACCTGTGATATCGACTTTTTCAAAATACAGACGTGAGAAGATACGGTCTATCTTTGGCGCTTCTTCAAGAGGAGCGGCGTATACGCCCCAGTAGTATCTGCCGTCATGCGTACACGGGAAGAACTCGACATATGGATTGTCTGAGTAAGCCGACAGCTTTTTGTAACTCTCATTGGTAAGCCTGCCGAAGCGCGTAACGATGTATTCGCATTGGTGTATCTTGTCGATATCAATACCAAGACCGACAAAGTGCCGTGTCTTTTCGATGATCTCACGGTCAGCGGTAATCCGGGATTCTATCTCATCTTTGCGGTTGAGCTTAGCGCCAAGCTCGGATTCGATCTTATCGACCAGATCGCGTACTGTTTCTACATCGGCGTTATCATACTTTTCTGTTGAAAGTATCTTCGGCTTGAGTCCGGATCTCTTGATGATATCACTGAGCGTATCCATAATAGGGGAAAAGTCGTTTGAAGCAATAAGTGGGATAAGACTCTCGCTGTCGGAGAAGAATTCTGCCGCTTCATCAGGCTGGAACACCCCTGTGGCTCCCAGAGCGGATACTACATCGTCAACATCGGTAAGGTTGCCAATGATATTGACGAGTTTCATTTTAGAAAGTGACATATGTGATCACCTCTTATCTTACTTGATCAGCATTTCTGCTATATTCTTTGGTTCCATCGAATAGCGTACGCCTTCGACTATTGTTACGATGTTTTTTAACTCAGTCTCGGAGAGTATATAATAGGCGAGCAGAACGATATCGGGATTGGAAGAGAAATACATCTCGTGTCTGCACCTGTCATACTTTCCTTTTATTGTGATATCTAATGATGTATTGACGGCAGAAGCCTTTTTGCCTATCTTTGTATTATTCAGCGACTCCTGCATCTCTTCTAAAGTAGATGCTGAGAGTATTTCGTCAAGACGCTTGCCTGTTAGTGAGCCGTATGGCAGCAAATGTGTCTTTATTGCATCACCTGACAGATCATAATACTGCTTCAGCCTGAGTATGCGCGAATAGTTATCGTAGTCGCACATGGTATCGAACAGTGATATCAGATCGGCTTTGGCAGACTTGTTCTTGATCTTGCCGATCTCATCATACAGTATGCTCAGCGAGTATACCTGCATTGCGTCATCGATGGCTGAGATATCGATATGCTCATCATCAGTCGGGATATACTTTTCAAGTACCCGTCTGTATCCGTGTTCTTTCAGCACATCCAGCAATTCAGCATAGCTGTTTAGGCTTGCGAGTTTTGCCAAAGGTATCTCTGTCTGTTCGTCAAAGTATGTTTCGAGTGAAAAGATATATTCCGACGGCCTGCCGATGGCCAGAAGTGTAAGATATTTGTTCAGCTCTTTTATCTCTGCTGCACGCAGGATGTATCCGTTGACAGGAGAATCGCTGCGGTTGTATTTGCACAGCGCGAGAAACCCCATGAACAGTTCTTTACGCAATATGTTCTCGAGATTGCCGCGGTGGATGTCTGCGGCAACGCCGTTGAGAAAACGCGAATAATATGTGTATGTCTTTAAGTATCTGACTACATCAGCGACAGAATCTGACTTAATAAGAGCGGCATAGTCTTTTGCTGTTAAGCGCTTGCCGTATCTTGATTTTGCCTTTGCGATTATCGCGGATGCAGGATCGATCAGCGCCAAATACTCACCACCTTATGCTTATTGTATATCTTTACTGAATCACGCGCGATACGATCTCATCGACCCAGCTGTCGCTGAGTTCGTTATATCTTTTGCGCATTGCTTCTTTCAGACGCTCGGCGTTCTCGGAATATTCGGCGAGCTTCTTATCGGCATTCTCGCGGTCTATCGCTATATTCTTCTCCACACGATCATTTGCTCGATCGATAAAGTCGTTATATATTGCGTCGCGCATCTCTTCTATTTCATTTTGACTGTTTATCTTCTCGAGTTCGGATTGTTCGCGGATCTTGCGAGCATTCTCGTCCATCTCGATTATTTTAGTCAGCAAATTTTCCATATAGCACCTCTATGCTCAGTTCTTAAGCGACTGCAGCGGAGCAGGGATACGGCCGCCAAGATTGATAAAGGATGACGGATCGCCGATTCTCAGCGGCATTACAGGACCTTTACCCAGCAGCCCACCGAAGTTCAGTTCTTCGCCTGCGTTCCTGCCTATAGCGGGTATCACGCGCACAGCTGTAGTTTTTGAGTTGACCATTCCGATCGCGGCTTCATCCGCTATGATAGCCGATACAGTCTCAGGTGTTACGTCACCGGGGATGACAAGCATATCCAATCCAACTGAGCACACTGCTGTCATAGCTTCAAGTTTAGTGATGTCAAGAGCACCTGCCTTAACAGCGTTGATCATGCCTTGATCCTCCGATACCGGAATAAACGCGCCTGACAGACCTCCTACATGGGACGAGGCCATAACGCCGCCTTTTTTTACTGCGTCGTTGAGCAGAGCCAGAGCAGCTGTGGTGCCGTGGCATCCGCATACTTCAAGACCCATTTCTTCTAGTATATAAGCTACTGAGTCGCCTACTGCAGGAGTAGGAGCAAGCGACAGATCCACTATGCCAAAGGGTACCGACAGACGGGATGAGGCCTGCTGAGCTACCAGCTGACCCATACGAGTGATTTTGAAAGCAGTTCTCTTGACCAGATCAGCAACTTCTGTAATGTCCTTACAGCCAGCTTTAGCCAGCGCCGCGCGCACAACTCCGGGACCTGATACGCCTACGTTAATAACGCAGTCGGCTTCTCCGACGCCGTGGAACGCTCCTGCCATAAAGGGATTGTCCTGTACAGCGTTGCAAAATGTGACTAACTTAGCAGCACCGATACAGTTGTCAGTCGCCGTGAGCTTAGCTGTTTCCACAACAGCTTTGCCCATCATCCTGACCGCATCCATATTTATACCGGCCTTGGTAGATCCGATATTCACTGATGAGCAAACTCTCTTTGTAGTTGCAAGAGCCTCGGGGATGCTCTCTATAAGCGCGTAATCACCTGCTGCAAAGCCTTTTTCAACAAGAGCTGAATATCCGCCGATGAAGTTGACGCCCAGCGTATCGGCCGCTCTGTCGAGAGCTTGAGCGATTTTCATTATCTTTCGGCTCTGGCACACTCCGGCGACTATGGATATTGGAGTAACGGATATACGCTTGTTGATTATCGGTATACCGTACTCGCGCGAGATATCTTCACCGGTCTTTACGAGATCTTTAGCATACAGACAGATCTTATCATAGATCTTATCACATGCGCGGTCGATATCGCTGTCGATACAGTCGATAAGCGATATGCCCATAGTGATAGTCCTGACGTCAAGATTCTCGTTGTCTATCATATTTATAGTCTCGAGTATATCTTTGGTTTCGAGCATATCACACCTCAGATCTTATGCATACTGTTGAAGATATCTTCGTGCATGACGTGTATCTTAAGATGGTTATCGTCGCCAAGCAGTTCAAGCTTAGCTGCCAATTCATCGAAAGGTACAGTTGTGCTGCTGATATCGGCGAGCATTATCATCGCAAACATATCCTGCAGAACACTCTGGGTGACTTCTATGATATTTGCCCCTGCGTCGGCACAGGCTGTAGATACCTTGCTGAGTATTCCTACACAGTCTTTACCCAAAACTGTAATTACTGCTTTCATACTATACTACCCCCAATATATACTTTGTCTGTTACATTATACTCCAATATATAGGAGCTTATTTATTATTAAGAATTATAACGTATTTTTTGATGAAAATTTGTCAAAAGAAAAGGAGCAGCATCAAGCTGCTCCTTTGCAGTGTTATATAAAGAATCTCGGGATAAAATTCATCAACATATAGGTGACTAGCAGCGATATGGCAAGAGGGGTATTGACTCCGCCTTTTGTCTGCAACGCGGTTTCTGCGCTTTCTTCACCGGGATTTGCTTTGATCTTAGCTACTTCTGTAACACAGTGCTTATAGTATAGCCTGTTGAATGTTATGCCTATTATTATCATCAATACAAGCTGGAGCGCGTACAGAATCAGAGGCAGATACAGTATAAACACTTCGGTTGATGTGTGACTGCTAAAGAAGCTCATGACCTGCGAATATGTGGTGAGCGACTGCATCTCGCTGTATTGCGTGGAATACGCAACAGTTATATATGTTGAGAAAACCAGGATAGCCAGCTGAATAGCTGTGATTATCGCTCCGATCTTATACATCTTGCGATACAGCAGAAATCCACCTGCAAACAACGCGGCTGTAAAGCAGAACCTGGATTTATTATTGGCTTTTATGTTATTGAACACACGCATGTAGTAAGGTGTGTTCTGCTTGACATATTTTGCGATCTCGCCGGCAGTGATTCCGTCTTCGAGTTCGGTGTCTTCAGCCACTCCGCCCATGGGATCCATGAAAGGGTAAGCGTTGCTGCCTACGCCGTTCATGTTAGGAAAACCGCCCATATTACCTGTTGGCTGTTGAGCTTGGTGAGTATCCTCAACCGAGAGTGGAGCGGAGCAGTGCTTGCAGAAGAATGCGTCCGCGTCGTTCTCTCCGCCGCATTTAATGCACTTGATGGTTGCAGCTGTGCCGCCGGATGACTCATCACTGGTGTAATCATAGCCGTCGCTGTGCTTTTCTGCATTGAAGCAGTGACCCAGCTCATCATAACACTCGCGATGATGAGGCGTGCCGCATTCAGGACAAACTACGATATCTTCACCTACGTGAAAGTATTTATTACAAGCCGGACATTTGTGTCCTATATAATCCATATTAGATACTCCTGTTCGATATTGTCTAACATTATAACAAATTCTATACTGTTCTGCAAGATGTTTTGCTATCATTATTAAAGTCTTTACAAAGATAAGAAAATATACTATAATACGTAAAGAATAATTTTACAGAGGGATATTGATGTTACAGTTCGAAGAATTGAGATTGGCTCTTGAAGCGATGAAGCCTGAGATCGATGATCTCGCATCGGCTTTGGGACTTTCTCAGATGAAGAAAGAAATTGAACAGCTCGAGAACCGCGCGGTTGAGCCGGGGTTCTGGGACGATATGGATAATTCGCAGAAGATACTCCAGCGCACTTCTAACCTTAAAGGTAAGGTAGAGAAGTATGAAAAGCTGGTAGCTAAGTATGAGGACGCGCTTGCTCTCATTGAGATGGGAGACGAGGCGGAGGACCTTTCGCTGGTCGATGAGGCTCAGGAAGAGATCGGCGGAGTTCGTGCCGAGATAGATAAGCAGAGGCTCGAGACTCTTTTGACAGGCGAATATGATAAAAACAACGCTATATTGACGTTCCATGCAGGCTCAGGCGGCACCGAGGCTCAGGACTGGGCAGAGATGCTCTATCGTATGTATACTCGATGGGCTGCATCACACGGTTTCAACGTTAAAGAGATCGACTATCTTGACGGTGATGAGGCAGGACTGAAGAGTGCTGTACTGCTGGTAGAAGGCGAGAACGCTTACGGTTATCTCAAGAGTGAGGCAGGAGTTCACAGACTCGTCAGAGTATCACCTTTTGACTCTGCCGGTAGAAGACACACCAGCTTTTCATCGCTTGAGGTCATGCCCGAAATCAATGATGATATTAAGGTCGAGATCCCTCCCGAGGAGATCAAGATGGATGTGTATCGCGCGTCCGGAGCAGGCGGCCAGAAGGTCAACAAGACTTCGTCCGCAGTACGTCTAACGCATATACCCACCGGCATAGTTGTCGCTTCTCAGGTGGAGAGATCGCAGTATCAGAACCGTGACGTAGCGATGAAGATGCTCATCTCTAAGCTGATGGAGATCAAAGAGCGTGAGCACCTGGAGAAGATCGAGGATATCAAAGGCGTGCAGAAAGAGATCACATGGGGCTCTCAGATCCGCTCATATGTGTTCATGCCTTATACTCTCGTCAAGGATCACCGTACATCTTATGAGACCGGCAATATCAACGCTGTGATGGACGGAGATCTCGACGGATTCATCAATGCTTATCTCAAAGCGCTCTCACTGGGTGAACTGGAAAAGTAATATAAAAAGTTTCAGCCTCCGTTATGGAGGCTGATTTTGCTTATTGCATTATTATAGGGATGATTTAAGTGCTTTAGACAGCTGATCGGGACATGATGTTCCTCTGCCGCTGCAGTTGATACCCTCGAGCTTGTCTATCGCGTCAGTGACCTTCATACCTTTTACCAAAGCGCTGATGCCCTGCAGGTTGCCGTGACAGCCGCCTATAAATCGACAGCTCTTGATAACGCCGTCTTCTGTCTCGAATTCGATCATCCTGGAGCACACGCCCCTGGGTACGTAAGTGTATTTCATATACATTCTCCTTATCATATAGTAAAGCAGCCCGAATGAACGGGCTGCATTGGAGCGGATAACGGGGCTCGAACCCGCAACATCAACCTTGGGAAGGTTGCGCTCTACCATTGAACTACATCCGCTGATTTTCCTAAATTATAGTCTAATTGCAGGAGATAGTCAAGCCGGGCAATTAAAATTTCATAGTTTTTTAAAATAATAGTAGAACTCTATCGAATAATGTGTTATACTAAAAATCCTGAAATATAACGGTTAGGAGGTATCATATGAAATACTCGTTGAATCTCGGACAATGGAATAGTATTTTTGCGGTGCCTTCTGCACTGGTCGATAAACATATCAAGTTAGCGACTGAAGCTCAGCTTAAGGTTATCTTGTATATACTTCGCAATTCTCACGCTTCTTCGACTGCGGATATTTCGTCTGCTTTGAATATAAGTGAAGATGAAGTCGAGAATGCTGTAGGGTTCTGGATGAATCGAGGGCTTATAAGAGAAGCTGACGGTCAGCTCACCCCCGGTGTTTCAGATAATACTGATACTCCGGCAAAAGTTCCGCGCGCAGAGAGAAATACTGCCGTATCGCGTGCAGTCAGACCCGATTCTGCGTTTGTAACAAAGATATTGAAAAGCGACGCTAATTTGTCCGGACTTATGGAAGAGGCTCAGGCTGTTTTGAAAAAGCCTCTTTCACCCGGAGATATAGCGACTCTCGTTATGCTGTATGACAGCTTTGGCTTACCGTGTGAAGTACTGGCTATGCTCCTTAATTACGCTGTGTCTGTCGGAAACGCAAATATGCGATTCGTCGAGCGCACCGGCATCAGCTGGTCTGACAACGGCGTGTTTACAGTAGAGGCTGCTGAGCGCGAGATAGAACGCTTAGCTCAGTCCAAAGAGGCGTGGGGGAGAGTGTCGGCTCTTTTTGGATTGCACAATTCCGGCAATGCTACCAAGGCTCAGCTATCTGCTGCTGAGAGATGGTTATATACTTGGCGTTTTACGGATGATATGATAGTTGAAGCGTACGAGCGCTGCGTCAACGCCAAGGGAGAGTATAACATGAGCTACATCAATGGTATACTCAAGAAGTGGTATGAGAAGCGCATACTCAACCTCGATGATCTCAAGAAATATGAGTCTGCCGGAGCGAAAAAGCCTTCTTCTAAAACCTCTACTAAGCAAAGAGGATCGGTATTCTCAGCTGACAGCGCATCTTTTGACTTGTCAAAGTATGAGAAGCAGAGCTTATTTGACGACTGATAACAGGTGATTTGTTATGGCTTATACAAAAGATATTTATCAAAAAGCTAAAGAACGTCTGGCTGAGCGCAGGATGAATGCTGATCGTATTGCTGATCTTAAGCGCAAAGAGCTTTATAAGCGCTTTCCCGAACTGAAAGAGATCGATATCGAGCTGGCAGAGATAGGCGTTAAAGCTGCAAGATCCGCACTTGAAAAGAGCGCGTCAGATAGTGATATGCGTTCATTATCTCGACGCAGTATGCAGCTTCAGGACAGAACTGAGGAGCTGCTTAAGACTACCGGCCTTACTTCAGCTGATATGGAACCTGTATATCACTGCTCACAGTGCTGTGATACGGGATATATCGAGAAGGATAATTCTACATATGTCTGTGAATGTTTCAAAAAGTTGATGTCAGATATAGAGTGTGAGGCTTTGAATAGCGAATCTCCACTCAGCCTATGTACATTTGACTCGTTTGATCTGAACTACTATGACAAGCGACCCGACAGCAGCGGAACCGCTCCGTTCAATCGTATGTCTAATATACTGAAATATTGCCTCGGCTATGCAGATAACTTCACCCCGTCATCAAAGAGCATTCTTATGAGAGGCGCTACCGGACTGGGCAAGACTCACCTGAGCCTCGCTATAGCCAATGAGGTCATCCGCAAAGGTATGTCTGTTGTGTATGTTTCTACTCCCGATATACTCGCAAAGCTCGAGCGCGAGCATTTTTCATATCATTATCAGAATGAAGAGAATACCATGGCTTCGCTTTTGAAATGCGATCTGTTGATACTCGATGATCTGGGTACAGAGTTTGTGTCACAGTTCAGTATTGCGGCTGTATACAACATATTCAATACTCGTATACTCAACGGTAAACCCGTGATAATGAATACCAATTTGACGCTCAATGAGCTGCTCACAACATATTCTCAGCGCTTTGTTTCTCGACTCATGGGTTCTTGCGACAGGCTCGAATTCATAGGTGAAGATATACGCATGAGATTATTATGATTTTTTTATTTAACACTTGACATATCGATTATTTTGATTATAATAATAAAAGTGCAATGCGGAATTGTGTAAGGGTAGCACAGCAGACTCTGACTCTGTATGTCTGGGTTCGAATCCTAGTTCCGCAGCCATCGGCCCCGAAATATCGGGGCTGTTTTTCGAGGTGTGGCGCAGTTTGGTAGCGCGCTTCGTTCGGGACGAAGAGGTCGCAGGTTCAAATCCTGTCACCTCGACCAACAAAAAAGGCTGACCTTTTGGTCAGTCTTTTTTGTTGGTCAGGACAGGAATGTGACAGGTTTTGAAAGAACTTTAAGAAAACAGTCCGGCGGACTGTTTTTAGCGCGTGCAGCTTGGTAGGCGACAGTCAGGAGCAGCGTGCATAAGACGAAACCGTGCTTATCTCCATATCCAAAGTCGTCACCTCGACAATCATAATACTGATAAGTGACAGGATTTGAACCTGTCACCTTAGTGTTGCTTTAAATGATAATCTGCATAATTCATACCGGTTACGATGTCATTATTTTATGCTACCTACCGTTTTCAACCTCTTTTTCTTGACTTAGCAATTTCACTTAACTATAATATACTTATGTTAAGGGGGTGGTGATACATGGATCTTATAAAAAGATTCAACAGTCGACAGAAGTTCTTGATATGCTGCGGACTGTTTTTAGTTATCATCATCGTACTGATAATTGTAAAGGCTACTGCCGGCAGTGGAAGTCCTGAAACACAAACGATTCCTGCTGAGACGCAAGCTCCTACTCAGGCTCCGACAGAGCCTAACTCACATATGATACAGGGCGTCAAGGTCCTGCCGCAAGAGGTACTCAAAGCCGGTTGCGAGACCTATGCCTGCACTATGATGCTGCAGACACTGGGTTTCGATATCGATGAGTTCAAGTTCTCTGAGAATTATCTTATCACCAAGCCGATATCATATGACGACTCAGGTACTCGCTACGGCCCTGATATGAACAGTGCTCAGGCCGGTGATGTGTATACCGGTTATGGAGTATTCGCCCCCGCTATGGCAAAGTCCATCAATAACTACTTTGCTACTACTAAAACTAAGCTCAAAGCATACGCGTTGGAAGGCGTTCCGCTGGAACAACTCTGCAAAGAGTATACCGATAAGGATATCCCTGTAATGGTATGGGCAACTACGTGGATGATGGAGTCGTACGACAAAGAATCATGGGTAGTCGACTATGTTGACGAGAATGCTAAGTACAAGCTCGGCGATACTTTTACATGGCGTCAGAACGAACATTGTCTTGTACTCATCGGATATGACGACAAGGAATACTATTTTGCGGATTCTTGCGAGGGTGGCGTATCTCACTTTGCGAAAGACCTGTGTCAGGAACGCTACGAAGAGATCGGCACAATGGCTATCGTATGTAAGTAAGTCATAACGCTGAAGTATTATAAGGATAATAAGACATGTTGGTCTTAAATATAACGAATCATAAGAAAGAGGTTTTTAATATGAAGAGAATGATCGCGGTTATTATCGCTTTACTGACCTTAGCGCTTTCACTGGTCGCATGCTCAGGCTCAAATGACGCTAAAGCTGTTGATCTTGATCAGATCATCACAGATATCAACACTGAGTACGGCGTAGACGGACTTAAGGCGCTTGAAGATACCGCTAAGCTCAAAAAATATTTCAGAATAGCCGAAGAGGATGTAAAGTCCTTTGCCGCTGAGATGACAACAGCTGCTTCGCAGTACAATGAGGTAATCATTGTTGAGGCGATCGATGCCGATGCCGCTGCTCGCATAGCAGAGAAACTCAATAGTCATCTTGATTCTCAGACAAACAATGCCAGAAGCTATGATAAGGATACACTCTCTATGATCGAAGGTTGTGAAGTCAAGACAAAGGGCAACTATGTATATCTCGTTATCAATGAGAAAGCGGCCGAGATCAACAGCAAGATCGATTCATCACTCTGATATTTTATGTTAACCATAGCAGGCGCTGATATGCGTCTGCTTTTTTATTATTCGGAATTATAGCTGAACTGATCTATGATAGAATATCACGAGAATAATGTTCAGAGGATGTATTATGGATTATTTGGAAGATATAAAACAGCAGTTCAGCTCAATGAATGATATGCAGCGCAAGGCTGTTTTCCACACCGAAGGCCCACTGCTGATACTGGCAGGAGCAGGTTCCGGCAAGACTACCGTTCTTGTCAACAGGATAGCGTATATACTAAAGGCCGGCTTAGCTGAACCGTGGCAGATATTGGCTATCACATTCACTAATAAAGCTGCCGGGGAGCTTAAGAGTAGGATCGAGGCAGTGTCGGGAAGTGGAGCTGACGAGGTTTGGGCCGCTACGTTCCACTCTACATGCGCCCGGATCCTCAGACGATTCGGTGACAGGCTGGGCTTTTCATCTCACTTTACCATCTACGATACTGATGATTCTCGCAGGCTGATGAAAGAGATACTAAAGCAGCTCGATATTGACGAGAAGTTCCTTTCTCATAAGACGGTCTTGAATGAAATATCCAAGTATAAAGATGATCTTAAAACACCTTCAGACGTCAAGTCACAGCTGATATATGACAGCAGGCTGAAATATATCGCTGAGGCGTATGAGTTGTATCAGCAAAGGATGCTGACATCCGATGCAATGGACTTTGACGATCTGATATATTACACCATCAGGCTATTTGAGAATAATCCCGATGTTCTGGAGATATACCAGAGACGATTCAAGTACATAATGGTGGATGAGTATCAGGATACCAACAAGAGTCAGTATCGACTGATCAGCTTTTTATCTAAGCCTAGGAACAATTTGTGCGTTGTTGGCGACGATGACCAGAGTATATATCGCTTTCGTGGTGCTACTATTGAGAATATTCTATCGTTTGAGAATGAGTTCAAGGGATCGTCAGTCATTCGGCTGGAACAGAACTATCGCAGCACCGGAACAATTTTGGACGCGGCTAATAATGTTATCAAGAATAATATCGAACGTAAGGGAAAGACCCTATGGACAGAGAATCCTGTCGGAGATAAGATAACTTTGCATACTGCCGCCAGCGAGAGGGAAGAGGCGATGTATATCGCACGCACGATCCTCGACGGAGTCGCAGATGGCAGGAGCTTCTCTGATTACGCTGTTCTGTATCGTATGAACGCTCAGTCTAATGCCGTTGAACAGGCTCTGTCGCGATCAGGTATCCCTCACAGAGTCATTGGAGGCCACAGATTCTATGACCGTGAAGAGATCAAAGATATGACAGCGTATCTGCAGGTCATCAACAATCCTCACGATGACATCAGACTCAGGAGGATTATAAATAAGCCCAAAAGAGCAATAGGTGAAGCAACTATGACCAAGGCCGCTGATATCGCCGCCGGTCTGGGTGAGAGCATCTATTCGGTTATCAAGCACGCTTCTGACTATCCCATGTTATCCAGAGCCGCTGCTAAGTTGGAATCGTTCGTAAAACTAATCGACGGACTTGTTGGAGCATATGGATCAGGTGATTACAGCCTTGCTGAGCTGTATAACCTTATACTTGAACATACTGATTACAAGAGCTATCTGACTGCTGAAAAAGATGATTATGAACAGCGCATAGAGAACATCGACGAGCTGATGTCTAATATCATCAAGTTCCAGGGGGATTACGGAGATGAGGCTGATCTGGGCTCTTTCCTTGAAGAGATTTCTTTGATGACAGATATAGATAACTATGACGCAGAGACCGACAGCGTAGTTATGATGACCTTACATTCTGCCAAGGGTCTGGAATTCCCTGTCGTTTTTATTCCCGGCATGGAAGAGGGAGTTTTTCCGTCAGTTCAGACGATAATCGAGGCTACTCAACTCAATGAAGAACGCAGACTTGCTTATGTCGGTATAACACGAGCTAAGGAGAAGCTCTATTTAATCAAGGCGCGCGAGCGTATGCTGTTCGGATCCACTACTCATAATAAGGAGTCGAGATTCGCGACCGAGATACCGTCTTCGTTACTTGAGAAAACAGGAAACGATAATGTGTTTGCCGCGCGCGCATATCAGGAAAAGCAACAGAACACATTTGATCCATTCGCTAAGAGAAAACCTGCCGAAGCGTCTTCTGCTCCAGTCAAATATGCAGTAGGTAACATGGTGTTTCATAAGGTGTTCGGTAAGGGTATGATACTCTCAGCTGTTCCGATGGGCAACGACACTATGCTCGAAATTGCCTTTGACAAGGTCGGAACAAAAACGCTTATGGCTAATTTCTCTAAAATGGAAATATTATCATAGTAAGCACATAATAAGAAAACCTCCATACAATGTATTGATGTAGCATGAACATCAAATACATTTCGGAGGTTTTACTTATGGCTGATACTAATAATGCTGAAGTCAGCGCAGAGCGCCGCATAGGCGAGCCTGTATGTATCGACGCTCGCAGAGTGTTCGACAGCTGTTCGGATAAAGACTGCTTGTCCGAATTGCCGGTGTTCTTTACGGCCGAAGATCAGGCAGTGATCGACGACTCTGTCAATCTGCGATTCAGAGACGCTCAGGTAGCTGACGTCACGATTGATACGGAGCCTGTGCCATTTCACCGCGGATTCTATTCCATAGACATAGTATACTACTTTGTAGTGACATTCGACGCGTATTCAACACCCTCAACAACACCCACTTCGGTCACCGGTGTGTGTGTATCCGACAAGAAAGCTATCCTGTACGGTTCTGAGGGAAATGTAAAAGTATTTTCGTCAACGTTTGTGGATAATGATATCGACACCGCCAACGCTTCATATGGCACTATGCCGATAGCTAATGTGCAGGTAGCCCGGCCAATCGCGCTGGCGGCAGGTCTGCGAGCACGTGCTGCTACAGACGTTCTTACGTATACTGTTCCTCAGGCTGTTCTTGATATCGTGGGAGGAGAGCTGACAGAGACCGGTACCTCGACTGCTATAGCAACTCTCGGAGTATTCTCTATCGTACAGCTTATGAGAGAGGTGCAGATGCTCCTGCCTTCTTATGACTACTGTATCCCGGATAAGAGCTGTTCATACTCTACAGACAGCCCGTGTGACATGTTCTCACGTCTTGATTTCCCGACCGATGAGTTTTTTCCACCCAGCGTATGCGAGATAAGCTCAGATACAGGCGGCGGATGCGGATGCGATTCTGATAACGTAAGTGATAAGTGAATAAGGATGGATAAGGACCAGCCCTCTGAGTGAGCATCAGAGGGCTGAACTTATGTCCTTAGGTTCTTTTTATGCTTGGAGTAATCCCAGGGAATAATACTGTCGCCGTCTACTATATAGGCATTTTGAGCTAACAGCGCCAGAGGCTCATCCGAGTAGCTGTCAGAATAGAATGATCCTATCTGAGTGTCCTGATAAATCTCTCTGAATCTGCGCACTTTTTCTTCATGATAGCAGTTCAGCCCTGTGGTTTTGCCGTCATTTGGCGAAACTCTGGAAGCTATAACAGTAACGCCAAGGCGCTTTTCTAACGGCTTTAGCAAGAATTCCGGCGAGGCAGATATGATCAGATCATCATCTCTGTGTATCTCGTTATACATCGGCTTTATTCTACTGATATTTTTATCCCAGAAGTCTTCTACGTCTTTTTCAGTATCACAACATTTTAAAAATCCGTACATCTTCTCTTTGAACTCTGTCTTTGTCCCGATATGAAAAGTATAGTATCGCATAGCGCATATGGCGATGCAGGGGAGCCTGAAGAATATCGACGGATGTCGCCTGAGCGAGAATAAAAAGAATCTGTATGTAGAATCTCCGTAGAATATCGTTTTGTCAAAGTCAAATACGTTCATAATTCACCTTTGATCTGCATTTGACGATATTATACATCTAAAGCGGCCAGATTACAACATTATCGTCATGTAAAATTCATATTTTGTTAATTTATATGCACTTTTTATATGATAAAATACTAGTGTTATTATGGGGGAGATGTAGTTGTTCGGTTATATCAAAGTCGACAGAGCTAATCTGTTGGGCAAAGAGTACGAAGCGTACAAAGGTATATATTGCGCTCTGTGCAAGCAGCTCGGTAAAGATTATTCGCTATTTGCACGATTCATACTCAGCTATGACTGCACATTCTACGCTATGCTTGCTATGTCGCTCAGCGAGGATCCGCCGTCGTTCTGTCAGGCGAGATGCCGATTCAATCCTCTTAAAAAATGCAATTATGCTCAGGTGGATACTAAGGC
>Ga0265299_10003333_pt1 | contig 15770 bp, 7 predicted proteins | sample AusTroGonzalo_MG_4_FD_193485 | JGI IMG/M metagenome (GOLD analysis project Ga0265299, IMG submission 193485) | Bovine rumen microbial communities from tropical cattle in Woodstock, Queensland, Australia - Gonzalo_02 | ecosystem: Host-associated > Mammals > Digestive system > Stomach > Rumen ... | reverse complement strand
CCGGGGTTCCGGCCGGGGCCTTGGCGACCGTGGTGAGGGTCGCGTACAGGATGTCATCGGCCGTATTCTTTACGGCGACCTTGCCGGAGACAGGCTGCGCATAAACGGACTTGGCGGAGACGACTTCCTGGCCGCCCACCGTGGCCTTCACGGCCTGGCTGCCCACCTTCGCAAACAGGCGGTCCATCGCCATGGCGGTGAAAGCGGCCTCCTGCGTGGAGTAGCGGCCCTGGTTGATGCTTTCCGCGACCTCCAGGGCGATGGGAAGGGCCTGGCCGATGTCGTTGGTCAGGGCGAGGGCCTGCAGGACTACGGTCTTGTCACGGAGGCCGGAACCGTAGGTGAAGTCGGCCGGACCGTATTCACCGTTGCATTCCTTTGCCATCAGTTCCTTCGCCTGCTTGGTCTTGCCGGCGACCGCATAGGCGGCGGCGAGCATCCATTCAGCCCGGCTGTCCAGGGCGCCGGATTCCTTGAGCCGGTTCATCGAAGCGTTCAGGGGCGCTCCGGCGACGGCGAGGGTGTACAGGCGGTAGCACTCGTCCAACTGGCTGAAGGCGGCGGTGCCCGCCAGGCGGTAGGCCTGGCTGAGGTTGTTCTGGAAGCGCTTCCAGTTGCCGACGACGTCGTTCTGGACCTCGAAGCCGGCCGCGGCGGCCTCCACGAGGAACTGGCCGGCCATGGAACTGGCCCAGCTGTCGGAGTAGTTGGCGCCGTTCCAGTAGCCGAAGCCGCCGTCACTGCGCTGGCGCGCGTAGAGCTGATGGATGAGGCCCGGGATGATCGTGCGGGCTTCCTCGGAATCGGCCTCGGACAGCTGCGCCAGCAGGTGCAGCAGGGTCAGGCCGCGGGCGGAGATCTGCTCCGTGCAGTTGTACGGGTAGTTCTTCATGGTCCGGAACAGGCCGGCGGCATCCACGGCCGGGAAGCCGGCGAGTTCCAGGGTGGAACCGGCTCCGGCGTCGAAGTTGACCGTGGCTCCGGCGGCGAGTTTCTCCTGCCGGACCGTAATGGTTTCGGGATTCGGGTTGACGACCTGGATGTCCACGGTCTCATAGGCCTTGCGGGAACCGCTGCTGGCCGTGACCGTCACCTCGGCCGGGCCCTCGCCGTTCGCCTTGAGGGCGAAACGCACCACGGTATCTCCCGCCTTGTCAAAGCGGGCCGTCGCGGTGGAGGTGCCGTCCAGGGAGAGGGCGCCATCGACCTTGACGGTCACCTGCGCCTCCTTGATCTGGTCGTCCAGGGCGAAGACGTTCACCGGAAGGACGATGTCCTCGCCCGTGCAGACCTGTCTCGGGAGGCTGGTCAGCACCATCAGCGGGGATTTCACCGTGACGGTCCGGGATGCGTTGCCGTAGGCTCCGTCGTGGCCGGCGACCACCATCACGCGGAGGCTGCCCACATACATCGGGAGCTGGATATCGTGCTTCTGGGTGCCCTTGTTGAGGGTGAAGGGTCCCAGGAACTTCACCACGGGGTTGAACCGGTTGTCCTTGCGGCCCACCCGGACGTTCTCCTCGTCACCGCCGATGGAGAGCATCGGGCTGAACCGGCCGGCATAGGCGCCCACCACCTGGTCGAACAGGTCCCAGGTCTTGACGTTCAGGGCCTCGGTCTGGTACATGGCATCCCACGGGGACGGGGTCTTGAAGTTCGTCAGGTCCAGCAGGCCCTCATCCACGACGGCGAGGGTGTAGGTCATGGGCTTGCCCGATTTCTCGGAAACCTGGATGGAGAATTTCTCCTCCGGTGCCACGGTGTCGGCCACCTTGACGACGGGCTCCAGGTGCGAGCCGGGATTCTCCACCTTCAGCCGCTTCACGCCGTACAGGCGCAGGGGCAGGTCGTTGGCGGTGTTCCGGTAGGGCTGCACCAGGGTGATGTGTACATAGAAGTTCGGGGCCATTTCCGGCTCGACCGTGAAGGAGAACGGGGTATCCTTGTCGGCGCCGGTGGCGACCCACTGGCGGGAAATCACGCCGGAACCGTTCTCCAGGGAGACCAGGGCCTGGCCGCCGTCGGCCGCCGGGATGTATACGGTGGCCTTTTCGCCGGCCTTGTAGCTTTCCTTGTCGGCGGAGAAGGTGAGCATGGTCACGGCATCCGGGTCATTGCGTCCGGCGCGGCCCTTCCAGGCGGGCCAGTCCAGGATGACGGTCTGGCCGGAAATGTGGCCGCCGGCGACGTCCCGGACCAGGACCAGGTAACGGCCCCATTCCGCTTCGGAAGCCCGGAGGTTGAAGGTGACGTCCTGCGTGCCGGATGTGAGGGTACCGGAAGCGACAGGCTTGCCCGCCCGGCCGCTCACGTAGCTCTGGAGGCTGGAGGGATCGTTCTCCCACCACCAGCTCCAGTCCAGTTTGAACATGGAATACTCCAATTGTCTGCCGGACAGGCGCTTCCCGGTGGCGTCCACCACGGCGACCTGCACCGTATGGTCCTTGTCCGTCTCCAGGTCGCCCGTGGGAAGCTTGACGCCCACATAGGCCGGGAACGGGGAGAAGGGCACCGTCTGGGTGGTGAAGCTTTCGTCACCGCCGCTTTCCAGGACGGAGCTCACGATGAAGGCCTGCAGCAGGCCCGGAGCATCCTTGGCGGCCGGGAGGTTGAAGGCGGTCTCCGCCGATCCGTCGCCCGCGAGGGTGGTCTGGAAGAGGGTGTATTCGCTGGCCTCGAAGGTCGATGCCGGGTTGCGGAAGACATAGCCCTCGAAGCCCTGGAATGAGGTTGCGCCCTTGGAAAGGGTCATCGTCGCGCTGGCGCGGAGACCCGATGCCGGGACGCCCGTGAGCCAGGCGGAACTGATGCGGGCCGTGGTGCGGGTGCCGCCCTGCAGGAAGTCGCCGGGCAGGTCCAGGTTCACCTTCAGCCGGTTGGGCTTGATGGTCTCGATGTGGAGGCTTTTGTGGAAGGAGGAACCGCCCACCTTGATGTAGGCGTTCCACCAGCCGGTGGGATCCTCCGGGGAGGTGGCGACGGGGAAGGTATAGAAACCGTCCTTGCCCGTGGACATCATCCGCGTATAGAACTGGCCTTCCGGCGTATAGAGTTCCAGGGAGGCCGGGTGGCCCTCCGGGATGCGCTGCATCTTGTCGGCCAGGATCATGGTTACGTGCAGGGTATCGCCGGGACGCCAGACGCCGCGCTCGCCATAGACGAAGCCCTTGAGCCCCTTCTTGACGGTCTGGCCGCCCACGTCGAAGCGGCTGAGGGATTTCTCATAGCCGTCGGCGAGGCGCAGGTAGCCCGTGGTCTTGCCCTTGCGGGCGATGAGGACGAAGGGCTTGCGGGAGACCTTGATCTCCGCGAGGCCCTTGCCGTCGGTCTTGCCGGTGCCGATGCGCTGGAGCTGATAATCATAAGCTTCCAGATCCACGCCTGCGCTGGGCTTCGCGTCGCCGAGTTCGGTGACGGCGGCCCAAAGGGTGTTCCCGTCAGCATACTGGGCCAGGAGACCCAGGTTCGAGGAGAGGAGGTTCACGACCGGGAAGCGCTCGGATTCCATGTAGAAGGTCGGGGTCTCCGGATTGCCCTGGTCGTCCCATTCATACTCGTTCCAGTCGATGAAGTTTTCCCACCAGTAGCTGTTCTGGATGTCCCAGGTGGCCTTTTCCTCATCGGAAGGCTCGCCGGAGGTGACCGGAAGCATCTGCGGGGCGGGCTTCCCGCCATACAGGGAATACTCCTTCCGGAAGGACAGGCGGATGCGGTAGATGGCGCCCGGTTCCTGCTTGAACAGACCGGACAGGTCCACGCTGAAGTCGTTCCAGGTATGCAGGTCGCGGGTGGCGTCGCCCGTCAGGGGAATCTGGCGGCTGTACACCAGGCGGCCGGCGCGGCGGAGCTCGGAGGCCCCGTCCAGGTCGTTCTCCTGCAGGAACAGGAGGACATTGTCTTCATAGATCTTGATGATCCTGAGGTCCACGGCCGACAGGTTCACGGCGCGGAAGGGGAGGATCAGGTTACTCTCATCCGGCAGGATGTTGCCTTCGAGGGGGATTTCCACGGCCGGCACCGGGTCGGCGGCGGGGAAACGGGTATGGAAGTCCTCGGAGAGGGCCTCGCCGCTGGCGCTCTTCACGCCGTGGGAAACGGTGATGGAAATGTCATCCCGGGGAGAAGCCTCATAGTAAACCCGGGCGACATTGTCCTTGATGTCGATGGTCTGGCGGACCACCCCGGACAGCTCGATGAGCCCTTCCCGGGAAGCCGTGGCGGCCAGGGGTTCGCTGAAGCGCACCTCCGCACGGGGGTTGCCGTCCCGGATGATCCGGGCGTCGATGACCTTGAATGCGCCGGCGCCGGGAACGACCGCCTTCAACGGCTCCGCGTCACGGAAACCATTGACCTTCAGGCTGATCTTGACGGGTGTGTCCACATTGGTACGGGTGATGCCCGCCGTCTCGAACCGGTAGCGGGTCCCTTCGCCGGTCAGGGTGACGTCCGTGGCGGGATCCACGGTCAGGACGATGTCCTCCTTTGGGGCGGGCACGCTGAGCCGGATGCTGCCTTCCAGGACGGCATCGTTGCGGATCGTGATTCCGTCCAGGGAGAGGGTGGCCGTCTTGGGCGCCGCCTGGATCCGGAAGGGGAACACCCGGTACTGGGCGTCCCGGACATCCGCGACTTTCCCTACCTCGAAGGACCCTTCATAGACGGTCCCGTCCTTCATGTCCTCGGGGACGAACTCGACCACGGTCGGGCTGAGCCAGCGCTCGGAGCCCTCCAGCTTGGGCTTGAACTGGAACAGGCCGCTGACCTGCCTGTCCATGGGCACGGGTGCGGCCAGTTCGACGCGGACGGCTGTCCCTTCATTGACAATCCCGCCTGTATAGGCGCTGATATAGTTTGCAAAGGCCGGGTCCAGGGTCTCGGCGCCCTTGGGGGCGCAGGCGGACAGGACGGCAAAAAGGGCGGCTACGGCCCAAAAGTGAAGTTTACGCATAGCGAAAGGGCTTTTCTTCATCAATACAAATATAAAAAAAGATTTGCTATATTTGCATTTGATAGTGATGAAACTTTAATAACCGATAACCACACATGAAAAAGTTTATTCTGACCACCCTGACCCTGTTCGCCGCCGGATTGTTGCTGACCGTGCCGGCCCAGGAAAAGGAAGTGAAGACCGGTTGGAGCTTCGGTGTCCTGCCCAGTGTCACTTACAATACGGACAACGGCTTCCAGTACGGAGCCTTTGGTGATGTGTATCAGTATGGCGACGGCTCCACGTATCCGGACCCCCTCCACAAGATCAGCTGGGAGGCATCCCACTTCACGAAGGGCAAGACCCGCCTGTATCTGAGCTACGATTCCAAGTACCTGATTCCCAACATGCGGGTGAACGCGTCCATTACGTTCGTGAACGACCCGATGTACAGTTTCTGGGGTTTCAACGGCCCGGCGGCGCTGACGCATTCCAGCTGGAGTGCCAACAAGGACGTCACCCCGAGCATCAACTATTACGGCATGAGCCGCAAGATGTACCGCGGTCTCCTCAATGTCCAGGGCCACCTGACGGAACACCTGAACTGGGCCGCCGGCTTCAATATCTGGAAATGGGAGTTCGGTGACATGCGGGAGAGCGAGAAGAACGAGAACCGCTATAGCGTGGAGAACACCCTCTACCGGGACTACCAGGCGATCGGCGCCATCAGGGAGGATGAAGCCGATGGCGGCTGGGCCACCGAGATGAACCTGGGCCTGGTCTATGACACCCGTGATATCGAGGCGGCCCCGAACCGGGGTGTCTGGGTGGATGCCTACCTGAATGGAGACCCCTTCCGCAAATACCTGAAGGCCTGCGTCTATTTCCGCAATTACTTCGACATCCCCATCCACATCCCGGCCGGCGATCCGGTGTTCGCCTACCGGCTGGCCTGGCAGCAGACCATCGCGGGTGAGGTTCCGTTCTATATGATCCAGAACGTTCCGCTCCTCGTCCAGCGGAACATGATTTCCGAAGGCTTCGGCAGCGCCGGCACCATCCGGGGTATCCGCGAGAACCGCATCCTGGCGGAAGGATTCGCCTGGGCCAACCTGGAACTTCGCATCAAGCTCGTGAGTTTCAAGCTTTTCAACCAGTATTTCTACATCGCCGTCAACCCGTTCTTCGATGCCGGTGTCATCACCAAGCCCTACCGCGCCGACGCGTTCGGCCTGAGCACGTCGATGCCTGTGACGCCTTCCGGAAAACGGATGAACCAGCTCTACGATGAAACCCGGGTGGGTGACATCGTGTACAGCGGCGGCGGCGGACTCAAGATCGCGATGAACCAGAACTTCGTCGTCTCCGCGGAAGTGGCGCACTGTTTCTACACGCCGCTGAATACCGGCCTGTGGATCAACATCGGTACCAACTACCAGTTCTGATGTTGAAGGAGGAGATTCCTTCGCTTCGCTCGGAATGACAATTAGAATCATCGGAATGACAATCTTGTCATCCCGAGGAGGTCGAAGACTGTTTTGTCATCCCGAGGAGGTCGAAGACCGACGAAGGGATCTAATAAGAGAAGAAACCTTTCTTAAGCCGTCCCAGGGCTTCCGTCAAGGTGGCTCTGGGACATGCTATATTCAGCCGTTCGAAACCTTCCGCGCCGGGGCCGTAGATGGTGCCGGTGGAGAGGATGAGGCCGGCCCGGTGGCGGAGGTGGTTCGCGAACCGTTCGGAGAAGCCTTCGAAGGGCTCGCTTTCGTGCCGGGCGGCGCGGCAGTCCAGCCACATCAGGTAGGTGCCTTCCAGCGGAAGGGCGGTCACTTCGGGGAGTTCCTTTTCCAGGAAAGCATACACGGTCTGGGCGTTCTCCCAAAGATAGGCCCGGAGTTCGTCCAGCCACGCTTCTGACTCGTTGTAGGCTGCTTCCAGGGCGGTGCAGCCGAACACGTTCACGTCGATGCACTCATTGTCGTGGAGGGCCTGGCCGATGCGGCTGGCAGTGGCGGGATCCGCGGCGAAGACATTCGCAATCTGGATGCCGGCGATGTTGAAGGCCTTGGTGGGGGAGATGCAGGAGGCGGAGTTCCGCACCAGGTTCTCCGGGAGGGTCGCGAAGGGCGTATAGTCGTGGCCGGGGTAGGTGAGTTCGCAGTGGATTTCGTCGGAGATGACAAAAACGCCGTTTTCGAGACAGATTTGGCCGATGCGTTCCAGCTCCTCCCGGGTCCATACGCGGCCCGCGGGGTTGTGCGGGTTGCACACGAGCATCACCGTCGTTCGGGGATCGGCGGCTTTCGCCTGCAGGTCCTCCCAGTCGATGGTGTAGGTGTTGTCCTTGTAAACCAGGTTGTTGCACAGTTCCCGGCAGCCGTTGCTCCGGATGGCGGGGAAGAAGGCGTTGTAGCACGGGGTCTGGACGATGACATTGTCACCCGGATGGGAGAACGCCTTGATGCAAGCGGCGTAGGCCGCGATGACACCCGTCGTGGGGATGATCTGCTCTCGGGTGATGCCGGTCCAGTTGTGCCTCCGGGCGAACCAGCCACTGACGGCATCGAAGTAGGACTGGGGGATCAGTTCATAGCCGAACACCCCGTGTTCCAGTCGTTTCCGGAGCGCGTCCAGGATGGCCGGGGCGGCCTTGAAGTCCATATCCGCCACCCAGAGGGGCAGCGTATTTTCCTCATACAGATCCCATTTGACGCTCGCTGTGCCGCGGCGGGGGATGATTTCATCGAAATTGTACATGGCCTGATTCTGTCTTGCGGCACAAAAATAAGCAATTGGGACGGGATTGCCAAACTGACAATTTGTCACAACCGAGCCCTTGGCACGGGCATTGATGATAGTCCCCGCGGAAAAAACTTTAAAAACGTTATAACCATGATCCGTCCGTTAGGAACAAGAGTGGTCGTCGAGCCCAAGGAGGCCGAGACCATGACCGCCGGGGGCCTCTACATCCCGGACAACGCGAAAGAGAAACCGCAGCAGGGCACCATCGTCGCCGTGGGCCCGGGCGCCAAGGATGAGCCCATGGAGGTGAAGGTCGGAGACGTCGTCCTCTACGGGAAATATGCCGGTACCGAGGTCACCGTGGACACCAAGAAGTACCTCATCGTCAAACAGTCTGACATTCTTGCAATCTTGTAAGGTCCTGTCATTCCGAACATTATTCCTGTCATTCCGAACATTATTCCTGTCATTCCGAACGAAGTGAAGGAATCTAAAAATCATTGAATTATGGCAAAGGAAATCAAATTCAATACCGACGTCCGCACCGCGATGAAGGCCGGTGCCGACGCACTCGCGAACGCTGTGAAGGTGACCCTCGGACCCAAGGGCCGCAATGTCGTCATCGACAAGAAGTTCGGCGCTCCCCAGATCACCAAGGACGGCGTGACCGTCGCGAAGGAAGTGGAACTCGAGGACCGCTTCGAGAACATGGGCGCCCAGATGGTCAAGGAGGTCGCCTCCAAGACCAACGAGCAGGCCGGCGACGGCACCACCACCGCCACCGTCCTGGCGCAGGCCATCATCAACGTGGGCCTGAAGAATGTCACAGCCGGTGCCAATCCGATGGACCTCAAGCGGGGCATCGACAAGGCCGTTGCCGCCGTGGTCGCGGAACTGAAGTCCCAGAGCCAGCCCGTCGGGGAGGACTACTCCAAGATCGAGCAGGTGGGTACCGTGTCCGCCAACAACGACGCCCAGATCGGCAAGCTCATCGCCGACGCCATGTCCAAGGTCAAGAAGGACGGCGTGATCACCGTCGAGGAGGCCAAGGGCACCGAGACTGAGGTCAAGGTGGTCGAGGGCATGCAGTTCGACCGCGGCTACATCAGCCCGTATTTCATGACCAACGGGGACAAGATGGAGGCCGTCCTGGATGATGCCTACATCCTCCTGACCGATAAGAAGATCTCCAACATGGAGGACCTGATGCCGGTGCTCGAGCCGGTGGCCCGTGAAGGCCGCAGCCTCCTGATCATCGCGGAAGACGTGGAGGGCCAGGCCCTGACGACCCTCGTGGTGAACCGCCTGCGTGGCACGCTGAAGGTGGCTGCCGTCAAGGCGCCGGGCTTCGGTGACCGCCGCAAGGAAATGCTCCAGGACATCGCCATCCTCACCGGCGGCGTCGTCATCAGCGAAGAGCGCGGCTTCACCCTGCAGAACGCCAATGTCCAGATGCTGGGCAAGGCCGAGAAGGTGACCATCACCAAGGAGAATACCGTCATCGTGGGCGGTGCCGGCGATGCCGAGGCCATCAAGGACCGCGCCGACCAGATCCGCAAGCAGATCGAGACCACCAAGTCCGACTACGACCGCGAGAAGCTCCAGGAGCGCCTGGGCAAGCTCGCCGGCGGTGTGGCCGTCATCTATGTGGGCGCCACCAGCGAGATCGAGATGAAGGAGAAGAAGGACCGCGTGGACGATGCGCTGAACGCCACCCGCGCCGCGGTCGAGGAAGGCTACCTGCCGGGCGGCGGTGTCGCCTACATCCGCGCCGCCGAGGCCCTGAAGAGCCTCAAGGGCGAGAATGAGGACGAATCCACCGGTATCCACATCATCGCCCGTGCGATCGAGGAGCCGCTCCGCCAGATTGCTGCCAACGCCGGCGTGGAGGCTTCCGTGATCATCAACAAGATCCGCGAGGGCAAGGCCGACTTCGGCTACAACGCCCGCACCGACGAGTATGTCAATATGTACGAGGCCGGTGTCATCGACCCGACCAAGGTCGCCCGCGTGGCCCTGGAGAACGCCGCCTCCGTGGCCGGCATGTTCCTCACCACCGAATGCGGGATCGTGGACATCCCTGAACCCGCTCCGGCCGCTCCGGCGATGCCTGCCGGCGGGATGATGTAGGATTTCCGTCGAAAGACGCACAGATAGGATTCCGGGCGAAGGGCTTTCCTTTTGCCCGGAATTTTTATATATTTGTGTCTTGTGATGTCTTTAGCCCTTCTTTAACGATGAAAAAGCTTTTGTTCTCCCTTCCCTTGCTGGTGTCGCTGCTGGTTTTCTGCGACAAGCCTGCTGAAAAGTTCGTCATCCCCACCCCGGGCAAGCCCTCGGGCCAGCAGGGTGGCAATAGCGGCAGCGGTAGCGGCGGCCAGGGAGGCGGTAGCGGAACCGGAGGCGGTGGCGGCTCTGAAACCGGAACCACTCCGCAGCCGGCGCCCACGGAGACGGTCATCGTGGGCTATGCCACCTACTGGGACTCCACGATTCCGGACCCGACGCTCCTGACGCATCTGAATTATGCATTTGCCCATATCAAGGGCGATTTCGAGACCCTCGACATCAAGACGGAGAGCCGGCTCAGGCTGATGGTCGCCCTCAAGAAGCAGAATCCCGCCCTGAAGGTCCTCCTGTCCGTGGGCGGCTGGGAGGCCGGTAATTTCAGCGAGATGGCGGCGAGCGAGACACACCGGAAGAACTTCTGCAAGAACTGCCTGACGGCCGTCACGACGTACGGGCTGGACGGCATCGACATCGACTGGGAGTATCCCACGAGCAAGGCGGCCGGTATCTCGGCCTCCCCGGATGATACGCAGAACTTCACCCTGCTGATGCGGGATCTCCGGGAAACCCTTGGGAAGGACCGGCTCCTGACCATGGCATCGGCCTCCAACGCCAAATACGTGAACTTCAAGGAGGCGGTTCCGTATATGGACTTCGTGAACGTGATGACCTACGATATGGGTGATCCGCCCAAGCACAACGCTGCCCTGTACCGTTCCTCCAGGGCCTCCGAAAGTTGCGACGAATCGGTGACCGCGCACGTGGCGGCCGGTGTTCCCCTGGAGAAGATCGTCCTGGGCATTCCGTTCTACGGCCACGGGGACGGGAAGGCCTTTGACGACTATGTGGATTACCGGGACATTTCCATCAACACGACCAAATACCGCACCGTGTGGGACAATACCGCCTGCGTCCCGTTTGTCGTGGATGCGACCGGGCAGATGGTCCTGACCTACGACAATGAGCAGTCCGTCGGCCTCAAGGCCGAGTATATTGCCCAGAAGAATCTCTGCGGGGCGATGTACTGGAACATCGAGGCCGATGACGCGAACTGGACCCTTTCCCGGGCCATCGCCTCGCGTCTCCTGAAAGGATATGTGGCTCCCCAGCCCCAGCCGACGGACGATCCGGATGCCGTCCTGGTGACGAACGCCTATGTCCAGAAATATCTGGAGGAGGTCAACTACCCCGTCACGTACAGTACCGACAAGGATAACACGGATAAAGAGTATTCCTACAGCCTGGTCATGAACTATCCCGGCGGCGGTCCCGGCGAGGCCGACATCCCGCCTGCCCATCAGATCCAATGGACCTCCGATGCATCGTCGGGAGCCCAGACGCTGAAGGTGTGGGAAAGCAAATGGAGCCGGGAATACACCCTCAAGTCCGGGACCAGGTCACAGGATCTGATCAACCTGGTTCCCGGACGCGAGTACCATTATAAAGTGACGGCCTCCGGCGGGAAAACCGTCACGGAGGGCACCTTCAAGACCAAAGGCCTCCTGCACCAGGTGTACTTCGAACCCAACGGGCGCAACGGACGCGACCTGGGCGGCCTGAAAGGCCTGGGTGGCAAGACCCTGGCCTACCGCAAGCTGTTCCGGGGCGGCGCTATCCATGGTTCCCGCACCAACAGCACGGGCAAGGCGAACATGCGGGCCGAGGGGATCAAGGCCGAAGTAGACCTCCGCGAAGCTTCCGATGTTCCTTCCAAATCCCCGCTGGGCGAAGACATCGCCTTCCTCGCGCCGGGCTTTGACAGCGGCTATAACGAGATGATCAAGCGCAACCAGCCCAAGGTGAAGGAGACCTTCTGCTTCGTCGTCCAGTGCCTGCGGGAGAACAAGCCGGTCTATTTCCACTGCGCGGCCGGCCGCGACCGCACGGGCACCCTGGCCGTCCTGCTCGAAGGGGCGCTGGGTGTGAGTGAAAGCGACATGGCCAAGGATTACGAGCTCACCTACTTCTCTCCGCGCGACTGGAGCATGTCCAGGCAGACGGACGACAACGATAACTATGTGAAGGACGCGGACGGAAACTATATCTGGTACTATGGCCATGTGCGCAACACGTACAGCTACAAGTCCATCCGCAAGACCGTCTTCGACCTGACGGACAGCGGCACCTATCCCGAGCGCATCGTGAAGTACCTCCTGAAGATCGGCGTGCCCCAGAAGGACATCGACGACCTGCGGAGCATCATGCTGGAATAGCACCCGTATTGACAAGAAAACCAATAATATTCCGTAACTTGCGGCCATGATGAAGAAAATGATCCTTTTGGCAGTCACGCTGCTGCTTTCCGGGGCGGCTTTCGCCCAGTCCCTTTCCCTGAACGTGCCCGAGAATGTTCCCGAGGCGGCCCGTGAGGTCCTGGTCCAGCGTTTCACGCAGATGCTGCAGGGCGCCGGTATGACCGTCAGCGAGGAGGGGGAGACCCTGTTCGTGGAAGGGAAGGTCGCCGACCGGATGGAAACCCCGGGTTCCGCGAGCCAGACCGCCCTGTCCATCGAAATCCGGGCCTATGTGCTCCGGGGCGGGGAGGTGCTGGTGGAGAACACCTGGCCGGTGAAGGGCGTCGGGGCCGATGAGGCCGATGCCTGGGTCCGCGCCGCCAAGCAGATCCTGCCGCGTTCCAAGGCCGCCGAGGCCTTCATTGAAACCTTGAAATCCAAACTCTGAGCTGCGTATGAAACATCCGTTCACCGCTGTCCTGCTGCTGGCCCTGGCGGTCGGCTGCGGGGAGAAATCCGCCGACAAGGGCCAGTGGGCCCCGACCCGGATCCCCATCCAGACCCCTTGGACTGCCGAAGTCTCTCCGGAGAATGCCCATCCTGAATACCCGCGTCCGCAGATGGTGCGGGAAAAATGGGCCTCCCTCAACGGTCTCTGGGACTATGCCGTGGCTCCGGCCGATGCGGAGAAGCCCAAGGAGTGGGACGGGCAGATCCTGGTCCCGTTCTGCATCGAATCCTCGCTTTCGGGCGTCGGCATCCGCGTCACCCCGGAGGATGCGCTGTGGTATTCCACCACCTTCAAGGTCCCTTCCAACTGGAAGCGCCAGCGCGTGATGCTGAATTTCGAGGCCGTGGACTGGTCGGCCGAGGTGTATGTCAATGACCAGTTCGCCGGCCGCCATACCGGCGGATACACCGCGTTCTCCTTCGATGTGACCCCCCTGCTCAAGAAGCACGGCAAGCAGCGCCTGACCGTGAAGGTCCTGGATGCCACGGACAACGGCGAGCAGCCGCGCGGCAAGCAGGTTTCCAAGCCCAGCGGCATCTGGTACACCCCGGTGACGGGCATCTGGCAGAGCGTCTGGATCGAACCCGTCCGGAGCGCGGCCGTGACCTCCTATCTGGCGGTTCCCGACATCGACGCGGGCACCGTGGATGTGACGGTCTATGCCGAAGGCGTCACGGAGGAGGACCGGGTCGAGATCTGGCTCCGTGAGGGCGGCGTGGGCTATTCCACGGAAGAACCCGGGGAAGCATCGACCGTCGCCTTTGCTTCCGTCGCGCCCGGGAAGCCGGTCCGGCTCGCCGTGGCCGATCCCAAGCTCTGGTCGCCGGAATCCCCGTTCCTCTATGAATTGGAAATGCAGCTCAAGCAGGGCAACAAGGTCGTGGATGAGGTGCGCGGATATACGGCCCTCCGGAAGTCCTCCGAGGTGGTGGACAGTGCCGGCTTCAAGCGCATCGGCCTGAATAATGAGCCGTATTTCCAGTACGGACCGCTGGATCAGGGCTGGTGGCCGGACGGGCTGTATACGGCCCCGACCGACGAGGCCCTGAAGTTCGACCTGGTGAAGACGAAGGATTTCGGCTACAACATGATCCGCAAGCACATCAAGGTGGAACCGGCCCGCTGGTACTACTACTGCGACCAGCTGGGCATCGTGGTCTGGCAGGATATGCCGTCCCTGGGCGCCCACATGGGTAGCCACTGGGAGATGTGGAAATGGGCTTCGCCTGCCGACGACAGCAAGGTGACCGAAACGGCGAAGGCTACCTATTATAAGGAATGGGGCGAGATCATCACCCAGCTCAGGAACCATCCGTCCATCGTGGCCTGGGTTCCCTTCAATGAGGGATGGGCCCAGTTCGATACGCCCAAGGTGGTCGGGTTCACCCGCTCCTGCGACCCCACGCGTCTGATCAATTCCGCTTCGGGCGGCAATTCCTATCCGGTGGGTGATATCTTCGACAGCCACAATTATCCGAACCCCCAGATGAAGTTCACTTCCGGCGGACTCCAGATCGACGTGCTGGGTGAGTACGGCGGTATCGGCTGGCCGGTGGAAGGCCACCTGTGGCAGACGGACAAGAACTGGGGCTACATCGAGTACAAGAGCGGCGAGGATGTCCTGAACCAGTACGCCACCTATGCCGAGGATCTGAAGAAGATCATCCAGAAAGGCGTGTCCGCCGCAGTCTATACCCAGACGACCGATGTCGAAGGGGAGGTGAACGGCCTGATGACATACGACCGAAAAATCGTCAAAATGGACGAATCCCGCCTTCGTGCTGTGAATCAGGAAGTTATCAAATCGATGCAAAAATAATTGAAAAATTTTAAAAATATTTTTTCGAAAAAGTTTGCGAGTTCAGAAAAAGTTACTACCTTTGCAATCCCGTTCGGAAACGAGCGGGTTTTTAACGCCCGAAACCGAAAGGAGAGGGCCTGAAAAAAGCTCATTGAAAAGACTGAAAGGAAAGTACAAGCAAGTACCGAGATATTGTAACAGATATCACTTTAAACGAGCGTCAGTTTCTTAGAGAAACAAGTGCCGAGGACAAGCTAGACATTTAAAGAATATACAATGAAGAGTTTGATCCTGGCTCAGGATGAACGCTAGCGGCAGGCTTAACACATGCAAGTCGAGGGGCAGCACGGGTAGCAATACCTGGTGGCGACCGGCGAAAGGGTGAGTAACGCGTGAGCAACGTGCCCGTATGTGGGGGATAGTCGATGGAAACGTCGCGTAATACCCCGTAACACAAGGAACCGCATGATTCTTTGTTGAAAGATTTATTGCATACGGATCGGCTCGCGTGCCATTAGCTAGTTGGCGGGGTAACGGCCCACCAAGGCGACGATGGCTAGGGGTTCTGAGAGGAAGGTCCCCCACATTGGAACTGAGACACGGTCCAGACTCCTACGGGAGGCAGCAGTGAGGAATATTGGACAATGGCCGGAAGGCTGATCCAGCCATGCCGCGTGCGGGAGGACGGCCCTATGGGTTGTAAACCGCTTTTGCGGGGGAGCAATAAGGTGCACGTGTGCACCGATGAGAGTACCCTGCGAATAAGCATCGGCTAACTCCGTGCCAGCAGCCGCGGTAATACGGAGGATGCAAGCGTTATCCGGATTTATTGGGTTTAAAGGGTGCGTAGGCGGGTTTTTAAGCGTGAGGTGAAATGCTCCGGCTCAACCGGAGAACTGCCTCGCGAACTGGGGACCTTGAATGACACTGCCGTGGGAGGAATGTGTGGTGTAGCGGTGAAATGCATAGAGATCACACAGAACACCGATTGCGAAGGCATCTCACGAAGTGTTGATTGACGCTGAGGCACGAAAGCGTGGGGATCAAACAGGATTAGATACCCTGGTAGTCCACGCAGTAAACGATGATGGCTAACCGCTGGTTCTGTCGGATCAGTGGCCAAGCGAAAGCGATAAGCCATCCACCTGGGGAGTACGACCGCAAGGTTGAAACTCAAAGGAATTGACGGGGGCCCGCACAAGCGGAGGAACATGTGGTTTAATTCGATGATACGCGAGGAACCTTACCCGGGCTCGAACGGCAGAG
>Ga0265299_10003330_pt1 | contig 15776 bp, 11 predicted proteins | sample AusTroGonzalo_MG_4_FD_193485 | JGI IMG/M metagenome (GOLD analysis project Ga0265299, IMG submission 193485) | Bovine rumen microbial communities from tropical cattle in Woodstock, Queensland, Australia - Gonzalo_02 | ecosystem: Host-associated > Mammals > Digestive system > Stomach > Rumen ... | reverse complement strand
TCTTAACCAGGATTATTTGGACCACCAAGAAGAAATGGAGTTTTTAACAAACGCCCCTATTCTTTCGTTATTTGATTTGGATATGGATATTTATTTAACCGCGGACACCTTATTGGTCAATGGTGACATTTATAAAAACTTTACCTATGCGTTAAAATCCGCGGTCCAGAACTTTTCTATTACCGATAATTCACGTGGAAATTTACTTGCAACCATTGTCAAAGAACGGGGTAATTATGATATATTTATTCAATTAAATCGTTTTGTAATAAACGGAAAATTGTTACAACATGATTTTCCATTGAACGTGATGGATACAACTATTACCGCGGAAATCGATTTACAAACAAACGGCCATATTGCCCATGATATTTGGCATAACCTTTCGGGCGATATTGACATAACATTTGATGGTGGATATATCACCGGACTTGGTATTGATGAATTTTATGCAACAGCAAATGATTTAACACGTCTTAATGCCGAAGACAGATTAGCAAATGCACTTTCAGACGGAATAACAAAAATAAAAACTATGCGTATAATTGGTAAATATCAAGATGGGGACTTTAAAACAACAAAACCGTTACAACTTGATGTTCGTCACGCGAATATAGTTGGTGTAACAGCGCTTGAAAACAACACAATGACAACAAAACTTGAAATATTGTTACGTGGAACATCGACCGACCCATCGCCAATAACATTAACAATTGCACCAAACGGCCGTCGTAATTATTCACTTTCCGATATACTGCGTTATATTGACCCGGCATATATGCGCGGCTTTATCAAAACACATAACAAATTTTAATGATAAAGTTGATAAACTTTACAATACATTATTTACAGCACCTAAACCCATCTTTTTAAGGGCTTCTTTTCGTGTGCCACTCTCTACGCCACCTGACACCTTATTAAACGCACCAACAGCACTTTTACCCCCACTAACGGCTTGATAACCCTTTGTTGATTTCGCTGTTTTTATAGCACTCGTGAAATTAGAATACCCCCTTGCATCTTGTATCTTTTTTATTCCTTGACTCACTTTATCATATACTTTTTCGAAAGCAGCACCATGTTTTCCGGATTTCATTAACGAAACCATCTTTGACCCCACTCCACCAGTAATATTCTTAAGGATTCCACCACCAAACCCTATGATCCCTATGATAGCCCCCCATTTTTGTAATTTTTCACCTGTTTCCAAAGTTTCTACTAACTCGCTTCGAGCCGTGTTTGCTTCTATATCTTCCACCATTTCATTATAAACATCGTCATCAAAATATGATGTAACATTCGCCAAAATTGTATCAAAGTTCTTTTGTGTGTCAGCCGCAATAAGAGAATCGTATTCAACATAAATTTTGATTATTCTTTCTGCGGCTTTTTTACAATCTCTTCCACCACGTTTTTCTGTGCAGTTTTTACTTTCTACCGCTGCCTGATTTAGTTCAGGAAATATTTTATCAGCTGCTTCAGACAGCGCATGTTCACTCATTCCCTGTCCAACAAGAGTCATTACTGTACCAACAGCACCGACCACCCCCCAAAGCGATCCACCAGCACTTGGTATCGCCGCAACAACACTCAAGACTAAAGCAGATGTCGCACCCACAACTTTTGTGGTAACCTCTATTCCCTTGTTTATATTTGCATATTTTTCCGCATTATTAAATACACAGGTTTGAAGTTCATTATCCCATCTTGTACCACCATCTATCTGTCCACTTACTTCTGAACACTGTTCTTTTGTCAATCCCATACAATGTTTACCATCAAATGTTCCACCTTCACGTGTAACGCATTTAAATCCATCAAGTTGTGACTTCGCGTAACCAGTATCTAATTCACAAGTATCTGCGAATTGAAAAGCCACTTTTTTGGTGACTCCACCTGCCATTTCAACATGGCACATTATGTACCCATCATAACTATCACCAAATAAATCCCTAAACAAAGTACGTTGCGACCCACTTGTATTTACTTTTCCAGCACCCATATCACACCGAACATTTTTTGGTGTTGGGTCACCATGCGCTTCGACCATATGTATCAGATAATTTTTCAACAGGTTATCCAATTCGGCAACATTCCTGATATTTAAATTTTGGAAAACCTTACTGCTAACCCCATACTCACTCAAATCATTTGGTAAATAACCGGCCGAAAGTGTTTGATAAAAATTAACCACACACCCCGCTGGGGTTGTTCCAGAGAAATGATCTGGTGTTCCTTTTGTATATTTAGTCCATCCATTGAAAAATTTTTGAACTTTTTCTTCGTCTTTTTTACACGATGTTTCATCCTTACCTGGCAACATTACATAATTGTCATACACATCATGTCTTTCGCCATATCTGTCAGCGACAGGACCATCATCATTCCACACATATTTTACACCATCCCCCCAGATAAGCTTCGTTGCAGCAATTGAAACATCTTTTATGATACGATCATGAACAGATTCTGTCATATCATCAAATTCATACTCGTAATTCCGAAAATTTTGACCATCGGTGACTTTGCAACGTAACATATCTTGCTTTGCACCACTAATATTTTTATGATAAAAAGTCCCAGAACAATAAATATCACCAATATTTCCTGTTTCCAACCAATGTTTCATTTGCACCAACCCAAGGGCATCTCGATATTGTGTCCCAGTGTTTTTAAATGTTGTATCACAGTTTCCGCCACTCTTTCCACAAACCTCAGGAAATTGCATACTGAATGCGACGATTTCTTTTAATTTTTGACATTTATCTTTATCTTCGATGCTGACTTTTTTATTCAACATCGCTTCACACATTGAAAGTATTCCACCAATTGATACACTTGCATCCGCTACGGTATAATTTTGGTAAAAAACATCCATCATTTCTGCCGCACGCGCCTCTTGTTCGGCTTTTGGCACATACACCCTCACAATTTGATTCACAGATGTTTTTACCCCAATATCACTTACATGAATACTTTTACCATTAGTCCCTACCTTTAGAGCACTTTCCACGTCTTTCGCGTCTTCATAATCACTTGCTTCTTTGGCTTTCTTTTGTTCCTCGGCTTTTTTCTGTTCTTGTTGTTTTACATAACCGTAAGTTTCTTCCATTGCAGTTGAAGCGCCGAAAGTAAGTGTTCCTGTTGCGGCCTTTCGTGCTTCATTAAATGCTTCACCCACACTGTCCGCAGTTACCACTTTATATGTCCCAACAATGGTTTCTGAACCGCCGCCCGTTGCAACCGCTGCAATAGTCCTTTTTCCTTGGTCACTTTTCGCGTAATCCACTATTTCATTTGCCACTTCCTTGGTTTTATTTATAACTTTTTTGTTTACATCAATTGCCTTATTGGTCACTTTCTTGGCGCCATCAACCATATCATCCCACAAATCACCCACCACCCCAACTTCTGCCATAGCGGGTGCAATAAATAATGCCGTGAACGCTCCAACTAAAAATAATCTTAATATCTTTTTCATTATTGCAAAGCCCCCGTACATTCAGCGGCAACCGCAGATACATCTTTTATCGCTTTTATTTGCGTTGCGTTAAATACCGTTGCAGTTCCACTAGCAAGCGTAGATGCCCCAGCTAATACATTGGCGGCTGTGTTTAATCCCTTTTCTTTCTTTTTACCAGTATCGCTATTATCGTTTCTTACTTTCTTGCTATTCGCAAATATACTGCTTATCGTACCTGCAGCACCAGTTGCGGCACCCACCGTGGATGATACCATTGCACCGGTCGCACGGTTGTTTATCTTGCTTATATCTACCGTTTCATATTTTGCACATGCGTTTAATATTCCCTTGGCTTCGCTTATATCACCTTCTTTCTCTATTTCCGCACGTCCTACCGCACGACGAAGTTCACCCACCGCCGCTATACAATCTTTTATTTGTGCTTCTAAATCACCCTTGACCTTGTTGGTTCCTGCTATAACCGCACCCGCTATATTTGTTGCGGTATTACCAGCCAATAACCCTGTGCGCCAATTTCCAAGTTTGATGGATTTTTTCGTTTTTTCGTCTATTTCTGCTTGTATCTGATCCGCTTCACTTGGACCGCTAGATGCGGTATTTGTTGTACCAAAGTCAAACTCCGCATTTATAAATGCTTCTATTTCATCCTCAGTTGGGGTGGCGTATTCGCCATTACGTTCACGTTCATGTATTTCCGCAAGTTTCTTTTCCAGTTCTTCGATTTCTTTATCGGTTTTCTTTTTTACCAAACCCGTGGCCAACGCCCCCGCACCAGCAGCAGTTCCAACCGCAGTAACCGCAGTGTTTATTCCCGCCTTGACCTTTAATGGTTTTAATTCTTCATCTATGCCAAAACATGCCATATATGTTGCGCGAAGGGTATCATCAAGCGATGCCACCGGAGCGGCGTGTGCCGATACACCAGACAGAATAAATATCATGCTAAACAAACCGATTTTGCGCAAAGTTTTCCCCCACACCATTTAGGAATATTATATCATATTGTACTTGTTAAAAAAAACAAAAAAATCCCCCACAAGAATGTGGGGGAATATTTTTTATGATTAGTTCTTTTTACGAATTTGGATATGAACATCGCGAAGTTGCTGTTCGGTTACTTCGTTCGGTGAACCCATCAATAAATCCTGACCACGTTGGTTGGCTGGGAATGCTACGGTTTCACGTAAACTTTCACCGGTACCCAAAATTTCGGAAATCAAACGATCTATACCAAAACCGAAACCACCGTGTGGTGGGGCACCATATTTGAATGCGGTGTACAAAGCACTGAAATTCTTTTCCACTGCTTCAATAGGATAACCCGCAATATCAAAACATTTTTTCATAACTTCGGGGTTATAATTGCGAAGCCCACCACTGCACATTTCAATACCATTTATAACCATATCAAACTGTGCTGCCTTGATTGTGAACGGGTCTTTTGTTTCCAGTTCTTGCAATGTGGCAAGCGGGTATGAAAACGGGTTGTGTGTGAACATTGGTGCACCACCGCGTTCCTCGTCCGGTTCAAAGAATGGGAATTCATCAACCCAACAAATCGCAAAGTCACGTGGGTTTATTAATCCCAAATCCGCACCAAGTTTGTTACGGATTTTACCCGCCGACTTGGCGGCCACATCGACATTGTCACAAACAAAGAACAACGAAGAATTATCACCAGCAATTTCATGCAATTTGGCAATACGTTCGGCATCAAGTTTTTTCGCAACTGGACCTTTGGGTTCTTCGGCAAATACGATATATGCCAAACCGCCCAAACCCAATTCTTTTGTTGCGTATTCGGTAAGTTTATCAAACCATGAACGTGGTTTATCCGCACTTTTTGGTGCCGGTATTGCACGCACTACCGCGCCATTTTCAACCGCGCTAGCAAAGATTCCAAATTCCGAACCGCGGAAAATATCGGTCACATCGCTTATTAAAATAGGATTGCGCAAATCTGGCTTGTCGCTCCCGTATTTCAACATAGCATCATCAAATGAAATATGTGGAATTTCCGGATAAACATTAGCATCTGGCGCAAATGTTTTTATAAGTTCTGGGATAACGATTTCGCCAACTTTTTGGATTTCTGGCAAATCTACGAACGACATTTCCACATCTAACTGATAGAATTCCAACAAACGGTCAGAACGCAAATCTTCATCGCGGAAGCAAGGCGCGATTTGGAAATATCTGTCAAAACCCGCAACCTGCAACAACTGTTTAAACATTTGTGGAGCCTGGGGTAATGCATAAAATTTCCCATGATTCAAACGCGATGGAACCAAGAAGCAACGAGCGCCCTCGGGGGAATCGGCTGTAAGCAACGGAGTTTGGAATTCCGAAAACCCAAGTTCCCACATTTTATCGCGCATCCACTTTATCATCTTGTTGCGCATCAAAATATTGTGATGCAATTTTTCACGACGCAAATCAAGGAAGCGGTATTTATAACGCAATTCTTCGCTTGTATCTTCATCGCCAAAAACCTGGAAAGGCAAAACTTCTGCACTTGTCAAAACGTCCCACTTTTCCACCTGAATCTCTATTTCACCCGTAGGAATTTTATCATTTATTTGTGAAGCATCACGCGCAACCACTTTTCCAACGATTTGCAATACAGACTCAGGACGCACGCGTTCCAAATCGTCGTTTCCACCATCAAGAACGACCTGGGTTATGCCGTAATTATCGCGCAAGTCAATAAACAAAAGCGAGCCATGGTCGCGTTTACGATGAACCCACCCCGTCAAAGTCACAGTTTCGCCAACATTTTTGGCGGTCAGTTCGCCACAAGTGTGCGTTCTGTATTTTGATTTCAAAGATAACATTTTTTACACCCTTTTTTGTTTCGGTGCCAAAAAAAATAGAACGATTGACACCAATTCAAATCTTCATACACAGGGGCGCTAAGATTTTTTCGCGCGGTGCCACCCTGCTTTTTTCACTTTTGGGTTTTTGTGTAAAACTCCGCGGTTGTTAGTCGCATCAACGTGTTGCACGCGTTTATTTTTGACCCAACCAACATAAAAGTCAAGCAAATCTAGTGGGTATTTACATATTTCATCTCTTTCCAAGACCACTCTTGATTAGCCGAGACATTTATAGGCAAACGCTTCGATCCGTTTTTATCAATGTACTCTTCAGCCTGCTGTAAATATTTCGCACTTTTCCATATTTTGCCTTCTGTGCCCATTATTTTTTTACGGACCGCTGCTTCTGTCTCGACAATATCACCCAACTTCCCAGTAGACTTGTACAGTTTGTTGACATATGTATCCTTGTTAATTGCATCGCCTACACTATTCATAGTCTGGGTGAGTTGTGGATTAGTACCTTGGCGTCTTACCAATATCCCATCTTTACCGCCCAACGTAGTCATATTTAATAATCCCGCAGAAAACGCCACAAAAGCAGACACCTTACCCACAACATCCGCAGTTTTGTAAAGAGTTGCCCATCCACTTTCATTCTTGCTGGCTTCTTGCTTTATATACGCATTAAAATAACCATCTTTATAAAACGGATCATCTGGTATCTTCACTAAACAGTCCGCCAAAAGTGAATCCATTGCGTTTTTAGTTTGGGGTTCTGCAAGTGTGCCGTACTTTTTCTCGGCTATTGATAACAAAATCATACAATCCTCGCAGTCACTGACATCTTTGTTTTTCCAACATGCACTCTTTGCTTGTTCCGCATCCCCTAACATCCTTTTCAATTCATTATCACCATTCAACTTAGAAATATCTTTAACTACTTCCATTGTTTCGGTAACAGCCGCACCTACCGCAGCAACAACCCCCAATATTGATACACCACCACTTGGGAACGCCGCAACTACCGACAATGCCACACCTATACTCAACTCCGCATACTTTTTTGCCTTTCCAGCAGCATAATCAACTTGGTCCAATAATTTTGCATCTTTTAACACACACGCTTGCAAATCTTCATTCCATTCTGTTCCACCCGGGGTCGCGTTGTTTACAACATCTGATTCACACTCTTCGCGACTAAGCCCACGACAATTCTGGCCATCAAAAGTCCCACCAAATTTTGTTGCACACTTAAATCCCGATAAACCAGCAACTGAACGATATTTCGTCTTTTCAGACATGTCTTTGAACATAAACATTTGGCTTTGATTGGTATATTCTTTTCCATTTCCTGTAAGTTTATCCACTGTGCACAGTATGTATTTTTCGTGATCTGTGAAAAAGTGCGAATTAATGGGGCTAGTACGATAAACATACCTTTGGCTTTTCTCATCAAATACATAATCGTCAAATATATCCGCGTTAGTATAATTTAAATCCCCAGCGCTATATGCACAGTTTACACCCTCGGCAACATAGCCTAATGCACTTGCTTTATGTTTTATAAAGAGTATAAGAAAATCATGTATTTCCCCACTATTCTTAAGCTCTAATCCTGAAAAAATATCATGTCTGATTCCCAGTGTGTCTGTTAAATCTTTAGCCAAAGAATTTGTTGTATTTTGTTGGGATGGTGGATACCACATTGTTTCACAATCTTTTCCATCATTCACAGATTTTGCATATCCGCCAAAAATTTTCGATATATTTTCATTATATTTCTCACATTCTGGTTTTGACACACCTTGAACTATGGCGACTTTATCCCTGAATTTATTTTTAGATTCTATTTCGTACTTGCTATCAGGCCAAGCAATAGGAACAGCCGCATTCACCAAATTGCGACGCGAGCCGAAATCATCTATACCATATATCGCATCAAAAGAATGGTCCAAAGAATCAAACTCAAATTCATAATCTAAAATACCCTTACCATCTGTAAGTTTGCATTTGTAATAATCTTGATTATTACGCATTTCTATATTTTTCTCGTCGCACCAAACACTCATTTTCGGGGTTTTTGTCTGTACAAGGAATTCGATAAGTGCACGTCCATCCGCTATGGTGACTTTTGTTCCATAATTAAAAACCTGATTACATTTCCCAGTCTTGCCGTTACAAGCTGCAGGAAATTGCATTGTATACGCAAGATAATTTTTCAAATCTTGACATGCCGAGACAGCTTCCTTTTCTTCTATTGACGGCACACTTGTCCTGTTAAGCATCACCACACACATTTTTAATACTGTATCTATACATATTTGCGCATCAGCCACAGTATAGGAAGAATAAAATATATCCATCATTTGTTGCCTAGCAATATCTTCTCTTCCTTTGGCATACTTATGCGCCATACCATAAACAGCCGCTTCCACCCCCTTGTCGTTAACATGAATACATTTACCATTGGCCGATAAAAGATCAGGGGCAGTTTTAGCGTTTTTCACAGCAGCCCGTCTTTGGGCTTCTGCTTCCACTTTTTCATGGGCTTCTTTTTCGCGAATTTTTGATTCTTGGTATTCCGAAGCTAAATAACCCGCTCCACCAGTAGCCATAAAACTTGCACTATTACTAAAGGATGTCCCTGCTTTTATTAATGCCTCTTTGGTTGTTTCAGAATTCATCGCATCTATAGCCCCAGTCACCAATATACTTCCACCACCTGTTGCATATGCAATACCCGTTTTTACCCTTTCATCGTTTAGTGCCTTATCTACTCCAGCCTCAATAGCCAATGTCGCTTCTTTGGCATATCTTTTAAAATTATTTTTTAAATTATCAACCCAACCGTCATCCTCGCCAAATGCCGGGCACAAAAACAATGTCGCAAAAATACACATTAAAAACTTTTTCATTATTGCAAAGCCCCCGTACATTCAGCGGCAACCGCAGATACATCTTTGATTGCTTTGATTTGTGTCGCATTAAATACCGTAGCAGTTCCACTCGCAAGCGTAGATGCACCCGCTAATACATTGGCGGTTGTGTTTAACCCTTTTTCTTTCTTCTTACCAGCATCGCTGTTATCGTCCCTTACTTTCTTGCTATTCGCAAATATACTGCTTATCGTCCCAGCCACACCAGTCGCAGCACCAACACTGGACGAAACCATCGCGCCAGTCGCACGTTTGTTTATCTTGCTTATATCTACCGTTTCATATTTAGCACATGCGTTTAATATTACCTTTGCCTCGCCCAGGTTAGCATCGTTTTCTATTTCCGCACGTCCCACCGCACGACGAAGTTCGCCTACCGCAGTAATACAATCGTTTATTTGTGCTTCTAAATCACCCTTGACCTTATTGGTCCCCGCTATAACCGCACCCGCTATATTGGTTGCGGTATTACCAGCCAATAACCCTGTGCGCCAATTCCCAAGTTTGACAGATTTTTCGGTCTTTTCATCTATTTCGGCTTGTATCTGGTCCGCTTCGCTTTGACCACCAGATGCGGTATTTGTTGTGCCAAGGTCAAAGTCTGCGTTTATAAACGCTTCTATTTCATCATCGGTTGGGGTGGCGTATTCGCCATTGCGTTCGCGTTCATGTATTTCCGCAAGTTTCTTTTCAAGTTCTTCTATTTCCTTGTCGGTCTTCTTCTTTACTAAACCGGTTGCCAAAGCCCCAGCACCAGCGGCGGTTCCAACAGCGGTAACAGCAGTGTTGATTCCAGCCTTGACCTTTAACGGTTTCAATTCTTCATCTATGCCAAAACAAGCCGTATATGTTGCGCGAAGTGTGTCATCAAGCGATGCAGGCGCAGCGGCATGCGCGGACACACAATAAAAAACCAAACAAAAACAAAAAGATACTAAAATCTTGCGCAAAGTTTTCTCCCTACATTAAACTAAAGGTATTATATCATATACGCATACCTCAGACAATAAAAAAAACGGGGAGAACCCCGTTTTTTTACATACCGCCACGTTCTTTGGGCCCTATAATATGAATCAAATCTGGTTTGGCACTATTGCGCGCCTTTTCAAGAACGTTCTCCCCTGCGAGTTTTTCCGCCAACGGTAAAAACGCATTTATAACTTCTTCATAAGTTGTTGGTGTATATCCCAATTCTATCATTTTTTCAAAAACGGCCAGTGCGCCATTGGCAAAATACACTCTTCGTGTTGTATGCCCAATGACTTCGCGGCCAAAATTTGCGCCTTCAAGAACTATATTGGGACCATAAACTGGGACTTCTATATCCGTAAACACTTTAGTTTTTTCTCTGTCGTACCATCTTTTGATTGACTCTATCGAAATCACGCGGATATCAGCCAATCCAATTTTTACCAAAATATCCATCCACTCTAATTTTTCCCCTATGGGCATTTCAGTTGAAAACATTTTATAGCCCGCAAAAACTTCTAAAATTCGTGTGGCAACCTCACGATCCAAGCCATTTTCACAAAACACACGCAAAAACTCCGTATCCATTTGTTTTTCTAACTTTAAAAAATCATCGTACGTTGGGCTGTACCCCATAGAAAAAAGTTTTAAAAGTTGTTCTTTTGTCTGATAATCCGGATTGTTTTTAAATAACGCTACTTCTTCCTTGTATTTCGCCTCTTTGATTATTTCATCCGCTTTATTCAAAGCATTAAACAAATTTTCTTCGGTTTCTTTTTTCATCTTTTTCCCCTGTTTGATAATGGCATTATATCACAAAACACAAAAAATTGAAAGCATCAGCTTGATTTTTTTCTTCTTTGTTTTAAATATCACGAGAAAAACAAAATAAAATGGTTATACGTACCGATTTTCTAAACAAAAATACCGACAGTTTGTCGGTATTTTACTAATTCGTGGTGCCCTAAGCAAGAATCGGACTTGCGACTCGTCCTTACCAAGGACGTGTTTTACCACTAGACTATTAGGGCAACTTGCTGGGGTATTATACAAACTCCGTTTCAAAAATCAACATAAAAACGAACTAGCGTAATCCACGCAAAAAATCCTTCGTTTGTTTTGGTATCCGGTACGACTCAATTGCCTTTGTTATTGCACGCTTTAATGTCCAATCATCAAGTTTTTTATTTGTAAAATATGGTAAAATTTTATCGTATTGCTTCGCTAACGCCGTTGCAAAATACCACGCCCGCATCATATTCACGTAGTATTCATTTGATTTTATATTGGCAACCATATCGACATATTTTTCATCAAATTTATCATCCAAAAAATATCTCATAAGGTTCAATACCGCAAAACGCACCGTATAGGTATGCTTTGATTTTAACCATTTTTTAATCCAAGGAATCAACAAATCGGTATTTTTAGCAAATACTTTTGGGGACATCTGGTCACAAGTCGCCCAATTATCAACATATGGCAAAAATTCGTTCACAAGGTTTATGGCGGAATCAAAATCTTTTATACCCGACAATATAAACGCATGTAATTGGTTTTCATCAAAAAATTTGTGTGGCAACCCACTTAAAAAAACATGTGCATTATTATCTTGCAACATTTTCCTAGCAAGTGCGCGCAACGCCGGTGTTCGAACACCAATAAAATACTTTTTATCAACAGTCGGCAAAAGAGCCGATTGGAATTTCAAATATTTGGTATCTGCCAGCGAAAACAAACAATCCAAGATTTCGTTTTTCATGGTAATTATTTTTTCCATCTTTTTAATGTAGGAAATACATTTTCACAATACGCACGCATTTGTTCCGGGGTCATGTTCGCTTGGGCGGAAAAAGGTATCATCATTTCTATGTATTCTTTCATAGAAACATTATCCGTAAATTCGCCATTTTTATAACAATAAACACAATAATCAGAATTAAGTGTTCCGTCTTTATTCGTCCCAAAAACACTTTCATCATTCATGGGCATCGCACAACTTTGGCATATACGTGACATACAAAACTCCCTTGGTTTATGCTTTTTATTGTATACAAAAAAAATTGAATTGTTATAAAATATTGTAATCTTTCGTTTAACATGATAAATTTTTATCAAGAACACAAAGGTTATAAAACTATGATTAAAACAATAATAGCAATTGGTGGCGGTGAAATCGGCAGAATTAAAATATATCCAGACAACCATTCCGAACAAAAGCCAATTGAAACAATGGTGATTGATAAAAAGATAATAGAATTAACCGGCAAAGAACATCCGGAATTGGTGTTTATAGGTGCAGCAAGTGGTGATGACCCGAAATATTTTACGGCTGTTCAAAACCATTTTGCAAATCGTCTTGGGTGCAATACTTTTAATTTAGTTTTAACAGATAAACCAACTATTGAACAAATTAGACAAAAAGTTTTGAATGCCGACATAATTTATGTTGGCGGTGGCAGTCCCACACGTTTAATAAAATCCTTAAAAGAAACTGGTGCGGATAACGTACTGATTGAAGCGTATAACAAGGGGATTATTATGTCTGGCAATAGTGCTGGTGGGTGTGTTTGGTTTGAAACTTATGATAATGAAGATGAAGAAGATTTTGATGGAACTGTGAATACATTAAAATTAAAACCTGCACTTGGTTTAGTTAAGGGATATTTTGTTCCACATTGGAATACCAAAGCAGAAACAGGACTTGATACGGGTTCTATACCAAAAGACGAAATAGTAAAGTTGTTGTTCAAAGAATCTGAATCTGGATATGCTGTTGATGAAGGTGCGGCAATTATGGTGCAAACAGATGATAATAACAATCAAACAATAACCCAAATCGTATCAAAACCAGGGGCACAAATATATAAACTGTCCCCTCAATTACAACAACATATAAACATTGGAAAAAGTAGAGAATGAAGAAAAAAATACCGGCAAAAGCCGGTATTTTTTATAAAATTCGTGGTAGCGGCGAAGGGATTGTATATTCCCACAAATTTCATTTGTGGGCCCCTTTCCAAATCGCAACGATTTCGCCACGCTTTGCTCGCAAAATCTGCTATTTTGTCGGACCCGGGGTCCTCATCATCTCTCGATTATACCAAAATTAAAACCGGGACACGCCCGGTTTGAATCTTGGTAGCGGCGAAGGGATTCGGACCCCTGACCAAAGGATTATGATTCCTCTGCTCTACCACTGAGCTACGCCGCCAACGAGCCGTATTATAACAGACATTTTTATAAATGCAAGAAAATCCAACAAATTTTGCTTTACCTTATATTTTATTTCATTTGATAATAAAATGAAAATAGTGTATAATCGTCGCCATGAAACGGATTATATTGGCTTTTTTATTTGTGGTTTGTTCTTTCGGCGTCTTTGCTGCGGAAAAGAATACATTTACACGCAATTTTTCTAATCAAATCGCATATAACATCGGTCAGGGAATTGATAGTGGATTCATTGTTCCACCGCCGACCCGCCCTGTTCCATTTTACTTTTTGCATTTGCAATATTCGCAACCAACAACATTTTTCAAATTGCCAGCGCGTCAATCGTTAAATATCGCGCAAACTATCGGGCTTGGCGAAAAATACGGTTGGGATTGGGAACGCTATACAATACCAATGATTTTTATGTCTGGGGATGTGGCGTTGGCGTCATTTAATTGGGGATATTTCAGCGCTGGTGCTGGCGTTGGTTTACAGGCACAACAAAACAAACGTCTTGGGGCAAAGTTGTTATTCCAATTCAAATTAGCAATGGGTATATATTTGAATGAAAAATGGGGTATGGAAATATTTATGAAACATTTTTCTAATGCAAATACCGCACCAGAAAATTATTCCTATGCCTTTTATGGATTAGGCGTAACATATAACTTCTAACAACATTACCAATCTATTGGTTCTTTTCCATTGGAAACAAGGTATTCGTTTGCACGCGAAAAATGATGACAACCAAAAAATCCTCTGTATGCAGAAAGTGGTGATGGATGAACAGATTTTAATATAAGATTTTTTGATTCATCCACAATGGATGCTTTGCGTTGAGCATAAGAACCCCAAAGCATATATACCAACCCTTCGCGTTTAGACAAAGCACGAATCACAGAATCTGTAAACTCTTCCCACCCACGTCCGGCATGTGATGCCGCCAAATGCGCTTGTACAGTCAATGTAGAATTTAATAGTAAAACACCCTGCTTTGCCCAATACGATAAATCACCATTGGTTTTACTTGGACGACCTAAATCAGATTCTATTTCTTTATAAATATTCACCAACGATGGTGGTATTGTGATACCGTTTGGAACCGAAAAACATAAGCCATGTGCCTGACCGGGTTCATGATACGGATCTTGGCCAATAATCACAACCTGAACTTCATTAAATGGACATAAATTAAAAGCATTAAAAATATTTGCTGGTGCTGGGAAAATTTTTTTGCCGGACAAATATTCGGCACGCACAAAATCCGTAAGCTTAATAAAGTAATCTTTTTCAAACTCACCAGATAAAACATCTTTCCACGATTGTTCTATTTTTACATCCATTTTTGTCCCCTATTAAAATGTTATCAACCCTATTTGGCATGCTTTCCAAAGAACAACATCTATATACCCACGGGGCAGATTTGTTTCGGCAACAAGTTTGTTGAACATAGCGTCACATGCGATTTTTATATCGTCGTTTAATTTTTTATTATCAGGTTGTAAATTATTGTTTCCGCCGTATAGGATACCAAGACGTTGAATCCAAATATCATATTTAACAATATCTATACCAAGGTTTCGTCCAAGATGATTTGCGGTTATTTTTCCAATATGTGGCAATTTTGTAAGGTAATTTATTTTTTCTTGGTCATCTTTCAATGCATAAAAAGCATCACAAAAATTTTTGCGGTTGTCCCATATTTTACAAATGGCATTTATTTTGTTTTTATTATTAAAAATCTTTATCAAAGAATCGTATTCTGCACCATTTGTAAAAATATCACGCATAATCTGTTGATGAATCTTTTTTGCTGTTTTTTGTGAAAAACCACCGGCCAAAATAACATACGCACAATTATTTGCAAAGTCATCAGGGGAAAGTTTTTTGGGACAAGAAAGATTTTGTTTAATGTCATCAAATGATTGGGCATCACTATCGACGCCCAATTCACAGATTTGTTTTTCTAAATCAAAAAACCACTTTGCATCAAACATACGGTTCCTTTACTAAACATCGATTGTTGCATCCAGTGCGTTTTCAACAATAAAGTCACGACGCGGTTCAACAACATCACCCATTAACATAGATACAACCGCATCCGCTTGCGAAGCATCATTAATTGTCACCTGGAACAACGAACGATGATTCGGATCCATTGTGGTTTCCCACAATTGTTCAGCGTTCATTTCACCCAAACCTTTATAACGTTGAATCTTTAATCCGTTTTTAGCGTATTCAAACGCGGTATTCAACAGATTGAAAGCCCCCCATATCTTTTGGGATTTTGTTTTTACGGTCAACATTGTTGGTTTAGAAAATGTTTCCATCAATTCATCACGACCATTCATA
>Ga0265299_10003329_pt1 | contig 15777 bp, 13 predicted proteins | sample AusTroGonzalo_MG_4_FD_193485 | JGI IMG/M metagenome (GOLD analysis project Ga0265299, IMG submission 193485) | Bovine rumen microbial communities from tropical cattle in Woodstock, Queensland, Australia - Gonzalo_02 | ecosystem: Host-associated > Mammals > Digestive system > Stomach > Rumen ... | reverse complement strand
TAATCGACAAAACAAAGGCAAAAGCCACCAAGCCGCTTGAGATTGTGACCGACCTGAAAATCAAAAATGTGTTGGCCGACGAGCAATACCTGACTGAAGCCATTGCCAACCTGCTGGACAATGCCATCAAATACTCGAAGGACGAGATAAAAATCAAGATTTCAACGATAGATACAGACAAAAACGTGCTCTTAAAAGTACGCGATAATGGTATAGGTATCACCAAAGAAGAACAGCAGATTATCTTCGACAAGTTCGGACGTGCTGCTATTCACGAGAAGAATCGTAAAGGTGGCGTATCAGGATTTGGTTTAGGTTTGAACTACGTAGACCAAGTGATGCAAGCACATGGTGGAAAAGTTACCGTATCGAGTGAGAAAGACAAATATTCAGAGTTTACACTTTATATTCCAAAGAACGTATGATTAAGTTATTGTTAGTTGAAGACGACGAATCGCTCGCATACATCGAGAAGACAGGTCTGGAAGACATCATTGGTGGCTACGAAGTAAGCACAGCCAAAAATGGTAAGGAAGGCGTGAAAGCGTGGGAGGAGATTCACCCAGACGTCATCATCTCGGATATCGACATGCCAGTAATGAACGGCTTCGAGATGGTAGAACGCATTCGTGAAACAGATGGCGACGTAATCATCATCTTCACCTCGGCCCTCACCTCGCCTAACGATGTTAAGGCAGGCTATAGATTAGGCATCAACAACTACGTGAAGAAACCATTCGTTCCTGAGGAGCTCGATGCTCATATCCAGGCACTTATGAAGATGCGTGGCGGCGCCAAGACACAAAACGAGACAAGCCACTATAAACTTGGCAAATATACGTTGGATGCCAACCACGCCACACTTCGTAATGACGATACTGGCGAGGCACAGACCATCACCCAGCGAGAGGCTCAGATACTGCAGCTGCTGGCTGAAAACAAGAACAATGTGGTTCGCAGAGAAGCTATCCTGAGCCGTTTCTGGAATACAGAGGATGATTACTTCGCCAGCCGTTCGCTCGATGTATTCGTCAATAAACTCAGAAAAGTATTGGCAGACGAACCCAAGATTACGCTGAAAACCGTCAGAGGCATTGGCTTGCAGTTGATTGTAGAAGCCTAAATCATTACTTAATAGTAGTAGGAGTCCTTACGTTGGAGGATTCCAGTCCTTTAGTTAGAGGACTCGAGTCCTTTAGTAGGAGGACTGCAGTCCTTTAGGCAGAGGACTGAAACAAAGCAACTATTAATCAATAGGTTTGTAAGGCTCCATGGGATTGAGCGCAAGCAGAACGCCTGGCAATGCAAGGATGCTTGCAATCAGTATCCACCAACCATGCGACGTTACTCCCAACAAGCATAACGTAACAATCCAGAAGGCTACGTCGCCAATAATAATAGGTATCACGCTACGTGTATACTCATAAACCATAATCTCAAATCGAGCCAGCATCATAGCAGGAAGTATCAGCAAGACATTTCCATAAGCCAAAGTTATAAGCGCCATGACAACTGCATAAATATGACCAATAATCATGGGATGATGCTTCCATTCCAATATCTCACGCATCACAGCGCCATAGATAATCAAATTGGAAGTTGCTTCGATAACTACGATTAGCAGAAGAGTATACAAGGGATTCTGTCCCAACTGGGCATATAGTTCACGCATCGTTTCGTCTTCCCACCCTCTTTGGATAGCAATATCATTCATCGCCGCATAAAGCACAGCCATTCCTGACATAGCAAGAATCATTCCCAAGAAAACTTTCCAACAAATAGGTTTTGGAATACGACCAATGGTATAACTGGCAAACTTATTTCGCAGGAACACAAAATTTAGTATAGCACATAGAACCAAGACCAATGCCGAGCCAAAGCCAACAAGATAAGACATAGAAGAGGCTGTGCCCGTTTCCTTACCGTTAAATCCATCGATGAAACCTATAATAAATCCACATACGGCACCACCAACGAACATCACAAATAATGTAATGCCCAATGCCAACAGCAGATACATCATAGCCTTCTTCATCGTCTTTTGCTTTAACTATCTGAGTGCAAAGATACGACGAATTACTTAAAATTAAATAAAAAAGTATGTTATCTTTAGGTTAAATCTTAAGTTATTTCTCCTTATAGATTACCTTGTTGGCTCCGCTGGTTATCTTTAAAGCCTCTGGATGCTCCTTGATAAACGAGTCGATATGACGCACGCGCTTCTCCTCAAGAATCTCATCCACAGCAATCAGGATACCCGTTTCCTCTACATCGCCAAAGCCATAGTTGATAGCTGTACCAAACAACTTCATGGTGGGCGAAAGGCTCATGTAGGCGTTAACCAATGGTGGAATATTATAACCCAGTTTACGGATTTCGCCATTCAGCACACGATAGTCGTCCTTAAACGATTTACCATCAAAGAGGCACTCCAATTCCTGAAGGTCGGTCTCCAATTCCAACGGTTTCATCGGTATAATGAGCTTCTCTTTGTCATCAAAATGCTTCTTCAAGAAATAGAGAATCATATCGCGACCTTTACGGATATACGAAGGATACATGGTCATCTTACCAAAGAAATACTTCACGTTAGGCTTGATAACCGTCAAAGCGCCAAGTCCATCCCACAGGTTATCGAGAGCGAACAAGCTCTTGGCACCCATACGCGAACTCTGATAAGGAAGAGAGACAAAGGAACGTCCGAGTTCGATGGTCCAAGGAGCATAGTCTTTAATAAACTTATCGGAAAAGTGGAACATATGGCTGGTTGCCAGAATGGGCTGACCTTTTTCATCGTACTCCCAATCGGTACCCAACAGATATCGATATCCACCAATAATCTCCTCGGCCTCTGGATTCCAAACAATCAACTGCTTGTAACAATTGTCACAAATATCGAATTCATCGATATCTACCTCCTTACCAGTACCGCCACCTGCTTCGCGGAAGGCGATCTCACGCAGGCGTCCAATCTCTCTCATAACATTGGGCGCATTGTGAGCCGTAATGACATAGATTTCGTTGTGACTCTTGTTCGTCATACGAAGCTGACGATCGGGAGTGAGTTCACTCTTGAGTACTTCTTTTGCAATTGGCTGGATAATTTCCTGTTCCATTCTCTCTCACTTAAAAGTTTATAGTTTATAGACTTGTTCTCTTACAAATTCGGCCCATTCCATCGGCGTTTTCGACTTATCAAACGTTTGCCAGGGAATAGGTTTTCCTATTTTAACCTCGAAGGTCTTGTGCACATTTTTGTACATTTCATCGACCAAAAACAGCATTGCCAGATTAAATGGCAGATGCTTATCGCTGAAGTTAGCCAAACGATAGAAGAACTTGCTGTTCTCGCCGCTGAAGTGGATGGGTACAACATCGCGCTGATACTCTACACTCTTTGAGATAAAGGTTTTCTTCCAAGGAATATCCCTAATCACGCCATTCTTTTTACGAGAACAGATGCCTGCAGGGAACATCAACATGTGATGATCGCTCTTGAATCCAGCCTCTACCATCGCAGGGAAGTTGCGGCTCTGATTACCCGTTTTGTTAATGGGGATACACAATGGTGCCAAACCAGGCAGGTTCATCAGTAGGTCGTTAACCAGATAACGGAAGCGACCATCATAAAAACGGCCTATGATAGCACCAAGTGCCACACCGTCCTCACCTCCCAAAGGGTGATTGCTCACGAAAGTATAGAGTTTGCCATCGTTGGGATCGGGCAGATTCTCCTTACCAACGATGTTCAGCGTCATATCGAGATACTTCACGCACTCCTCTAACCACTCAACTCCTGTTTTATCGCGACTTTCCCAAAGAAAAGCATTCACCTGGTCCTGATGAGCTATCTTTTTTAGCCAACTAACCAGCGGACCAGGCACAAATTTAGCTTTTGCGCCCATCTTTCCCTTGAGGATTTTTTCAATGTCGATCGTACGTTCTGTTACGGTTGTCATTTCTCTCATGTACTAACAAGTTGCAAAAATAGCACATTTCTTTGAATAATGAGCAAAAAATGCAGAAAAAACTTTCTATTTAAATGAAATTAGGACTAAAGAGGGCCCTAAATCATCAAAAAAAGGTTAAATTTTAAAAAAAGTGGGGAATTGTGGTGTAGAGTGGGGAAAAATGAGTAACTTTGCGGCTGAATAATTATTAAATATGTACGCATGCGTTTTATAGGTAATATAGAGGCAAAAACCGACGCTAAGGGAAGAGCCTTCCTGCCAGCCGTTTTCCGCAAGGTGCTCCAGGCATCTGGCGAGGAAAGTCTGGTACTCAGAAAGGACGTCTTTCAGAATTGCTTGGTACTCTATCCAGAGAGCGTATGGAACGAGCGCCTCGACCTACTGAAATCGCAATTACACCCATGGAAACACGCCCATCAACAGATGTTCCGTCAGTTCGTATCAGAAGCTGAAGTAGTAACGCTCGACGGCAACGGACGTTTCCTTATCTCCAAGCGACTCTTGAAAGTGGCCGAGATAGAGCAGGACATCCAGTTTATTGGTATGGACAACACCATCGAAATCTGGGCTCCAGAAAGATTGAAGCAAACGCTAAAGACAGAAGAAGAATTCGGAATTGAGTTTGAGAACATAATGAATAACTGTGATACCTTATGATAACCACAGCTGAAACATATCATGTGCCTGTGCTTCTCCATGAGAGCATCGACGGACTTGCTATCAAGTCTGGCGGCATCTACGTAGATGTAACTTTCGGAGGTGGCGGACATAGTAAGGAAATCCTACGCCGACTCGATAAAAAGGCACATTTATACAGTTTCGACCAGGATCCTGATGCCGAGAAGAACATCGTTAACGACGATAGATTTACATTTGTAAGAAGCAACTTCAGATACCTGAAGAACTGGATGCGCTATTATGGTGTAGATCATATCGACGGTTTGCTGGCCGACTTAGGCGTTTCGAGCCACCATTTCGATGACGAGACACGCGGATTCTCGTTCCGTTTCGACGCTCCGCTGGATATGCGAATGAACAAACGAGCAGGAGCAACTGCCGCAGAGATTCTTAATAACTACGACGAAGAACAGCTGGCCGACATTTTCTACATATATGGCGAACTGAAGAATGCCAGGAAAATTGCATCTGTCATAGCCAAGACGCGCAACGAAAAGAAGATAGAAACCACAGGCGACCTGATGAACGCCACAGAAAAGCTCTTCCAGCGTGAAAGGGAGAAGAAGGAAATGGCCAAGATGTTCCAGGCGCTTCGCATAGAGGTTAACCACGAGATGGACGCTCTCAAAGAGATGCTGAACGGCGCCAAAGACCTGCTTGGTGAAGGCGGACGCCTATCGGTCATCACCTACCACTCGTTAGAAGACCGCATCGTAAAGAATATGATGAAAGCCGGAAACGTAGAGGGCAAAATAAAGCAAGACTTCTTTGGACGTATTGAAGCCCCCTTCCGTTTGATAAACAACAAGGTCATTGTACCCAGCGACGAGGAACAGCAGCAGAACCCTCGCAGCCGAAGCGCCAAACTGAGAATAGCAGAAAAAATATAAGAGATGGAAATCAAAGACGAAATAGAACTACAGGTTGAAGCCGCCGATGTGAAAGAGCAGGCCAAGAAAACCATCCAGAAGATTAAGGACAAGGTAAAGGAGGAAGACCCCAAACTTACCCCATCCCTGAATCTGAGGACGATTCTTGGTGGCGATTTTCTGACAGCCGACATGGTTCGCCGCCAAATCTGGCTCATCGTGCTCATGGTGATGTTTACCATCATCTATGTAGCATCGAGATACCAGTGCCAGCAGGATTTGATTGCCATCGATAAACTGGAGAAAGAACTGCTACATGCCAAATACAAGGCACTATCCAGTTCGAGTACACTTACCGAAAAATGCCGAGAGAGTCATGTGCTGGAGGCTTTGAAGCAGAATAAGGATACGCTGCTGCATATTTCCGACCAGCCACCTTATATTATTAATATACCAGAATAAAAAACGACGAGATGAGTAAGTTCAATAGCGATAAAGTCATGCCGCGCTACTTCTTTATAGCAGTAGTACTCACATTGATTGGTTTTGCCGTAGTGGGCAAAGCCATGTATATCATGACTGCTAAGAAAGATTACTGGACTCAGGTGGCATCGCGACTGAAGCGCGACAGCGTAACCGTTAAACCTAATCGTGGAAATATTCTGAGTTGCGACGGTCAGCTTATGGCCAGCAGTATTCCCGAATACAAAGTATTTATGGATTTCCAGGCTGGTGCCGAGGATTCGGTTGGCGCACACAAGCGCGACTCAACATGGGCTGCCGAAATCGACACAATCTGCTACGGACTGAATCAGATATTCCCCCAAAAGACTGCAGCAGAGTTTAAGGCTCATCTCTTGGAAGGAAAGCGTAAAGTAATGAAGAACGGTACCGTTGGTGCCCGCCACTGGCCCATCTGGCCTCGCCGAATTGACTACAACACATTCTGCGAAGTTCACGAACTGCCCATATTTAAGGAGAGACTATACAAAGGAGGCTTCCATTGGGAAACCTATAACTCACGTCGTAAGCCATTCGGCACCCTGGCACAACGTACCATCGGTGAGATGTATGGTGCAAAGGATAGCGCCAAGAACGGTTTGGAGCTCTCGTTAGATACACTTTTGAGAGGTAAGAACGGCTTGATGCATCGTAGAAAGATTCTGAGTAAATATCTTGATATTCCAGTTCTCTCACCAGAGGATGGCGTAGATGTAGTAACCACCATTGACGTAGGCATGCAGGATTTGGCAGAGCGCGCATTGGTAGACGAATTAAAGGAGATAAACGGCGAAATGGGCGTAGCCATCCTTATGGAGGTAAAGACAGGCGACGTTAAGGCCATTGTTAATATGACCAGAGGCTTAGACGGCAACTATTACGAGATGGTGAACAATGCCATCAGCTATCGCTGCGAACCAGGATCGGTATTCAAAGTAGCCTCATTCCTGGTGGCGCTCGACGATGGTGTTATAGATACCACAATGACCATTCCTACAGGATGTGGAGTGATGGAGATGCACGGACGTCCCATGAAAGATCATAACTGGCGCCGTGGTGGATATGGAACTATCAATGTTGCTCGTGCTCTTGAGGTTAGTTCGAACATCGGCGTGAGCTATCTTATCGACAAGTATTATGGGCATAACCCAAAGAAATATGTTGAAGGCCTATACCGAGTAGGAATCCATGAAGACCTGAAGTTGCCTTTGGTAGGTTATCATACACCTATGATTCGTATGCCAGATACCAAAACAACCGACAGATCGAAGTACTGGAGTAAGACCACCCTGCCCTGGATGAGTATTGGCTACGAAACCCAGATTGCACCTATCAACACGGTAGCTTTCTACAATGCCATCGCCAACAACGGCAAGATGATGCAGCCACGCTTTGTCAAACAACTCATGAAGAACGGCGAGGTAATCCGCGAGTTCGAACCTGTTGTACTCAAAGAACGTATAGCCAAACCACAAGCTATCAAGACCATGCAAACCATTCTGGAGCATGTAGTAAGCCAGGGACTGGGAAAGAAAGCAGGTTCGAAATCGTTCAAGGTGGCTGGTAAGACAGGTACAGCTCAGGTAGCCGACCAGTATGGTAGCTATCACTCTGGTGTAACCCGCTACTGGCTGAGTTTTGCAGGTTTCTTCCCTGCCAACGACCCACGCTACACCTGTATCGTATGTCTCAAGAAATCAGGACTCCCAGCTTCAGGTGGTGGTATGAGCGGTGTAGTTTTCCACCATATTGCCGAAGGTGTAATGGCACAGAGTTTGAAACGTAGCGTTGACGACGCTCGCGATTCACAGTCGGCATTAGCCCCACATGTCAAAAAGGGCGACAATCAGGCAGCTAATTTCGTGCTGGCCAGTCTGAAGACCAAAGCTCCTGTGCCCAACAATAGCAACCTGCGTGAAAGCAGCAAACACATTGTACCCGATGTAACGGGAATGGGAGCTAAAGACGCTGTTTACCTGTTAGAGAGCCGACGCGTCAAAGCACGAATAAAAGGAAGAGGAAAAGTTAAGTCACAAAGTATCCACGCCGGAACAGCTGTAAAGCAAGGAATGGTGTGTGAACTCATTTTAGATTAATATATAACGAGGTATAAGAATATGAGATTAAATGAACTGCTCAAGAATGTAGAAGTACTCAACACGCTGGGCGATGTTGATGTAGAGATTACGGGTGTGAACATCGATTCACGACGTATTGAAGCCGGGCACCTGTTTGTAGCCATACCAGGCACACAAACCGACGGTCATAAGTTCATTCCAAAAGCTATTGAGCAAGGCGCTGTGGCAGTGCTTTGCGAGAATCTGCCCGACAATCGCGAATCGGGCGTTACCTACATTGTAGTAGAATCTACCGAAAGCTGTGTAGGCGAGATTGCTACACAGTTCTACGGCGACCCATCGCGCAAACTGAAGCTGGTTGGTGTAACTGGTACCAACGGTAAAACCACTATCGCCACCTTATTATATAATATGTTCCGCAAGTTCGGACATAAATGCGGTTTGCTTTCAACCGTTTGCAACTATATCGAGGGCGAGGCTATACCAGCCGATCATACCACCCCCGACCCCATCGAGCTGAACCGATTGCTGGCACAGATGGTAGATGCTGGTTGTGAGTACGCCTTTATGGAGTGTTCAAGCCATGCCATCGCACAAAAGCGTATTGGCGGTTTGAAGTTTGCTGGTGGCTTGTTCACCAACCTGACTCGCGACCACTTGGACTACCACAAGACCTTTGAGAACTATCGCGATGCCAAGAAGGCTTTCTTCGATGGCCTCGAGAAGGATGCTTTTGCTATTACAAATGCCGATGATAAGAATGGTGCCGTGATGGTTCAAAACTGCAAAGCGCAGATTAAGACCTACTCAACACGCACGATGGCCGATTTTAAGGCAAAGATTATCGAGTGTCACTTTGAGGGTATGTATCTCGACATCAATGGCAAAGAGGTTGGTGTACAATTCATTGGTAAGTTCAACGTCAGCAACCTGTTGGCAGTATATGGTGCAGCAGTTATGCTGGGCAAGAAGCCAGAAGACATTTTGCTGGTACTAAGTACCCTGAAGAGTGTAAACGGACGATTGGAGCCAATCCATTCACCCGAGGGCTACACCGCTATTGTAGACTATGCCCACACACCCGACGCCCTTGAGAATGTACTCAACGCCATCCACGAAGTACTTAACGGCAAGGGAAAGGTCATCACCGTTTGTGGTGCTGGCGGTAACCGCGATAAAGGTAAGCGTCCACTCATGGCTCAGGAGGCTGTAAAACAGAGTGATAAGGTTATCATCACATCCGATAATCCACGCTTTGAGGAGCCACAGGATATCATCAACGATATGTTGGCTGGTCTCGACCAGAAGCAAATGAAGAAAGTGCTGAGCATTGTTGACCGCCGTGAGGCCATCCGCACAGCATGCATGCTGGCCGATAAGGGCGACGTCATCCTGATTGCAGGCAAGGGCCACGAAGACTATCAGGAGATTAAGGGCGTAAAGCACCACTTCGACGACAAGGAAGTAGTAAAAGAAATCTTTAATTCATAATACCATAGCTTATGTTATACTATCTGTTCAGATTCCTCGACCAGTACGATATACCTGGATCGCACATGTGGTCCTATATCTCGTTCCGTTCATTGCTCACCCTGATTCTGTCATTGCTCATTTCAGCATGGTTTGGTGAGAAGTTCATCGTATGGATGAAGCGCCGCAGCATTTTCGAGACGGAGCGCGATCCAAGTATCGATCCATTCGGAGTAGAGAAGAAAGGTGTACCTACGATGGGTGGTATCATCATCATCGTAAGTATCTTAATTCCTGTATTGCTCTTTGGTCGTATCCGTAATACCTACCTTATCCTGATGGTTATTACCACCATTTGGTTGGGATTCCTGGGATTCCTGGATGATTACATCAAGATTTTCAGACGCAATAAAGACGGCTTGAAAGGCAAATACAAGATTGTTGGTCAGGTAAGTATCGGCTTCATTGTTGGACTTACGCTCTGGCTCAGTCCCGATGTAGTGGTTCGCGAGAACATCAATGTTCAGCAGCAGAATCAGGAGATAGTGGTAAAACACAAAAAGGAAGCAGTAAAATCACTCCACACCACAATTCCGTTCATCAAGAACCACAACTTGAACTATTCGAACATCATGTCGTTCTGTGGCAAGTATAAGGTAGCTGCAGGTTGGGTACTTTTCGTGCTTATGACTATTTTTGTTGTAACAGCAGTATCAAACGGTGCGAACCTTAACGATGGTATGGACGGTATGTGCGCAGGTAACTCCGCCATCATAGGTGTCGCGTTAGGCATATTGGCTTACGTATCATCACATATCGGCTACGCATCGTATTTCGACATCATGTACATCCCCCACTCTGAGGAGCTGGTGGTATTCCTCTGTGCCTTCATCGGTGCCATGATTGGTTTCTTGTGGTACAACGCCTACCCCGCTCAGGTATTCATGGGCGATACAGGCTCACTCACCATCGGAGGTATTATCGGTGTTGCAGCTATCATCATTCACAAGGAACTGTTGCTGCCCATTCTGTGCGGCATCTTCTTCGTTGAAAGTCTGAGTGTGATTATCCAGACCCAGTGGTTCAAGATTATGAAACGTAAGGGACAGCGCGTTCGCGTGTTCCGTGCCACACCAATCCACGACAATTTCCGCAAGCTCGACACACAGCTCGACGCTACAAGCAAATACATACTGAAAGGCTGGCCTCATCGTCCATTCCATGAGTCGAAGATTACTATCCGATTCTGGATTACCTCGATTATTCTGGCTGCCCTCACCATCATAACATTAAAGATGCGATAAACAAGAATATGAAAAGAATCGTTATATTAGGAGCAGGTGAAAGCGGCGCAGGAGCTGCTGTACTCGCCAAGAAAGAAGGTTTCGATGTGTTTGTATCAGACATGTCGAAGATTGCCGACAAGTACAAGAAACAGTTGGACGACCACCAGATTGAGTGGGAAGAGGGACAGCACACAGAAGAGAAGATTCTGAATGCCGACGAGATTATCAAGAGTCCCGGCATACCTGATACCGCTCCGATGATTCAGAAAATCATCGCCAAAGGAATACATATCATCAGCGAGATTGAGTTTGCAGGTCGTTATACCAATTCTAAGATGATTTGTATTACAGGTTCAAATGGTAAGACCACCACAACCTCACTTATCTACCACATCTTCAAGGAGGCTGGCTATGATGCAGGTTTGGCAGGTAACATCGGTAATTCGCTGGCCTTACAGGTAGCCGAAGATCCACACGAATACTACATTATTGAGTTGAGTTCATTCCAGCTCGATAACATGTACGATTTCCGTGCTGATATTGCTATTCTGCTGAATATTACTCCCGACCATTTGGATCGCTACAACTTTGAGATGCAGAATTACGTCGACTCTAAGATGCGTATCATCCAGAACCAGACACCAAAAGATGCTTTCATCTACTGGGCCGATGATCCAATTATCAAGCGCGAATTAGAGAAATACGACATACACTCTATCCAGTATCCATTCTCCGAGCTGAAGGAGAAAGGTGTAATTGGATATATTGAGGAGGGACAGTACATGATTGAGAAGCCCGAGCCATTCAACATGGAGCAGGAGAGCCTCAGCCTTACTGGTAAGCACAACATCTACAACTCGCTGGCCGCCGGTATTGCTGCCGACATTGCAGGTATCAAAAAGGAAGAAATCCGCAAGAGCCTAAGCGACTTCCCAGGTGTAGAGCACCGACTGGAAAAGGTTTGTACCGTTCGTGGCGTGCAGTATATCAACGACTCGAAGGCAACCAACGTAGATGCCTGCTGGTACGCGCTCGAAGCCATGAAAACCAAGGTTATACTCATTATCGGAGGTAAGGACAAGGGTAATGACTACGAACCCATCAAGCCATTGGTTAAGGAGAAGTGTTCAGGTATTGTATATCTTGGTGCCGACAACCAGAAGTTGCACGACAACTTCGACAATCTGGGCATCCCAGTTCGCGACACCCACTCTATGAAGGAGTGCATGGAGGCCTGCTACGAGATGGCACAGCCTGGCGAGACCGTATTGTTGAGCCCCTGCTGCGCATCGTTCGACCTCTTTAAGAATATGGAAGATCGCGGCGAACAATTTAAGACATTGGCAAGAAGTCTGTAAAGAATGAACAAGAAAATAGGAAACATCTTCAAAGGAGACAAGGTCATCTGGATGGTATTCTTCTTCCTCTGTATGATCAGTATCGTCGAAGTATTCTCAGCTTCGAGTAACCTGACGTATAAGAGCCAGAACTACATGGGACCTATCGTATTCCACACCGTAACCATCATTCTTGGTGCGGTAGTGGCGGTAGTAACGCTCAACATCCCGTGCCGATACTTCAAACTGATGACACCTTTCTTGCTCATTATTACCGTAGTACTTCTACTATGGGTATTGGCTGCAGGCGAACGAACTGGAGATGCCAGCCGTTGGATTAATATATTCGGACTAACGTTCCAGCCGTCTGAGATTGCCAAAGGTACGATTGTACTGGCCACAGCACAGATTCTGAGTGCCATGCAACGCGAAAATGGCGCTGATAAGAAAGCATTTAAGTACATCCTGTTTATCGTTGTACCAATAGCATTCCTTATCATGGTCGAGAACCTGTCTACAGCTGCCTTGCTATGCACCGTGGTATATCTCATGATGATTATTGGTCGTGTGCCCGCTATTCAGTTGTTCAAACTGGCTGGTGTGGTTGCAAGCTTTGTCCTTGTTGGACTATTACTCGTTATGGCCGTTGGTAACGACAATAATGTAGCAGTAGACAAGGCACAAACCGAGCAGGTTGTCAAAGCCCCAAAGGAAAAAAGTAAAATCGAGAAGCTACTGCATCGTGCCGATACATGGAAATCACGAATCAAGAAGTTCTCGAACAAACAGGAGATTACCCCCGACCAGTACGACCTCGACAAAGATGCACAGGTGGCTCACGCCAATATCGCTATCGTATCGAGTAATATTATTGGTAAAGGCCCAGGACAGTCGGTTGAACGTGACTTCCTGTCACAGGCATTCTCCGACTTCATCTTTGCCATTGTGATAGAGGAGTTAGGTATTATTGGTGCCACCGCCGTGGTATTCCTTTATATTGTACTGCTCTACCGTACAGCCCGCATAGCCAGCCGATGCGAGAACAACTTCCCAGCTTTTCTGGCCATGGGACTGGCCTTGCTGCTGGTCATTCAAGCCTCATTCAACATGCTGGTAGCCGTTGGTATCGCTCCCGTTACAGGACAGCCACTCCCACTCATCAGTAAAGGTGGTACTTCTACCATCATTAACTGTGCCTACATCGGTGTTATATTAAGTGTTAGCCGCTCTGCAAAAAAAAGGGAGTTAAAAATAGCAGAATAAGAAATTAAATTTGTAATTTTGCACGCAATAATCAAATAAGATATGGAAGAACTGAGAATCATCATTAGCGGAGGAGGCACTGGAGGACATATCTTCCCAGCTGTTTCGATAGCGAATGCCGTGAAAGCACTTCGTCCTGACGCCAAGATTCTTTTTGTAGGAGCACTTGGTCGTATGGAGATGCAACGTGTACCTGCTGCAGGTTACGACATCAAAGGTTTGCCTATCTGTGGTTTCGATCGCAAGAATTTATTGAAGAACTTCAAGGTTCTGTATAAGATATGGAAGAGCCAGCGCATGGCCAAGCAAATTATTAAGGACTTTAAGCCACAGGTAACTGTAGGTGTTGGCGGTTATGCCAGCGGTCCAACTCTGAATAAGGCTGCTGCCATGGGTATCCCCTGCCTCATTCAGGAGCAGAACTCGTATGCAGGCGTTACAAATAAACTGCTTGCCAAGAAAGCCGAGAAGATTTGTGTTGCCTACGAGGGAATGGAACGATTCTTCCCTGCCGACAAGATTATTCTGACAGGTAATCCTGTACGTCAGGCTTTGCTCGATACAAAGATATCGCAGGAAGAAGCTATTAAGACCTTCGGCCTCGATCCTTCAAAGAAAACAATTCTATTGGTAGGTGGAAGTTTAGGAGCCAGAACCATCAACGAGAGCGTACTACAGCACCTCGACCTGATTAAGGCTGCAGATGCTCAGTTCATCTGGCAGACAGGTAAATATTATAGCGCAGAGATTGCTGAGAGATTGAAGGGAGAGAACATCCCCAACCTCAAGGTTACCGACTTTATCACCGATATGGGTGCAGCCTACAAGGCAGCCGATTTGGTTATCAGTCGTGCTGGAGCCAGCAGTATCTCTGAGTTCTGCCTGATTGGCAAACCCGTTATCCTCGTACCAAGCCCTAATGTGGCTGAGGACCACCAGACAAAGAACGCCTTGGCGCTGGCCAACCGAGACGCAGCCATCTACGTAAAGGATGCTGAGGCACCTGCCAAACTTCTGGAACTGGCCATCAAGACCGTTACCGACGAGCAGAAGCTCCAGTCACTTAGCGAGAACGTATTGAAACTTGCGCTTCCCGATTCGGCCGACATCATTGCCAAAGAAGTTATCAAACTGGCAGAAAAGAAATAACGATTATGGAATTAAAAGATATAAAAGCTGTATATTTTGTAGGAGCAGGTGGCATCGGTATGAGCGCCATCGCCCGCTACTTTATTAAGAAAGGTCTCGTGGTGGCTGGATACGACAAGACGCCATCCGACCTTACTAAGCACCTCGAAAACGAGGGTATGCTTATTCATTACCATGAAAGTGTTGACGAAATCCCCCATGTGTGCAAGCAAAAGGAGTCATGTCTGGTTATCTATACTCCAGCCATCCCTGCCGATCACAAAGAGTTGGTATATTTCCGTGAGAATGGTTTTGAAATACAAAAACGCGCACAGGTTCTTGGCACGCTGACCAAAAGTCACAAGGGCCTCTGTGTAGCAGGTACACACGGCAAGACCACCACATCAACCATGTGTGCACACATCATGCACCAGAGTCATCTGGACTGTAACGCCTTCCTCGGCGGTATTTCTAAGAACTACGGCACCAACTATATCCTGTCCGATTCCGACTATGTAGTCATCGAGGCCGATGAGTTCGACCGTTCTTTCCATTGGCTCCGTCCTTGGATGAGCGTCATTACCTCTACCGATCCCGATCATCTGGACATCTACGGCACCAAGGAGGCTTATCTTGAGAGTTTCCGTCACTACACCGAGCTCATTCAGCCAGGTGGTGCCCTTATCATCCACCGCGACCTGGAAATGAAACAGAACATCCAGACAGGTGTTCGCCTTTTTGACTATAGTCTGACTGAAGGCGACTTCCATGCAGAGAACATCTGTATTGAGAATGGCGAGATTACCTTCGACTTCATCTCACCTATCGAGTGTGTCAAGGGCGTACAACTCGGCCAGCCCGTGCCCATCAATATCGAGAATGGTATCGCTGCAATGGCCATGGCCCAGCTCAATGGCTGTACTGCCGAAGAACTGAAATACGGCATGCAGACCTACGGCGGCGTAGATCGTCGTTTCGACTTTAAGATTAAAACCGATAAGTTGGTGTTCTTAAGCGATTACGCGCACCATCCCAAAGAGATATATCAGAGTGCCAAGAGTATTCGTGAGTTGTATAAAGACAAGCACATCACAGCAATCTTCCAACCACACCTCTATACTCGTACCCGCGATTTCTACAAGGATTTTGCCGAGGCTCTGAGTCAGCTTGACGAGGTGATTCTCACCGAGATATAC
>Ga0265299_10003325_pt1 | contig 15786 bp, 7 predicted proteins | sample AusTroGonzalo_MG_4_FD_193485 | JGI IMG/M metagenome (GOLD analysis project Ga0265299, IMG submission 193485) | Bovine rumen microbial communities from tropical cattle in Woodstock, Queensland, Australia - Gonzalo_02 | ecosystem: Host-associated > Mammals > Digestive system > Stomach > Rumen ... | reverse complement strand
TGGGCATAGAGCGTAGCCATGAGCTGTGCATCGACAGGACGGCCCTCAGGATCCTTCACGGTGAGCGTCCACTCCTCCTGCTGACCAGGGGTGAGACGATCGCGGAAGGTGGTCCACTGCAGCTGAAGCTTCTTCTCGGGCAAGGGCCGTTTGATCTTTGTCTGATGGGTATAGCAATGTCCCTCCTTCACCCAGGCGAAGGTGTACAACAGACCGTCGCCATATGCCTCCTGATAGGTGGCCTTGATATTCAGCAACTGGTTACTCTTATCGACGAAGCCCTGCTCGATGATCTTTTCTCCAGCAAAGACACTATATACGATATGCACATCCTGGGCAGAAGAACCCACCTGGATGGTGACGGGCGAGCCGTCGTTGGGGAACTGGGTGGCCGACTGCCAGAACCAGTCGTCTGTCTCAACAACTGGCACCTCGTCGTCGAGGGAGAACACCACGAACTCACGATGGATGGTGTCGCCCTCACAGACGGCGTCGAGCGTATGCTTACCTGAGCGCCTGTCAAGCGTCGTGAGGGAAAGGAGCGAATTGGTCTTCACGGTCTGCCAAGCACCGTCATCCATCCGATAGCGCACCTCGGCATCGATATCCTTGCCTGCGGCATTCAACAGATGGAAGGTGACGGCAGGCATCTCCTCATTCAGGATCTTCTCAGGCAGATCGACGGTCAGCGCCTTCTCACGGTTACCTAAAGGCAGCAACAGCTCCCCATGATGGGTCTCACCGCCCTGATCCGTCACATCAGCCACCACCACGAAGTGATAGAACATCGGATAGGAGGTCTCAGGAACCTCCAGAGGCACCTTCACCTCGAAGGTACCGTCGCTCTCGGCCTCTGTCTCACCAGAGTCGATCTGCTCGTCGCCACGGTCATAACCCAGCGTCGCGGTTTCGTAATAACGACAGTATGAAGTCCACCAGAAGGCCGTGCGCCGCATGACACGGTACGCCACCTTAGCGCCCTGTACCGGCACACCGGCATAGCTCAGGGCCGTAGCCTTCACGGTGATGGTGTCACCAGCCCGATAGGCTTCCTGATAGTCGTCGAAGTCGACATGGAAGGTAGGCCGCTTGTATTCCTCCACTCGGATCATCTGACGATTGTTCCCCACCTGTATGTGGAAACGACCCGTCAGCGCCGACGACGGCAGGAAGAAGTCGACAGCCACCTTACCATAGTCGTCTGTCACCACCTCTTTCTTCTCCAGTTCCCGATCATTGGCATCGCGCAAGATGACCGTCAGCGCCTTTCCCGGACAGACACCCTGGTTGCAGTCCTTGGTCGTGCGATAGACCAAGGCAGACACATGGACCGTCTGACCAGGACGATAGATGGCCCGATCCGTGAAGATGGAAATCTGGTCGACATCCGACGCACGGTCATAGAAATTATAACAATCGTATCTTGAGAACTCAGGACAGGCCCTGTCCGTATCAGTATAGGCAAACACATCACGATAACGACACGGGGTCTTGCTCTTGAGGATATACTCACCGTTGACATCCGTCTCCGCATCGAAGACCTCCTCATCGGTGGTACCAGTCTCTTCCTTGAAACGCAGATAGGCGTCCTTCAGAGGCTGACCTGTCGTGGCATTGACCACCACATAGCGCGCCCCCTCATCTTCCGGCAGGGCCTCAACCATCGTATAGACATCCGTCACATGATACAGCCGGCGGATGGGTTGTGTGGCAGGCTTCGTCTTGAACTCCACCATATATACCCCCGCAGGCAGTCCTTCGAGCGTCAGGGAGTCCTCAAAGAGCTGATAGGGCTGTTTTTCCGTATACTCACGTGTCTGCTTGCAGGCTACACCCGACAACAGAGGTACGATCTCCTGATAGTCCTCTTCATAACGAGGGTCTTTCTTAAAATCGCCATCAGCCTTCGTACGGTAGACCGTCATCGTGAGCGACGAGACATTCCGTATCTTCTTCAACGACACCTTCTGTGCGCGTTGTGGCAGCCACACCTCATGCTCGATATCGACATGATAGCTTGGACGCGTCAGTCGCACCATCGCGTTGCGCAAGATGTTTATCCGCTTCCAGTTGCCCCAACGGTTCAGGGCCTTTTGGAGATAGTCGACCTTGGCGGCCACATCGGCATCAGAGTCGCCTAAGGTCTTCGCCAGATGATGATACTTGACGATGGCCAGTTCGCCCGCCTCCTGCAGGTCGCCATAGCACGCGATGAGGGAGTCGATCTGCTCCAGCGGCGCCTCCCTGTATGCCTCGGCTGCCGTGACACACGCCGCACGACGGTTGCCTGCCTTCGTATAGAAATCGTGTAGTATCTGATACTCTCCGAGCTCATAGCCCACCACACTGAGCATATCGTGCAGGAAGATCTTGGAATCGAAGCCGACGCTCACGAACGGCGTATAAGTATCATCCTTCACCCTGCTCAGCTTCTGGCAGAGCTCGTCCGTGAGCACCGGCTTCTCGACCTTCATCTCCAGACTCGGGTTCGAATCGGCGAGACGATAGAGTACCGTCTGCCACACCGTCTTGAGCACCTCGTCCTTCGCAGTCTCACAGCGCTGCTGCATCCGCTCCACGGCAGGCTTCAGCGAGTCGGGGGCGATCTCTGCCATCACCTGGGCTCCCAACAGCTCAGCCTTCATCAGCTGACCGTAGGCTTTCTCCTTCTCGGCCTTCGACATAATCTGCTGTAGAACAGCATACTCCGTCCGAGGCAGATTCTTCTCTTCTGCCTTCGTGGCCTTCTTCCAAAGTTCTGCGTATGTCTGACCAAGTAATCCCATCGGCATTGTTGTCAGCACAATGATCAAAGCAAAGACACTTTTCCTCATCATGGTGTTACTGAATTATTCCTTTAATACATTTATGCAAAGGTAAAGGTTTTTTTTGAAATTCATTTGGAATTTATGAAATATTATATTACTTTTGCACCTATGATAAACGAACAACTACTCAACCCTCAGAGCATCGTCATCATCGGCGGCTCGAACAATGTGCACAAACCAGGTGGCGCCATTGTGAGGAATATCATCAGCGGCGGGTTCCGTGGCGACCTCCATGTGGTGAATCCCAAGGAAGACGAGGTGCAGGGCCTTAAGGTGTTCCACGACGTGAAGGATATTCCGCAGACCGAGCTGGCCATCCTCGTGGTAGCCGCCCGTTTCTGTCCCGACTACGTGGACTATCTCTGTGCCGAGAAGGGTGTTCGCGCCTTCGTGATCATCTCTGCCGGCTTCGGCGAGGAGACGAAGGCAGGAGCGGCGCTCGAACAGCGCATCCTCGACACCTGTGAGCGATATGGGGCCGCCCTGATAGGTCCTAACTGTATCGGACTGCTGAACCGTCATCACCACAGTGTCTTCACCCTTCCCATCCCCGACCTGAACCCGCAGGGTGTCGACTTCATCAGCGGCTCTGGTGCCACGGCCGTGTTCATCCTCGAGAGTGCCGTCATCAAGGGGTTGCAGTTCAACTCCGTCTGGAGCATCGGCAATGGCAAGCAGATCGGCATCGAGGATGTGCTGCAGTATATGGACGAGCATTTCAATCCCGATACCGACTCGAAGGTCAAGCTGCTTTATATCGAGAATATCGCCAACCCCGACAAACTGCTGTTCCATGCGAGCAGTCTGATCCGGAAGGGTTGCCGCATCGCCGCCATCAAGGCCGGCTCGTCAGAGAGCGGCAGCAGGGCGGCCTCCTCGCACACAGGTGCCATCGCCTCGAGCGACGCGGCCGTCGAGGCCCTGTTCCGTAAGGCCGGCATCGTGCGCTGCTTCTCCCGTGAGGAGCTCACGACGGTGGGCTGTATCTTCACCCTACCCGAGTTGAAGGGCAGGAACTTCGCCATCGTCACCCATGCAGGCGGTCCTGGGGTGATGCTGACGGATGCTCTGGCCAAGGGCGGACTGAACGTGCCGAGACTGGAGGGTCCGATAGCCGAGGAACTGAAGGCGCAGTTGTTCCCTGGCTCGTCTGTGGCCAACCCCATCGACTTTCTGGCCACGGGAACGGCCCAGCAGCTGGGTCTCATCATCGACTACTGCGAGCAGAGATTCCACGAGGTCGATGCCATCGCCGTGATCTACGGCACTCCTGGTCTGAACCAGCTTTACGAGGCATACGACGTGCTCGACAAGAAGATACAGACCTGCAAGAAACCTATCTTCCCCATCCTGCCGAGTCTGCACACCGCTGGTCCCGAGGTCGAGGCGTTCCTGAAGCGCGGCCATGTGAACTTCAGCGACGAGGTGACGCTGGCCACGGCCCTCTCGCAGATCATGCAGACCCCTCAGCCAGCACCATCCGAGCTCGAGCTCTATGGGGTCGACGTACCCAAGATCCGTGATATCATCACCAGTCTGCCGCCCTCCACCTCTGGGACAAACGGCGACTATGTCAGTCCTGAGATCGTGCGCCAACTGCTCTCCTGTGCGGGCATCCCCCTCGTCCCCGAGATGGTGAGCACCTCCAAGGAAGAGCTCGCCGCCTTTGCCGAGAAGGTGGGCTACCCGGTCGTGGCGAAGGTGGTAGGTCCCGTCCATAAGAGCGATGTGGGTGGTGTGACCCTGAACATCCGTACGGCCGAGCATCTGGCCCTGGAGTTCGACCGTATGATGCGCATCCCCGATGCCACAGGGGTGATGGTACAGAAGATGCTGAAAGGCACGGAACTGTTTATCGGCGCGAAGTACGAAGAGCGCTTCGGTCATGTGGTGCTCTGCGGTCTGGGTGGTATCTTCGTCGAGGTGCTGAAGGACGTGTCGAGCGGTCTGGCTCCCCTGAGCTATGCCGAGGCCTATTCGATGATCCACTCGCTGAAGGGCTATAAGATCATCAAGGGCACGCGCGGTCAGAAGGGCATCAACGAACAGAGATATGCGGAGATCATCGTGCGGCTCTCCACCCTACTCCGTTTCGCCACGGAGATCAAGGAGATGGACATCAACCCGCTCTTGGCCGACGAGCATGGCATCATCGCCGTAGATGCAAGAATTCGTATAGAGAGGTAGTAATAGAATGAAAACGGCAATTATTGGTGGAGGTGCAGCCGGATTTTTCCTGGCGATCAACCTGAAAGAAATGAACCCCTCCTGCGAGGTGACCATCTTCGAGAAGTCGAAGAAGGTGCTCGCCAAGGTCGAGGTGTCGGGAGGTGGGCGCTGTAACTGTACCAACTCCTTTGCTGCCGTGCGCGACCTCTCGCAAGTGTACCCCCGAGGCCATCGGCTCATGAAACGCCTCTTCAAGCAGTTCGACTACCGCGACGCCTACGAGTGGTTCGAGCGCCACGGAGTGCGCCTCGTCACACAAGACGACCAGTGCGTGTTCCCTGCCTCGCAGGACTCACACACCATCATCAACCTCTTTCTCTTTGAGGCGAAGCGCCATGGCATAGAGGTACGAACAGCACATAAGATATCCTCGCTCGACGAGCTCTCCGACTACGACCATATCGTTCTCACCACAGGTGGCGGTACGGCCGCACTCGCAGGTGTCGCCACGACGGAGCCCGTACCCTCCCTCTTCACCTTCTGCATCGCCGACGAGGCCCTCAAGGCCCTCATGGGCACCGTGGTCGAGAACGCCACAGCCTTCATCCCAGGTACGACCTTCCGTGCCACTGGTCCTCTGCTCATCACCCACTGGGGCATGAGCGGACCCGCCATCCTCAAGCTGTCGAGCTATGCCGCGCGCGACCTCCACGACCACCACTACCAGATGCCGCTGGCCGTCAACTGGCTCAGTCGGAACGAGGCCGAGGTGCAGAGCGAGCTGCTGCAGATCATCATCAGGCACCCCCAGAAGCAGCTCACCACCATCCGACCCTTCGATCTGTCCACCCGACTGTGGACATACCTGTTGGAGAAGACCCTCGGCGAACGGGCACAGAACCGTTGGCAGAACCTGAACAAAAAAGAACTGAACCGTCTGGTGAACTGTCTCTGCAACGACGGCTATCAGATTGCTGGTCGCGCCGCCTTCAAAGACGAGTTCGTCACCTGTGGCGGTGTCGACCTCTCGACTGTCAACCCCCACACGCTGGAGAGCAAGACGCATCCGCACCTCTATTTCGCTGGTGAGGTGCTCGACATCGACGGCATCACTGGCGGCTTCAACTTCCAGGCAGCATGGACCACAGCCTACACCGTGGCAAAGGCCATCAGTCAGTCGGAATGACTACGCTTATCATTGCAAAGTCTTTGCTTTTATTGACATCCGCGCCGCCCCACAGAAAATAATTGAGGAAAAAACAACAAGTACCAATTCTTTTTTGTATTTTTGCACCCACTATTTATCATGCTAACTTTTTAATTTATCGACATGGAACAGAAAAGATACGGTCATTTCGATGACCTGCACAGAGAGTATGTCATCACAGACCCACAGACACCATGGCCCTGGATCAACTACCTGGGCAATGAGGATTTCTTCTCACTGATCTCAAACACCGCAGGTGGCTACAGCTTCTATAAAGACGCTAAGTTCCGCCGTATCACGCGCTATCGCTACAACAATGTCCCCATGGACAATGGCGGACGTTACTTCTACCTCAAGGACGGCGACACCGTATGGAACCCCGGTTGGAAACCCTGCAAGACCCCGCTCGACTTCTACGAGTGCCGTCACGGCATGAGCTACACCCGTATCACGGGTCGTAAGAACGGTGTCGAGGCCAGCGTGCTCTTCTTCGTGCCCCTGAAGAAATGGGCCGAGGTACAGAAGCTCACGCTCACCAACCAGAGCAACGAGGTGAAGCAGCTGAAGCTCTTCTCGTTCGAGGAGTGGTGCCTCTGGAATGCCGCCACCGACATGGAGAACTTCCAGCGTAACTTCTCCACGGGAGAGGTCGAGATCGAAGACTCCACCATCTACCACAAGACCGAATACAGAGAGCGCCGCAACCACTATGCGTTCTATCATGTAAACACCCCCATCCAGGGCTTCGATACCGACCGTGAGACCTTCATCGGCCTCTACAACGAGTTTGCCGACCCGCAGGTGGTGATGGAGGGTAAGCCCCGTAACTCGCATGCCCACGGCTGGAGCCCCATCGCCTCGCACTATATCGAGATCACCCTCAAGCCAGGCGAGACGAAAGACCTCGTGTTCCTCCTCGGCTATGTCGAGAACGAGCAGGACCAGAAATTCGCTGCCCCACAGGTGATCAACAAGGAGAAGGCCCACGCCCTCATCGCCGAGCTCGACACCACCGAGAAGGTCGACAAGGCCTTTGCCGAACTCTGCGACTACTGGGATAAGCTGCTTAATATCTATCAGGTGAAGACAGCCAACGACAAGCTCGACCGCATGGTGAACATCTGGAACCAGTACCAGTGCATGGTCACCTTCAACTTCTCCCGCTCGGCCTCGTTCTTCGAGAGCGGCATCGGCCGTGGCATGGGCTTCCGCGACTCCAACCAGGACCTCGTGGGCTTTGTCCACCAGATCCCCTCACGCGCCCGTCAGCGCATCATCGACATCGCCTCGACCCAGTTCCCCGATGGCGGCTGCTACCACCAGTACCAGCCCCTCACCAAGCGTGGTAACAACGATATCGGCGGCGGCTTCAACGACGACCCCTGCTGGCTCATCTTCGGCACCATCGCCTATATCAAGGAGACAGGCGACTTCTCCATCCTCGACGAGATGGTACCTTTCGACAACCAGCCAGGCTCAGAGGTCACCCTCTTCGAGCACCTCAAGATATCCATGGACCACGTCATCAAGAACCTCGGTCCCCACATGCTGCCGTTGATTGGTCGTGCCGACTGGAACGACTGCCTCAACCTGAACTGCTTCTCATGGGATCCCAACGAGTCGTTCCAGACCACGGAGAATGTCTCCGAAGGCACCAAGGCCGAGTCGCTGATGATCGCCGGCCTCTTCGTCGTCACAGGCGAGGACTATGTGGCCCTCTGTCAGAAGCTCGGCAAGACCGCCGAGGCAGAGCGCATGCAGCAGGCCGTCGACGCCATGATCGAGGCCGTGAAGAAACACGGCTGGGATGGCGAGTGGTACCTCCGTGCCTACGACTTCTACGGCCGTAAGATCGGCTCCAACGAGTGCGAGGAAGGTAAGATCTTCATCGAGTCGCAGGGCTGGTGCACGATGGCCGAGATCGGCGCCGACGACGGGATGGTCGCCAAGTCGCTCGACTCCTGTAAGAAGTACCTCGAGTGCGAACACGGCATGGTGCTCAACAACCCCGCCTTCACCAAGTATATCTACGAATACGGAGAGATCAGCTCATACCCCGAGGGCTACAAGGAGAACGCAGGTATCTTCTGCCACAACAATCCCTGGGTCATCATCGGCGAGTGTATCGCAGGCCGAGGCAACGACGCCTGGAGCCACTATGCCAAGATCCTCCCCTCGTACGTCGAGGAGAAATACCAGACCCTGCATAAGGTAGAGCCCTATGTCAACTGCCAGATGGTTGCCGGCAAGGACGCCTTCCGCCCTGGCGAGGGTAAGAACTCATGGCTCACGGGAACAGCCGCCTGGATGTGGTACACCGTCTCCGAGTTCATCCTCGGCATCAAGCCCGACTACGACGGCATCCGTATCGACCCCTGTCTGCCAGAGACCGCCAGCGACTACACCGTCAGCCGTAAGTTCCGTGAGGCCGACTACGACATCACCATCCACCCCAACGGTTCACAGAAGGGTGTGAAGCAGATCGTGCTCGACGGTCAGGCCATCGACGGCACCGTCATCCCCTACTCCAAGGGCCACCACGTCGTAGAGGTCACGATGTAGTTTATTAGGAACTTTATTAGGAACTTTATTAGGAACTTTATTAGGAACTTTATTAGGAACACAATAGTTTAGGGGCAGTTTTTAGCTGCCCCTACTTATATTCTACAAGTAATTTAAGTCTCAAATTCCGCAGTTTTATTAACGAAATTCCAATTTCAGGATGTCGGAGACATTGTCGGTGAGCCACTGCACTGCAGATTGTTCCTTCCTCGGAAGTAAACAAAAATCATTAAGCACTCTGACGACCCTGAACGCCCCGCTTTCAGGGCATTTCAGCGCCATCGGGGTTTCCTCCAGGGAAAGTCGGATTCTCCTCCGACGAAACTCCCGTTTTGCTCCGAGCAGACTGCGACGTTGCAAGGAGACTGCCGTAGCCTTTCCTTCGGAAGCATCGATTATGTAAATTTATTCTGTCAATAATCGCTTTGTTGAAGCAGTCTTGCCCCTGAAAAACGTTGAATCAAAAATTGGACAATTGGACAATTGGACAAAAAGTTTTTTCTTTGTCGAAGTCAAGACAAAGAAAAAAAATTAATATATATATATTATATTAATTATATTATATATTATAATATATAATATAATTAAATTATTGCCATTAGTACCATCGATTCCAATCGAATTTAAGTTTTGTCCAATTGTCCAATTGTCCAATCACTGCGCCAAGTATCCAAACGCCACGCCAATGATCTCACTCTTCGAAACGTCTTTTTTCAAAAAATATCCATAATTCTTGCTCATTCAAATAATTATGCTCAGGGACCGCAAAAAAAATGGGGCGCTCGCTGGCGCCCCTGGACTTAGTAAAGAATAACGACATTGCGAGTCGCTGAAAAGATTTATTATGGTGTTTCTGTTTTCATCGTCTTCTGGGAATACATCCAGTCGAAGAACTGCTCGATGAGACTGATGATCTTCTGGTTGGGAACGGGTATGAGGGTGGCCTCGCCGTTGCCAAACTGCATGACACTCTTCGCACTGGGATCGGGCGTGAAGGCGGGCCACTGGGGCAGTCCGTCGCCGTTGGGGTTGAGGTTGGTGGCGAAGTTCACCCAGTACTGCTGCATGAGGTCGGAAACTTTCTTCTCTTGCGGATGGCTCTCGGCCTCGTTGTCGAAGGCGCCACCCAGGTAGAGGATATCGTCGGCATGGGCGGGACCACGCAACTTGCCTCTTCCGATGAGGGTGCGGTCTGACTGCTGGGTGAGGTAGGCATAGAAGACGGGACTATGGCCTGTCTTGGTCTGCAGCCTTGCCCACAGATCCGAGGGTGCCCCGAAGCTGAAATCACGCATCAGGTCGCGCAAGCTGAAGAGGGCCTGCTCGTCGTTCTCGGCGGGACAATAGGCCAGCACGCTATCGAGATACTGCGGAGGCACGACACTGAGCTCTTTCATATATTCTTCGACCGTGGTATTCTCTACGAAAGCGGCACCTTCGTCGCTGTTGTACATGACGATGACGGGCACGTCGGCATACTCGCCACGCTGGTAGAGACCGTAGGGCTCGGTGGTGAGCACATAGTCGTCGAGGATGGGGGCACAGCCCTGGAAATCGACGCCTGCGCCTGTGAGCGACTGGGTATCCATCTGGCGCATCTCGGCGATGGACTTCTTGCCCAACTGGTTCTGGAACATCACACCCATCTGCTCGGCCTGTTGCTGCGTCATACCTCCCATGTTCATAAAGTAGGCACCGCTCTGAGCGATACAAGCGCGGAAAAGACCCTTGGCGAGGGGTGAGGAACAGAGGATATGACAGCTCGCACTACCTGCCGACTCGCCGAAGATGGTGACCTTCGAGGGGTCGCCGCCGAAGTTCTTGATGTTACGCTGGATCCACTGCAGGGCAAAGATCTGGTCGAGGATGCCGTAGTTGCCGGAACGGCCGTCGGGCGACTCCTTGGAGAGCTCGGGATGGGCCAGGAAGCCGAGGGCGCCGGCTCGGTACTCGATGGACACGGCGACAACGCCACGACGGGCCAGACTCTGCCACAGGTCGGCACCATAGTGCTCGGTGCGGAAACCGCCACCATGGATATAGACCATCACGGGCAGGGCTTCATCGACTGTCTTGGCGGGGGTGACGACACTGAGGTAGAGGCAGTCCTCGCTCATCATGTCGTAGCTCACATCGCCACGCTCGGGCTGTGGGGGCCACTTGGCCACCTCCTCGGCCTTCAGCACGCCCTGCCAGGGCTTGGCAGGCTGTGGAGCCTTCCAGCGCAGGTCGCCTACGGGAGGTGCCGCAAAGGGGATCGCCTTGTAAACGGCAAGATCGCCTTCGAGCACACCCTCTAAATCGCCTGTCTCAACATGGGTCTTCAGTAGCGGCTGGGCTTGCAGAGTCATCACGCCCAACAGACCGCATACTGCAATGAATAGTTTCTTCTTCATGATTCTAATGGCCAACGCTCGGATTACGGTTTGATGGTTCGCTGACTGCGTATCCAATCGAAGAAACGCTCAAAGAAAGCGATGTTCTCCTGGTTGGGAACGGGAACGAGGGTGGCACCATTATTGAACTGCATGACGCTCTTCGCTGTGGGGTCGAGCGTGAAGGCTGGCCACTGGGGCAGACCGTCACCGTTGGGGTTGAGGTTGGTGGCGAAGTTCACCCAGTACTGCTGCATGATGTCGGACACTTTCTTCTCGGCGGGGTACTTCTCTGCTTCCTTGTCGAAAGCACCTCTCAGGTAGAGGATATCATCGGCATGGGCGGCACCACGACGATTGCCCTTAGCATAGACGGTACGGTCGGACTTCTGGGCGAGATAGGCATAATAGACGGGACTCTTGCCTGTCTTGGTCTGCAGTTTGGCCCAGATATCAGCGGAAGCACCGAAATTCAAGTCACGGATCGCATCGCGGATGGCGAAAAGCGCCTGTTCATTGCTCTTTGCAGGATATCTTATCAAAACACTATCGACAAACTGGGCAGGAACACCACTAAGCTGCTGCTTATACTCATCGACGGTGATGCTGTCGAACGCTACGGCCCCTTCGTCACTATTATACATGATGATCACAGGCACATCGTTATACTCGCCACGCTCGTAGAGATCGTAGAGCTCGGCTTTGAGCACATAGCCGTCGAAGATCGGAGTACAGGCCTGGAAGTTGACGCCCGTGCCTGTGAGCGACTTGGTGTCCATCTCTCGCATCTCGGCGATCGATTTCTTGCCCAACTGATTCTGGAACATCGCACCCATCATCTCGGCCTGCTGACGGGGAACAGCCCCTGTGGGTGAGAAGAAAGCACCGCTCTGACTGATACAGGCGCGGAAGAGGCCCTTGGCGAGAGGTGAGGCACAGAGAATGTTACAGCTCATGCCACCCGACGACTCACCAAAGATGGTGACCTTCGAGGGATCGCCGCCGAAGTTCTTGATGTTACGCTGTATCCACTGCAGCGCGAAGATCTGGTCGAGAATGCCGTAGTTGCCAGAATGGCCGTCGGGCGACTCCTTCGAGAGCTCAGGGTGAGCGAGGAAGCCAAGGGCACCGGTCCGATACTCAATGGACACTGCGACAACACCACGACGGGCCAGACTCTGCCACAGAGTGGCACCATAGTGCTCGGTCTGCCAGCCACCACCATGGATAAACACCATCACAGGCAGGGCCTCGTCGACCGTCTTGGCGGGAGTGACGACACTGAGGTAGAGGCAGTCCTCGCTCATCATGTCGTAGCTCACATCGCCACGCTCGGGCTGCGGGGGCCACTTGGCCACCTCCTCGGCCTTCAGCACGCCCTGCCAGGGCTTGGCGGGTTGTGGAGCCTTCCAGCGCAGCTCGCCTACGGGAGGTGCCGCAAAGGGAATAGCCTTGTAAACTGCGAGGTCGCCTTCGAGCACGCCCTCTAAATCGCCTGTCTCAACATGGGTCTTCAGCAGCGGCTGGGCTTGCGTGGTCATCGCGCCCAACAGTCCGCATACTGCAATGAATAGCTTTATTTTCATATCTATAAACAATAAAAAAAGTCTCGTTTATCTATTAGACAGACGAGACTCATGTAAACTAACCCCGGAGTGGTAATTTTTAAGATTATTTCACAGATGGATGTTGATGTCGATGCCGACCTGGATGGGGTTAGCCTTTTGAGCGAAGTGGTGAAGACCGCCAGCTGCGCTCGAAGAGATAGCAAATGTATTATAATGTGTGTTTGTGATGTTACGACCCCAGAGGCTGACGACCACAGGACCGAAGTCGTAGTCGGCATGGGCGCCCATGAGGGCATAGAACTTCTGACTGTAGGTGTTGGCCTCGTCCCACCAGGTCTTACCCTGACCGTTCATGTTGGCACCAAGGGTGAACTGACCTATATGCCAGTCGAGCATGGCGCTGACGGTGTGCTGGGGTACGAAGGGCACGTAGTTGTCAGAGTAATCATAAATATATGATCGATCCATCGTATGAATGCCTTTAGGCGTCATGTCGTCGATATATTCATCGAACTTGGCGTTGGTGAAGGCATAGGTAAGGCCCCAGTCGAGGGTATTGGCGAAGGCACGTCCACGCAGGGTGGCCTCGATGCCGCAGGAGTGGCTCTTACCCGCGTTGACCATGACACGACCGTAGTTTGAGCCTGGCGCCATGACGGACAACTGCTGGTTGCAGATCTGCATGTAATACAGGGCGAGATCGAAATGGGTGCTGCCACCAAAGAGGTTCAGGTGGGTACCGACCTCGTAGTTCCACGACTCCTCGGGCTTGTAAGAGATGGTCTCCTCGATGGCATCATAGTCGGCTGTCGTATGTGCCACATCGTAGTCGCCACGCATGGCATCCTGCTGATGGGCGTTAAGCTCGGTCTGGAGCACATCGCTGAACATCTGGATGTTGTAGCCACCAGCGCGATAGCCCTTTGATACCAATGCGTAGATATTACCGATGTTCTCGTCGAGACTATAGGTGAGACCAAACTTAGGCAGCAGTTGGGTGTAGGTCTTCTGACGCGAGTCGACCACGTGTGAGGTGAGATGATAGGTGGCCTGGCGCTCGGCGGTGCCGCCTGTCATGTTCATATAGGCAAGGGCATCGTACTCGATCTTCACCTTGTCGACATTGAAACGGAGGCCGAGGGTGACCTTGAGGCGATCGCCCAGAAGGATATTCGACTCGTGGAAGGCGGCAAAGCTCCATGAGGGGGTCTTGAACGTCTCAGGAACGGCCATCTCGGCACTCATCGAGACACCCTCGAGAGCCTTCTGGACAGCAGCCTGGGCTGCCGCCTCGGCACGCTGGGCAGCCACGGCCTCGGGCATGCCCTGTGCGATCATCTGCTCGAGCATCTGCTGATACATACGGGGGTACATAGAGCCCTGCATGGCACCACGCATGGCGTTGGTGATGGCATTGCTGATAGGGCCTGTGATGGCATCGCCGAAATAGACGGGGGCGTTGGTGTTGAGCCACTGATAGGATCCGAAGAGACCTGTGGCGTGCTGCCAACGACTGCGATCCTGTGAGCGGACGACGAACTCTTGTGTGAGGGCGTTCATCTTCTGACGCTGCTCAAGGCGCAGGAAGTCGGGGGTCATATAGTCCTGGTCCATCAGCATGAGATCTTGCAGGAACTGGTAGCTGGTGGTCGAGGTGAAGAGCAGATTGCCCATATCGTGGCCGATGGTCAGGCCCGTGGTTAACATATTACGCTTGTAGCCGTTCATGGTGGTGGTGGCTGGGTCTGCGACATCGTTGTTGTCGAGGTTGAGCTCACCATAGCCGAAGCCGTTCTGGTTGACATACTGGTAATCGGCGGTCCAGTCGATCTTGGTCCTCTGGTTGGGTGCGAAGATCAGACGAAGCTTACCGCCAGCCTCGTTGGTGAGGTCGTTCTTCTGGTCGAAGTTCTGGTTGTTGATAAAGCCCTTCAGACCACTGTAGAAGCCTGCCACAGAGAAGGCGAGCTTGTCGCTGGGACGGTGGTAGTGGGCCACCTCGACATTGCTATACAGACCCGTGCCGATGCCGAGTCGGACATCCGTTCCCTGATAACTCATGGGGTTCTTGGAGTAGATACGCACCAGTCCGCCCTCGGTGTTCTGACCATAGAGCGAGCCCTGAGGACCACGCAGGATATCCACACGGTCGAGCATATAGAAGTGGTTGTTGAACGCGGTCTTCGACATGAGGGGGATATGGTCGTAATACACGCCCACGGCAGGGTTGTTGATACGCGAGCCGATACCACGGATATACATCGACGAGGTGAGGCGCGAGCCATACGACGGCATCACGAACGACGGCACATACTGCGAGAGCTGGGACAGATCGTTGACGTGGAGCTGCTGGAGCTGTTCGGCACCAAACACGTTCGAACTGAGGGGTTGCAGGCGCAGGCGCACCTGTTCCTTGGGTTGGGATACGACGACGACCTCGTCGAGGTCGACCACACGAGAAGAGTCTGTGAGTTCTTCGACGATCTCGGCCTGAGCACTCAGGACCGTCACAGTGAGAAGACCACAGAAAAAGAGTTTTCTATTCATCATATTACTACTAATAATTTGCAGCGCATTGTTTTCTAACGCGCTGCAAAGGTACTACAATCCTGAGGAACATGCAATCCTCATTTATATGGATTTTTAGGGGTGCACGACTTCTACGGCAGGAGCACGCTCTCGACAGGGCGGCGCTGCGAGTAGGGCGTCCGTTTGCCATAGCCCACACGGATGAGCACCGTGGGATACTGAGTGCCGAGGCCGAGGGCGGTGGTCATGGTGAGGGCGAGGTCCTTCACCTCGTTGGGTTGGTTCATGTAGCCGATGGCGATGTCCATGGCTGTCATCCTGAGCAGATAGCGTTCGAGCGTCCTGCCCAAGGCCACCCACTGGGGGATGGTGTTGTCGGCCGTCGTAAACAGAACCAGATGCGACGCAGAGGCCACCTTCTTCCTATCGCCTTTGTTCTGCTGTTTGGCATTGAGGAACATGCCCATGACGGGTTGCGAGATAAAACGGGGCATGTTGGGCGCGCCGAACACCGCATAGCTTAGTCCGTCTTGCGTGTCGTCAGAGTG
>Ga0265299_10003319_pt1 | contig 15794 bp, 11 predicted proteins | sample AusTroGonzalo_MG_4_FD_193485 | JGI IMG/M metagenome (GOLD analysis project Ga0265299, IMG submission 193485) | Bovine rumen microbial communities from tropical cattle in Woodstock, Queensland, Australia - Gonzalo_02 | ecosystem: Host-associated > Mammals > Digestive system > Stomach > Rumen ... | reverse complement strand
AATCAACGTACCTGACCGCAACGGACGGATTGACAACGTAGTGCTGGCTTATGCGAAGGACGAAGACTATTACGATGACGGTCCCTTCCTTGGAAAAACCCCCGGCAGATACTCGAACCGTATCGCCAAGGGCCACTTCAGCCTCGACGGCAAGGAGTACACCCTTTCCATCAACTGCGGCACCGAGCACCTGCACGGCGGCAAGGGCGAAGAGAGCTACGCCAACCGCGTATGGGACGCCGAGCAGAACGGCAACAAAGTAGTGATGTCACTCTTCAGCCCGGACGGAGACGCGGGATACCCCGGCAACCTCAAGGTGACTGCCACCTACACCTGGGATGACGACAGCTGCCTTACTCTCGACTTCGTGGCCACCACCGACGCCAAGACAGTCGTAAACCTCACCAACCACGTCTATTTCGACCTTCGCGGCGCAGGAAACAAATCTCACGGCATCCTCAACCATGTCCTCAAGCTCAACTGCAGCAGATATCTGCCCACCGACGACCAGCTGATACCCACCGGCGAAATCGCCCCTGTAGCCGGAACTCCGATGGACTTCACTGCAGGCAGGGTTGTCGGCAAGGACATTCATGATTTCAGTTTCCCTGCCCTCAAATTCGGAAAAGGCTACGATGCCTGCTGGGCCATCGACAACTACGACGGCAGCATCAAGCCGATTGCAGAGCTTAGCGACCCCGACAGCGGCAGGAAGCTGGTGTTGAGCACCAACAAGCCCGGAGTCCAGCTCTATACCGGCAACTATCTCGAAGGCTGCCCCAATGGCCCGGACGGATATGTCTATAAGGAGAACGACGGTCTGGCCCTCGAATGTCAGGACTTCCCCGACGCTCCCAACCAGCCTGCCTTCGGGTACAAGCCTCTTGAGGCAGGCGAGACCTACCGTCACACCATGAAATGGCAGTTCTCTGCAAAGTAGAACTTTCCGGACACTATAAAACTGCATCTCTACCGAGGGCGCACCGTCAATCGGAGGCGCCCCCGGTTGTTTTTTTGTGCATGAGTTTTTATTTTTGCAGCGTCATTTAACCTGCCGCGGTACGGCACTCAGTGATTCGACATGAAAAAAGTAAGAGTATTTGCGCCTGCATCCATAGCCAACATGGGCTGCGGCTTCGACATCATTGGCCTTGCCCTTGATGAAGTCGGAGACATTATCGAAATCGTTCAAAGCGAAGGAGACGGCCTGACCATCACCAACAAGTCCGGCGTCCCGCTCCCCGAAAACATCGAGGACAACGTCATAACACCGGTTGTAAGGGCATTTCTCAACAAGATAGGCAAGAAGGCGCAGATAGATGTGACCATCTGCGAAAAGATATACCCCGGCAGCGGCATCGGTTCCAGCGCCGCTTCCAGCGCCGCGGCCGCATACGGCATGAACGAACTCTACGGCTGCCCTCTGACCGAAGAGGAAGTGGTGGAATGTGCGATGGAAGGGGAAAACCTTGCATCCGGCGGCTACCATGCGGACAACGCAGCTCCGGCCGTTATGGGCGGCATCATTCTCATCCGTGGATATGAACCCCTCGATGTAGTGAAGATTTCAGTGCCCGGCAATTTCTACTGCGCAGTGATTCACCCCCGTATAGTCGTTTCCACCAAGGAAGCCCGCGAGATTCTGCCCAAGCAGGTGCCTCTGCACAGCGCAATAACCCAGTGGGGCAATGTAGGCGGTCTGGTGGCAGGACTCTTCACCTCTGACATAGAGCTTGTAGGCCGTTCGATGAAGGATGTCATCGCAGAGCCCTACCGCAAGCAGTTCATCCCTGGTTTCGACGAACTCCGCGAGAAGGTTCTGGCGGCGGGAGCGCTTGCCATGAATATCTCCGGCTCCGGCCCTTCCGTTTTTGCGCTTTGCAACCACAGGGACAAGGCAGATGCCGCAGGGAAGATCATGGGCGAGCACTTCAGTTCCCGCGGCATAGACAATGAGGTGTATGTGGTGAAAGTTTCCAACAAGGGAGCAAAACTTACCAGGGTTTCCATCTGATGAAATATTACAGCACAAGAGACAAGGCGAGGCTGCACCCCTACAGCCTCAAGGATGCTGCATTCATGGGGCTTGCACCCGACGGCGGCCTTTTCGTACCCGAGCGCATCCCTGCTGTTGACATGTCAGCGGTTGAAAGCAAGGCGGCAGAATCATATTCGGAGATGGCCTGCTATCTGGCCGGCCTGTTCTTCGGCGACGACGTCTCGGAGGCTGACCTGCGCAAGATGGTGGCCTGCGCCTATAACTTCGCCTGCCCTCTGGCCGGGGTCGGAGACGGAAAATATACCTTGGAGCTGTTCCACGGGCCGACTTTCGCCTTCAAGGACTTCGGAGCCCGCTTCATGGGCGGCATGCTCGGCCTTCTGAATTCTTCTGCAGAAGATTTGGTAGTGCTCACAGCCACATCCGGAGACACAGGCAGTGCCGTGGCGGCAGGTTTCTACAACGTGCCGGGCATAAAAGTGGTTGTGCTCTACCCGAACGGCAAGGTTTCAGACCTCCAGGAAAGCCAGATGACCACTCTGGGCGGCAATATCCGCCCCGTGCGGGTGAACGGCAACTTCGACGACTGCCAGGCCCTGGTGAAGAAGGTTTTCGCCGATTCGGCCTTCCGCACCGGCGTGAATGTGACATCAGCGAATTCGATAAACGTACTTCGCTGGATTCCCCAGTCATTCTACTATTTCTACGGCTGGTGCCAGTGGAAGAAAGCCACCGGAGCCGGACTGCCCGACATAGTGGTGCCCAGCGGCAACTACGGCAACATCACCGCAGGCATGCTGGCCCACGTGATGGGGCTGCCGGTAAGGCGCTTCATAGCCTGTTCGAACGCCAACGACGTGGTGCCGGAATACCTCAAGACCGGCGTTTACAACCCGAGGGAGAGCGTGCGCACCATAGCCAATGCGATGGATGTCGGCGCTCCGAGCAACTTCGAGCGTATGATGTACCTCTACGGAGAAGACTTCGGCCGGCTCACCGGCGAGCTGTCGGGCTTCAGCAGCACCGACGCCGAAATCCGCGAAGGCATCAAGGAAATGTACGGAAAGTACGGCTACGTATCCGACCCGCACAGCGCAGTGGGCTACAACGCCGCCAAGTTCTATGACATCGACGGTTTCTGGCTCTCCACCGCCCACAACGCCAAGTTCCGCGAGGTGATCGCTGAAACCCTCGGCCGCAAATTCCCCATCCCCGAAGGCCTTCAGGCCGCAATGCGCAGACAAAAGCAATTCCACCCGATGGAGGTGTCGGCAGAGGATCTTGAAGCCTATATCGTGGAGTGCGTGAGAGGGTAACCCCTACTCTATCAAAGTCATGTGCTTGCGCCAGTGGAGGTAGCCATAGACGCTGGCGGACAGATAGACGAGGAACATGAAGGCGGGAGCGTACATGCCCTGCAGTGAGAACATCACAATCTGCATCGTGTCAGCGACCATCCACAGCAGCCACTGCTCTATGTAGGACTGCGTCAGCCAGTAAGTGCCGATGAAACTCATCGTCATTGTCACGGCGTCGAGATTCGGCTGGGGATCGTCGAGAGCCCTTAGCGCAAAATACAGCCCTGCAGCAAACGCCAAGAACAAAACCGCCGATATCGCCAGCGTCCGCGTATGCATGCGGCGCACCACTATGTCATGGCTGCCGTCGCTGCCCGCATTCTCCTTGGCGATGACAGCCTTGTCCCTGGTAAGACGGTATATGCCGACAAATGAAATGACGACATAATAGATGTTGAGGCACATAGAGCCCCAGAGATGCTGGTGGATGCCTATTGCAACGTATAGCGCGCCGCAGAAGATTTCAAAATACCACATGGCGACCTTCTGCCTTACCTGAAATATGACGTAGCATATACCGAGGATGGTAGCAGTGAGCTCAATCCAGTGCCAGATATTTGAGAAGGATAGAAAGTCCATGACTTACCTGACTATAATCCTCTCTCCAACCCGGAGTATCTTGCTGGATGAAATTCCGTTGAGCTTGCAAATGGCTGAAACGGTAGTGCCGTATCTCCTTGCAAGACCTCCGAGGGTGTCGCCCGAACGGATCGTGTGCACGATACGGTCGGAAGCAGCCTTGGACTCCTCATCAGTCTGACCGTAATGTGAATAGATGCTGAAGTAGTGCTTCTTGAGAGTCAAAAGCGAGTCCCGGAGTGCGCCTGTCTCGAAATCTATCAGGCGGGCGGGGTCGAAGGACTGGCCTTTGTACCTCGTCTCAAAGTGGAGATGTGGACCTGTGCTTCGTCCCGTGCTGCCGCCCAGCCCTATCACATCTCCCGCCTTGACGGGGTCATTGGGGCTGGCAAGTATCTTGGACAGATGGCCGTAATAGGTTTCAAGCCCGTTTGAATGCCTGATTATCACAAGGTTGCCATAGCCTCCGGTCTGTTTGGTAACACCGGTGTAACGCACTACACCGTCAAACGCGGCGCGGATTGTATCTCCCACCGTGAGAGGAATATCGACTCCCTGGTGCTGGGCTGTGCGGCGAAACTTGTAGCCGCTGTAAATCTTGCCGTAAAGGGGAGCGTTGTAGTGGTTCATGGAGTCAGCCAGCAGCAGGTCCACCTCTTCGGGGATGGAATCTGCCGGATAGGTTTTGTAGGCATGCAGTTCGGTATTGCTCCAGAATGCGTCGTAAAGGCTCGCAGTATCTATCCTCGGATGTCCCAGGTCGAGATAGGTCCAAGTCCTGTCAGCAAAAAGTATGACGCGTGTATATTTATCCTGTGTTTCGAGTGTGTCCACCGGCGCCTTGAGGGCGGCCGGGCCGTCCTGTGCAGCTGAAAAATCCTGAGCCAAACATACAAGCCCGGGAAGGAGGGCAAACAGAGTGAGAAACGCCTTTTTCATAAAAAAACAAAATTCGAGCGCCAAATTTAGACATAAAAATGTCGAATTTCTTATTTTTAGGCGTTAATTTGCTTTTTATGCGCAAGGCTCTCCTCGTCCTCTTCATTTCAGCCCAGGCTCTCATGGCGTCTGCACAGAGATATATCGCCTATGAGAACATGATTGGCACCGAGGAACTCCGTGAAACACTCGAATATCTGGCGGATGACATGGCTGCCGGCAGGGCCAGCGGCACCGACGGAAAACTCTATGCAGAGCAGTTCATCCGCGAGCGCTTCCGCAATTACGGTTTGAAGCCCTTCAACTGGAACTTCACCCAGTCTTTCCCCTACCGGGATTCCATAATGGTCAGAAACGTGATTGGAGTGGTCCCCGCCAACAACATGAGCGACGAATACATCATTGTCGGAGCGCATTACGACCATCTCGGCATACTGGGAGGCAAGACCTTCAACGGTGCGGACGACAACGCCTCCGGAGTGACGGCCCTGCTGTGCATGGCGCGGCTTTTTGCAAAAATGCGGGCTGAGGGCGAAGGCCCAGGCAAGAACATTATTTTCGTGGCATACGACGGCAAGGAACTCGACATGTATGGCAGCGAATACTTCGTGAACAACCTCCCCTTCCCCGCTGAAAAGATAGCCTGCGCCGTCAACATCGACATGCTGGGCACCACGCTCGCTCCAGTGCACCGCAACCGGCCCGACTATCTCATCGTCCTCGGGGAGGAAACCCTGCCCAAGTCAATGCAGGGAGCCATCAGCCGCTGCAACGCCAGCCTGCGTTTCGGCATGGATATTGACTATTCGTTCTACGGCAGCCCCGCATTTACAGATATGATGTACCGTACCAGCGACCAGTATTCATTCAGCAAGAAAAAGATTCCATCCCTGCTCTTCACCTCAGCCTTCAACGACCACACCTACAAGTCCACTGATACAATTGATATCATTGACTTCAAGATGCTTCAGAAGCGCACCGCCCTGCTTTTCGACATAATCTACAGATATTCCATCCTATGACGTCCCTTGCAAGACATTTATTCCTGACCCTGCTCTGCCTTGCCGCATGGCTTACGGCGGCGGCACAGTACAATCCCGAGCATTTTTACATGCGCGGCCGCAGGGCGCTTGCAGACGGCAAATACGCCGACGCCATAGCCAGTTTCAATGTCCTTTCACGGCTCGACACCACCGACTACGAGGCATACTTCTTCCGCGGCATCGCGAAATATGACCTCGGAGACTATGCAGGAGCCGAGAAGGACTTCGATCTGACACTGCAGAAGAATCCGGTTTACACCCTCGGCTACCACTACCGCGCCATCACCCGCAGCCAGAGCGGAAAATATGACGAAGCCCTCGAAGACCTCGCCGCCGCAGTCAGCCTGCGCCCCGGATACACCGGACTTTACTTCAGCCGCGGAGTGGTTTACTTCATGTCCCAACAGTTCGAAAAAGCGGTGGAAGACTTCGACCGCTACATCCGCAACGAACCGGAAGACGGGCCGGCGTACCTCAACCGCGGTGCCAGCTACCTCTTCCTGGGCGACACTACAAAGGCCCTTGACAACTACAACCAGGCCATCAGGATAGACCGTTACGATGCAGACGCCTACGTCCGCCGTGCCCGCATCTACGCCCTTCGCGAACAGTTCACTGATGCCATCGAAGACCTCGACACCGCCATCAGGCTCGACAGCACCAACACCCTCGCATACTTCAACCGCGGTCTGATGAAGTACGACAACAAGGACATCCAGGGAGCTCTCGACGACCTCGACAAAGTGCTCAGGGACGATCCCGGCAATGCTCTGACACTGTACAACAGGGCTTTGATTTATTCCCAGATAGGAGACTTCGAGAAAGCCCTCGACGATTATGACCGCGTCATAAACATCAACTCCGAGAACGTGCTCGCCTACTTCAACAGGGCTTCCGTGTTCCTCGAGATGCAGCGCTACGACAAGGCCATATCCGACTACAGCAGGGCCATCGAGCTCTACCCCGACTTCGCCAAGGCTTATATGAACAGGGCCTACGCCCGAAATATGCTGGGCCAGTGGGCAGCTTCTCAGCAAGACTATGATATAGCCCGGGCCAAAATCAGCGAATACCAGCAGAACACCTCGACCAAAGAAGGCTACGAGGCGTTCGCAGACACCACCCAGAGCTACAGCCACCTCATCGATTTCGACGCGGACTTCGCCAAGAAGAATTTCGACAACGAACTGCTGCAGTACCGCGACGTGGACATAGGGCTCAAACCGCTCTACAAATTCGCCGCCGCGTCAAGAACCCAGATAAGCGACCTGACCACACTGTCCCGCCGTCTGCAGTACGAAAAGCTCGACGAATTCTACAGGGAGGTGCCGCTCGAAATCAAGCTGACCACGGAGAAGGACAGCGGACTGCCCGAAAACTTCACGGCAAAGATAGTCGATGTGACGCGCAAGGCATCCGCAGACCGTTCGGCAGGGAACCTTTTTGCAAGGGCTGTGCTCGAAACTGCACAAAGTCAGTTCAACACGGCGATGGCATGCTACAACGAAGCCATTTCCAAGGCTCCTGACAACGTTTTCCTGTATATCAACAGAGGAGTGCTTCAGGCCGACATGACCGACTTCATATCGTCGATGGACAACAGCATCCGCGTGCTGTCCCTCGACAACTCCGCCACGGCAAGAATGACGGTATCCGACAACAGTGCAGGCAGGACCTACGACTACTCGGCGGCAATCAGCGACTTCATGAAGGCAGCCGAGACTGCACCGGACTTCCCCTACACCTACTACAACCTCGGCAACCTTTTCTGCCTTAGCGAAGACATGCTGACCGCCATAAGCCAGTACACAAAGGCGCTGGAGCTGTATCCCTATCTGTCGGAAGCCTACTACAACCGAGGACTGGTGCTCATCTATCTCAAGGACAAGGAGAAAGGCTGCCTCGACATGAGCATGGCAGGCGAGCTCGGAATAGCCGACGCCTACAGCGTCATCAAAAAATACTGCACGGAGCAGCAATAAAATTACTACTTTTGTAAAAACAGGATTATCATGTGGCAGCGTTTCCAGACACTTATCCTGCTGATTTGCGCGGGGCTCCTGGCGGCTATGTTCGCTGCTGACATGTGCTATGTCATGGTGCCGCAGGCCGGCGGCGGCGACGGCGAGCTGACCCGATACGCCATAAAGTTCGTCAACCGCTCGCAGTTCATCATCTTCACTTTCGTGACGATGGCTCTGTGCGTCATAGCGATTTTCTACTACAAGGCAAGACTGCTGCAGATACGCATCTGCATCATAAACATCCTTCTGCTGCTCGGCTACCAGACATGGATACTGGTTTACTACTTCCAGTTCAAGAGCGTTTATACTTTCACTGTTCCGACGCTGTTCCCTCTGGTATGCATAATACTGCTTCTGATTGCGATGAGGTATATTTGGCGTGACGAATCGGAAGTGATAGCATACAACATCATCCGCAAAAGCAAGAAAAACGGCAAGCTCAAGAAATGAAAAGAATAGCTGAATCAGAATTGATAATAAACAGTGACGGCTCCGTCTTCCACCTTCACATACTGCCGGAAGACCTGTCTGACACAGTGATTCTCGTGGGGGACCAGAACCGTGCCCCGGCCGTTGCAAAATACTTCGACGAAGGCAGCATAGTCTGCGACAAAGCTTCGAGGGAATTCCACACCATCACCGGAAAATACCACGGCAAGGACATTACGGTCATATCTACGGGCATCGGCACCGATAACATCGACATAGTGATGAACGAAATCGACGCCCTTGCAAACATAGATTTTTCCACAAGGGAGCCAAAAGCGGAGCACAGGTCTCTTCAGATTCTGCGCATCGGCACCTGCGGCTGCATAAGGCCGGACATCCCTCTCGGCGGTTTCGTCCTTTCTGAAGCCGGCATAGGCATCGACGGGCTGCTCAACTGGTATGAAGGAGGCGAGAGAATCAGCGACCACGGCATGGAACAGGCCTTCATGAGCCACATGGGCTGGACCCCGCGCCTTGCCACTCCCTACTGCGTGTGGTCGAGCAAGGAAATCGTCGACAAATTCCCCGGATGCGCAAGGGGCATAACCATGTCGGCACCCGGGTTCTACGGCCCGCAAGGCCGCTCCATCCGCATGGGCCTGACCATTCCCGACTTCATCACTAAGCTCGAACAGTTCGAATACAAGGGAGCCAGGATGACCAACATCGAGATGGAGAACTCAGCCATAGTGGGCACAGCATCCCTCCTCGGTCATCATGCGGCTACGGTCTGCTGCGCTGTCGCCAACCGCTTCCGCCTCGAAAGCGTTCCCGACTACAAACCCTATATCGAAGCCCTGATTGTTTACGCACTGGATTCGCTTACGGCATGACAAAAGATACAAAGGAACTGGAATACATGGCCTACCTGTTCGACGACCCGGACAGGCAGGTGGCCTCTGCGCTGGACAAAAAGATACGGCAGGGCGGCGCGGAGATGCTCGATGCGCTGCGCAATCTGGCCATCGACACCGAGGATGCGTACCTCAGAGAGTCAATAAACAGGAAATTCCTTTACTACAACGCCGAATCAGTGCTTGGGCAGCTTGAAGAATATGCTGCGCTGGCCGGCAGGGAAGAAGCCACGCTGCTCGAAGGAGCATATCTCATCAGCGCGCTGCTGACCCCCGGGTACAAGCGGGCAGCCTTCTATGACGACCTGATTCCCATGATAGGAGAAATCATGAGCGAGACCTCCGAGGAAAAGACGGCCATGGAGAACGCCCGTATCCTGAACCACATTTTCTACAACAGATACCATTTCACCACGACGGACCCGTTCTCCTTCTCGGAAGACAACTCCCTTTTCGTCAATGTGATTGAAAAACGCCGCGGGAATCCCGTAGCTATTTCCGTTCTTTATTTCGCAGTCGCCCATGCAGCCGGCCTTCCGGTCTATCCCCTCTGCTTCAAGGGAGGTTTCGTGCCGGTGTATGAGGAGAAAGGCAAGATACTCTTCTACCTGAACGTCTTCCATAAGGGTGAAATCTTCTTTCAGGATAACCTCAGCTCAATGATGGCTTCGCAGGGATTGAACCTTGACCCGTCATCGATGACGGTGAAGAAGGACGCCACCATACTTACCATGTACATGGAGCTTGTCGCGTTCTATTACGACCAGAAGGGAAACAGGGAGATGACAGAACTCTTGGCAAAAGCCATGAGTTACTTCGGAAACCAGAGATATATGGTCGTGGATGACGACGAAGACTGACGTCAGCCCTGCATGGCCCTGCCCGTGGGGAATTCAGGATGCTTTGCAAGCTCTTCGGGCGTTCCTTCGAAAATAAGCTCTCCTCCCCTGTCGCCTGCGTCCGGTCCCAGCTCTATCAGCCAGTCGGCAGCCTTGATCACATCCATATTGTGCTCCACTACCACTATCGAATGCCCTTTTTCTATCAGGGCGTCGAAAGACTTGAGCAGTTTCTCTATGTCGTAGAAATGCAGGCCGGTGGTCGGCTCGTCGAAGATGAAGAGGATATGGTCCTTGGCAGAAGCGTCCTTGCCGAGGAAAGACGCCAGCTTGATGCGCTGGCTCTCACCGCCGCTCAGCGTGCTGCTGCTCTGCCCGAGCTTGAGATAGGCCAGCCCCACATCGACCAGCGGCTGCAGCTTCTCGGCTATACGCTTTGCCGCAGCGTCTTGCTGTGACGAGAAGAAATCGACTGCTTCCGTGACACTCATGTTCAGCACGTCGTCGATGTTCTTGTCCTGATATTTGACTTCGAGTATCTCCGGCATAAAACGGTGGCCGCCGCAGCTCTCGCATACCATGGTGACATCGGCCATGAACTGCATCTGAATCCTGATTACCCCCTCTCCCTGACATTCGGGGCAGCGGCCTCCGTCGATATTGAAGGAGAAATGGGAATGGCCGAAGCCGTTCATCTTGGCGTAGGGCTGCTCTGAGAAGAGCTTCCTGATGTCGTCATACACCTTCAGGTAAGTCACGGGATTGGACCTTGTGCTCTTGCCTATGGGGTTCTGGTCGACGTATTCCACAGCTGTAATCCTGTTCAAATCGCCACGCAGTTCCCTGTATGCACCCGGCCTCTCTCCTATCCGGTTGAGATGGCGGTAAACTGCGGGATAGAGTATGTCACCCACGAGAGAGGATTTGCCGCTGCCGCTCACTCCCGTTACCACGGTCAGACAGTTGAGGGGGAACTTGACGGATATGTTCTTGAGATTGTTCTCCGCCGCTCCGCATATTTCCAGAAAATGCTTCCATGATCTCTTCACGACAGGCAGATACCTGCTTCTGCGGCCCTGCAGATAGTCGATGGTTATGGAATCTCCGTTGAAGACGCCGCTCCCGTCGGGTGCACCCTGATACACAATCTGCCCGCCGAGCCTGCCGGCGTAAGGGCCTACGTCTATCAGCATGTCAGCAGCCCTGATTATCTGCTCGTCGTGCTCCACCACTATTACGGTGTTGCCGAGGTCGCGCAGCCGCTCCAGCACGCCGATGAGTCTCGACGTGTCGCGGGAATGCAGCCCGATGCTCGGCTCGTCGAGGATGTAGAGGGAACCCACAAGGTTGTTGCCGAGGGAACTGACAAGGTTGATGCGCTGGCTCTCACCGCCGCTCAGCGTGTTGGACGGCCTTGACATGGTGAGGTAGCCCAGACCGACCTCCATCATATAGCCGACCCTCATCCTGAGCTCCTTGAGCGGCACTGCCACCTTGGCCTTCTCATAATCCGTCAGCAGACTGTCGAGGGATTCGAGGTATTTCTGCAGTTCGTTGATCTGCATGTCCATCACCTCTGCGATGTTCTTGCCGCCCACACGCACATAGAGGGCCTCCTTGCGGAGTCTCGAGCCCCCGCAGCTGCGGCATACCGTCTTCCCGGTATAGCGGCTCAGCATGTAGTTGTACTGTATCTTGTAGCGGTTTTTGCGCACCCAGTCGAAGAAGGTGTTGATGCCGTCGAAATATTCGTTGCCGTTCCACAGCAGGTCCTTCTGCTCGCGGGTCAGGTCCTTGTAGGGCTTGTGAATCGGAAAGTCGAAGAGGTAGGCGTTTTCGACCAGCCGGTCCCGGCAGTAACCCATAACCTCTCCCCTCCAGCAGGCCACAGCCCCTTCGAAGACGCTCAGCGTGGGATTCGGAATCACGAGAGCCTCGTCTATGCCGAGTATCTTGCCGTAGCCTCCGCAGACAGGGCAGGCGCCCAGGGGGCTGTTGTAACTGAAAAAGTTCTCAGTGGGCTCCTCGAATATGATGCCGTCCGCCTCGAAAATGTTCGAGAAGCTGCGAAGATTTTCAGCAGGGCCGGCGTAGATATATCCCTTGCCCTTCGCAAAGGCCGTCTGCGCAGAGTCGAGCACCCGGGAGCGGAAATCGTCATCATCAGCCACAGTCACCCTGTCTATCAGCAGAGCCTTGTCCGCAAGGTCGGGCTTTTGCCCGGATGAGAGCAACTCGTCTATCTTGAAGAACGCTCCGATGCGCAGGTCCACCAGCCTTGAGAAACCCTCTTCCTTCAGGGACAGCAGAGTCTCGACGGCTTGGGAGGCCTCGCAGTCAATCACTGAGGCTATCAGGGCGACGCTGCCCTCTTCGAGGGTCAGCATCCAGTCGAGCACGCTTTTGGCGGTGTCGCTGACCACTTCGCGGCCGCTGACAGGGGAATAGGTATGCCCTGCGTTGACGAACAGCAGCCTCAGGTAATCATAGACCTCGGTGGTGGTAGCGATGGTGCTGCGGGGGTTTGTGGTATTCACTTTCTGCTCCACTGCGATTGCAGGAGGAATGCCGGTGATGTAATCCACAGCCGGCTTGGTCATCCTGCCGAGGAACTGGCGGGCGAATGAAGACAGGCTCTCCGCGAAACGTCTGTGGCCTTCCGCATAGATGGTGTCGAAGGCTATTGACGACTTGCCGGAGCCGGAGATGCCGGTAATCACTATGAACTTGCCCCTCGGAACCGAAAGGTCGAAATTCTTGAGGTTGTTGGCTCTCGCCCCTTTGATGAATATGTTGCCTTCCTGCTCCATCTACATTCTGGTTACCTGCCTGAGGTCTTTGAGCTTTTTGAGCGAAGCTGTTATCTTGTCGAGCTCGAGATTGCCCGGCACAAACACTGTCACCGTGATTTCCTTCTCGCCGTTGCGGCTGTCCTTGACATAGAAGGCGCGGATGGAAGCCTTGAAATTGCTTATCGTCGAGACGACTTCATTCACTGCTGAATCTGACTCCGCTATGACGCGGAGGGTGGTCTGGAAGCTGTTGGTGCCCGCATCTTCCTTCCAGCGGACCTTCTGCACCCTGTGCGGATAGTAAGTCAGCAGACGGGCGGCGTTGGGGCAGGACATGCGGTGTATCTTGATGCCGTCGTTGACGGTCACGAAACCGAAGACCTCGTCGCCGAAGACAGGGTTGCAGCAGCGCGCCATCTTGTAGTCAACATTCTTCAGGTTCTTGTTGCCGCCGATAACGAGGTAATCCGAAGATTCCGCCTTGCGCAGGCCGTGCGTCACATGGCTTTCCACCGTTTCCTGGACTCTCGACTCCTTGTCGAGGATGAAGCTCTTTATTTCCGACACGTCGATGTCTCCCGCTCCGAGAGCCGAGAACAGTTCGTTGGCCGTACGCAGCTTGTATTTCTTGACAAGAAAGGTAAGGTCGTCGTCAGCCAGCTCGAGCTTCCAGTTCTTCAGCCTTCGTTCGAGCAGCTGCTTGCCCTCGCGGGCCATCTTGTTTTCTTCTTCCTTGAGCCTCTGCTTGATCTTGTTGCGGGCCTTCGAAGTGACTACGCACTCCAGCCAGCCCGCATTGGGCTTCTGGTTCTTGTTGGTGAGTATCTCGACGACATCGCCTGTCTTGAGCTTGTCCTTGATGGAGGCCATCTTGCCGCCTATCTTGGCCCCGGCGCACTTGAGCCCTATGTTGGAATGTATGTCGAACGCAAAATCGAGCACAGAAGCTCCGGCCTTGAGCTGCCGCAGCTCGCCGTTCGGCGTAAAGACGAACACCTCCTGGCTTACTGACGCATCCTGCTGATAGCTTTGCGGGGCATTGCCGGTGATAAGGCTGTGCACCTTGTCAAGCCAGCGCCTGAGACTGTCTTCGGCCTTTACTCCCTTGTAGGACCAGTGAGCCGCGCTGCCGAGCTCGGCTTCGTAGTCCATCCTCTGAGTCCTGATCTGCACTTCAAGGTACTGTCCGCGCGAATTCTTGACCGTTATCTGCAGTGACTCGTAGCCGTTGGCCTTGGGCACTGTAATCCAGTCGCGAAGGCGGCTGGTGTCCGGCTCGTACTCTTCCGTCACGAGGGAATATACCTCCCAGCACAAGTCTTTCTCCTTGTCGGGGGGAGCATCGATGATGAAGCGTATGGCAAAGACATCATAAACCTTGCTGAAGGGAATGCCCTGGGCCTGCATCTTGCGCCAGATGGAATAGGCACTCTTTGTGCGGGTCTTGAGCGTATATTTGATACCCTTCTGTCTGAGCCTGTCCTCAAGCGGCTGAACGAATTCACGCACGAGGGCCTCGCGTTCTCTCTCACCCGCCCTGAGCTGGTTGGAAATGGCCCTGTACTGCACGGGATCGGCATATTTCAGCCACAAGTCCTCAAGTTCGCTCTTTACATTATATACTCCGGCCTGATGAGCCAGCGGCACGTAAAGCAGTATGGTCTCGGCATTCTTGCGGGCCTGGTCAGTCCTTGTGAGCATGCCAAGGTTGCGCATGATTTCGAGGCGGTCTGCAAGTTTGATGAGGAAGACATTCGGATCGCTCGAGTAGGAGGCTATCAGCTTGCGGTAGCGCTCAGCTTCGAGACGGGTGTCCTTAGGCTTGATTTCGGATATCTTGTTGAGGCTGACAGTCATGTCAATCACAGCCTCGCTGAACGAATCTCTGTTGCTGTCGAGGACGGCGGCATCGAGACGGGACGCTTCGTGGAGAAAAACGGCTGCCACGGCTTCGGCACCCAGACCAATCTCTGCCGAAACTATTTCCGCCACTGAGAGGGGATGCTCGATGAAAGGATGGCCGTTGGTGCGCAACTTTCCGTCAAGGGCGCCGGACGCAATGCCGTAAGCGCTGCGTATAACCGCGGCGTCGGCATCGGAATAGTACCTGCATATCCTGTCTATTGCATCCTGCGTCATTTCTCCAAAAGCAGTTTGAGTGCATTCATTTCGTCCCTGGCCTTGGCCGCGGTGATGAAGTCAAGCTGCGCAGCCGCACCTTCCATCCTCTTTTTCGCGGCGGCGACGGCAGCCTTCAGCTGGGAGGAGTCCATCTTGCTGATGACGGGATCCTCCTCCAAATACCTTGCCTGCTTCTGCAGGTCGTCTTCACTCTGACAGCCGTCTGTCCGCACGAGGGCGTTGTATGCCTTGATGCCGACCTGGCGGGGAGTTATGCCGTGTTCTTCGTTGTAGCGCTGCTGTTTTGCCCGGCGGCGCTCAGTCTCGTCAATAGTGCGCTGCATCGACTCGGTGATTGTATCGGCATACATTATCACCTTGCCGTTGATGTTCCTTGCCGCGCGGCCGGCCGTCTGGGTAAGTGAGCGTTCGCTGCGCAGGAAGCCTTCCTTGTCGGCGTCGAGTATGGCCACGAGCGAAACCGTGGGGAGGTCCAGCCCTTCGCGCAGCAGGTTGACACCCACCAGAACGTCGAAGCGTCCCGCCTTGAAGTCTTCGATTATCTCCACCCTTTCGAGCGTATCCACGTCCGAGTGGATGTAGCGGCTGCGCACATCCATCCTTGTCAGGTATTTTTCGAGCTCTTCCGCCATCCGCTTCGTAAGGGTCGTGACGAGAACCCTCTCATCATGCCCGCTGCGGAGGTCTATTTCTTCGAGCAGGTCGTCTATCTGATTCTTAGTGGGACGCACCTCAA
>Ga0265299_10003316_pt1 | contig 15804 bp, 13 predicted proteins | sample AusTroGonzalo_MG_4_FD_193485 | JGI IMG/M metagenome (GOLD analysis project Ga0265299, IMG submission 193485) | Bovine rumen microbial communities from tropical cattle in Woodstock, Queensland, Australia - Gonzalo_02 | ecosystem: Host-associated > Mammals > Digestive system > Stomach > Rumen ... | reverse complement strand
ATTTTGTTTTGTTGCTTCTTGCTGAAATTCAGTTTTTATTATGGTTAACACTAACAGTGTGAATGCAAAATAAAGGTGTAAATCAATAAAATTGGTAAACCACTGGCAAATGCAGACAGGGTTTAGGATGATAATAACAGAGGCTATGATCGGAATAAATTTATTATTTTGTTTAAATTCTTTCAATACAGAAAAAGAATACATAAAAACAGCAGAAAGCATAATAAAATTAATTGTCTTTGCGCTTTCAAGCAAGTTGGTCAGTTTGTAAATATTCGCACCGACAATTTCATCGAATTTCAGATAGCAGTTACCCCAAAAGGCGCTTGACGGGTATATGTGACATAATTTTGCAAAATCCTGATAATCCTGATAAACAGGAAGCCAGCCGTTTTTCAGCATAATTATTAATGCCGAATGATATGACCTGCCGTCCCATGAACTATCCCAGACAGTGAGAGAAATAATATAAGATACAATTATTATCAGCAGCAAAATTAAAAGCTGTTTTAAAAAATCAATATTTTCGGGAGATTGTTTTTTTAAAAAATAAATTCCTCCGATAAAAGGGATAAAAACAAAGAACGGATTTACGGGGATGTGAAACAATCCGCCGACTGTCGTTAAAATAAAAACAGAAGTTACAATTCCGACAATGGTTACTGAAAGGTTATAAAAATATTTTTTCAACTCTTATTATTCCTTTTGTGTCAACAATAAGTATCTGATAATAAACTTTTTTTGTAAATATCTTTTGATTTTAACTTTTTTAGAATAAAATAAAATCATTCTTTGGAGATATCTAATGAGCAAAATAAAAACAATTTTTAATCTTTTAAGGGTAAAACAGTACGTTAAAAACCTTTTTATTTTTGCACCTTTGATTTTTGCTCAGGAATTTAAAAATATCAATAAGATTGAATTGCTTATTATTGCTTTTATTGCGTTTTCTTTTACCGCAAGTTTTATATACATAATCAATGACATTTTAGACAAAAATGAGGACGAAAAACATCCGGTAAAAAAATTAAGAGCAATTCCGAGCGGACTGGTTCCTGTAAAAAATGCCTTGGGGATTGCTGTTGCTTTGCTTTTTTCGGGAATTTTAATTTCTTTGGTAAACATTCCGAAAATTCTTCCTATACTTGGCTTTTATGTAGTTCTAAATCTTTTGTATTCGCGGTGGCTCAAACATATTTCACTTATTGATATTGTAGTTGTTTCAGTCTGCTACGTCATAAGGCTTTTTGTCGGCTCAACCGTTGCAGATGTTGTCCTTTCTCCATGGATAATAATTATGACCTTTTTACTTGCAATGTTTCTTGCAATTGCAAAACGCAGGGATGATTTAAAGTACGAAAATGTAAGAACGTGTATATCCGGTTATAGCAGACAGTTTGTTGATGTTTCAATGTCGATAACGGCATCTGTGATTATAATATGCTACATTTTATACACGATATCCCCCGAAGTTACCGGACGTTTCGGGTGTGATTATTTATATGTAACTTCTGTATTTGTATTACTTGGTATTTTGAGATATTTACAAATAGTGTTAATTGAAGATAACGGATATTCCCCGACAGAAATTTATTTAAAAGACCGTGTCTTAAAAATTATTATTATATTGTGGATAGCGGTATTCATAGGAATGATATACAGATGAAAAAAGTGTTTTTAATATATCCCGCTGGCGAATTATTTCAGAGAGGCGAGGACAGATGTCAGTCAAACGTAAAATCATCAACTGCGACCTCAATGCGGGCATGTAATGATTTGGGTTATTGTGCTGCAGTTCTGAGAAACGATTATGAAATCTTTTTAAAAGACTATCAGAGCGAAAACCTGACAACGGATAATCTTTTGAATGATTTGAAAGAGCAAAAACCTGATGTTGTATTTATAAGTATTACTAATACCACAATTTTTGACGATATAAAAACGGTTCAGAAAATAAAAAAAACCGTTCCGGATGTCTGCATAATATTAAAAGGAGCAATTTTTTACAATCCCGAAGAAGAAATGCTGTCATCGCTTGATTTGTCACAGGTTGATTACCTAATCGGAACAGAGGCTGAATGTATAATCAAAAAACTTTTATATGCCCATTTTGAGGACAAATCGGAACTTCAAAATATTGACGGAATTTTGTATAAAGAAAACGAAAAATGGATAAAAACAGATTTTAAGTGCCATTTTGAGAACCTTGACGAATTACCTTTCCCTGCAAGGGATTTGATGAATAACTCTTTGTATGTAAGACCCGATACGGGTGAAATGCAGGCAACAATTGCAACCTCAAGAGGCTGCCCGTCGTCCTGTATATTCTGCTTAACTCCGACAATTACGGGCAGAAAATTAAGACTTCGTTCGCCTCAAAACATTTATGAAGAACTTTTGGAATGTTACGAAAAGTACGGGATAAAAAATTTCTTTTTCAAATCCGATACTTTTACAATGGATAAAAAATGGACAGTTGAATTATGTAAACTCATTCAATGTTCAAAACTTCAGGGAAAAATTCAATGGGTAGCAAATTCAAGGGTTAACCCGATTGATGAAGAAACTCTTTCTGAAATGAAAAAGGCAGGATGCTGGCTTGTTGCGTTCGGTTTTGAATCGGGAAGCGAAAAGTCACTGGAAATAATGAAAAAAGGTGCAACGGCCGAACAAAATATTGAAGCGGCAAGACTTGCAAAAAAAGTTGGACTCAGGATTTTTGGTTTTTATTTAATTGGTTTTCCATGGGAAAATAAAGATGACCTTGAAAAAACCAAAAATTTAATGTTTAAAATTGATGCTGATTTTATTGAACTCCATATAGCAACACCGTTTTACGGCACGAAATTGTATCAGATAGCAAAAGAAGAAGGTCTGATAGATGAGGATGTACTGGGAAAAGACTATTTTAACGCACCGACAATCGGTACAAAATACCTTTCAATAAAAGAAATACAGGATTTCAGAAACAGAAACATTCTCAGATATCATCTGAGATTTTGCTATATCTTTAAAAAACTGATTTCAGCAGTATTTAAACCGAAAGTCATTTTCAATTACTTTAAATACGGAATAAAAATGATAAAAAATATCATGATTGCATAGTGACCTGTGAACAGTGTGTTAAGTATAAGAGTAAAAATTAATTCAGATATTACAAAATATTGCAAAAATATAAATAAGTAACAAAAATTTACAAAAAGTAATTGACGCCAAAACCCAATAGCCATAGGCTCTCTAATAGAATAGAATAGAAGCGGTGGTGTGCCAGTTTCTGTTTTTAAAATGTGTTATACTGAAAACATGAAAAATTGTCTGCGCAAATTTAAAATATATAAATACGGCTTCACTCTTGCGGAAGTGCTGATAACACTGGTTGTTGTCGGGGTTGTGGCAGCTATGACCATTCCGACACTCATTGCAAGGTATGAAGAACAGGTTACCGTTGCAAAAGTCCAGAAAGCTTATTCTACTGTTGCGCAGGCATGGAAAAGATACCAGATGGACTATGGGTGTGTAGGAGCAGCCTCTCTGTGTATTGAAGATACAGATTCTCATAATAATAATAATTTTATGAACAGATTTATTAAATATTTTAATTCTGTTGAAAGAATTCCTGTAAATACGAGTTTAAGTAACGTTGATTGGCTGCCCGACAAGGCATATTGTTTGGACGGATCATTGCATTCAAACGATTATTGGATGGGAGTTTATAATTCGGGAAATTCTTATGCAACTTCATTTTTTACTCTTGCTGATGGTACAATTTATCATATTCAATTTCCTGACAACGGAAGAAAAAGCGGATTTATTTTTTTTGATACAAACGGTAAAAAAGGTCCTAACAGAATAGGAAAAGACCAGTTCCCGATTGGTATAGGCGCAAATAATAATCCTGAATATGAGGGGTTTGTTCACCCGTATTATGCTGAAGATAATGAAAATACCTTTGGTTTGTGTGCAATCAGAAATAACGGGCAGTGTTCTCCTGATGTTTGTACTCAAACAAGCTGTTCTCCGACGGCTTATGTTTTAAAACACAAAAAACTCCCGCCAATTAACTGGTAGGAGCTGATTTTGCAATATTTGTATTTGTTATTTTGTTATGATTGCCCAGATTGAATCTTTGGCATGTTCAACCTTGTCATAAGGGGTAATCGGTGTTTTATTTTTTATATAAAGTCCCATTTGGTACTGGATATTTGCTTCTTCATCGGGCATGTAATCGGTTGCCGTCCAGACGGTATCAGATTCTTTAAGTCCTGTTGCTTCTGCAAAACCGTGGCAGCCGGACATTCTGTAAGTGTTTAAAACCACTCTTACAGGTGTTTTTCTGTCAAGCAGATTTTCGCCATTTATTTTTGCATATACAACACGTTTTCCCTCAGGCTTTGTCAAATCGAAAACGTAGTCAATTCCGTAAAAAGTATCAATGCCGTGTTCTGACTGGTCTGATTTTATTTTTGCTTTTCCCTTTTTGTTAATTTCCATTTTATCGGCAACAGTACTCATCCATGCGTATAACTGTTCGGGTTTCATATCTGTCATGCACAGAATGTTATTTGAATATCTGTATATCATTGCAAGTTCAAGCATAGATATCTGTGACTCGTCTTTTGGAATATATACAATTTTTTTGTTGTTATCGACAGCAGCCACCGAACTTGCAACGGAAACTTCCGCACCTTTTATTCCCTTATCTTTAAATTGCTGCCATGATGACCATATTTGTGCTTTGTGAATAAAATTATTCAGATGAGTCTGGTTTAAAACAAGGTCTGCATTTGTTTTGTTTTTTAATTCCGAAGAAATTTTGTTCCAGCCGCCGTTAAAAGAGCCGAGAGGGGTTGCGTAATGCAGATAAGCTTTGTTGTACCAGCTGTTTAATTTTGAAGCGAGTATTTTATCTTCTTTTGCGGGAGCTAAGCTGATTAATTCTGCGCTAATCTGGCAGTCTTTGTATTTTCCGCTGTTGTCAAAATTTACGTCGAACACGTTTTTTGTTACGGAAGTACCGCCGCCGTTCATGATATAAACCGGTTTATTGTCTTTGTTTTTGAGTAATTCTGCATTTTGTTGGTGGTCGTGTCCGTAAATAAATAAATCAACACCTGAGGTTTTTTCTGCTCCCTCAATGATTTGTGATTCTTTTGCAAAACCGGTAAACTGAGCGCCGGAATCTTCACCTTTTCCGCTGTGAGCGCTGACGATTATAATGTCGGCAAGATTATGTTTTTTTATGTATGTTACCCATTTGTTAATCTCAAAATCCAATAATCCTTGAGGGTTGTCTATACTGTTAAACTGAAGATTTGGATAATTGCTTTCTATATCCCAGTTTGCGTTGTTTGCGTTACCTAAGCCTATTATGGCAACTCTTACGGACTTACCGTCGTCAAAACTTATTGTTCTTAAAGCATAAGGTGTAAAATAGGGTGAACCTTTAGGTTTTTTGTTTCCGTCAATGTCCACACCGTCGGATTTTAAAACAATATTTGCACCCAAAACATCAATGCCTGCATTTTGAGCGTATTTTATCTGCGGTTCACGTTGATTGGGTGAGTAATTGAATTCGTGGTTACCCATAACCCAAACATCGTATTTTAAGTCTTTAAGAGCCGTAATCATGGGGTTTTCAAGCAGTGTTTTTTTTGTTAAAGCATATTGCGAAACCAAAGTGCCCTGAAGTAAGTCGCCGTTGTCTATCAAAATTACTCTGTCGTTGTATTTTTGACGTTCTTCTTTAATAATTGTCCCGGCTTTTATCATTGAGTTCATGTCTTTTTTGCCGGTCATTATGTCATTAGTGGTTGCCCGGCCGTGCATGTCGGTTGTTGAAAGCACTTCAAATTGATATTTCTGAATGTTGGCTTCATCTGCAAATACGGGCAATATTGCCATAGATGTTAATAATAACGCTTTAATAATATTTTTTATCATTTTAATTATCCTCATTATTCTTCTAAATAGAAGTTATATTGTATTTTTGCGGCTGAATACTTCTTGTGTATTTTACGTCAGGATTGCCAAACAGCATTACATAAGCAATTTCGTAGTTTTCCGGTAAGTTGAATTTTTTAACTATGTTGTTGCAGTAGGGGAGAGTCCAGTAACCCAGACCGCACCAGAGGGTACCCAAGCCGAGGCTTTGTGCATAAATTTCAAAATAACTCAATGCTATTATAGGGTCAATTTCTTTGCAGGGCGAGTGTTCATCAACTGATACTACCACCATGTGAGGAGCATTTCTCAAAACGACACTTTTGCCGCTTTTTATTGATTCTTCGTAGATATAAGAAAGTTTGTCACCTTTATGATTTTTTGCGTAGTCTTTAAGATAATTCAAAAGCTCGGAACGGAGATTATCCATAGTTTTTTTGTTTTCAACAAAAGTAAAGTGTAATCCTCTGAAGTTTACGCCTGTAGGAATCCAGTTTAGAATATCTTTTAATTTTTCCATTTTTTCTCTGTCGATGTTTTCTTCTTTGTAATTACGGCAGCTTCTTCTCATTTTTATTAGGGATTCAATTTCTTCAGGTGTGGGCAGGTTTGGTGAACAAAATGAGTTCTCGGGATTTTTTCCGAATACCGAAATTGCACCTGTGGGACAAATTGCCATACAATGCTGACACCCGAAGCATGCTTCATTCTCTGTATGAGGATAGCCGTCGTTGTCGTTTTTTAAAACCGAGCGGCTGCAATCTCTTATACATAAACCGCATTTGATACATTTACTTTTATCAATTTTAAAATTTAATTTTCCCATATTTCCATTCCTATAATTTGTTGATGAGATATATTATATAACAATTTAGTGCAAATATGATAATTTTTGATATAATCTTAATAAATGCGGGTGTAATTCAGTGGTAGAATGTTTGCTTCCCAAGCAAAATGCCGCGGGTTCGAGTCCCGTCGCCCGCTGATAAACTGAAAACCGGTGACATTAGTTACCGGTTTTTGATTTGTTTGATACAGAGAACCCGCACAAGGCGAAGCCTTGTAGATTGGTTCGAGCGAGTTGCGAGCAGAGTGCGAGGACTTGGCACAAAAAGTCGTAAGACTTGAAAGTGACAATCCGAGACACGTTTATTGCGAGTAACTCAAGAGAGTCCCGTCGCCCGCTGATAAACTGAAAACCGGTGACATTGAACAGAAACTCTAAAACTAAATTTTTTACTTTGTTTATTTTTAGGGTTTTAGTTCAAAAAATAAGACTTTGCTTTATTTGTATTTTATTATTTATTTTAAAATCCTGTTTATTGACACAAAATTTATACCTATTTTAATAGAAAACATTAATATAACGGAATTCATTTTGATGAATAAACAAACAAGATACATATTTGTTTATCCGCCAATACTACGTTCTGAGAGATATTCATCTAAATTTTTGGGTGCAGCAGGTGGTTCTCAGGTACCTTTGGGTATGCTGTATATTGCTGCTTATCTTGAACAGTTCCCGAATTATGATGTAAAATTTATTGATGCAGAACACGAACAGTTATCCGAAGAAGAAACAATAAACAGAGTAGATGAATATATGACTGATAATTGTTATATAGGAATATCTTCAACTACAGCTTGTTTTAACCGTGCAGTATCTTTATCGGAAAAATAAAACAAAAATATCCAAATATAAAAATAATTATAGGTGGAGCACATTTTTCGGCTCTTCCTGAACATGCCATGTCATACAGTTGTTTTGATTACGGAGTAATTGGAGAAGGCGAAATAACTTCGTATGAACTCTCAGAAGCATTAAATAATAACACTGATGTCAGAGATGTTGATGGTCTTGTATATATGAAGGATGGAAAAATCGTATATACCAACCCAAGAAAGCCTATTAAAAATATAGATATTCTTCCTTTTCCTGCAAGACATCTTGTAAGTAATATTAATTCTTATGTACCTATATTATGTGATTACAGTACTTTACCTGTTGCAAACATAATAACATCAAGAGGCTGTCCGGGATGTTGTACTTTTTGTTCAAATGCAGTATTTAAAAGAACTTACAGACAACGTTCGGCTCAAAATATTTTTGAAGAAATTAAGATACTTATAAAACAATACAAAGTAAGAGAAATTCATTTTAATGATGATACTTTTCTTGTTGATAAAAAAAGGATATATGAATTATTTGAACTTTGTAAAAAGGAAAAAATCAAATTCCGTTGGACTTGTTTTGCAAGAGTGGATAATGTTACTTTTGAATTTTTGAAATTTTTAAAACAAAATGGCTGTTGGCATATTTCTTTTGGAATAGAATCAGGGGATACCAGAGTATTGACAGACATAAAAAAGAAAATATCATTGGATAAAGCGGAAGAAGTTATAAGATGGTGTTATAAACTGAGAATAAAGACAAAAGGACATTTTATGGTCGGTCATCCTACCGACACTGTTGAATCAATTAACAAAAGTATTGAATACGCATTAAGAATACCCTTTTCAGATGTTGTTGTTACGGTTTCAACACCAATGCCGGGCATTGAACAATTTAATGAAACTATTCCTGCTGACAAATATAAAGATTATGACTTTTCCAATCTTAATGCGTGGTTATCTGTAATTCCGCCTAAAGGAATGACATCACAAGAAGTATTAATGAAGCAAAAAGAATTTTACAGGCGTTTTTATCTGAGATTTTCAATAATCTTAAGATACGGACTAAGCTTAATATCATTTGCCGGACCAAAAAGATTTGTAACTTTATTTATGAATTTTTTATATGTAATTTTGCCTTCAAAATAAAATTAAGTTAAAAAATAAACTTGAAACAATAACTTTGTGAAATTAATATCCATCTCATAATTAATTATATCTTGTTTTGTATGTTAAATTACAACAAAAACTCTTATTTTATTTGTTTTTTAGATATGGTTTTCCGGTAAAATTGCCCATATATCGGACTTTAACCGTGCAATTGCTATATTTTTTCGCTTTCAAAAACAAAGTTATCAGAATAAATTTCTCTTAAAAAATTAATCCAGCCTATATAATAATCTGATATCGCGGCGGAATATCCTACAATAAGGTCCTGATAAGATTCTTCAACTGCTGCCAATGATGCAAAATCTACCTTTTTTACTTTGTATATTTTTTCAAAAAGGTTAAATAATTCTTCAGACTCTCTTAAAATTTTGTCGTTATAACTGTCTAAATTTATTTTTGCCGTTACAAATCTTTCATAAGCGATTTCTATATCTCTTTTGGCTTTGTTTACGGTAGAAATATATTTTAAATTGGCTTTTTCAATTTCCAGTTTTGCATTTCTTATTTCCGGTCTGTAGGTATATAATATGGGAATATTAACAATACTTGCTTCCAAATACGCACCTGATTCAAATTTATTACTTGGTGAGGTTTTTGCGGGTTGAAAACCATATCCGCTTGATAATTCAATATCCGGAATTCTCTGCCTTGAAACAACCGTTAAATTTTTCTTGGCTGTTTCTACTTCATTTTTTGCTATTTTTATATCAATTCTGTTTGATATAGCTTTTTCTGCTATATCATCAAATGGTGGTAATTTTTTTAAGGATAACGGTATATTTATTCCTATAGCATCGTGATCTTTTTTTAATTCTATATCAACAGAATCATAATTACCGTCTAATGAGTTAATTACCTTATTAAACTCTATTCGTGCGGTTTTTTCATTTGCTTTAGCTTTGTTAACTTCTGTAATAATCTGTTTTAACGCGATTTTTGCTTCAATTGTATCAAGATTTTCGTCCTCTGTTTTTAAATTATAAAGATTTGAAATCTTTAATAATTTTTCATGAAAAGTTTGTTGGTGTTTGTTTTTATTTAATAACAGTTTTGCAACAACAAGTTTAACATAGGCTTCTGAAACATCCATTTTTAATTGGAATTTGTTATATTCAAGCTCATGTGATGCTGTATTATAAATTGATTTTGCAAGATTTTTTCTTGCTCCGCGTTTGAAAAGTTCAATGGTCTGTGCCAAACCTATTTGGTTGGGATTTCCTTCACAGGCTCTGCCAAAATTCCAAAAGGTTTTGATTGCAGGATTTTGTAACTGGTTGGATATTTTTATATTATTTTTTGCGATTTCCAAATCCATTTCCGAAGATTTTATATCAATATTATTTTGCAGTGCAATGTCTATTGCTGTTTTTAAATCAATCTTTTCAAACTCTGCACCAAAACATAGTTGATTAGAAAAAAATATAATAAGAATTATAAGAAAAAATTTATACATACTTAAATTATACAATAAAAATTGTTGTTTTATTTTTAGTTTTTTCCGGATTCAATCCGGATAAGGCTTAATCTTTCAAGTTCTGCCAAAGATGAGTTATAATATCTGATTTGGTCAATATATTCAAGTTTTGCCTTATTATAATTATTCTTGGCATTTTGGAGTTCAATATATCCGACTAAATTTCCTCCAGTTATATACTGTTGTGCTACGGTATCAAGAGTTTTTTGGGCGGATTCAATTTTGTCTTTTGCATTCACTATCTGTTTTTGTGCTGTCAGTGTGTCCTGATAACATTTTTTAATTTCATAATAAATATCGGCTTTAAACTTATCAATGTTATTTTTGGCAATATTAATTATCTGTTTTGCTCTTGCTATCTCGTTTTTCTTCTTCATCACGTTTACAGAGGTTTCCAAAGCAACGTCGATTTTTAACTGGTCGTTAAAAACGGCATCCATTTCAGGAACATATTGGTTTGTATGTCTGTAACCCGCACGTGTTGATAAAACGGGAAACCAGTCCCTTTTTGTGAAAAGAAGCTGTTTCTCCATTGCGTTCAGTGTACTTTCAAGTGCTTTAAGTTTCGGATTTCTGGCATAAGCGGATTTGTATGCTTCTTCAAAGGTAAAAGGAAGTTTCTGTATTTTTGCATCGTATTTAACGTCAATACCGTGGGGAATATCCTGCCGTCTTTTATAAAGAAGCTTGTTGTTCTTTTGATTTAAAAAATCGTGATGAAAGTAAGCGTCAATATAGAAATATTCGTTTATTCTTTTTAATCTGAAATCTTGGATTTCATCAACATACATTGAATTTTGCAGATTTGCCAAGGTAATATTGTAGAGATTTTCAGCTTTCTGAAGCTTCATTTTTGCGTCGTATAAGTGAACAAGAGCATCCTGATAATCAATAAGAGAAGAAGAATTCTTTTCATATTGTTTTTTTGTAAAATCACATATTTGTGAGCTGATTTCGACGTTATTTTCCTCAATTTCAATTGCAGATTGCGCCTGAAGAACATAAAAATAAGCAAGCTTAGTTCTGATAACGGTTTCATTAACGGCATTATCGTATTCGTATTGAGCTGTAATTTTGTCGAATTTACGCATATCGACAGAGGCGGTTGTCTTTCCGAAATCATAAATCAGCTGTTGCAAATAAACGGTTACGTCAGGCAAAAAGGATTTTCTGTAACCTTTGTCGAATGTTTTGTCGCTGTTTATAAACTGGTTATATTGAATTCCTGCCCCAATCGTCGGAAAATATGCGGATTTTGCAATATTCAGGTTTTTATCTGCGATTTCAAGGTTATATTTAGCCTGTTTAATAACAGGACTGTTTTCGAGTGCAAGATTAACGCACTCGTATAAATAATACATGTCGTCATCTTCTTTTTCAGTAACAGCTAAAGACGGACATATCGTAAAAAACACAAAGAAAAGAATGATAAAAATCTTTTTCATAAAATTATTATATACAAACCGCTGTATTTTTGAATTTTGGTTTAATAAATTTTTACACAAAATATAAAATTGATACTGGTTGCATATTTTTGTAATTTGTAATAAAATTTTACATAATTTTATTGACACCAAAACCCAATAGCCATAGGCTCTCTAATAGAATAGAATAGAAGCGGTGGTACGCCAGTTTTTGTTTTTAAAATATGTTATACTGAAAACATGAAAAATTGTCTGCACAAATTTAAAATATATAAATACGGCTTCACTCTTGCGGAAGTGCTGATAACACTGGTAGTTATCGGTGTTGTTGCAGCGATGACTATTCCGACACTCGTTGCAAGGTATGAAGAACAAGTCACCGTTGCAAGAGTTCAGAAAGCTTATTCAACCGTTGCACAGGCATGGGCAAAATTTCAGTCTGATAACGGTTGTACGGGTACTGTTGAGGGTTGCCTGCAGGATAATGAAGAGTTGTATAATCAAAATCCATTTCATGAAAGATTTTTAAAATATTTTAATTACGTTCAAAAAATTCCGACCAATACATCTTTAAGTAATATTAATTGGCTGCCCGATAAAGCGTATTATTTGAATGGAAGTGAAATTACTGATAGTATTAATTGGATGGGTATCTATAAAAGAACAAGCTCTGGTGCTAATACGTATTTTACCCTTTCTGACGGAATGATATTTAAAATACAAATGCCTGACGGTCAAAGAAAAAGCGGATTTATTTTTTTTGATACAAACGGCGGAAAAGGTCCTAACAGAATAGGAAAAGACCAGTTTCCGATAGGTATAGGGGCTTATAACAATCCAGAATATGAAGGAAAAGTTCATCCTTTTTATAATGAAGATGACAGTCCATCTTATGATAAAGGTTTATGTTCCATAAGAAATAATAATAACTGTTCCCCCGATACCTGTACTCAGACAAACTGTTCTCCGACGGCTTATGTTTTAAAACACAAAAAACTGCCTCCAATTAATTGATAAGTATTTTCGCTTAAATTATCCTGCTTTTTAGCTTGGATGTTTTTCGTGAAAATAAAACTTTTTTCTTAAAAATCTTTTACTTATTGGGTGTTTGATTATAACCGAGTCTTTGTACGTTTTTATGTTCTTTTTGAACAACAGCAGCCACCTGAACAGGTTTTGCATTTTTCGCTCATTTCACCTGTTTGTAGTGATGATTTGCAACTTTTTACCCATTTCGGCTCTGAACAGGAACATTGTTCCATAAAATCGAGAAAATGAACAAGTCTTGAAAGAACATCTTCTGTCATAGAATATTCCATTTGCTCTGCATTAAACTCGGAATTTTTTAAATCAATATCCAAAACTTTATTTAAAAATTTTGTAATTGTATTATGTCGATATTTTTTGATTATAACAGCATTTTCACCGATTGAAGTCAGCGTTATATTCCCGTAAGGTTCATAGTTGATATAACCTTTTTCTTTTAATTTTTTTACGGCATCTGCTGTCGTTGCACCGCCGAAATTTAAATATTGTGCAACATCTTTAACTTTTATCGCTTTTTTTATTTCCAATAACGTATCTATTGCAAGTAAATATGTTTCAAGACTTTTTGTTAATTTTTCATTCATATTGAGAGATTAACACAAATATATCTGTTGCACAAATCTTTTGTTTATAATATGTTATGGTATGGCATACATTTTTATAAATCAGAAAGAACTTTAAGAAATAAAATGACAAGAGTATTAACAGGTTTATCAGGCGGCGTTGATTCTGCAGTTACTGCATCACTATTAAAGAAACAAGGCTACGACGTAATTGGAGTAACAATGGCGATTTGGGGCAATAAAAAAGCAACTTCGCACAAAAGTACTCATGGTGCTTGTCTTGGACCTGATGAAAAAGAAGATATCAAATCGGCTGAAAAAATTGCGAAACATTTGGATATTCCTTACTATGTCATTGATTGTTCAAAAGAATATGATGATATTGTTTTAAAGTACTTTAAGGACGAATATTTGGCAGGCAGAACACCAAATCCCTGCATAAGATGTAATTCTTTGATTAAATTCGGGGTTTTGCCGTTGGTTGCAAGAGAAAAAGGAATAGAATTTGACAAATTTGCAACGGGACACTATGCAAAAGTTATTGAAAAAAATGGTATTTATTATCTTACACGAGCCAATGATAAATCAAAAGACCAGTCATATTTTTTGTACAGACTGACACAAGAGCAATTAAAAAACATTTTAATGCCGTTAGGAGATTATACAAAATCGGAAGTCAGAGAACTTGCAAAAAGTTTTTGTCTTGAAGTTTCCGATAAACCGGACAGTCAAGATTTTTATGAGGGTGATTATAACGAACTTTTGGAAGTGTCCGAAAAAGAGGGTAATATTGTAAATCTTGACGGTAAAATACTGGGAAAACATAAAGGATTTTGGAATTATACGGTAGGACAAAGAAAAGGTTTGGGAATTTCGTCAACAGAACCTTTGTACGTAATTAAACTAGATAAAGATACAAATACGGTTGTTGTCGGAAATATTGATAACACATTTAAAAAATCTCTTATTGCAAGTCAAATTAATTATCCGACAGGAATTAAAATTAAAGACGGAACTTATCTTGCAAAAATTCGCTCAAACCAAAAACCGCAGGAATGCAGGGTTGAAGTAAGGGAAGATAGAATAATTGTTGAATTTAACGAGTTTCAAAAGTCTGCTGCACAGGGACAATCTGTTGTAATTTATGATGATGAAACAGTTGCAGCGGGCGGAGTTATTGAAGAAGTAAAGTAAGGAGAATATAAAATGACAAAATTTGAAAATATAATTGAAACAATAGGCAATACACCACTTGTAAAAGTTAATAAATTATCAAAAAGTAAGAATCTTTATGCAAAAGTTGAATTTTTTAATCCGGCAGGCTCAGTAAAAGACAGAATTGCTCTTGCAATGATTGAATCTGCCGAAAAGCAAGGTTTAATAAATAAAGACACGACCATAATTGAACCTACAAGCGGTAATACAGGAATAGGACTTTCTCTTATAAGCGCAATTAAAGGTTATAAAATAATTCTTACAATGCCGGAAACTATGAGTTTGGAAAGGAGAAAATTATTAGCGGCTTACGGTGCGGAACTTGTATTAACAGAGGGTTCAAAGGGAATGAAAGGTGCTATTGAAAAAGCAGAAGAACTGCACAAAGAAATTCAAAATTCTTTTATTCCGCAGCAATTTAAAAATCCCGCCAATCCTGAAAAACATTACAATACAACAGCAAGAGAAATATGGAAAGATACAGAGGAAAAAATTGATATATTTGTTGCAGGTGTTGGAACAGGAGGAACTGTTTCGGGTGTGGGCAAATATTTAAAAGAAAAAAATCTTGAAGTACAAATTGTTGCGGTTGAACCCGAATCAAGTCCGGTTTTAACAAAAGGAATTGCGGGTTCGCATAAAATTCAGGGAATTGGTGCGGGATTTGTACCCGATACATTTAATCGTGATGTTGTTGATAAAATTGTTACAGTTACAAATGAAGATGCAATTGACACTGCAAGAAAATCCGCAAAACAAGAAGGAATGTTAATCGGAATTTCATCAGGGGCAAGTCTTTTTGCAGCAATAAATTTGGCAAATGAAAATCCTGATAAAACAGTTGTTGCTTTGCTTCCAGATACAGGAGAAAGATATTTATCAAGTGTACTTTTTGAAAATTAAAAAATAAAAAACCTTTTTAATATAGTCCGTTTGATTAATGACGGACTGTATAATTTCAGACTAAAACCGGTTTTAGAAATGTTACAAATATTGGTTTTATATTTCTCAAATTTATTGACCAAAACTAAAGTTACGTGTTACTATTTTTATGTTAGTTTTTTCTACTTGGAGAATATTATTGTGCAAATTGAGATGAAACAAATTACTTTATCAAGTTTATATGTAAAAGCTGTCGGCAGACTTGATATTGATGCTGCTGTTGAATATGGTACAAAAATTAAAGATTTTGTTGAAGATAAACATATTACCAACCTTACGCTTGATTTTTCCGAAATAACTTTTATCTCAAGTTTCGGTTTAAAGGTTATTCTTGAAATTTATCAAACTATGGCGGGTG
>Ga0265299_10003314_pt1 | contig 15814 bp, 13 predicted proteins | sample AusTroGonzalo_MG_4_FD_193485 | JGI IMG/M metagenome (GOLD analysis project Ga0265299, IMG submission 193485) | Bovine rumen microbial communities from tropical cattle in Woodstock, Queensland, Australia - Gonzalo_02 | ecosystem: Host-associated > Mammals > Digestive system > Stomach > Rumen ... | reverse complement strand
TGTCGACATCACGAAGGCGATCTGCAAGCAGATGAACCGCGTCTGCGGCATCAAGCCGATGTCCAGATGGGACTTGAAGCACGAGCTCAAGGCCGGCACGGTCGATTTTGTCGTGGACGGCTGGACGTCAATCGACGATGCCGAGGCTGGGTTTCTCTATTCCCACCCCTACTACCGCTCACGCGATGTGTTCATCACCGCCGACAGCAGTCAGACGCGCCTCTCGCCGACTACGATCGCCGGCAAGACCGTCGGCGTGCTGAGCGAAACCGCGGGCGAGAAGGCGGTGAACGAGCATTGCGCGTCGCGCGGGGCGGTCATCAGCACCTTCATGAACAACCGGGAGATCTTTGATGCCGTGGCTGCCGGACATGTCGACGTGGGGTACGTCGAGGGGTACGCTGCCTACACGCATCTGAAAAGCCCGGAGGGCTTCGCGATGAATCCCGTGGGGCTCCTTCCGGGGCTCGCCTATGAGTTTTCCGAACGATGCATCGCGGTGCGAAAAGACAGAGGGGATCTGCTCTCGGCAATCAACCGGGCGGTGGATGAAGCCAAGCTCACGGGGCGCTATCAGCAGATTTCGCTCACGTACTTCGCGTTCATGAACTACTAGGGAGGCGAAGCGAAATGACTGAAGAGCATCGGGCATCGCCGGCTCCAGCGGCCGGGCCGGGACGCCGCAGGCGCGGAATCTCGCTGGGGCGCTTTCTGATGGTCGTTGGAGTGCCGCTTCTGTTCATCCTCATGATGTGCGGCTCGCTCTATCTGCGCACGGTGGGTCAGGTCGAACAGGCATCCGCGAACATTGTGCTGCAGGCCGGCCCCCAGATCACCCGGGTGCAGCGCTCGCTCATCAACATCGAGAACCTGAAGCACTTCCTCACCCTGATGCGCTACACGACTGACGAGCGCAGTGCGCGGCGGGCCTATATCGACGCATGGTCGATCCTTGCCGAATCGGTTCTCGACCGCTTTTCCACAAACAACGAACTCTTCTACACGACGCTCTACAACGTCGAAACGATGTGGACCGCTCGCCAGAGGCTGGATGCTGCGCAGGAGGAGCTCTTCCGGGCATGGAACCGGGTGTACTCCGACGCCGAGCTCACATTCGTGCGCGACGGTGTCAAGAACGTGCGGCTGCATGAGTTCCGGCCGACGCATGCTGCTGTCTACGACATTTCCGAAGCCGGCACCGATGAGCTGAGGGAGATCGTTGCCGGATACCGCACGATGTTCACGCTCGAATGCATGGCACAGGGAGGACCGCAGAAAGCCTGCGAACGACTCCGGGGATCCATCGCGGGCTTTCGTCGTGCGCTCAATGAGTTTGACAAGGAGCGCGGAGATTTCCTTCGCGTGAGCAAGGTGATCGATTCGGACGTCGAGACGCTGATGGGAACCCTCACCCAGGTAGAAATCAACGGCTTTCTGGAAGAGATTACGGATATCTCTTCCCACGCCAACCAGAGCAAGCAGCTCATCGTGATTTTCCTCGGGGGATTCATGGCGCTTGCGATCCTGCTCACGGTCGCGATGCTCTTCATCGTAAGACCCGTGACCCGCATGGCCGAGAGCATCCGGGAGTTCCGCGCCAAGGGAATCGCTCCGAAGGAGCTGCCCAAGTCGCCCATCTTCGAGCTCCAGGAGCTGCAGAGCGTGCTTCCACTTCTTTTCACCGACATGCAGTCGGAAAAGGAGAGGAATGCGGTGATGACCGTCGAGCGCGATGCGCTTCGCAGTGAGACGCTTACCGATCCGCTCACGCAGATTGCCAACCGTCGGGCGCTCGAGCTCTTCAAGCAGGAACCGAGATCGGCCTACGGGCGGGTCGTCGTGATGATGGTGGACATCGACTACTTCAAGCACTTCAATGACACCTACGGACATCGGTTCGGCGACGAGGTTCTGCGCGAGATCGCCCGGGAGATCAGGGATCAGCTGAGGGGCTGCGACCAGGTCTTCCGCTACGGCGGCGAAGAGTTCTGCGTGGTGCTCTCGGAGAGTTCCGAGGATCAGGCCCGCGAGCTGGCAAACCGCATCAGGGAATGCGTGCGCCAGATGCATCCGAAGTTCCTTGAGCAATGCCCGACCAAGCTCTCGGTGAGCGTGGGCGTGAGCGACATCACGTACTGGACGGGGCAGGAGTCGCTGGATGCGTTGATTGAACAGTCTGACCAGGCTCTGTACAGGGCCAAGCGCACGGGCCGAAACAAGGTTGTCTTCTACGATGTAGAGTGAAGCGGGGATTGAGCGCGCTTGAGCAGTAATTCGTTCTAGCGCATGCTGCGAAACGGCCTCGAATCATTGCGATCTCGAGGCCGTTTTGTCGGGAGCTACTTGTCGTCCACCGGATCGAACCGGATCTGCATGGAGCGCGGAATCTGCGCTCCGCCCGAGGGTCTCGGGAAGGGATCGCAGCGTCCGATTGCGCGCTCGACAGCTCTGTCGTAGGCGATCAGCCCGGAGGACTTGAGCTTCTCGGGCGGCCGGGCCTTGGAGCCGTCCGGCAGCAGGTGGATCCGGTACTCGGCAACATGCTGGCCCCGGCGCGTGTTGGCCGGAACCTGGTAGATGATGTAGGGACGGATGCAGGAGACAACTCTTGCGGTATAGCTTGCGCTCACGGTGCCGCGCAGGTTCTGGATGAGCGCATCAGGATTGCCATTCCGGGATCCGACCCGGCCATCGCGGGTGACGGGGGCGCCGGTAATGCGGGCGAGCTCGGCCTGGCGCATCTGCTGGATGATGCGGTCCTGCTCAGCCTTGCGCTTTTGTTCGGCCTTGCGTTTTTCCTCGGCGATCCGGCGCACCTCCGCGAGGCGCTTCTCTTCGGCAATGCGCTTTTCCTCCTCGATGCGCTTTTGCTCGGCAATGCGCTTTTCTTCTGCTATGCGCCGCTCTTCCTCAAGACGCTTTTCTTCAGCGATCCGGCGCTCTTCAGCAAGGCGGCGCTCGAGCTCGATGCGTTCCTGCTCGATCCGCTCCCTTTCCAGACGAACCTTTTCCTCGCGCTCTGCCTCTGCCTTGAGCTGCTCCTCCATGAGGCGCTTCATTTCCTGCTCAAGCCGAAGTTCATCCTCGCGGGCGGCCTGCTGCAGGGCGGGATCCGGTTCCGGAGGAGTCGTCTGGACGGGCTTTTCGGGTTCGGGAGGCTGCGGCTCGGACTGGCTGATTTTTTCAGCCTCGGGTTCCGGTGTCGGTTCAGTGGGAAGTTCGCGCACGCTGCCGCCAGCGGTTTCGGCCGATGCGTCCTCGGGCGCCCAAAGCTCCGCATAGTATGTCTCTGCCTCGGTGTTCCACTGGAACACCGAGATCAGCCCGAAGAGCAGGACGCCGTGCACGAGCAGGGCGCCGAAAAAGCCGAGAGGGCTGTCGCTCGCGCGATGGTTGGCGGGCAGTAAGTCGTGAGACGAGATCATGGGCATCGGGACTTACTTCGTGCGCTCGATTTGAAGGGCAAGGCCGACCCTCTGGACCTCAGCCTGCTGCAGGCGTCGCATGACATTGACGACCTGCTCGTAGCGGGCGTCCTTGTCAGCGGAGATGACCACGGGGGTCGAGTTTTCGCTCTGCGCGCCCTTCACCGTGGCGATGAGCGCGGGCATGTCCACGGGCTGGATCTTGCCCTTCACCTTGATGGCGAGGCGGTTGTCGGCGTAGACGATGACCTCCACGGGATTCTGCGGAGCAGTGCTTGCCTTGCTGACCCTGGGCAGGTTCACGACCGAGGGGTTCACAAAGGGCGCCGCCACCATCAGGATGACGACGAGCACCAGCATCACGTCGATGTAGGGAACGACGTTCATATCACTCATCATGCGGCGGCGCTTGCCGCCGGTCATGCTTCTCAGTGCCATGATGTTCAGGCTCCTCGGACGCTCTTAGTGCTGACGGGCGAGGATGTTCAGGTATTCCTCGGAGAAACTTTCAAAGCGGTTTGTGATGCGCTCGAGGCGGTTCGCAAAGTGGTTGTACGCAGCCGTTGCAGGAATGGCGGCGAACAGGCCGATGGCGGTTGCGACAAGCGCTTCGGCGATGCCGGGAGCCACGACGGCAAGCGAGACGTTCTCAAGGGTCGACAGGCCCGTGAATGCGTTCATGATGCCCCAGACCGTGCCGAACAGGCCGATGTAAGGCGAGACCGAGCCGATGGAGGCAAGAAGCGGCAGCCCCCGCTCCAGATCATCCACCTCGCGCTGGAAGACGGCGGTCATGGCGCGGCGAACGCCCGAGAGCAGTTCAACCTGGGGGCGGCCGGAGAGCTTCAGATACTCGGTCATGCCGGCCGCGAAGATGCGCTCTTCGGCGCAGGTGCGGTCGCGCCTGGAGGTCGCGGTTTCATAGAGCTTGGCCAGGTCGGCGCCGGACCAGAAGCGCTTTTCAAACTCATTGGTTTCGCGCAGCGAGCGGGAAAGGACGATGGACTTGCTGAAGATCGTGGCCCAGCTGGCAAGGGAAGCCAGAAGCAGCAGGCCCAGCACGCACTGCACGACAATGGAGGCGTTCATCACCAGCGTGATGATGGAAAGATCAGCGGAGGCGTTCATTTGGAAGTTTCACAGACAAAAGGTAGAAAAAGGTTGACAAGATTATCCGGCAGGGGCACGGGGCGGCCGGTCTCGGCACTGACGGCGCCGCAGCGGATCACCCCGGAGCAGATGAGCTCCTCGCCGCGGAGAATATCCTGCTGAAAAATGACTGAAGCATGACGCAGCGACTTGATCCTCGAGCGCACGGTGAGCAGGTCATCGAGCCGTGCGGAGCGACGGAACGAGAGCTCGGCGCCGGCAACGACGATGACCAGACCCTCTTCGCCCGCAAGCGCCCGCTGGCCGATGCCGACGGCGCGCAGCAGCTCTCCGCGGGCTCGCTCCATGTAGCGCAGATAATTGGCGTGATAGACGATGCCGCCGGCATCGGTATCCTCCCAATAGATCCGCAAGCGATGTTCAAAAGTCTTTTCAGTCATTGGAAATGTTTTCTCAGAACGCAGCTGTGCATAATTAGGGGACGAGTTTTTCCCTGGTTTTTGAGCGGAAAAAACTGACGCAAACTGCGCGCAAGATGTTGAGTATATATCGGTTTTGGGGATCTCCGTTGATTTTTTGGTGTAAAAGTATTCAAAAGGCTGACTGCAGAGGGCTTGTGGCCGCTCTGCTCGCCTGCCTGCTGCTTAATGGATGCACCGAGCCCGTGAATGCCCCGAGAGCGCTTGCCGACTATTCGACGAACACAATCTTCTCGAGCTTCTCCGGGAGAAGCCCGAAGACGCTCGACCCCCAGGTCTCCTATTCCTCCGATGAGACGATCTACACGTACCAGGTGTACGAGGCGCTTTATCAGTACCACTACCTGAAAAGGCCCTACGAGGTGATTCCGCTGATCGCCGAGCGCGTCGTCGAGCCGCTGTATCTCAACGCCAGGGGGGAGGAGCTTCCCAGGGACGCTCCCGCACGAGAGATCGCGCAGAGCGTCTACCGCATTCCCATCAAAAAGGGCGTGCTCTTTGCCCCGCACCCGGCCTTTGCAAGGGCGCCCGACGGGAGCCACCTCTATCACAGCCTCCCGGACGAGCAGGCCCGGGGCATCTCGAGCCCCCTTGATCTCAAGGAGCGCGGCACGAGAGAGCTGACGGCCGAGGATTTTGTCTACGGCATCAAGAGACTCGCAGATCCCCGGCTTGTGAGTCCGCTGCTCGGCCTCATGACCCCTTACATTCCGGGGCTGGCAGATCTGTCCAGACGGCTCCAGGCGCGTGTGAAAACGCTTTCGGGAGCCCTCTGGATGGATCTTCGCGATGAGCCGCTGGAGGGCGTCCGCGCCCTTGACCGCCATACTCTTGAGATCACGATCCGCGGAAAGTATCCCCAGTTCGACAACTGGCTTGCCATGGCGTTTTTTGCGCCGATGCCATGGGAGGCCGACCGGTTCTATGCCAATCCCGGGCTGCGCGAAAACAACATTTCGCTTGCGACCTGGCCGGTCGGCACGGGGCCGTTCATGCTGACAGCGTCCCGCACGAACCGCGAGCACGTTCTTGAACGCAATCCGAACTATCGGCTTGACACGTACCCGTGCGAAGGCGAGGCGCTGGATCGGGAGCGCGGATTGCTTGATGCCTGCGGCAAGCCCCTTCCGTTTGCCGACAGGATCGTCATGACGCTTGAAAAGGAGGCGGTGCCGACCACGTCAAAATTCCTTGCGGGGTACTACGACAGCCCGTACATCACCCGCATCGACATCGGGACGGGATTTCTTGTGGCCGCCGAGGACAGCCCCGAAAAGGCCGATCTCTATCGCGAGCGGCGCCTGCAGTTTCCCAAGGCCTTCGAGGCCAATAATCAGTATCTGGGCTTCAACTGGCTCGATCCCGTGGTGGGGGCGGGAAGCACGCCCGAGCAGGCGCGACGGAACCGGCTGCTGCGCCAGGCGCTTTCGATTGCCATCGACTGGGAGGAGCACATTGCGATTTTCGAGCGCGGGCAGGCAAGCCCCGCGAACGGTCCCGTGCCGCCCAGCCTCTTCGGGTACCGTGAGGACGGTCCGACGGCATTCAACCCGGTCGTGTACCGAAGGGACGCCGAGGGGCGGCCCGTGCGGCGTTCGATCGAGGAGGCCCGGGAGCTGCTGCGGCTGGCGGGGTATCCGGGCGGCGTGGATGCGGCAACCGGCAGGCCCCTCGTGCTGCACTTTGACTGGCAGAGCGCCTCTCCCGGCTCCAAGGCGTTTCTCGAGTGGATGACGCGGCAGTTCGCCAAGCTCGGCATTCAGCTCGAGGTGCGCGCCACCGACTACAACCGCTTCATGGACAAGATGATCCGGGGCGTGGCGCAGATCTATCTCTGGGGGTGGCTTGCGGACTACCCGGACGCGGAGAACTTCCTGATGCTGCTCTACGGCGGCAACCGCAAGGCGGGGAGCGTGAGCGGAGGCGAGAACGCGTCGAACTATTCGAATCCCGAGTACGACCGGCTCTTTGAGCAGATGAAGTATCTGCCGGAGGGAGAGGAAAAGCAGCGCCTCATCGACCGCATGGTGCCCATCGTCCAGCAGGACGCCCCGTGGAGCTTCGGGTACTTCGCTGCTTCAGCCGCCGCCGTGCACCACTGGGTCGGCAATGTGAAGCCCACGCTCGTTGTGAACAACAAGCTGAAATACATGAGCATAGATGCCGCAGAGCGCGCGCAATCCATCCGAGCGTGGAACCGTCCGGTGATCTGGCCGCTCGCCCTGATTGCGCTTTTCGCCGCAGGGTTTGTCTTTGCCGTCATGCGGCACGTCCGCCGCGCCCAGGGCGCGACCGCACGGGAGCCGGCGGGGAGGGGAAGGGCATGATCCGGTACCTGCTGCGGCGCATCCTTTACGGCGCATTGATCCTCGCGGGCGTGAACCTGCTCACCTTCATGCTCTTTTTCGCCGTGAACACGCCCGATGACATGGCCCGCCTTGCAATCGGCGGCAGGCATGTCACGGCGCAGGCGATCGAGCAGTGGAAGAGCGCCCACGGCTATGACGTTCCGCTCTTTTACAACGGCGCCGAGAAGGGGGTCGACACGGTGCGAAAGACCGTGTTCTACACGCGAAGCGTCCCGCTCATGCGGTTTGATTTCGGGCTCTCGGACGCCGGGCGCAGCATCAACCGGGAGATCATCGAGCGCGCGGGTCCCTCGCTCGCGCTTGCCGTGCCGACGTTCATCCTGGGGCTTTTCGTCATGGTGAGCTTTTCGCTGCTCCTTGTGATGGTGCGGCGAACCCGGCTCGAGTGGTGGGGCGTGTCCTTCAGCGTCGCCGTGATGAGCGTCTCCTCACTCTTTTACATCATTCTGGGGCAGTGGCTCTTTGCCAAGACGCTCAGGCTCGTGCCTGTCTCCGGATTCATGGACGGGTGGCGCATGGCGGTGTTCCTGCTGCTTCCCGTTGCGATCGGCGTGTTCTCGCGTCTGGGCAGCGACACGCTCCTGTACCGTGCGCTCTTTCTTGAGGAGGTCGGCAAGGACTACGTGAGGACGGCGCGGGCCAAGGGCGCCTCCGAATTCCGGGTTCTTTTCGTGCATGTCCTTGGCAACGCCATGCTGCCGATCCTCACGAGCACGGTTTCGGTGCTGCCGCTTCTTTTCATGGGCTCGCTCGTGATGGAAAGCTTCTTTGGCATTCCGGGGCTGGGCTCGTACACGATCGACGCCATCAACGCGCAGGACTTCTCCATCGTGCGCGCCATGGTCTTTCTGGGTACGGCCGCCTATATCGCCGGGCTGATCCTCACGGACATCGCCTACACCCTGGCTGACCCCAGAATCCGGTTCAGGTAGGAGGACGCGAGGATGAGTTCGGTGAAGTTCGTGATCCTCTACACGGATGTCGTCATGTGGGTGCTGCTTGCGCTGCTGGCGCTTGCCGTGCGGCACGCACGGGTCACGCCGTCGCTCCGGAGCAAATGGGCCCGCGTGGCGGCAAATCCCACGGCCGTTGCCTGTGCCGCGATCCTCGCGGCGTTTCTTGCCGTTGCCCTTGCCGACAGCGTGCACTTCAGAGGGCAGGTGGGAGTGGCGCAGGACGGCAGCGCCGTGTACGCAACGGCGACAAGTTCGCTTCTTGACGCGGCGGTGGGCCGCCATGTCGCGCCCCGCGAGCGGAGCTACTCGGTGCCCTTTGCCATCAGGGACTTTGACAAGACGCCCTCGATCGGCGCACTCAAGTCCGTGCGCGAGCATCAGCGCCTGAAAGGCGTTGCGCAGGGGCTGACAGACGAAGAGGCAGCCCGAAGGAGGCTGCAGGACATTGCGCTCGGCATCCTTTGCGGACTCGCCGCGAGCGCCCTTGGCTGCGGCGCTCTCGCCTGGCTCTTGCGGCGTGAGGGGAGGTCCGGGTGGAGGCGGTTGTTCGCCCGGGGGAACCCGGCCAGGCCCGCGGTTCTCGTGCTGCTTGTCATTCTTGCGATCGCGGGCTTTCTTGCCGTCGTCTGGCCGCGCTGGCATGTGTTCGGGACGGACAGCACGGGCAACGACGTCCTTTACAGCGCGCTCAAGTCCGTTCGCACGGCGGTGGTGATCGGTTCTCTTGCAACGCTCTCGACGCTGCCCTTTGCCGTGACGCTGGGCATTGCCGCCGGGTATTTCAAGGGCTGGATCGACGATATCGTGCAGTACGTGTACACGACGATCTCCTCGATTCCGTCTGTGCTGCTCATTGCGGCGTCCGTGCTGATGATTCAGGTCTTCATCGACAAGAATCCGCTTGCCTTTGAAACGGGGCTTGAGCGGGCCGACGTGCGGCTTTTCTGCCTTGCGGTCATCATCGGCGTCACGGGCTGGGCGGGGCTGGCGCGCCTCCTTCGCGCCGAGACGATGAAAGTGTCGGCAATGGACTTCGTGACGGCGGCAAGGGCCTTCGGCGTCCCGGCGCCGGCCATCATGCTGCGGCACATCCTTCCGAACGTGGTGCACATCGTGCTCATCGTCGCCGTGCTCGATTTTTCGGGAATCGTCCTTTACGAGGCGGTTCTTTCCTACGTCGGAGTCGGCGTGGACCCGGTGACGGAGTCCTTCGGCACGATGATCAACGCGGCGGCCTCCGAGATGAGCCGCACGCCCGCCGTCTGGTGGAACCTAGCGGCGAGTTTCCTGTTCATGTTCACGCTCGTGCTCTCGGCGAATCTCTTCGCTTCGGGCGTTCGCGATGCCTTTGATCCGAGGGGAGGGACGCGCCGATGAAGCTCTCCGTGAAACATCTTTCCGTAGGCATCCACACCGAGCGCGGCACGGTGCGCGCCGTGCGCGACGTGAGCTTTGACGTGGCGGCCGGCGAAACCATCGCCCTTGTTGGCGAATCGGGGTGCGGCAAGTCCATGACGGCGCTCGCGCTCATGCGGCTTCTGCCGCCGGGAGCCTCGGTGACGGCCGGCGAAGTGCTCCTCGATGAAATGGATCTGCTTTCGCTTGCCGAGCGGGAGATGCGCGGGGTGCGGGGCGGTCTTGTGTCGATCATCTTCCAGGATCCTGCAACGGGGCTCAATCCCGTGATGACCGTGGGCGATCAGATTGCCGAGGTGCTCCTGCTCCATGGCTGCCGCTCAAGGCGCGAGGCGCACGATGAAGCCCGCCTCTGGCTGGAGCGCGTGGGCATTGATCGGCCGCAGGCTCGCATGAAAGCCTTCCCGCATGAACTCTCCGGCGGGCAGAAGCAGCGCGTCATGATCGCCATGGCGCTTGCCGCCAGGCCGAAGGTCGTGATTGCCGATGAGCCGACGACCGCGCTCGACGTGACGCTTCAGGCGCAGGTGCTGGAGCTCCTGAAGGAACTGCAGCGCGAACAGGGCGTGGCGCTCATCCTCATCACGCACGACCTTGCGGTGGTCGAGCAGATGGCCGACCGTGTGGCGCTCATGTACGCGGGCGAGATTCTTGAAGAGGCGGGGCGGGCGGACTTTTTTGCGCATCCCCTGCATCCCTACGCGAGACGCCTGCTGGCAGCCGTGCCGGAGGAAGGCAAGAAGGGGCGCCCGCTCGAGGGCATTCCCGGCATGGTGCCGGACCTTGCGAACCTGCCGGAAGGCTGCGCATTTTGCGGGCGCTGCCCGCTCGCAAGGGACGAGTGCCGGGAGGCTCCCGTTCCGCTTGCAGCGGCGGCAGGCTCGAGGCTGGTTCGGTGCCGCTACCCTGGCGAGAAGGCCGAGACGGTTCAGAGAGAGGTTCTGAACGGCGTGCCGCCTGGCGAGAGCGTTCTCACAATCGGAAACCTCAGCGTCACCTATGAGTCGGGCGGGGGGCTTTTCTCCGCACCCAGGCGATTTGAGGCGGTGAAGGGCGTTTCCTTGAGCCTTCGGGCAGGAGAGACGCTCGCGCTTGTCGGCGAGTCGGGCTCGGGAAAGACCACGATCGGCAAGGCCGTTCTGGGGCTTCTGTCCGGGCATGCAAGAATCTCGGGCCGGGTGGAGATCGCCGGTTCGGATGCCTTTGGCGGGGGACGCGCCGGGATGCAGCGCCTGCGGCGCGCGGCGCAGATCATCTTCCAGGACCCGTTTGCCTCGCTCGATCCGCGCATGACGATCGGCGAGAGCATCGCCGAAGGTGTGCGGGCACTGGGTGTTGAGAAGGACCCGGAGCGGATTGGCGCGCTCGTGCGGGAACTGCTGCTGCGTGTGGGGCTTCCGGAAGATTCCGCGCATCGGCTGCCGCATGAATTCTCCGGCGGGCAGCGCCAGCGCATTGCGATCGCCCGGGCGCTTGCCGTGCAGCCCCGGCTCATCATCTGCGACGAGCCGACGAGCGCCCTTGATGTGAGCGTTCAGGCGCAGATCCTCAATCTCATGAAGGAGATCCAGCGGGAGCGCGGCGTTGCGTACCTGTTCATCACGCACAATTTTGCAGTGGTGGAATACCTCGCGGACCGCGTTGCCGTGATGAAGGACGGGGAGATTGTCGAAACGGGCGGGACGGCCGAATTGATGCGCGCTCCGCGAACCGAGTACAGCGCCAGGCTTCTTGCCGCCGTTCCTCGGCTTCGCTCCCAAAAGCCGGGCGGCGTCCTGGCTACATAGAAATACTGTCCTTTCGGCAATTTCAGCAAACAATGCCGGATGGTTGTTTACATGCCGTACGGTGACCTGCGAAAATAACAAAATGCGCTGATCAAAAAGAAGATCTGGGCGCACTGTGGATCTGGTCAGTGATCTATACCTTCTCCTGGCCCAGAGTTGTTTGAGACTTTCTTTGCTAAATGCCGTCCCGGGCGGCTAAGAGGAGAAAAAAATAATGAAGGCAAAAATTTTGGCGGCGATCACCGCTGGTGTCATGTCCGTGACGGCTTTTTCCGCGGCGCTTGCCAAGGATCTCAATGTCGGCACGCATCCCGAGTTTGCTCCGTTTGAGTACATGGACACAAAGAACAACGAGTACAAGGGATTTGACATCGACATGATCCGCGAGATCGCAAAGCGCGCGGGCTACACGGTCAAGATCCACAACATGGGCTTTGACGGTCTGATTCCGGCTTTGCTCACCGGCTCGATCGACATCGCCGTGGCCGGCATGACGATTACCGAGGCGCGCAAGCAGAAGGTTGATTTCTGCGACCCCTACTACCAGGCGGGCCAGAGCATCATGGTGCGCGAGGAGTCCAAGGACGTTTACAAGGATGCCAAGAGCCTCGAGGGCCGGACCATCGCCGTTCAGCTCGGAACGACGGGCGCTGATTTTGCCAAGACGATCAAGGGGGCCAGCGTCAAGTCCTTCAACTCGTGCGCTGAGGCGTTCATGGATCTCAAGATGAAGGGCTCCGATGCCGTGATCACCGACCGCCCGGTGATCGGTTATTTCCTGGTTGCCAACCCCCGCGGCGCCAAGGGGCTCGTGCAGCAGCCGATCGTCCTCGATGACGAGTGGTTCGGCTTCCCCGTGAAGAAGGGCAACAAGGAGCTGCGCGATCAGGTGAACGCCGCCCTGAAGTCGATGAAGGAAGACGGCACGTACGCCAAGCTTCACAAGAAGTGGTTCGGCAACTAAGCCGAGCTGGATAGCGCCAGGCTGCAGGGCGCGTCTCCTTCAGCCCGGCCCGAGCCCCCGATTTCCCGCACTTGGATTTCGGGGTTTGTTTTGTCCCGTGCAAAAGACAGCCGCCGCGAGTCAGGAGACTTGCGGCGGCCTGGGAAACCCTGAAGGATCTCGGACGATCAGTCTTCGTACTTGTGGCCAGCGGTCTTGTGGCACATGATGCAGTTCGTCTTCGGATCCTTGTCCATCGTCTGGTGCATCTTGGCGACGATCGGCTTGGCCGGGTTAGCCATCTTGTCGAATTTGTGGCAGCCCTTGCAGGTCATGAAGCCGGTTTCCTGCATCCAGGCGAGATACTTCTTGGAGAGTTCGGGCTGCATGGCCTTCTGCTTCTCCGGCGTGCTCAGCGTGCCGCGGATCTCGCCCCAGAGGCTGGACAGTCCATTCTGGGCCTTGTTGAACAGCAGACCCACAACCTGAGCCTGGCTGATGGAGTGCTCGGACTCATACTTCAGGTGGCAGTCAACGCAGGTGGCGGTGGCGCCGCTCTTGGTCTTGGCGTGCTGACCCTTCTGGTAGGCGGCGTAGACATAGTCCATCGAGTGGCAGAACGAGCCGCAGAACTCGGTGGAGCCGGACCAGTGCACAACAGCGGTGCCGGCGGAAACCAGGGCGATGCCCAGAACAACGCCGACGAGGGTCGCACCAGCGGCGCACCACTTACCTTTTTCGCAAGTCATCTTTTCTTTCTCCTATGATTGGCTTGTTCGACATCGGACACTGACCGGTTCTTGTGATCTGACGGTTTTCAACGTCGCGACGCCGGGGAATAACGTTCGCCTCCGCTCTGAATGCTTCAGAAAGCAGAGTCCCCCTCCCAATAGCTATAGTTGCTAGATCGTATCTTAAGGTTTTTGAAAATTAACTATTTCTTACGCGATTGACTTTTGTCAAGGTCAAACTGTCTTTAGCCTTTTGGACTAGGTTCTTTTAGTTAAAGAGTCCGATGACGATCGCCTGCTGGGAGATGAAGGCTTCGGCTTCGTCTCCCGGATGCAGTCCGTGATGCGGGTGGCAGAAGCCGACTACGGACAGGCCCCCTGAGAGCCGGAGAGTGATTTCGCCGCCGCGGTCCTTTCTGGCGCATCGCACGACCGTGCCCCTCAGGACGTTCTCCCGCGTCTCATGCTGGATGTGCCGCTCGACATCGATTGCCGTCGCCTTGAAGAGAGCCAGAACCTGGCGGCCTTCCTTCAACTCCATCAGCTGGGCGCTTTCCAGCGTGAGAGAGGCCTTGAGCGTGTTTTTTTCATCAATGCGCAGAAGAATCCGGGCCATGGCGGGGCCTCTGGAGATGCGCTCGATCGTGCAGGGGATGTGATTGCGCATGGAGGTCCGCAGGGCGGCTGCCGTCACAGGGACGAGCTGAGGTTCCTTCTGCTTGGCAAACTCGGCAAGAACAGCCTCCCGTGCCTTTGCCAGGCGCACCGAAAGCTCAAGAAGCTGCTCGCCGGTTTCCGTCAGACGGGAGCCTCCGCCCTTGACGCCGCCCACGACCTTTTCCACGAGCGGGGAGCCCGCAAGATTGCCCAGCGTCTCAAGAGCCTGCCAGGCGGCCTTGTAGGAAACCTTTGCCGTGCGGGCGGCCTCTGAGATGGATCCGGTTTCCTTGATTCTGCGCAGGATGTCGAGACGCTTGTCCGCAAGGCTGCTCAAGTGCCTGGAGAGCTCGATGGGGTCGGCGATGTGGGAGGGAGTCTGGTCGGTCATGAAACGATTTCCGTAAAATGAATAGCGCTACTTTAGACCATTTTGGACGAAAAAACCTGCGAAAGATGGACGGAGTGCCTGAAGGCAAGGCATCAGGGAGGGCTCCGGCCGGTCGTTTCTGCTGCAGGGCCTTGGGAAAAATCATGTTATTCAAAAAAAGAATAGCGTCGGTATAATCTGAGGATGTTCTTTTTTTGAATAACGACAGGAGCAGTTCCGCTCCTGCACTGACTCTCCAAGGAGAATGATTGTGAAGCGTTCACTGATTGCCGCTGCCGTTCTGTCTGTCTGCGCTGGCGCCGTTTGCGCCGGTGAGGTTCACGTTGCCGTTGCCGCCAACTTTACGGCTCCGGCCAAGGATCTGGCTCCGATCTTCCTGAAAAAGACCGGCCACTCCCTGATTCTGAGCTTCGGCGCCACGGGCATGTTCTATGGTCAGATCAAGAACGGCGCCGAGTATGACGTGCTGCTCGCCGCCGACGCCAAGACGCCTGCCAAGGCCGTCAAGGAAGGCTATGGCGTGGAAGGCACGAACTTTACGTACGCCATGGGCAAGCTCGTGCTCTGGTCTGCTGACGGCGCCAAGGTCAAGGACGGCGCCGCGCTCCTGAAGTCCGGCAGCTTCAACAAGTGCGCCGTTGCCAACCCGAAGCTTGCTCCGTACGGCCTGGCGGCCTACCAGACGCTTGAGAGCCTGAAGCTTCTGCAGGCCGTGCAGCCCAAGTTTGTTGAAGGCAACAACATTGGAGCGACCTTCAACTTCGTGAAGACCGGCAACGCCGACGTCGGCTTCGTGGCCCTGTCCCAGGTCTTCAAGGGCGGCAAGATCAAGAGCGGCTCCGGCTGGATCGTTCCGGCGGACCTCTATGAGCCGATCCGCCAGGACGCCGTGCTTCTGAAAAACGGCAGGAACGCCGAGGCTGCCAAGGCCTTCCTCGAGTTCTTGAAGGGACCGGAAGCAGCCAAGGTCAAGCAGGCCTACGGCTACGGGAACTAATATTCCCCTTGTCGGTTTGTGAAACAGAGGGATAGCCGGTGCACGAGATCAGTTTGCAACCTGTATGGCTGAGCCTTGAGCTTGCGTCCGTGACAACGGCCGTGCTGCTTGTGCTCTCAACGCCGCTCGCTTGGTGGCTGGCGCGCACAAGGAGCCCGCTTCGGGCTCCGATCGGCGCGCTGGTGACGCTGCCTCTCGTGCTGCCGCCCTCCGTTCTCGGCTTTTACATCCTGATCGCCCTCGGACCGCACGGTCCGCTCGGGCATTTCACGCAGGCCATGGGGTGGGGGCTGCTCACATTCTCCTTCCCCGGGCTTGTCATCGGTTCGGTGATTTATTCGCTTCCCTTTGCGGTCCAGCCGCTTCAGGGGGCGTTTGAATCGATCGGCCCGCGGCCCATGGAGGTTGCCTCGACCCTGGGCGCCAAGCCCCTCGATGCGTTCTTCTCCGTTGTGCTCCCTCTTGCAGGGCCGGGTTTTTTCTCCGCAACGGTGCTGACCTTTGCGCATACGATCGGCGAATTCGGCGTCGTGCTCATGATCGGCGGCAATAT